>Ga0187892_10003939_pt1 | contig 26042 bp, 20 predicted proteins | sample MA1701073metaG_FD_139345 | JGI IMG/M metagenome (GOLD analysis project Ga0187892, IMG submission 139345) | Bio-ooze microbial communities from a basaltic lava cave in the Kipuka Kanohina Cave System on the Island of Hawaii, USA - MA170107-3 metaG ... | reverse complement strand
GTGGTGCAGGCGATTCAGGAGCAGGCCGCGAAGTTGATCTTCTACTCCACGGCGGTACCGCACCGGCTCCGAGAGGAGTTGGCCGAGCGGATTGCCGAGCGCTGCCCGGGCGACCTGGCGAAGGTCTTCTTCTGCAACTCCGGAGCGGAAGCCAACGAGAATGCCCTTGGACTGGCCCGGAAAGTCACCGGACGCCAGGCGATTGTGTCGGTCGAAGGGGGCTGGCACGGCCGGACCGCGGCGTGCCTGGCGGTCACCGATGGGGCGAAGTACGAAGCCGGCGCCCGGCGCGCCGGATTGCCGCTCTCGGTAAAGGTGCCCTTCAACGATGTGGCCGCCATGGACCGTGCGGTGGACGATTCGGTGGCCGCGGTGATCGTCGAGCCAGTTCAGGGGATGACGGGGGCACGCGACTGTTCCGCCGACTTCCTCGGCGCGGCCCGACGAGCCTGCGACCGGGCCGGGGCGGCCCTGATCTTCGACGAGATCCAGTGCGGTGTGGGGAGGTCCGGCGCGTTCACGGCCGCGGAAGTGTACGGTGTCACCCCCGACATCCTCACGCTGGCCAAGGGCCTGGCGAGCGGAGTGCCCATCGGGGCGATGGTCGCTACGACGGCCATCGCCAGCGGCCTCGTGATCGGGGACCTCGGCAGCACTTTCGGCGGCGGTCCGATCGCGTGCGCGGCCGGGATCGCGACCCTCGCGGTCATCGATCGCGAGCATCTCTATCGGAACGTGCAGACGGTGAGCGGCCGGATCCGGTCCTGGGCCGGAGCCCGAGTCCCGGTGCAGGGACTCGGTCTGCTGCTCGGTCTGCGGCTTCCGAAGCCGGCTGCGGAGGTGCAGCGAGCCCTGTTCGAGCACCGCGTGTTAACGGGGACGTCGGCCGACCCCGCGGTGCTCCGGCTGCTGCCTCCGCTGTGTTTCTCCTCCGCCGATGCGGACCTCCTCGTGAACCGACTCGACAAGGTGCTGGCATGAAACGGGACTTTCTGGATACCGCTGCGTGGGCACCCGACGCGATCGATGACGTGCTCGACCTGGCCGATCGTGTGAAAGCCGGCCAGATCACCGGGGGCCTCGAGCGGAAAGTGCTCGCAATGATTTTCATGGACCCGTCGCTGCGGACCCGGGCGAGCTTCGAGACCGCGATGTTTCTCCATGGCGGGCATGCGTTCGTGCTCGAGCCCGGCAGGAGCAGTTGGCAACTCGAGATCGAGGTGGGAGCGGTCATGGAGGGAATCGGGGTCGAGCACGTGATCGACGCCGCGCGGGTGCTGGGCCGCTACGCCGACGCAGTCGCGGTGCGCAGCTTCCCCCGGGGGATCGACTGGGCCTCGGAGCGGGAGGACCGGGTCATTCACAACTTCGCCCGGTATTGCGACAAACCGGTCATCAACATGGAATCGGTCCGGCGCCACCCCTGCCAGGGACTCGCCGATGCCCTGACGCTCCGGGAGCGGCTGGGTAGCCCGCGGGGAAAGAAGTTTGTGCTCCAATGGGCCTGGCATCCGAAGGCGCTCCCAACCGCGGTCCCCGCGAGCGCGATTCTCGCCGCGGCGCATCTCGGGATGGCCATCACCGTGGCGCACCCCGAGGGGTTCGACCTGGACGCCGAAGACGTGGCGACCGCCACCGCCCTGGCCAAGTCGCGGGGAGGGTCGTTGGCGGTGACCAGCGACCGGAAAGCCGCGCTCGCCGGGGCCGACGCCGTCTATGTGAAAGCATGGGGCGCGCTGGCACATCATTCCCGGCCCGACCAGGAACGGCAGCTCCGGCTTCCCCACCGGGACTGGCGAATGACCGAGGCGGCTCAGCGTCTCACCGGGAGCGGGCAGGGAATCGTGCTGCATTGCCTGCCGGTCCGACGCAACGTGGAGATCGACGACGCGGTGCTCGACGGGCCCCACAGCGCGGTAGTGGACCAGGCGGAGAACCGGCTGCACGTGCAGCGTGCCCTGTTACTCCACCTGCTCGGCAAGCCGATAGCCGATAGCCGATAGCCAATTGCCGATGACCATTGACTCGACGAAGGGAATCGCCGGCCTCAAGGGCGCACTCCGATACGTTCGGGCGTACCAGGATCAGGTCTTTGTGGTGAAGCTCGGCGGCGAGGTCCTCGCGGATCCCGAGGCGCTCGATCACGTCGCCGGGCAGGCCGGGCTGCTGCATTCCCTGGGCATTCGCATCGTGATGGTGCATGGGGGCGGGCCGCAGGCCTCCGCAATGCTCACCCGGCTGGGCCATGAGCCGGTGCTGATCGCGGGCCGGCGGGTTACGGACGACGCCGCGCTCGAAGTCGCGAAGATGGTGTACCCGGGACTCCTGTCCACCGAGCTCCTCTCCGCGCTGCGCCGGCATCAGGTGCAGGCGGTTGGGGTGTCGGGTGTCGATGCCGATCTTCTGACGGCCCGGCGCCGCCCGCCGCAGGAAGTCACCGGGGACGACGGCGTTGCGAAGACGGTGGACTACGGTCACGTCGGAGACATCGAGTCGGTGGACCCGCGGATCCTCCATTCCCTACTCGCCACACGTTTTGTTCCGGTCGTCGCCTCGCTGGCGGGGGATGCCGACGGGAACGTGTACAACGTGAATGCCGACACCGTCGCCGAGGCGCTTGCCATCGCCTTGAAAGCGATGAAGCTGCTGTACCTGACTGGCGCGCCGGGCGTGTTACGGGACCGTTCCGACCCCTCCAGCCTGGTGGCCTTCGCCGACCCCGATGATCTCACCGGGTTGCTCCAGTCGGGAGTGATCGCGGGGGGCATGCGGCCGAAGGTGGAAGCTTGTATCCGGGCGGCGACCGGCGGGGTCGAACGAACCCACATCATCGACGGACGCCTGCACGACTCCCTGCTCCTCGAGGTGTTCACGGGCTCGGGCACCGGGACGATGATCGTTGGACGCAAGGAAAAAGCGACCTACCTCGGAGTGGATCTTGCCGACCGAGATCGAGCTTCTTAGGGACCTCGTGGCGATTCCCTCGGTGAGCGGCGCAGAGGAGGCCGTGGCCCGGTTTCTCGAGGCGACGGCCCGCCAGGCGGCGCTGCCGGTGGCGCGGGATGACGCCTCAGTGACCATGGTGTTCGATTCCGGTAAGCCCGGACCGACCCTGGCGTTCCTCTCCCACCTCGACGTCGTGCCGCCCGGAGCCGGGTGGACCCGTGACCCGTTTACCCCGGTGATCGAGGATGGCCGGCTGTACGGGCGCGGCTCCGGTGACGCGAAGGCCTCGGTGGCGGCCATGACCCTGGGCGCGGCGGATGCCGCCTCCGGACTGCGGGCGGGCCGGCTGCTCCTGCTGTTCGGCTATGGGGAGGAGACCCGCCACACCACGATGCCCGTGGCGGTTGAGCGGGCGGGACGCATTGATGCCGCCGTCGTGGGGGAACCCACCAGCCTCTCCGTGGCGATCGCCCAGCGAGGGCTCATGATGGCCGATCTGGTCGCCCGAGGTCCGCAACGGCACGCGGGTTATGCATCGGAGGACGGAGACGCCCCCAACGCGGCGATCGCGCTGGCCCGGGACCTGGTCCGCCTGGATGGCATCGTCGCCGAGCGGATGCATCCGGTACTGGGTGCGGCGACCGTCACGCCCACGATGCTCGAGGCGGGAGTTAGCCGGAACGTGACACCGCCGCAGGCCAAGGCCGTGCTGGACATCCGGAGCACGCCGGCGTGGCCTCACCCCGAGCTCGCCGCGGCCCTCAGGGAGAGGCTCACCTGCGAGGTGCGGATCACCTCCGACCGCCTGGTGCCGTGCGAAACCCCGGCGGATTCTTCGCTCCTCGCGGCCGCACGGCGGGTCCGGCCGGAGCTGACTACGTTCGGGAGCGCGACCTGCTCCGACTGGGTGTTCGTCCGTGATTGTGACGCCGTCAAGTGCGGGCCGGGCACCAGCCGGCGGTCGCACACCGCCGACGAATGCGTTGACCTCGCCGAGGTAACGGCTGCCCGCGCCTTTTATCGCGACCTCGCGCAGGAGTACCTGCAGTGACGCGGCGGCGGCACACCGGAGCCGAGACGCTCTGGGGTGGGGAGTCCCCTCTGGATCCCAGGGTGCTCGACCTCACGGTCGGCGATGATCGCTATTGGGACAGCCACCTGATCCGCTGGGACGTGTTAGGAAGCCTCGGACACGTGGAGGGACTGCGCGCGTCGGGACTGCTATCGGCCCCCGAAGCCGGCCGGCTCCGCATCGGCCTGCGCGCCGCGCTCGCCGCCGTCGAGCGGGGTCGCCTGGTGATCGGGCCGGAATTCGAAGACGCCCACAGCGCCGTGGAGACCTGGCTGACCCGGCGCCTTGGTCGAACCGGTCAGCGGCTGCACACCGGCCGGTCCCGCAACGATCAGATCGCCTGCGACATCCGGCTCTTCTTGAAGGACCGGCTCAGCGTGGCGGCCTACGGCGCGTTGCGGGCCGCCGCCACCCTGCTCGATTTCGCGCGAACCCATCGCAAGGTCCTCTGGCCCGGCTACACCCACACCCGCCGGGCGATGCCCTCGTCGGGTGGCCTGTGGGCAGGTGCCATCGCCGAGGGCATCCTCGACACGCTCGAAACCCTCCCCGGACTTTGGGCCCAGGTGGATCGGTCGCCGCTCGGGAGCGCGGCAGGGTATGGCGTCCCGCTGCCCCTCGATCGCGAGGCGGCTGCCCGGGCGCTCGGCTTTGCCGGTGTGGAGCATAACGTTGCGGCGGTGCAAAACGGCCGTGGGAAGCTCGAGGCCGGTGCCTTGTTCTGGTGCGCCCAGCTGGGTCACGATCTGTCGCGCTGGGCGGCGGATGTCGTGCTGTTCTCCTCGGAGGAATACGGCTGGTTGGTGTTACCCGGGTCGCTCGCCACCGGATCGAGCATCATGCCCCACAAACGCAATCCGGACTTGCTCGAACTGGCTCGCGCCCGGGCGGCCGCGGTCGAGGGCGACCTGGCGGCGGTGCTGGCGGTTCGAGCGAAGCTTCCGAGCGGATATCATCGCGACTTTCAGCTGCTCAAGGAGCCGCTGATTCGCGGGCTTGGACGGACCCTCGAGCTGCTGGCTATCGTCAGCCTCGTCATGCCGCGGCTCGGAGTGGACGCCGAGCGCGGCCACTCGGCGCTCGCCGGCGGATCGCTCGCCACCGATCTCGTCATGCGGGAGGTGGAGCGGGGAACGCCGTTTCGGCGTGCCTATCGAGAGGTGGCGGCCATGTTGCAGGAGCGGGGCGATGGGGTGGTCCGGCTCGGACCGCGGGAACGGCACCGGCTGATCTCGCGCCGGACCTCGATCGGCGGGTTAGGAAATCTGGGCCTGTCTCAGGCGTGGCGACGCTGGCGGGCGGTCGAGCGATGGCTGGAACGGGAGCGGGATCACTTCGACCGGGCCCTGAATCGGCTCGCGGGAAGGCGAGGACGCCGATGAAGGGCGATCGCCGGCAGCGCCATCTCAAGATCCTGGAACTGATCTCGACCCACATGATCCGGACCCAGGAAGAATTGATCGACGCCCTCGCCCGCGAGGGGTGGGAGGTCACCCAACCTTCGGTGAGCCGGGACATCACCTCCCTGGGATTGATCAAGTCGGACGGTGCCTACCATCGTCCGGCGGCTGCCCGGCGCGCTCGGACCAACCCCGACGAACAGCGAATCGCCGAAGGGGTGCTGGCGATCGAACCAGCCGGTGACGCTCTGGTCGTGGTGCACACCCCTCCCGGCGAGGCAAATCGCGTCGGGGCAGCCCTCGATCGCCTCGCGTGGCCCGAGGTCCTGGGCAACATTTCGGGGGACGACACCATCTTCATCGCCGTGGGGACGTTGGCGAGCCAGCGAAAAATCCTAGCGGCCATCCGGCGACTGGCCCACTCAGCCTGAACGGTCCTTGGTCTTGCGAGAGGGATCGCGGCGGCGGTTGACCAGGGCGTACACCATCCCAAGCAAGTTCAGCCCCGCGCACCCCAATCCTCCATAGATGAGATCACGGGCGATCCGGCGCAGAATGCTGAACCGGTCGATGTCGACCAGAACGAACGCGGCCTTGACCGTGAGCAGCGTGGCTGCCGCGGAAAACAGGACCAGCTGGAGATAGAGCAGCGGGCGATACCCCAGCCCGCTATACAGCCAATAGAGCGCGAGGGCTACCAGCAACCAGGCCAGGACGCTGGTCCTGGTGGTGGCGCCGACCGGTAGATCCTGGACCACTGGAAGCACCAGGAGAACCAGGCCGCCGAGCATTAACACCAGCTTCAGACTGGCCAGCCAGAGCTCCTTGGGAGTCGCTTCTTCCGCCGTGTGCGTCCGACGGGGCTCGGGCTGAAGCGTGGGTTCGGGCACTTAGCGCCGGCCCCCCTCTCTCGACTCCCCATAGCGAACCGCGGTAATCTCGGCGAGAATCGCGAGCGCGATTTCCGCCGGGGTGCGACCACCGAGCTTCAGACCGATCGGGCCGTGGAGCCGGGCAACCTCAGCGTCCGTGAACCCCGCGGCCCGGAGCCGCTCGCGGCGCTGGGCCTGGGTTTTTCGGGAACCGATGGCTCCGACATAACACGCCGGGGAACGGAGAGCGAGCTCGAGGGCCGGCTCGTCGAACTTGGGATCGTGGGTGAGCACGCAGACACACGTCGCGGAATCGAGACCCACCCGGTGAAAGACTTCCTCCGGCCACCCCAGCACCAGCTCATCGGCTTCCGGAAACCGGTCCCGGGTCAGGAAAGCCTCACGTCCGTCTGCGACGACCGTCCGAAACCCGAGCGGTTTGGCCATTCGGACGAGGGCCATGGCGATGTGCACACCACCGAAGACGAGGAGGGTGGGTCGGCGCGGGAAGACTTCGAAAAACACTTCGATGCCGTACCCCTCGAGCGATTCCACCCGGCTGTTCAACCCGGGGAGCCACGCCGCAGCACGCTCGGCCAGCGGCTCGACCAGTTCCGCAGGGAGGTCCCCGAAGGGAGCCCGCCTGCCGGATTCCTCGACCAGGACCCCGCTGCCAGCCGGAGCCTTGCCACCCAGAACCGTGGCGACGACGCTCCCCGAATCGCGGCCGGCCGCGGTCAGGATTTCGGGACGAACATCCGGCTCGATCAGAACGTCGATCGTCCCGCCGCAGGAGAGCCCCATCTCCCAGGCCCGTTCGTGGGTGACACCCCAGCTCGTTCGCTTGGGGGCGTGTCGAGCGATCGCTTCACGAATCTCCTCCGCGGCCGCGGTTTCGATGCACCCGCCCGACACCGAGCCGGCCATGCGTCCATCCGTCGTCGCGAGCAGACACGCCCCCTCCGGCCGGGGGGCCGAGCCCCAGACCTGGAGCACCACGGCCCGCCCGACCGGTCCGGCTCGGCGTAGCGCCTCGTACTCGGCCAAGAGTTCCCGCATCAGCTCCTCGGCTCCTGCGCATCGAGCGCCATCAGATCCTGCGGGGTGTCGATGTCGGGGTTTCGACCAGGGACGACCAGGGTCTCGATTCGCTCCCCGCGCCGCTCGAGGAGCGGCCCGAATCCCGTTACCCCGGTGAGCTCGTTGGCCCGGGGCCACAAGCGTCGGTCGATCAGCATCGGGTGACCCGGGACGCGGGGAGTTTCGTGATAAACGGGCCGAACCGCCAGGGCGCCGGAACGCCAGGCTTGGGCGAGTGCCAGAATCACGTCGGCGCGGAGGAGGGGCTGATCGCCGAGACAAATCAGCGTCGCGGCCGGATCGCTGGTGGGATGCCAAGCCGTGATCGCCGCAAAGCCGGCTCGCAGCGTGTCGGGGAGCTCCCCCGCCCCCGCTGCGGAGTGGCTGGGAACCTTCACGGGCTGTGAGTGGAACCGAAGGGCGAGTTGCTCGATCGCCTCGTCCTCAGGGCGGTGAACGACGAAGACTTCCGAGATCACGTCCTCCAGGCGAGGGTCGCCAAGGGCCGTGAGGACGTGGCTGAGTATCTCCTGACCCCTCCAGGGGGTCAGGAGCTTCAGGCCACCAAAGCGCAGCCCCCGCCCGGCGGCGGGGACGAGAGCATACAAGGACACGGTTCGCCGAAGTTGCGAGTCCGGCGGGACCTTACCCAACTGCCGGAGAGCGGTCAAGACACCGGAGTGCAGCACGCGTCGCTACTAGATTGCCTCGACCGAGAGGGTGCGACTTCTTGGGGTGTAGCTCAACTGGCAGAGCGCCCGGCTGTTAACCGGGAGGTTGCAGGTTCGACTCCTGCCGCCCCAGTGGGGCTGTCAGCGAACAATCCTTCCGCGGAGACGGGCCAGGTCAGCTTCGGCGGCCAGATAGGGAAGCGTGGACCAGTTGCCCCCGCTCCGGGCGCGTTCCAGCCAGGGCTCGGCATCAGTCCGGCGGTCGGGCCTGAGCAAGAGAGAGTAGGCGAGGCCGTAGCTCAGGAGCGCGCCCACCTCGTCGCTACGGCTGCGCGCCAATTGGCGAATCGTATCGGTCGGGATCAGTCCCTTATAGCCAAAGAGCAACCACAACTCGGCGAGGTCGGAGCGCTGGGCCCACTCGGGGTTGACCAGCTCGAGGACGCGGGCGCCCTCCTCGCCGGCGCCGATACGCCGGGCAGAAAAGAAGAGCCAGAGGATGGCACGCACTTGATCGTCGGTCGTTTGGGCCACGCGGGCAGCTTCGGCGAACACCGGGTATGCGGTTGCGTACTCCCCTCGACAGTAGTGGGCGATTCCCTGAAAAAAGAAGGTACGAAACTGCACCGTCGTGAAACTGAGACCGGCCGCCGAGTCCGCGGATTCGCCGAGGAGCGATTCGGTTTCGAGGATAGGGCCGCGGCCGATCGCGAGGAGGCCCGCTTTCCGGAGGTCACCCAAGGCCTGATCCAGCAGCCGCATCCGCAGCAGGACTTCTCCGCGACCGCGCAGGACCCTCGCATCGCTGAAATGCGCTTCGAGCATCCGGTTATACTGGCCGATCGCTTCCCGGAAGCGCCCGAGGTCGGCGGTGATCCGGGCGAGCCGGAGTCTGGCGGTGAGGTTGGTCGTATCGCGGGCCAGGGCCTCCCGGGCCGCAGTGAGCCAGCGCATCCGCTCCGGACCGCCGGAGCCGGTCAGGGGAATCGCGTAGAGCGAATCCCCGAGGAAGGAAACGGTTTCCGCGAGCGAGGAGCCGACGACGACCAGGCGCGCCGGGCGACTGGCACAGCCCCACAGTGCCACCATCATCGCGCCGACCTGCCAGCGCCGAGTCATTGCAGTCCTAACACGCGGAGCAGATCGGTGGGGCGCTCCAGCCAGTGCGTCGGTTCGGTCTCCACCAGGTCTTCACGCGTGAATGGCCCCCACAGGACCGCGCCGGTCGCAACCCCGGCGGCACGGCCCGACACCATGTCGTGCACGCTGTCGCCGACGTAGATCGCCTGCTCCGGCATCCCGGCCAGCTTTTCCAGCGCCACCTGAATCGGCTCCGGATGCGGCTTCGGGTTGGCTACTTCATCCGCTCCCACGATGAGGTCAATCGCATCCTCCAGGCCGATCCGCTTGAGACCCCGTAGCGCGCCGGTGCGGTTCTTACTGGTCACCAGGCCGGTGCGGAGCCCCGCCTTTCGAATGGCGCCCACCATCTCGACCACGCCGGGGTACGCCGAGACCATCGCGTCATGATGGGAAATGTTGTATTCGCGGTAGGTCGCGATAAGGCGCTCCAACTGCGCGGGATCGTCGGACCACTCCCGGAACTGGACCCAGAGCGGCGTCCCGAGCCCGGCCAGCCACTCGGTGTCGGTCTTGGCGGGAAGCCGGTGGACTTCCAGGGTGTGATGGTAGCTGTCGAGGATCAGCCGAATGGAATCGATCAGGGTGCCGTCGAGGTCGAACAGCACGGTCGTGACTGCCATTCGGGAAAACTACCGCAGCGAGGACGTTCGCGTGACGAGCAACAGCCCGATCAGCTCGACACCACACGGTTCCCGTTGAGGTGGTTCCTCCGGCAATTCCTTCACGGCTCGGACCAGGTCGGGGATCGGCGCAACGTCCCACCCATTCACCAGGGCGGACACGCCCGCGGTGTGACCCCGGCCCAGGAAGCGGAGTCCGTTCTCGAGCAAGCCCAGCTCTCGACCTTGCCGCCTGCGGGCGGACTCCCTGGCGACGGCCAAGAGCCGCCTCCTGATGCGTCGGACCACGGCGTGGTGCGGCCCGCCCAACCGGCCCGCACGGCTCTGACGCAGCGCGCGCCGGGCAATTCGGGAGAGCCGGCCGAGGACTGCGCGCAGAGTGGCCGGCGCCGGAACAGCGCCACCATCACACTGGCGAGCCCGGTCGAGCAGTCTCGCCAGGCTCGCGAGGTCATCGGAACACCGGTCGTTCTCCAGTATCACCACGAATTCCTCCGAAGTCCCATCGCAGAACGTCATGCGAATGCCCGCGGCCGCGCCCGGGTCCGGTCCATGGACCGCGGCCACTCCCTCCGCCGCCGGCTCGGGCAGCCACTCGGCGGCGATCTTCGCCCGCAACCTCCAGGGGGCGTCGTCCCGGTCATCGAGCCCGAGGAGCTCCGGAAAACCTCGCTTCACATCGAGAATCGCCTCCTTGCGCAAGACCGCTTCGATCGCTTCGCCCGGGAGCAGCCGGACTTCATCGATCGAGGCCTGGGCCGCACCGAGCCGGGTCGCCCGGCCGATTCGCTGGTCGAGCCGTACCGCGGTCCAGGGAAGGTCGTAATGCACGACGCGCTCGAGGAGCGCGAGATCGAGCCCCTCGGAGGCCACGTCGGTGGCAATGAGCAGTGTGGGCATTCGGCATCCTCGCGCCGTGCGCTTCTCCGGCTTGCGAAACCAGTCCAGGACCTCCTCTCGAGGAAGTTCGAGACTGCCGACGCCGGCGCCCGAGCCAGTGCACCAGGCTACGGCCGGACCGAGGTGGCGCTTGAGGTAACGCACTGTACCAAGGAATGCGGTGAAGGCGATGGTGGGATGTTGGTCCAACGTCACCGCGGCAAGGGTTCGCACTTTGGCATCGGCCGTTGCGCTCCACCGACGGGCCAGCGTCTCGAGTGCTCCAGCACGCTCGAGATCATGGAGCGCAAGGTCGGTCGGAGAGGATTCGGCGACCAGGGGCCAGAGCACCAATTGCTCGCCCTCGGGCCCCGCGAAGCGGCGAATGGCCGCCCGCGACAGGATGACCCCCGAAGCCGCCGCATCACGGGCGTGCACCAGGAGCGCGACATACCGCGCCAGCGCCTCGGCGAGGGCAAGGGGGCTCGACGCAAGCGCTGAGAGCAGCGACACGCGAATCAGTCCGGCGGTTGTGGGATCGGCGGAGAGATCGAGTGACGTGATGCCGCCAAGCAAGGCGGAACCGGGCGAGCCGGGCTCTTCGCGAATGCGGAGCGTCCGGCCTCGCCGCCCGGGAAGGAGTCCGGTGCGGTCTTCGCCGGTGATGACCAGGCGCGAGAGCAGACCGGTCCTGCCCTCGAGGATGCATTGGGTCAGCGAGGCCGCACCGGTCCAGGCGAACGCATCGTCCCTGACGAACAGCAGGAGCTGGTGCACGACGTCTTCCATGCGATTCACCGCCGGCGTTGCGCTGAGCAGGATGCCCGGCCGTCCGATGCACCACGGGGCCAGGGTGCGGTATCGCCGGGTCTCGGGGTTGCGGAGCCGGTGGCTCTCGTCGAGAATCGCCGGTCCGATGCCGCGGTCGGGGGCGGGGCGCGTGCCTCGGCTCACCATTTCGTACGAATGGAAGCGGATCCGTAGACCGGTGCGGCTCGCGGCCTCCAACCATTGGCCCTGCAGGGTTGCCGGCGCCAGGACCTGGATCGGCTGATCCGGTGCGAGGGTCGCGGCGACGGCCAGGGCGATGTAGGTCTTTCCCGTTCCCGCCCGGTCGGCCAGCAGGACACCGCGATGCCTTCGCACAGCCGCCAGGGCCCGCGCGAAGGAGCGTTGCTGGTCGGGCCTGAGGCAGGGAGGTGCGTCGTCCAGCGCTTCCGGCGGCAGGACCGCCCGGGCGAGCCGGGCCGCGACGGCGGCAGGAGGGACGGCGGGACCGGGGCGCAGCCAGACTGCCAGCGGATCCCTAACCCGCTCCAGCGATTCTGCGACCAGGGACGGGGCCCGCCGGAGCCAACCCGGCCAGGGCGCGGCGCTCTTCCTGGGTGAGGCCGAGTAGCGAGGCAGTACGGGCATCGAGCTCCTGCTGGACCGGAACGCCTCGGATCCCTCGGACCGCCAACTCGAGGAGTTCGGGATCGGAGAGGAGGGCCGGCGGAAAGGGAAGGGAGGTGACGACGCGGGCGTTGAACCGGCGGAATCCTCCCGAGGCCGGGTCGGCTGTGGCGGCGGCGATCGCACGGCACCAGGTCGAGTTCAGCCAGGCCGCCAGGCGCAACGCCTGGGGTGTATCACGCGCGACGACGACATAACACGAGTTCAGCGGGATGCTGTCCCGGCCAATTGCGCCGACCAGGGGTGCGGCCGCGAGGCATCGGGCGACGTCGGGCCATATGACCCGGTACTTCGCGGCCGCAGGCCTGGTCCGGAAGATCGTCCACCAGGGCTGGGTGCGGTCCGGATGATCGCTCCGGCGGCCCAGCTCCTCGGCAAACTGCTCCAGGTGCCGGGCCGCTCCCCGCGGCAGCGTGGAGAGCGGCTGCCCGTCGGACCCGCAAGGCCACAGCATCCGGGTCACTGTCCTAACCCGGAAGGGCGCGACGTCACGGCCGCGGACCGCCCAGCGGACCACCTCGGGTTCGACCGACGATGGAGGATCCAGGAAGGCCCGATTGAGGCCGGTCTTCACGCCGAGGTGGCAGGGGAATCGCTCACCCAGCCTGGGGAAGGCCGCCTGTACCCGCGCGAGCCCCGCCCGGACCGCATCAGGAACGAGGGCCCAGGGAGACGCACTGAGGTCCCGCTGCGGAAGCATCCGAGCCCCCGGAGCGAGCGCGAGACGGACCCGATGCTCCGGCTCGGGCTCCTGCCGCCGGGCCAGAAGGGCCATCGGATACACGGTGGCATCGAAGTCGGACCGGGGGTCGGCGCGGAGATCTGCCGCCACCAGCAGCGTCGTCCGGCTCGAGAGTTCCGCGCGCAGCCGGGAGGCATACCCCGCCGTGGCGAGTTTGGCGGGGACCACGAACGCCACCACGCCGTTCTCCGCGACCAGCTCGAGGGCGCGCTCGACGAATGCGACGGCGAGGTCGGGGAGATGGGCGTATCCCCGTCCCCCTGACGCAGCGCGGAACAACCGGAACCGCTCGGTGAGCTCCCGGCGCTCGGCCGGGTCAAGCCCTTCGGCCCGCACCCACGGTGGATTGCCCACCACCAGGTCGAACCCGCCTCGCGCGAAGACGTCGGCGAATTGCACCGGATAGTGAAACCAGGGGACCTCTCCCGAACGCCGGAGGGCGCGCAGCCGGTCCCGCACCCGGGCGCGCGCCGTGCGGAGGTGGTGGATCCTAACCCGCTCCGACCGGGTCAGGCCCCGGGCATCTCCGAAGAGGGTGGGAGACCGGGCGAGTGCGAACAGCTCCGCGAGGTTCCGTTCGAGGGACCGGAGGCCGCCCTCGAAGGCCGAAGCGGCAGCCTCGACCTCCACCGCGCGGAGGCGGGTCACCAACCTGCGTTTGCTGGCGCCGACGCTGCTCACCAGCTCGGCCCGCACCCGAGCGAGCCGGGCGGCCACCTCGGGTCGCGGCGGACCCAGCGGGATTCCACGGACCGGGTCCACCAGGCTATCCCCCTGGCGCACCAGCGAATCGAGGTTGGGGAGGGGGGTGGGCTCACGACCGGGGGATCCGGCAGGCTCGGCCGCGATGACCTCGAGCCACAGTCGGAGTTCCGCCAGCCGGACTGCTGCGGCATTCTTGTCCACGCCGAAGATGGAGCGTCCGAGCGTCGCGCGGAGACGGAGGGCATACCCGGCCTGCCCTCCAGACTTTTCCGGCCCAGCGAGCAGGCGGAGGGCGCCCAGCAGGAACGCGCCGCTGCCCGCCGCCGGATCGAGCACCCGGATCTCGCCCAGGGCGTTGCGGGTTAGGCAGTCGGGATCGCGGAGCCGCTGCTCCGCTTCGGCCAGGGGGATACCGAGCCGCCGCTCCAGCCACCCGGCCAACGCCTCCTGCATCACCCCTTCGACCAGTGCGGCTGGGGTGTAGTAGCTCCCCGTCGCGCGCCGCTCCCCGGGCTCCATGACCCCCTCGAACAGCCGCCCCAGCATGTCCGGTGCGATCGCTTCCCCCGAGGGGCGCCCCAGGGTGAAGTGGAATCGCTCGAGCAGGGAGTCGAACGCATCGCGGAGGACCGGGGTCGGCACCGTCACCCGCCAGCGCCGTTCGAGCGGATGCGGCTCGAAGAGTCCGCCGTTCAGGAAGGGGACCGGACCGAATCGCCTGGCCAGACGGCTCCGCACCTGGTAGGGCTGGTTGAGCGTTCCGAAGAACAGCGGGTCGAGGACGTCCCGGTGCAGCGAGCGGCGTTGGAGGAGACACTGATCAACGGCTTCCCGGAGGACCCGGCGGTCCGAGCCGAGCCAGCCCTTTGCCTCGATGAAATACACGAAGAGGAGCCGGGTCAGGTGCAGCAGGGCCAGGGCATGGCGGTCCGCAACAGCGATGCGCTCGGGGAGCGCCGCGACGATGGCCGTCAGCGTCCGTTGAAAGGCCGTGAAAAACCGTTCATCGAGGCCGCCTGCAGCCAACGCTTCACTGATTCGGAAAACGGTGGCGAGAGCCGGCTCCGGCTGTGCCGCGCACCGGACCAGGCGGGCGAGGCCGAGCGGATCCGGGCCATCCAGCAGGAGCGTGAGGGGGGGGATCGCTCCGGCAGCCACGAAAAGCCGGCGACCCCATGAATCCAGCCCGAGCACCGCACCGGGAATCCCGCGATCCGCCAGCGCACGCGCCGCCCTCGCAGCACCGACCGGATCGTCGGTGTCGAACCCGTACCACTCAAACCCGCCCTGGCGCCCGACGATTGCGGCGCGTCCCCCGCTTCTTCCCAGTCGATCGGCAGGAAGCTCGCACCAGAGTGGCGCGTAGCCGAGGGCCCCGGCCACCTGGGACAGGTCTTCGACGCGCACGACGGCTCGCAGGGTTGACTCCAGCATCGCCGTCTATGGTGGCGACGCGCCGCAACGAGGGGCCCATCAGGTTGTTGCCGAGCTGAGCGAAATCGCGCGGGAAGGAACCGGCTAGCCGGTGGGAACCGACGTCGTGCGCTGCAGCTCCTCGCGGATCGAATCGAGCGCCTGGGTCAGCGCCGCGGGGTCGGGAGTGCGTCGCCCCGCGCCGTCGTCCGACCCCGCTAAGAGCGTCGCGGCGAGTTCGTCCGTGTACCCGACCACCGCCATGGCCACGCCGCGGTCCACCAATCGATTCAGCCGCAGGAGGAGCGCCATGCCTTGACGGGGTCGCAGGGCCGCGATCGACGGCGCCAGGTGACGAATCAGCAACTCGCGGAGGTATTGCATCTCTTCGACGACCTCACCCGCGGCGAGACCACGGATCGCGGCATGGCGGCCATACTGCTCGGCGGTGCGGCTCCAGATCACTTTGGTTTCCCGTCGCATGGGGCCGACCATGCTGGCGAAGACATCGATCAGGAGGAGGAGCTCGCGCCGCACCAGTTCGGCGGGAATGGCGCTGGTGGCCGTCAATCGATCACCCAGCCAGGTGGCCCACTGCTCGACCATCGCCGTGCGCTCGGTGGCGATGGCCCTGCTGGCGGCGACCAGGGTCGGATGCGAAGTCCGCAGTGCGACGTCTCCCGGGCCGAAGGATCGGCTATAATACTAGCGATGCTACGGAAGATCACCCTCGCGCTCCTGACCACAGCGGGCGCCGTGCTCGGCGCTGGTGCCGCGTTCCGGCTCCAGGGCTCGGCGCTTCCCGGGCTGGCCATGCCGACGCTTCCTGCGGCCCTGACCCAGGCGGCGGCGGCGAACGATTCGGTGGCAGCCGCCGATCTGATGATGAAGCGCTGCCGGTTGTTGTGGACGCGGACCCAGCGCAAGTGTTACGAAGAGTTTCTGCTCGAGCTGGTGCAACGCGACCAGATCCGGCTGGCAATGGGCGCGCTCGCGTTGCTCGGCGAGCGGGACGGCTACGTTCGGCGTTTCGGCCACGATTTCAGCCACGTCATCGGCATCAACGCCTGGAAGCCCGGCAAGGACATCGGTGCCGTGTACCTCCAGTGCAACGAGCTGTTCCAATCAGGCTGCTACCATGGTGTGGTGCAGGCGTACTTCGCGCATCAGGGAACCGACAGCGCGAGCGTGGCGAGTCTGTGCCAGAAGACCCCCGGCATCATTTCGAGCGCATGGCTGCGGTTCCAGTGCGTGCACGGCATCGGGCACGGGCTGGTCCAGGCCTATACGATGAATCTGCCCCGCGCCCTGGCAGGCTGCGACCTGCTCGGCAACGCCTGGGACAGCGAATCGTGCTACGGCGGCGCCTTCATGGAATTCATCGTCGGAGGACGGGGCCAATCTCATCATCCGGCAGCAGGATCAGGAGACAGCAGCACGACGGCACACGATGACGAACATGCCGGCCACGATGCGATGGCGGCACGAGACACTTTCCCTCCGTTCAAGGTCCGCGAGCCAACCGATCCCCTGTATCCCTGTTCGGTGCTGGGTGAGCGATATCGCCAGGCCTGCTACCAGATGCAGGCGGGGCTGATTGCCGAGGTCACCGGGCTCGACTTCGGCAAGATCGCCAGGGAGTGCGACCGATCACCGGAGCGGTGGCGGCGCTGGTGTTATCAGGGGATCGGGACCTATGTCAGCGGGGTGACCGTCCGGGATCCGGCCAAGGGGATCGAGAACTGCATGCTGGGCGCGGCATCCCATCGGCCCTGGTGTTTCGTCGGGCTGGTCAAGAACTACGTCGACGTCACGGCCAAGATCGAAGACGGTCTCACCTTCTGCCGGCAACTCGGCCCGGTGGATATCGCGACCGCGTGTTATGTCGCGGTCGGCGAGGAGGCGGCGGTGCTCTTCCCCGCGATGGAGCGGCGGATCGAAGCATGCAACCAGGCGTTGACCCAGTATGCCGATGCCTGCCGCTACGGCGCCGGCTTGAGCAACATCCGGCCGGCCGCGTACCCGAGCCACTGAAGGGCGCTCCCGCGAACGCCTTTCTCCCCGTTCTCCGTGCCAGGCTGACCGGGCATTCTCCCCGAATCGAGACGGATTCGAGCAGACCCTGGGCGGCTGTGGCGGTGGTGCTGGCCGCCAATCCCACACCCGAATCAATCCTCCTGATTCGCCGCGCCGAGCGCGATGGCGACATCTGGTCCGGACACCTGGCGTTCCCCGGCGGCCGATCGGGAAGCGGGGATCCCGACCTTCTCGCCACAGCCCGAAGGGAAACGCTGGAAGAGGTGGGAATTGACCTCAACCCGGCCCAGGCAATCGGGCAGCTCGATGACTTCACCACGCGAAGTCCCGCCCTCCCACCCCTCGTCGTTCGGCCGTTCGTCTTCGCGCTCCCCGAAGCGCTTCCCCTGCAACCCAACCGCGAGGTCGCCGCGGCCTGGTGGATTCCCCTGGAGGTACTGCTCAGGCCCGGGGTGTTCGCTCCGACCGAGTATGGCCGCTACGGGACGCTGGTCCGGGGCATGGGGTACCACCTCGAAGTTGGGGTCCTCTGGGGCCTTACCGAACGGATACTGACGCCGCTGCTGGCCTTCATCCGCTGACAATTCTTGCATAAGCTGTTTTGTAACAATGCATTTCGTCGGTATTGACAAAATATTTAGGCTACACTAAATTATCGCGTCCCCGGGATCTGCCCAGAACCTCAAGTCCTATGGCATCGGTGGCCCCAGAACTCCTAACCCGCTCGACCGAGGACTATCTCAAGGCGATCTACCGGCTCGCCCCGGGCCCGGAGCCCGCGTCCACCAACGACATCGCGGGGCGGCTTGGGCTGTCGGCTCCTTCGGTGAGCGGCATGATCAAACGGCTCTCCGACCAGGGGTTGATCGAACACGCCCCGTATCACGGCGTGGTGTTGACGGACGCCGGTCGGCGCGCCGCGCTCCGCGTGGTCCGGCGCCACCGGCTGATCGAGGCCTACCTGGTCGGGAAGCTGGGGTACTCGTGGGACACCGTGCATGACGAGGCGGAGCGACTCGAACACGCGGTCTCGGACCTGCTCGTCGAGCGCATGGCGCGCGCACTCGGCCATCCTCAGTTCGACCCGCATGGCGATCCGATTCCCGCTCCCGACGGCACCATCGACGAAGCCCGGTACACGCCTCTCACCGAAGTCCCCGACGGCGATACCGTGGAAATCCGGCGGGTGGACACCAGTCAGGGCGACCGGTTGCGCTACCTGGAGCATCGTGGTCTGGTGCCGGGCGCCTCGATTCGGGTGCTGGAACACCACCCGTTCGGTGGCCCGGTGATCGTCGCGGTCGGAGATCGGCAGCACAGCATCGGCACCGAGCTCGCCCGTCAGATCCTTTGTAACCCGGTTGCCGCGTGAGCGCCGCGCCGGTGGAACCGATGGAGGGCGTTCTGGCCGGGTGGCGAAGGCCCCGGGCGCGTCCCTCTCTCCCGGAATCGTATCAGTCGGTTCGCATTCCCCCTGGGGCCGGGTTCTGGCGGAAGGCGCTCGCGTTCGCCGGGCCGGGGTACATGGTCGCGGTTGGCTACATGGATCCGGGCAACTGGGCCACCGACCTCGCCGGCGGAGCGCGCTTCGGCTACACCCTCCTCAGTGTGGTGTTGTTGTCCAACATGATGGCGATTCTCCTGCAGTCCCTCGCGGTCAAGCTCGGAGTCGTGACCGGCCGCGACCTGGCGCAGGCCTGCCGGGACCACTACTCGCGGCCGGTGAGCTTCGCCCTGTGGGTGCTCTGCGAGATTGCCATCGCCGCCTGTGACCTCGCCGAGGTCCTGGGATCGGCCATCGCGCTCAACCTGCTATTCGGCATTCCGCTGATCTGGGGCGTGTGCCTCACCGCGGCAGACGTGCTGTTGATTCTTCTGCTGCAACACAAGGGGTTCCGCTACCTGGAAGCCTTCGTGATCGCCCTCATCGCCACCATCGGGGCCTGCTTTGCCGTCGAGCTGTATTTGTCCAAGCCCGACATCGGTGCGATCGGCGCCGGCCTCGTTCCCAGCGGCGAGATCGTGACCAATCCCGCGATGCTGTACATCGCGATCGGCATCCTGGGTGCCACGGTGATGCCGCACAATCTCTACCTTCACAGCTCGATCGTGCAGACCCGTCACGTCCTGCCCGACGCGGCGTCCAAGCGCGAGGCCATCAAGTTCGCGACGCTCGATTCGACGGTAGCCCTGCTGTTCGCCTTTCTGATCAACGGTGCGATTCTGATCCTCGCTGCCGCAACCTTCCATCCGACCGGCCATCGGGACGTGGCCGACATCGGAGATGCCTACCGCCTGCTGACACCCCTGCTCGGTACCGCGCTGGGCAGCGCGCTCTTCGCCATCGCGCTGCTGGCGTCGGGGCAGAACTCGACCATCACGGGTACCCTGGCGGGCCAGATCGTGATGGAGGGATTCCTCAACATCCGGCTGCCGGCGTGGCTGCGGCGCCTGATCACCCGGCTGATCGCGATCCTCCCGGCGGTGATCGTGACTGCGATGTACGGCGCCAAGGGGGTCGGCTCCCTGCTCATCCTGAGCCAGGTAATCCTGAGCCTGCAGCTTTCCTTCGCCGTCGTTCCGCTGGTACGGTTCACGAGTGAAAAGGCGAAGATGGGCGGGTTCGTGAACGGGAGGGTCCTCAATACGGCGGCCTGGAGCGTCGCAACGGTCATCATCGGCCTCAATGCCTGGCTGCTGGTTGGAGCTTTTCGAGAATGGGTCCTCTAAGGCTCGGAGTAGTCGGGCTCCTCCTGTTGGCGGGGTGCGATGCGCTGCTGCCGAGCGCCCCAGCCCCGGAAGAAGTGCTTGACGGACCGCTAGACGATCTCACCCCGGTCGAGCGCGCCGCCTTTGCCGCCGGCGATGGGGAGTTCGGGCGGATCTTTTCGGTGGCGGACGGGCTCGGTCCCATCTTTGTTGCGGCGTCCTGCTCGAGCTGTCACGTTGGCGACGGCAAGGGGCACCCGGTGTTCAACCTGTCCCGGTTCGGGCGCATGCGCGACGGCGCGTTCGATCCGATGCGCGCGGACGGCGGGCCGCAACTTCAGCATCGCGCCATTCTCAACTACATCGCGGAGGTGATTCCTCCCGGAGTCACCGGGGTAGCTCAGTTCACCCCGCCCAGCGTGACCGGACTCGGTTTTCTGGAGGCGGTAGATGATGCCGACCTCCTCGCCCTGGCCGATCCCGACGACACGGACGGCGACGGGATTTCCGGCCGGGTGCAACTAATTGGTGAGTCGGACCTGATCGCCGAAGTGAGCCGGCTGGAGCTTCTGTTCGAGCCCGGGGAGCAAAGCCGTCACCTGCCCATCAATGGCCGGTTCATTGGCCGGTTCGGAAAGAAGGCGTCGGCGATCAACCTCCTCCATCAGGCCGTCACGGCCTATCGCGAGGACATGGGGCTGACCACCGACCTGATCGTGGAAGACCCGGTGAATCCCCTCCTCGGACCGTTCGCCGGAGACCTGGTGCCTGATCCCGAGGTCGGCTCGTCCACGGTGAGCAACGTGGTTTTTTACCTCAAGACGTTGCGGGCTCCGCCCCGGCGGAATGCCGAGGCCGCCGACGTTCGCGCCGGCGAGGGGCTGTTCGCGGAGGCCCGCTGTTCAGCTTGCCACCTTCCGGTACTCACAACGGGCTCCTCCCGGATCGCCGCCCTCAACCGGAAAGTGTTCCATCCCTACACCGATTTGCTGCTGCACGACATGGGCCCCGAGCTCGACGATCAGTACACCGAAGGGATTGCGCTCACCTCGGAATGGCGCACCGCACCGCTGTGGGGCATCGGACTGGCCGACCGATCGCAAGGCGGGAAGGGCTACTTCCTGCACGACGGCCGAGCTCGATCCCTGCGGGAGGCGATCGAGTATCACGGGGGTGAGGCAGCGGCCAGTCGGGAGGCGTTTCGCCACTTCACGCCGGCCCAGCAGGAAGCGCTGCTGGCCTTTCTGAGGTCGCTCTGAACCGCCGGGAGTTTCTTCGCCGGGTTGGAGAGGGGGGGGCCTCGGTGGGCGCCCTCGCCGGCTGTTCCGCTCTCTCCCTCGGGGCCGGCGGCTGTATCGGGTTCCATTACGTCAATGCCTCGCTGGCGGGCAACCGGCTTCTGATCCGGAAAGAAGATTTTGGTGCGGGGCGCTTTGCCCTGGTGGATGCGCCGGGTCTCCAGCTTCCCGTCTACGTCTATCGCCTGGACGACGGCGGGTTCTCGGCCGTCTCGACTCGCTGCATGCACCGCGGCTGCCAGGTCGAGCCGGCGCAGGAGCATCTGGTGTGCCCCTGCCACGGCAGTGAATACACGAATCTCGGCGAGGTCCTCAAGGGACCAACCCAGCGGCCACTCCACCGGTTTCCTGTCACGGTGGAACAGGATGTGATTGCGATCGAGCTACCGCCGCCAGGCAGCGGATGGTAGTGCCGCGGGTCTTCCTGGTACTGCTCGCCACACTCCCCGGAGTGCCGGCTGCCGCTCAAGACACCGCGATGGTGCAGGGTGGGATCTACCAGCGCCCCTATCTCGTCGCCGCGGGGCGCACCGCGGTGGGCGGGTATGTGGAGGGGAACGCCAACTACTTCCGCACCGATGGAATCGGGGAGGGGCTCTCCATGGAGCTCCGGCGTTTCAACGTCTTCCTGTTTTCGTCGGTTGGCCGGAGGCTCCGGTTTACCTCCGAGCTCGAGTTCGAGCACGGCGTCGAGGAAATCGCCCTCGAAACCGCGCTGGTGGATTTCACCATCACTCCGTCGCTGATCGTGCGCGGCGGGATCCTCCTCCCGCCCATTGGGGCATTCAACGTCAACCACGACGGCCCACGCTACGAGTTCGTGGATCGCCCGCTGGTCTCCACTCGCATCATCCCCGCGACCTTGTCCGAGATCGGATTCGGAATCCACGGCCGGCTTGCACCTCGGGGCCTTGCGTTGTCCTACGACGCCTATCTCACCAACGGGCTCGGTGATGGGGTGCTGCTCAACGACACGGGGCGGACCGATTTCCCGAGCGGCAAGCACCCGGAGCGTTTCGGGGAGGATAACAACGGCTCTCCCGCGCTCTCTGGGCGGATCGCCGCTCACTCCCGGCGGCTGGGTGGAAGCGAGATCGGGCTCTCCTACTACGGTGGGATTTACAACACCTACCGCATCGAGGGCGAAACGGTTGATGCCAAGCGATGGCTCTCGCTCCTGGCGGTGGACTGGGCCGCCACAATTCGGGGCGTGAGCCTGCGAGGGGAGACGGTCTGGGCCTCGATCGATGTTCCCGACCACCTGGCCGAACTGATGGGAGACCGTCAGTGGGGCATCTATCTCGACGCGGTCACCACGGTGTGGCGTCCGAGGATTCGCGGCCTTCCGGACCCGGAGGTGAATCTCGCGGTGCGGCTGGAGCGGGTGGATTTCAATCGGGGGAGGTTCTCCTCCACCGACCTCAAGATCTACGATGAGATCAACGCTGTGACTGCAGGCATCGCGTTCCGGCCGGCAGCCGGGACCGTCTTTCGAGCGAATTATCGCCGCGAAAGCAGTCGCGATGCACAGGGGAATCCGCCCTCACGGACCGGGGGATTCCAGTTCGGCTTCGCTGCTTACTTCTAGGCGGGGGGGCGCCTCGCTCCGTCTCCCCCCTGCGGATTCAGAAAGTTCGGACTCCGCACCCGCTGCGGCAGGTAGTTCCACTGCTCTTCGCTCAGCAGGGTCTTCGCGGCGTCGAGGGCTTTCTGGAGGTTCTTCCTCGCAGCATCGAGCCGCGGCCGCACGACCGCCATCATCCGGCCCGGATCGACGTTCGCCCCCATCTTGGCCAGCTCTTCCTGAAGCACCTTCGCCAAGGCATTGTTTTCCGCCAGCAGCGTGTCGGACACGCGGCGTAGCCCGGCTTCCTGCTCCTCACTCAGCCGGAGTCCCACCCGGAGCGACAGGATCTCACGAATCGGGTTCGGAGCGAGCGTCGCGAAACGGGCGGCGAAATCCCCGCCTCCCGCGCCGGCCGCCCCGGCCGCCCCCGCGCCTATTCTCCCTAACCCGCCAAACCCGCCGTCCCCGCCACCGGGGCGGCCCCCCCCGCCCCCGCCCCCCCCCCCGGCTCCCGGGAACCCGCCTCCGAAGCCCGCGAAGCCCCCCAGGGTGTAGCGGAGCTGAATGCCGATCTGGAACGGGCTGCGCAAGGCCACGGTATTCGACGCGGTCGCGCCGAACCGTTCGTTCACCGCATAAAGGAACCGCCCGCCAACCGGATCGAAGCCGGTGACAGACAACAGGGTTTGCGACGGACGCGCCAGTTGTCCCCACCCGCGCAGGTTCGACCCGTGCAGGAGTTGGTCCACCCCGGCCAACAGATTCTGGGTGAGGAGCGAAATGGTAAGACGGCGGTTGAGTCCGAGGATCGCGGGACGGTAGTTGAACTGCAGATCGAGGGACGGCTGCCAAGGCCCGGTGCAGCTGTTTCGGGAGGCGATCGTACCCATCTGCGCTTCGAGACACCGTCGGGCTCCTCCGGAAGCGGCCCCGAGTAACCGCTGCATGCCGTTCGCGAGTGAGGTGTCTGGGGAACTCTGGGGGTCAAACACGAAGGCGCGATCGTTGCCCCGCGCGCCATCGCCGTTGATGTCGCCGCTCACCATCGGGGTGTACGGAGCTCCCGACGTGAGCCGGGCGATGCCGGTGAGCTCGAACGCCGCCCCGATCGGCCAGGTCACCGTGGTGAGAAACGAATGCCGGCGCTCGAAGTCGCTCCGGGCCCACTCCCGGGAGTTCGGATCGAAGCCGGCAGTCTGACTCGCGAATCCTCGGGGGCCACCACCCTCGGACGACGACGATTGGTCGCGCGAACGACTCCAGGTGTAGCTCGCCTGGAGCACCATCCCGCCTCGGGTCAGCCCGTTTGCAGTGAGAGTGACGCCAGTGGATCGGGATCCGAGCCGCGAGTCCAGCAGGAGCACCTGGCCGAAACGAGCATCGCGGCGTGATCCCGCGAGCGGTGACACGCCGGAATTCGGATCAATCAGGCTCGCGTCCACGAACACAGGCCGTCCGCTCTCGCTCCCGATGTTGAACTGAGCCTCGCCCAGGTTCTGGTCCGTGAAGCCCGATTGACTGACCCCGCGAGCCCAGCTCAGGTCAGCGCCGAGATTCCAGGTCCCGAGGCGACGCTGGACCCCGAAGGAGGCCCGCCAGGCCCGGGGCGCTCCGAATCGCGGGTCGAAAACCGTAACAGCCGGACTCTGGGTTGGCAGCGGCGAACCACCACCGTTCAGGCATGCGTCGGGGATGGCCGAAGGGTCTCGGAGAAACAGGTCCCAATCAGGGGTCGGAACACCGGCCCCGACGCAGACCAGCTGCTGTTCCGAGCCTGGCAAACCAGTCGCCGCCTGCGCTGCCGATGCGAGCGAGGGCGGGATCGGGCTTCGAAACTCGCCAAACCCGCCCCGAAGGGTGAGCCGCGGCGGGCCGGGGGTTTCGTCACCGCTCGCAATCGTGAAGGTGAAGCCGGCGCGAGGGGAAAAGTGGGTCTCGCGGGGAAGCCGGTCGGTGCGGTAACCGAACACCTCGTCCACCAGCGGGTTGTAGGCAGGTGAATTCCCGAAACGACCGTGTTCCAATCGCCCGCCGTAGGTGACCTGCAGAGCGTCACTCACCCGCCAGGTATCGCCGAAGTACAGCGCCGAATTCAGGCTGGTGCTGCCGCGGTCGGTGGGCTGGAGAGTGCGCGTGAAGCTCGAGGCCCGCCCGGCTTCGAGGTCCACGAGGGAGGTGAACGTGAAGGTGCCGGTGAGGTTATTCGCCACGACCTGGCTTGAGGTGGAACGGCTGAACAACACCCCCGCTTTCACGCGATGGGACGCATCGCCGGGCAGCAGGGACAGCTCTTCGCTGATCTCGAGGGAACGGCTTCGCCGGCGCTGGGCCAGTCCGGAATTCCCTCCAAAGCTCAGGTTGGACACGGATTGCGCGTCGTCGAGGGCCGACACGACTTGCACCCGCCCCTGGGGCAGCTCGAAGAAGGACTCTCCCCGCTGACCGGTGCCGGAGTAGTAGGTACGCAGCTCGTTGATGATCCGGGTGCCGAAACGGGAGCTGAGGGTCGCCATCGCCCCGCCACCTGTGCTCCGGGTTAGGCCGCCGGCAGCCGGAACCGAAAGCGCGCCGACCCCGGTCGGCACGGTTTTGGTGAGGCGCCAGTCGCCCCGAAGGGTCAGGGTCTGATTCCCTCCCAGACTCACATCGAACCGGGCGAGGCCGCTCACGTTGTCGCTGGCCCGGCTGGTGCTGCTGTCGTCGGTCAGGAGCGGCAACCCGGTCTGCGCCAGGAACCCGAGGAACCGGGCGGCGGAATCCGGCGCCAGACCCAGCCGGCTCATCGTGGCTGGAGAAGCGGACAGGAGGGATTGGAGGCCGTCACTGCGGAGGCGCCCCTGCCCGGAGACGAAGTAGAACGCCCGGTTCCGAATCAGCGGCCCGCCGAAGCCGGCGGAGAGCTGATTCTGGCTGTAGCCCTGCGCGAACGCCGAGCTGTCATCGGGCGAAACCGACAGCTCGCGGTCTCGAAGGGAATAGTTGGCGGTCCCCTGGACGCCGTTGGTGCCGCTCCGGGTGGAGCTGGCGACCTGCCCACCGGTGAACTGTCCCCGGGCAACGTCATAGCTGTTGGTGATCACCCGCGTGTTCCGGATCGCGTCCTGCGGGACGCTGGCGCCTCCATAGGTGAGGCCGTCGAGGGTCGTGCTGTTGCTGGAGGGGCGCTGGCCTGCCACGGAAAACCCGGCGGCCGTGGAATCGGTTCCCGCGACGGACACGACCCCGGGAGCAAGTGTCGCCAGGACGGTGAGGTCGCCGGCGTCAATGGGCAGTCTCGCCGTCTGGTTCGGATTCAGAAGGCGCTCGGTCGAGCCGGGGGCCGGCGGTCCGCCTCCGGGGTCCACCCGCAGTCCCGGGTTGGCCCGAACGACGACGTCCTGAAGCCGGGTGGGAACGGTCGTGAGGGTGACGTTCGTCACCAGGCGGTCTTCGT
>Ga0187892_10003938_pt1 | contig 26042 bp, 28 predicted proteins | sample MA1701073metaG_FD_139345 | JGI IMG/M metagenome (GOLD analysis project Ga0187892, IMG submission 139345) | Bio-ooze microbial communities from a basaltic lava cave in the Kipuka Kanohina Cave System on the Island of Hawaii, USA - MA170107-3 metaG ... | reverse complement strand
TGAATGCCTATGTGTTCGAGTCCCTGGATCAGATCCGGGAGATCAGTGCCGAATGGTTACAGAGTTACAACGAAGAGCGGCCCCATGATGCGTTGGCGGGCCTGCCGCCCGCCACGTATCGGGTGCACCTTGAAGCCAGAAGTTCACCTTTGATCGTGTCTCATTGACAGGGGAGCTTACAACACCACCCTAGCCAGGAATACCTCCCCGTCTGTGAGAGGTTAGGAGTTGTGGTCCGTTCATCCATCGAATCGATGTGATCCGTGCGTTGTCTATCCTTAACTGAACTTCCCCCTGTTCAGGGCACGCATAGCGGTTGGCCTTGGACGGAGGAGAGCGAGGTCCTACCGCCAGCGATGGCTGACGGTACTCCGTGGCCTCGTGTCAGCATTGTGACGCCTTCCTATAATCAGGGTCAGTTCCTTGAAGAAACGATCAGATCAGTGTTGTTGCAAGGATATCCCAATCTCTACTATGTCGTGATCGATGGCGGTTCAACCGATGGCAGTCTGGATGTCATTAAAAAGTACGAGCGGTTTCTTTCGTTCTGGGTGTCGGAACGTGATGGGGGGCAAGCTCAAGCGATCAACAAGGGATGGAAGCACGCAGGGGGGGAAGTGTTGGCATGGATCAACTCCGACGATATCTATCTCCCTGGCTCTGTGGCCAAAGCCGTTTCCTATCTCGCAGATCATCAGCAGGTAGGAATGGTTTATGGCGAAGGGTATCACATCGATGTTGATGGTAGAATCGTCGAGCGCTATCCAACGGAGAAATTCGATGCGGACCGGTTAGGAGATACCTGTTACATTTGCCAACCAACCACATTCATTCGACGTTCAGTCATTGAAAAAGTCGGTCCGGTGGACGAGTCCCTCAGGTTCTGTATGGACTACGACCTGTGGATTCGGATTTCACAGCAGTCGGTCATCGATTATCTTCCGGACTACATTGCCCACAGCCGCTTGCATGAGGAGTCCAAGACAATCAAGCAAGCAGTTCCTCGAGCGCGAGAAGCCTTGGACATGCTTTATCGACATTATCGGTCTGTTCCACCTCTGAAAGTTGGGGGGTACGCGCGAGCTGTTCTTACGGAAAGACCGAGCCACAAAGGAGAGTGGAACAAGCTTGTGCTGATTTTAGCTATGACGGGAGTGTGTGTACGAGAGTTTCTCAAATACAATCAAAAGATCCCTCTCTCACAGATGCATAGATGGGGAGGAGGACTGCTCGAAGGTTTTTCAAAATTGATCAAGACCGAAAGGCGCCAGCGACCACCCGACTAGGGTTGCCCCAATGACGTTGAAAGTAGCGCTCGTCCACGATTGGCTCGTCAGTATGCGGGGTGGAGAACGATGTTTTGAGGTTCTATGTGAGTTATTCCCGGATGCGGACGTCTTTACGCTGGTGCATCGGAAGGGGCAGGTTTCGCCTGTCATCGAGAAACATCCAATCCGGACTAGTTTTATTCAACGGTTGCCTTTGTCGTCCACACGCTATCAATACTATTTGTCTTTTTTCCCCCTTGCGATCACATCCTTCGATTTTCATGAATACGATCTGATCGTCAGTTCCAGCCACTGTGTGGCGAAAGGGCTTCATGTCCCTGACAACGTCTGCCATGTCTCCTATGTCTATACGCCGATGCGATATATCTGGGACCAGTTTGACGCCTATTTTTCCGACAGCCGAGCGGGATGGCTTACACGAACAGTGATGGGTGTGCTGCGCCGGCCTCTCCAACGATGGGATGTATCGTCAAATGCTGGTGTGTACCGGTTCATCGCAATCTCCAAACATGTCGCACAACGCATCAAGTCGTACTGGGGGCGAGAATCGACCGTTCTGTATCCACCGGTGGACTGGCAGTCGTTCACAGCGTCTGATCGAGACGAGGGATTCTACCTGCTGGTCTCGGCGCTCGTCCCATACAAGAGGGTGGATCTAGCCATTCAGGCCGCTAATCGGATGAAGCTCCCACTCAAGATTATAGGAGTGGGCCAGGATGAACATCGTTTGAGGCAACTCGCCGGTCCAACCGTTGAAATGCTTGGCTGGCAACCTGATTCTGAAATCCGTCACCACTATGCTCGTTGTAAAGCTCTTCTCTTTCCTGGCGAAGAGGATTTTGGTATCGTTCCTCTCGAGGCGATGGCATGTGGAAAGCCGGTCATCGCATACGCCAAAGGGGGAGCGCTCGAAACTGTCGTTTCGGTGGTCCCTCGCGAACCCTCAGTGGCGAAGGGCGAAGCCGTCGGTATGCCGACTAGGGCCGGCGAGGAACAATATTCCACCGGCGTGTTTTTTGATGAGCAGAAGCCGGATTCGTTGGTTGAGGCGATCGAACTATTTGAATGCCATCGGAACAGGTTTGATCCGGAAAAGATTCGGGCGCATGTAGAGCCATTCGATAGGAAATATTTCAAGGAACGCATGCGTCAGATGATCGAAACGAGCTGGAACGACTTCTGTCGTACACGCCCATGCTGAAACGGCACTCGCAATTTCTTCAGAGCCTCCTCTTTTTGTTTGACCTTGCTCTGATCTCTGCCTGCTGGATAGCAGCCTATTACGTTCGCTTCGTGGGCGGATGGGGGCCGCTTGAAAAGGGTGTTCCACCTCTGGAAATTTATGTCTATTTGCTCGTGCCCATTCTCATCGTTTGGGGGATATCTTTTAGGGCATTTAATCTGTATCGGCCTCGCCGGATGGGTTCCCACCTGGCCGAAGTTTTCGACATTGCGAAAGCCAATTCGTTGTCGGTGTTGATTCTTATCGGGATGACGTTCTTCGTGCGTCAGTTCGAATATTCACGCCTTGTCTTTTTGTATTTCTGGATTCTGAACCTGGTAGCGCTCGGCTTCTCTCGGATGGTCTTTCGCGAAGGCCTGAGGTTCTTCCGAAGGCAAGGTTACAACCAGCGGCACTGCCTGATCATTGGGGCAGGCAAACTCGGACAGAGAATTGCCCATTCACTGTCGCTTCATCCGGAATTCGGTATCAAAATCCAGGGTTACTTGACTCGCCGGCCGCAAAAGCTGGGCGAAACCTTTGAGGGGGTCCCGGTCATCGGTTTGTACGGCGATGTGGAGAAGTATGCGCCGGCTTCGGACATTATCTTTATTTGTCTACCTCCGGAGGCTGAGCCTCAAGCGGAAAAGATGCTGGCGTATCTGGCAACTACGACCGTTGAGGTGAAAGTCATCCCGTCAATCTATGAGTTTATTACCCTTCGTGCCGAGGCGGAGATGTTTGAGGGGTTGCCGGTTATCACGTTGCAGGGTTCTCCCCTGTATGGATGGAACATTATCCTCAAGCGAGGCAGTGATGTAATTGGTAGTGTAATCGCTCTTCTCCTGACGCTGCCTGTACAGGGATTTATTGCGTTGCTGATTAAGCTGACTTCGCCCGGGCCGATTCTCTTCAAGCAGGAGCGCATGGGTTTGGATGGCAAGCCATTCATGATGCTCAAGTTTCGTACGATGCAGGTTGATCAGCCGGGAGATACGGTGCTGTTGACCCCAAAAGACGACCCCCGCGTGACTTCAATCGGGAAATTCCTGCGTCGAATGAGTCTCGATGAACTGCCTCAATTTTGGAATGTATTGAAAGGCGAAATGAGTGTCGTGGGTCCACGGCCGGAACGGTCCTGGGTAGTCGAGGAGGTTCAAAAACAGATTCCCCTGTATATGCTCAAGCACAAAATGAAGGCCGGGATAACAGGATGGGCGCAAGTCAGTGGCTGGCGCGGGGACACCTCGCTTGAAAAAAGGATCGAGCACGATCTGTATTACATCGAGCATTGGTCCATCTGGCTCGATTTCAAGATCATGTGGCTGACGATTTGGCATGGATTCATTCACAAGCATGCCTATTGAGCGATTGCGGTAAGGCGTTAGCGGGGCAAAGGGGTAGAGAGAGGGGTAATTACCCCATTATCTCTGTTAGGCAGCAACATAACGCTTAATGGTGAGTTTCTTTGCGTGACTGCGGGTCTGTGCCACATCGTAAGCAAGCTGCATCCGAAGAAGATGATCCATGTCGGGGCCGAAAGCTTTTTCAATGCGGAGGGCCATTTCAGGAGACAGAGAAGCCTTGCCTGCGAGAAGATCCGATAGGGTAGCGCGCCGAACTTTGAGTAAGTCTGCGGCTTTGGATACGCTTAAGCCCAGAGCTTCGATGATCTCGGTTCTGATAATGCCGCCCGGATGGGGCGGGTTCTTCATAGACATTTTGGAGTCTCCTTTTAGTGGTAGTCGATTAAATCAATGTCGCTGGCGATGTTCGCTGTTTCGTTATAGCGGAAAACAATGCGCCAGTTTCCAGTAACGGTTAAGCTCCAACAACCCTTCATGTCACCTTTCAACGGGTGAAGCTTCCAGCCAGGAAAGCGTCCCACCTGTTCAAGGTTGAGGGCGGTTTCAAGGGCTAAAAGAATTTTTTCCACCTTATCCAGATGGGAAGCTGATACGCCTTTTGGGTTGCCCTCTGTGTAGAGCTGCCGGAGCCCTTTATGGCGGAATTTGATAAGGCGCATTGATTCCCTTCATCATGCCATGATGTACGGTATAGCCGTACATGTCAAGAGATCTTTGCAAAGGATGGCTCCTAGCGCCTTCGGACAGTGAGCCCGCGGTCAGCAGTTGCTCGTAGAATTTCCGTAGTTGCCGTTTCTTGTGTTTGTACGACTTGCTTGCTAAGATCGCCACATTTTCTAACGACTTCCTTCATGGCTTCCAGATTCATTCCTCAACGTCGGCAACGTTCCCGCCTCACAGCTCCGCCACTCTCGGTGCTCCGTGGGATCAAGCTTTTTGCCACGGACGTGGACGGAGTCCTTACCGACGCAGGCATGTATTATTCGGAATCCGGCGATGAGTGGAAGAAGTTCAATACGCGCGATGGTATGGGGATCAAGCTGTTGCAGCGGGCAGGAATTATTACCGCCATTGTGACGCAGGAGCGGACCAAACTGGTCGCGCGGCGCGCGGAAAAGCTCGCGATTCCAGAGTTACATCAAGGAGTGATGGACAAGTTAAAGGTTATTCAGGAAATGGCAGCCAGACACGGCCTTTCGCTTGAGCAGGTAGCCTATATCGGAGACGATGTGAACGATCTTGCAGCACTGAAGGCCGTAGGGTTTTCGGCTTCCCCGGCGGACGGACTGTCGGATATCGTGAATGCCGTCGATTATGTCTGTCGAAAGAAAGGCGGGGAGGGGGCGGTCAGGGAAATCATCGAGATGATTCTGAACGCTCAAAATCATCTCCCACGTTAACCGTTACTCGTTCAACGTTACACGCACCGACGGAGTGCATTTATGGCGATTCACGATTCGCGATTCACGAATGACGATCTGAACTCCCATCTCTATCCCGTGATCATGGCCGGCGGCAGCGGCACGAGGTTCTGGCCGCTTAGCCGGCAGTTGTTTCCCAAACAGCTGCTGCGGATCATGGGAGACGAAACGTTGATCCAGCAGACCATGCGCAGAGTAATCTGTGCTTCGGCGCCCCACCGGGTGATGATTTCCACCAATCCGGCTCAGGCAGAGTCCATTCGCGTTCAGTTGAGTGACTGGAAGGAGGCGCTCGCAGACAACTTCGTCCTTGAGCCGGAAGGGCGTAATACTGCTCCAGCCATTGCGTTAGTGGCGTTGGAACTGGTCCGCCGTGATCCTGACGCGATCATGTTGGTGGTTCCGGCTGATCATATCGTCAAAGGCCAGCGAGCGTTCGACTCGGCAGTAGCATTGGCGGCGATGCTGGCAAATCAGGACTATCTGGTGACGTTCGGCATCAAGCCGATCCGTCCGGAGACGGGCTACGGGTACATCAGGCCCAACCGAAAAGTGACGTTGAAAAAACTAGGCAGGCTCAAGGGACACCCCGTCAGCCGATTCGTTGAAAAACCCGATGCCGCCAAGGCAGCGCAGTATCTTAAGGCGGGAGACTATTACTGGAACAGCGGTATGTTCATTTGGCGCGCTGCGACAATTCTTGAAGAGATTCGACTCCAGCAACCCGTTCTCTTTCATGGCATCGATGAAATCGGCCGATTGATCCAAGAGAGAGCGTCCAGGCAGGCCATGGACGATGTGTACCGGACACTCCCATCGATTTCGATCGATACGGGAGTGATGGAGCGGTCGAAGAGAGCCGCGATCGTGCCCGTGTCCTTTCAATGGTCCGACGTCGGGAGCTGGGGAAGTCTCGATGAAGTGACACCGAAGAATAAGTCGGGCAATGTCGTGGTCGGCCGTGTGGTCGACGTCGATAGTCACCGAACGATCATCTACGGAGATCGCCGTCTCGTAGCGACCATCGGACTTGCCGATATGGTGGTGGTCGATACGCCGGACGCCACACTTGTCTGTCCGAAATCTCGCGCGCAAGATGTGAAGCAGTTGGTCGACATCCTGAAACGGCAGCGAGCACCGGAACACCTGGAACATCTGACCGTACACCGGCCTTGGGGGTCTTATACCGTTTTGGAAGAAGGTCTTGGTTATAAAGTGAAGCGCGTGACAGTAAAGCCCGGAGGACGGCTCTCGTTACAGATGCATCATCGACGGAGCGAACATTGGGTGGTGATTGCCGGAACGGCGCGAGTGACAAGAGGCGACGAGGTCTTCGGTCTCAAGGTAGGCCACAGTACGGAAATTCCTGTCGAAACCAGACACCGGCTGGAAAATCCTGGTCAAGAGACTCTCCATATCATTGAAGTGCAAAACGGGCCCTATCTTGGCGAAGACGATATTGTCCGCTTCCAAGATGATTACGGGCGGACAAAGAACTGAGTGTCCTAACATCATGGCGTCTGTACAGTCGTCAAATCGACATTCTCAGCCCTTCGGCCTAGTAACCTTCAGCCTTTCCACCTGATTGAAAAACTATGGGACTTTTTCGCGAATACGACTTGCGCGGCATCGTGGGCCAGGAACTTACCGAATCGATCGCAGAGCAGGTCGGTCGAGCATACTGCACCTATGTGAAGGGGCGTGGAGTGAAGACCATCTCGGTCGGCCGGGATGGCCGGCTCAGCTCGCCCGGACTATACAAATCTCTCGTCCGTGGGCTTCTCGCCGGTGGGTTGAATGTGGTGGATATCGGGATTTGTCCTTCACCACTCGTGTATTTTTCTCTGTTCCGGCTACCGGTCGATGGGGGCATCATGATAACCGGGAGCCACAACGCGGCGGAATACAACGGATTTAAAATCTGTATCGGTAAGGATGCGATTCATGGAGAGGAGATTCAGGCACTTCGGGCGGTGATGGAAGCCGGCTCTTTTGTGTCAGGTGCCGGACAGTTGTCGGAGCATCCGCTCATCCCTGACTATCTTGCCTATATCGAAAAAAGTTTCCATCACGTCGACGCGAAGCGCCTGCATGTCGTCATCGACTGCGGGAACGGCGCAGCGGCCTTGGTTGCCAAACAGGCCCTAGAGCTCCTGGGCTGTCGTGTCACAGGTCTCCACTGCGATCTGGACGGAAGATTTCCGAACCACCATCCGGATCCCACGGTATTGGAGAATCTCGACGATTTGATTCAGGCCGTCACACAACACAAAGCCGATGTCGGGGTCGGGTACGATGGAGATGGCGATCGCATCGGGACCATCGATGAGCAGGGGAATGTGTTGTGGGGCGATCGTCTCATGGTCGTCTATGCGCGGGCCATTCTGGCGGAAAAGCCGGGGAGTACGATCATCTCGGAAGTCAAATCGTCCCAGATCCTCTACGACGATATCGCGAGGCAGGGGGGGAGACCGATCATGTGGAAAACCGGCCACTCTTTGATCAAGGCGAAGATGAAGAGCGAAAAGGCCGTCTTGGCCGGTGAAATGTCCGGGCATATGTTCTTTGCCGATCGGTACTTCGGATATGACGACGCGATCTATGCTTCATGCCGTCTTGTAGAAATTCTCGCAAAAACAGGCCGTCCACTCTCTGCGTTGGTGGGGGATCTTCCCAAGATGTCCGTCACCCCGGAGATTCGGGTCGACGTGTCGGACTCCATTAAATTCGAGTTGGCCAGGCACGTGCAGGAACGGTTGGCACATTGTGCGAAGACTCGCGAGGAGCTAAGTCTGGCCAAGTTGGTGGTCCGCGATGTCATCACCATCGATGGCGTGCGTGCCATCTTTGACGATGGATGGGGCTTGATTCGGGCCTCGAATACCCAGCCGGCTCTCGTACTACGGTTTGAAGCCACGTCGCCGGAGCGATTGGCCACGATCCGCGCAGCCATCGAAAGCGAGCTGACCATGGCCAAACAAGCCCTTGGCTGCTAGCAGAATGCTGAAAAAGTCCGCCAGCGGCGTTCTCGTCTCGAAAGCATCCTCAATGTAGCCCAGAGGCTACGCTACCGGTGCTTTCTTCGCTGCGGCCTTGCTGAACGGCCTTTTTGAGCATCCTGCGGGAGCGTTTTCCTGTTGTGCCACATGCGGGACAATCGAAATTCCCATCCGCCCCCAAATAGTGCATCGGCAAACTGTTGAGACTCAGGCTAAGCCTGAGACAATAGCGTTGTTCTTCGTTCAACCTTCTCTTCAGCCTATTGCCCATGGCTTCTCACCAACTCCTTCGTCATCATCAGCCAGGCAATATATACAGGCCTGCTCTTCTTTCTCGCATTCGGTTTGTCCTGTTTTGCCTAATCCTGAGCGTCATGAACGACGCGGTCTTATGGGCCGGAGGCAGCAATCCTCCAACGGCGCGATCTCTCCAAGTCGGAGAACGTCTTACCTACGACATTTCCTGGCTGAACATCACAGCAGGTACCGCGGTGATGACTGTCGGCGCCGCCGGTACGAACGTAGACCGACCGCTGGCGAAATTGACTACTACGGCGCAGTCGAGGCCGATGATCACCAAGTTCTTCCCGGTCGACAATCGAGTGGAGTCCATACTAGACCCGGCCACGCTGCTGCCGGAACATTTGATGTTCAAGCGGCGAGAAGGGAAGAAGAAGGAAGACATCGAATACCTGTTTCACCAGAAAGAGGGAGCGGTTACGGTCGTCAAGGGCGGGACGACCGAGAGGCTGCAGATGACACCGGGCACCCACGACGTCATTTCCTGTCTCTACTATGCGCGCAGCGTCTTATCGTTGCAGCCTGGCGCATCGCTGCCGATAAATGTGTATCACGATAAGAAGAACCGAAAATTGGACGTACAAGTTGAAGAGATTGAGACCATCAGCAGCTTATGGGGGGAAGTTGAAACAGCCCGTGTGTTAGTGGTCATGCCGTTCCAGGGTATTTTCCTCAACAAGGGCAATATCCGGGTATGGTTCACCAATGACGAACGGCGCATTCCGGTGCGAATGAAAGCCAAGGTGATTATCGGATCTATCGTGGCCGATCTCGTGAGCGAACTGCCTGCTCCTTCGGCAACGCAATGAGACAACCGGCCTTTCGTTGCCCACCCTGTCCAAAACGGTTATACTCGCCTCCACCATGGGACAGTTTCCTCTTACTTTAAGCAGATTTATCGCCCAGAAGCAGACTGCCGACCCGGGGGCTGCCGGAGAATTTTCCGGCCTTCTGACTCAGATCGGGCTGGTTGGGAAACTCATGGGGCAGGATCTCAGACGTTCGGGTCTCATGAACATCCTGGGAACGACCGGTGCGATCAATGTGCAAGGGGAGGCAGTCAAGAAACTGGATGAGATTGCGAACGAGACTTTTCTGAAAGTATTTCAGCATAGCGGGCATGTGTGCGCACTGGCGTCGGAAGAGATGGAGAAGCCCCTCCTGCTTCCGGAACATTGGCCGCAGACCGATGCCATGCTGCTGTTTGATCCTCTTGATGGCTCCTCGAATACGGACTGCAACATGCCGCTCGGTACGATTTTCTCCGTTGTGAGGGCCGAGCACAAAGACCGGATGCCGACCGAGGACGAACTTCCCAGAAAAGGAAGCGAACAGGTTGTCGCCGGCTACCTCCTCTATGGATCAAGCACCATGCTGGTCTACACGGTCGGACAGGGGGTTCATGGGTTTACTTTAGAGCCCGGCATCGGTGAGTATCTCTTGTCTCATGAGCGAATCAGGATTCCTCCCCGAGGCAGGATCTACAGTGTGAACGAGGGCAATTATCATAAGTGGTCGGGAGGAACGAAAAAATATTTCGACTACCTGAAACTCAAGGATACCACCACGGGGCGACCCTACAGCGGACGCTATTCCGGCTGTCTCGTGGCCGATGTGCACCGGATTCTCCTCGACGGAGGCATCTATCTCTACCCTGGCGAGTTGGATAGGCCGGAGGGTAAACTGAGATTGCTGTACGAAGCCAATCCGCTGGCATTGGTCATGGAGCAGGCAGGCGGAAAGGCCAGCACTGGCGTTATGCGTATCCTTGAAGTGGAGGCCAAGCGATTGCATCAACGAGTGCCGTTGATCATCGGAAGCGAAGACGACGTGCGCGATGCGGAGGAGTTCATTCAAGGGAGACGAATTTAACGGGTCAGGTGATTAGGCTGAAGGGGTTTAGGCTGAAGTATTCGGAGCTGTGGCCTTTAGCCTAAAAGCCTTCAGCCTGAACACCTGAGGCAGTACTAACGAATAACGATTCACGGGTCCCGGTTCACGAATCCACGGGAGGTTCGGCATGGCTGATAGAGTCCAGGAAATCTTGAATTGGTACAGTAACGATAATGCAGGAACCAAAACGAATATCGCCCGTTTGTTGCGCCATGGAAAACTTGCAGGGACGGGTAAGCTGGTGATTCTGCCCGTGGATCAGGGATTCGAACATGGTCCGGCGAGGAGCTTCGCCTCGAATCCAGGAGGGTATAATCCCTTTTATCATTTTCAATTGGCCATCGATGCCGGGTGCAATGCCTACGCGGCTCCGCTTGGATTTCTCGAGGCCGGCGCCGCTGAATTTGCCGGACGGATTCCGCTGATCCTGAAGTTGAACAATCACGATGTCCTGCATGACGAGAAAGACCCGTTACCCTCGGTCACCGGCAGCGTGAAGGATGCGCTCCGGCTCGGTTGTTCTGCGGTCGGGTTTACGATTTATCCAGGGTCTTCGCACTGCAATGCCATGTATGAGCAGTTACGTGCCATTGCCGAAGAAGCCAAAAACTGCGGTCTTGCTGTTGTGGTCTGGTCGTATCCCCGCGGCTCGGCTCTCAGTAAGGAAGGAGAAACGGCGATCGATGTGGTGGCCTATGCGGCGCAGATTGCTGCGCAGTTGGGCGCCCATATCATCAAGGTCAAGCTCCCTGCAGCGCATCTGGAACAGGCTGCGGCCAAGAAGGTATACGAATCGGCCAAGATCCCGATCGCCACTCTGGCGGAACGGGTCAAGCATGTTGTGCAGAGCGCCTTCGATGGGCGCCGGATCGTTATTTTCTCCGGAGGGGCCAAGGGCGAGGACCAGCATGTGTTTGAAGAAGCGCGTGCCATTCGTGAAGGCGGCGGATTCGGTTCAATTATTGGGAGAAACTCGTTTCAGCGTCCTAAAGGGGATGCGATCAAGTTTCTCCACACCATCATGGGGATCTATTCCGGTGAGATACTGTGAGACGCCGGGATATCTCGTGATGTGCAGGTTGTTCGAGTTACGACAGATGGACGGCAAGGGTTACCTATGAAACTCGTTCGTGCGTGGCTGGTTCCATTCAGTCTAGTAGCCGGGGGCATCATTATCGGGATCGTGGTGGCTTCCGACATGGGTTGGTTGCCGACCGGCACGGCCGGGCCCGAGCCGATACCCAGCCCGATCGTTCGTCCCGTTGTCACTGCGCCACAGTTGCCGATGGCAGGGGGGGACGGGAAAAATTTCGTGGACATTGCAAAATCGGTAAAGCCGGCTGTCGTCAACATTGCGGCCACGCGAAGCGGAAAATCCGGAGAAGGTCCGCACGGCTCACCGCTCGACGACCCGTTTTTTCGGAAATTCTTCGGCGACGAATTTTTCTTTAAACGCGATGCCCCGCAGCGAGAGCCGAGAGAGCGAGGCCAGGGGTCAGGGGTCATTGTAGAGCCCAATGGTTTGATCGTGACCAACAATCATGTGGTGAACAAGGCTGACGAGATCAGGGTCTTTTTATCGGACAAGCGGGAGTTTAAGGGCAAACTGATCGGAACCGATGCGAAGACAGATATCGCAATCGTGAAAATCGAGGCGAACGGACTCCCAACCGTTCCATGGGCCGATTCCGATCAGCTGGAAGTCGGGGAGTATGTGTTGGCCATCGGGAGTCCGTTCGGGCTCACCCAGACCGTCACGATGGGGATTGTCAGTGCAGTCGGGCGAGCCAGTATGGGCATTGCCGAATACGAAGACTTCATTCAAACCGACGCCGCGATCAACCCGGGGAATTCAGGGGGGGCGTTAGTCAACGTGCGCGGCGAACTGGTCGGGATCAATACAGCGATCTTCAGTCAAAGCGGCGGCAACATGGGCATCGGGTTTGCCGTACCCAGCAACCTGTCGCGCTCCATCATGGATCAGCTGGTACGGACCGGGAAAGTCGTCCGTGGCTGGCTCGGAGTGTCGATCCAAGATTTGACTCCGGAGTTGGCCACACAGTTCGGGATTCCCGACACGAAGGGGGTGCTCGTCAGCGATGTCATGGCGGATAGTCCGGCCAAGAAAGCGGGATTCGAGCGTGCGGATGTCATTGTCGAATATGACGGTAAGTCGATGGATTCACCGACGCATTTGCGGAATGCCGTCGCACAGACTCTCATCGGGAAGAAGGTTACGGTCAAGTTGATTCGGGACAAGAAGCCCAAGACGATTGAGGTCACGATCTCAGAGCAACCCAAATCGTTAGGGCAGCCCAGCGCAGAAACGAGCAAAGAGTCCGCGGCGCCGACTGGCGTCCTCTCGGACCTCGATGTCCGGGAGTTAAACGAGGAACTGGCGTCTCGCTATGGGTTGAAGTCCACTGAGCGAGGCGTCGTGGTGGTCGGGGTCAAGGCCGGAAGTACGGCCGAAGAAACGGGTGTGCGCGAAGGAGATGTGATTCTCGAAGTCAATCGCAAGACGGTGAGTTCGCTCAGGTCTTATGAACAAGCAGCTTCCGGCCTTGGCAAGGATCAAGCGGTCCTCTTGCTGATCAAGCGCAAGGGCCAAACGATCTACCTCACGCTGCGACCGTAAATGTTGGTTGACCTGCTCTATCTGGTTGATTTGGTTTATCTGGTTCAGCAGAGTGAGTCTTGGTTCAACAAAATAAACAAGACAAACCAAACAAACCAACCAATTCAACGGCTATGTCTATGACCGCGGCTCGCTCGCCGAGGGTCAAACCAACCCTCCATCGTGTTCCTTTGGTGGTAGCGATTGTGCCGGCTGCCGGCCGCGGACTTCGGATGGGTGGCTCTGTCCCCAAACAGTTTCTGTCGCTAGGCGGAGAGCCGCTTATCGTTCAGTCGTTGCGTATATTGCAAGCCGCTTCCGTAGTCGACCAGATCGTTCTCGCTGTTCCGTCAGCAGACGTCGGATATTGTGAAAGCGAGATTGTCGCGCGGCATCGATTCAGCAAAGTGACGAAGGTGGTGGCAGGCGGCGCAGAGCGACAGGATTCGGTGCGGTACGCGCTCACCCAGGTTCCACCGGACACGGAGATCGTGCTCATTCATGATGCAGTCCGGCCATTCGTCACGCTCAGGATGATGGCCGAGGTCGTGGCGGCAGCCAGAAAAGAAGGCGCGGCGATTATCGCGCTTCCGATGCGGGATACCGTAAAGCACGTACGCACAGATGGGACGATTGAGCGAACGGTCGATCGTGCCCCCTTATGGCTCGCTCAAACACCTCAGGCCTTTCGACGGGACTGGATCGAAACCGCCCACAGGAAAGCGCATGCGGAAGGGGTTCGGGCTACCGACGACGCGTTCCTGGTGGAGTGGATGGGGTACTCAGTGTGCGTCGTGGAGGGAAGCGGGGAGAATATCAAAGTGACTCGACCCGAAGACCTGGTGATCGGAGAGGCTATTCTGGCGGCACGAAAGAGACGTTAAACGTGAATCGTTCAACGTTAATCGTGAAATGCGGCACGTCTCACAGAATTAGGCTTCTTCCACGGTTAACGATTGACGTTTAACGAATAACGAGGAGCGAAGCGCATGCGAATCGGTTGCGGCTACGACATCCATCCGTTAGGGGCGGGACGAAAGTTGATTCTCGGCGGGGTTGAGGTGCCTCACAGCAAAGGTTTATTGGGACATTCCGATGCCGATGCCTTGGTCCATGCCCTTTGCGATGCACTGTTCGGAGCGATGGGTGAAGGAGATCTGGGCCGGCACTATCCTAGTTCCGATCAGCGGTTCAAGGATATTTCAAGCTTGAAGCTGCTGGAAGATGTGGTCGGGAAGATGCGGGTGAAGGGGTATCGTCTCGTGAACGCCGACACAGTGATAATCGCACAGGCCCCTCGGCTCAGCTCATACCTGGCTGCCATGCAGAAACAGATGGCGCTGGTGCTGGGCGTCGACCCTGACCTTGTCAACGTCAAGGTAAAGAGTGGCGAAGGAATCGGTATGATCGGCCGGGAGGAAGGGATTGCCGCCCAGGCGGTTTGTTTGATCGAGAGAGGTTGAAAGCACCGGGATGTCGCGGTCTTGAGTCATCAAGTCGAAGGACGAATCATTGGCTACGATAGAGCGATTTGAAGATATCAAAGCTTGGCAAGCAGCCAGAGATCTGGTCTCAGCTGTATATCGAGTCAGTGGCAGAGGGAAATTCGAGAAGGATTTTGGCTTGCGCGATCAGATTCGGCGTGTGTCTGTTTCGGCGATGTCCAATATCGCCGAAGGGTTTGAGCGGTGTTCCGACAGAGAATTTCATCGCTTTCTGTATAGTGCAAGAGGTTCGGCAGGAGAAGTGCGCAGGCATCTGTTCGTGGCGTTGGATTCGGAGTACCTGACGACCGATGAGTTTTCTGATCTCCGATTGAAGGCTGAGAAGTGGTAAAGGCATTATCAGGGTTCATCACCTACTTGGCTCCAAAGGACCCGATGTGATGTAATCTTCCTTCCTGAGACTTGACGACCTAAAGACTTTATGACTTGATGACATCCAGACGAGATGTTCAAGATCATTAAACAAGATCTCCAGGCAGTCTTCGACCGCGACCCGGCTGCGACCAGCTGGCTTGAAGTCGTGCTGACTTACGCCGGCTTTCATGCACTGCTGGCTTACCGCTTTGCTCATTGGTTAAAGTCCTACAACGTACCGTTCATTCCTCGGGCCATTTGTCAGTTAGCTCGCTGGCTCACGGGCATCGAAATCCATCCTTCGGCCAAGATCGGGACCGGCTTCTTTATCGATCACGGGATGGGTGTGGTGATCGGTGAGACGTCCGAGATCGGAGATTTCGTGACCCTCTTTCAGGGTGTGACGCTCGGAGGGACGGGGAAGGAACGAGGGAAACGCCATCCTACGCTCGGCAAGCACGTGGTCGTCGGCGCGGGGGCCAAGATTCTCGGTGGAATCACGATCGGCGACAATGTGAAGATCGGTGCCAACTCGGTTGTGCTCAAGAATGTCGCCCCAAATTCCACTGTGATTGGAGTGCCGGCTCGCGTGATTAAGACTCAAGGAGAGCGGCTACCTGATGCCACCATGGATCATAGCAACCTGCCGGATCCAGTCAGTGACCGAATCATGGCGCTCGAGCAGGAGTTGATCGAACTCCGCAAGAAACTGGAGAACCAGGACTCTCCCCACCTGTTTTAATCTCTATCCTCTGAATAGTCAGTCAATCGGATTATCTCGTGATGGCAAGAAAGAGCCGAGGCTGTCATTGCGCCGTCAGATCCTGCAAGCTTTTTCAAGTGTTTAACAGGATACCAACTGGTTGCATCTGTCAGATTCTCGCAAGTGCATATCTGGTCATGTGAGTGAAATGCTGTCCGGCTTCTTTGAGCTGAGGTCGGACTGTAGAAATGTGCTCCGCGGCTTTAGAGAGCCGCGGAGCAGAAGTCTTAGCTCGAAAGACACGTTTTCATAAATGCCTTACGATCGTTGCCTTTGAGTTTCTTGGCGCCTGCTTCTTTATTGCAAGATTTCATCTTACTCTGCTGAGTCCCGCCCGTCTTCACCGGCTTGGCGGAGAGGCATTCCTTCATAAACACCCTCCGTTCATCGTTGTTTCCCTCGTCAAGTCCTCTTTCGTTCGCTTGGGCATTGCAGGACTCCATGGTGTTTTGTTTTGGTTGCGCCGCGACCGCAAATGGCGACGCGTAGAAATAAAGCGCAAACAAGGTTGCTGCCATGATGCAGGCCGTCCTCAACATATACATCTCCTTTGATTGGGGTGAAGGGCAAATAGTTCGGATAGCATACCAAATATACTCGCGCGCGTCTCCATAAATTTAGTGATCCTTTCTAATAGGTGTATTTCGGTCAGGTTGTAGGCCTGGGAACTGGGCGAAGCAGGCGAGGCGGGTTTCTAGTTGAATCGAACAAACAAATGCGATTGATCTGTCATTCGTAGTCTACGCGCATGAGATAGAGTCCATGAGGAGGAGCTGTCCGGCCTGCAGCGGACCGATCTCGGGCCTGCAGAATTTCTGCCAGACTATCGGGAGACCGTTTGCCCAGCCCCACTTCAACCACCGTTCCCACCATGGCGCGGACCATGTGCTTGAGAAATCGGTCGGCGTATGCTTCGACAAGTATCTCGTCTTCATGGCGGGTGACGGAGAATCGTTGAAGGTGGCACACAGGATTGTCGTTCTGGGAGAGGCTCCCCTCAAATGAAGAAAAGTCTTGTGCCCCGATCAGCGTCGCCGCTGCCTGTTGCATGACAGCCGCGTCCAGCGGTCTATAGATATGCCAGACGAAAGCGCGATCAATGGTGGGACGGGCCGGGCGAGGGAGAATCCGATAGGCATAGAGCTTGGCTCGTGCATCATGTTGGGCATGAAAGCAGTCGTCCGCGAGGGTGGAGGACCGGACAGCGATGTCGTTCGGCAGCACGGCATTAAGCGCCCGCGTCCAGCTGGATGCGGGCCAGTCCCGGTCCGTACGAAAACTCGCGACTTGCCCACGCGCATGCACGCCGGAATCCGTTCGGCCTGCCCCGATGACAGTCACCGTGGCTCGACTGACCTGGTGGATGGCTCGTTCGATCGCTTCCTGGATCGTAAGGCGGTTGGGCTGGCGTTGCCACCCTGCGTAGCAGGTCCCGTCGTATTCCAAGACTAACTTGATCGTGGACATCGACGTGGGAAGTAGAATAGTGCGGGGGTCATCGCGTCGCAAGTTTCGTTGAATCGAGGAACGATTTGATGCCTTCCATGAGCGCTTCTGCCACACGCGTGGTGAAGTGGCTGTTCCGAAGCAGTTCTTCTTCTGCCGAGTTCGAGATGTACGCGATTTCTGCCAGGATGCTGGGCATGCTGGTGAAACGGAGCACATAGAAAGGCGCGGTCTTCACCCCATGGTCAACCAGATCATAGTGACCATTCAGGTTGGTGACCATGGCTTCCTTGGCGGTCCAGGCGAGTTCGAGGGAGGACTCAATCTTCTTCGCCGCCAGGAGATCGGCGACAAGATACTCCCATCCCACACCGGTGTTGTTGAGCGGAGTTCCATTTTCACGGGCCGCAACTTCAAGTGCCCGTTGATCCTTGGCCTCTCCGAAATGATAGATTTCAATTCCCTTCACTGAGCGTTGGGGATGCGAATTCACATGGATCGACACGAAGAGATCCGCTTCTTGCCCATTTGCGAATTTTGCCCGGTCTTCCAACTCGACGAATTCGTCTCGTTCTCGTGTCATCAGAACACGGATTCCCTGCTGCTGTCGTAGGAGGTCGCGCAGTTTTAGCGCCACCTTCAGCGTGATGTCTTTTTCTTCAGTCCCATGCTGCCCACGTGCACCGGGATCTCTCCCGCCATGCCCTGGATCGATGACGATCGTCTTGAAGGTTTTAGCTCGTGGCTGAAGAGGCTGCGGAGGAGTGGGAGATGTAAGTGCTAGTCCTGGTGTTGGTAGGGGAGGTAGGGTTGTCGGGGGTTCACCAGCTGGCACTAGGTCGATGACCAGCCGATGAGGATTCGCCAGTGTGAGCAGCTTGTAGCTTTGAAAAGACCCGGTCGGGAGCGATACTTCGACAGTTCGTTCAGATGGCTGGGTAATAATAAACGGTTTGGCAAGTCGACCGGCGGTAAGTTTGGTTCTGGCGGAAGGGCTTAAGGTCGCGTTGGGAATTTCGATGGTTAACCCCTCGGCCTGGAGTTTGGGATGTTTGCTGGGGTGGGCTTGCGCGTCTAGATCGAGCACGAGCCTCGTCAACCCCGGCGAGCTTGCTGTCCGCAGATTCTCAATGGTTGTCAGGCCGAGCGTAGTGGGAGAGAGATGTATCCGGGAGTTACGAGAGCGATTGGGCTTAGTAGGAGGTTCTTGACGGACGGCACTGGTTGCCGCACATGTCTGGTCTGGGTAGAACAGATCGAGGGTATGGCCAGGGAGCCCGAGAAATCCGGCCACGAAGGTGAGAGCAAGGATACGCCACAGGGCTGATCGCATGGGTGTTGACAACGTGTGATGGGATACTGAGTTTTTCTCAGATGCGTAGGCCGTTGTCAAGAGTATCGAGTATACTACACCCGAGACTGGCAGGACTGGATGGAAAAGCGCGACGCGAGGGTTGATCTGATTCATCTGGTCTATCTTGTCTGTCTGGTTCAACCAAACGAACGAGACCAACTAGATAGACAAGAGAGAACGGCCGGTGCTCGTGCTTCCTCGCGCCACGCAGCTGATTGACAGTAGCCGATGTGAGCGGTAGGGTCGTGGATCATGGCGCTTCATCTAATCGTCGACGGGTACAATCTCTTGGCGCTGACGGGCCGGATCGGTGCGGGGGTAAGCTTGCATTCCGAAGTGGCGCGCGAGTCCTTCCTGCGCGATTTGGCGGCGTATCGTGAGCAAAAATCCCATGCGATTACGGTCGTCTTTGACGGGTGGCAACAGGGATGGGGCACCGAGCAACGGGAGCATCGACTCGGTCTTGAGATTATCTTCTCTCGACGGGGAGAAAAAGCCGATCAGGTGATTCAACGTTTGGCTGCCGAATTCGGATCTGCCTGCGCAGTGGTGAGTTCTGATCGAGAGATTGTCGATGCCGCAAGGGCGCAAGGAGCCTTGGTGATGAAGGCCCAGGAGTTTATTGGGAAATTGCGGGCAGGACTATCGGGCCGCTTTCCCGCTTCTCTCCATAAAGAGTTGGATACAGGGGAGGATCTTCGTCCGAAGCGAAGTTCGGAAAAGCGCGGGAACCCGCGAAAATTGTCCAAGGCGCTGCGACAGCGCAACCGGCAGCTCAAGCGATTTTGAACAGGCGTTTCGCGTTCTCGGTCGTGATGCGTCCGATGGTCTCGATGGACATGTCTGGTGCATCGGCATGAATCTCCGCCAGCTTTTGCGCGACGAACGACACGTAAGCTGGTTCGTTGCGTTTGCCTCGATGAGGGGCGGGTGTCAGATAGGGGCAATCGGTTTCGATCAGGAGACGATCTAACGGAGCGGTCTTGGCAATATCCCGCAACATCGTCGCGTTCTGAAACGTAAGAATACCCGAGAACGAGAGGTAAAACCCCAAATCCAACGCATCTCTCGCCAGCCACGCATCCCCCGAAAAGCAGTGAAACACCCCGCCGACTTCTGACGCCCCCTCCTCTTTCAAAATTGCAATCGTATCGTCCTGGGCTTCCCGCGTGTGAATAATCACCGGGAGTTTCAGCTCACGTGCAAGCTGGATCTGTTCGCGGAACCGTTCGCGCTGTTCTTTCGGCGACGAATGATTGTAATGGTAGTCGAGGCCAATCTCGCCATAGGCGACGACGTTTCTATTCTGCGCCAGACGGCGGAATTCATCGTACCAGCCATCGAGGATATGCCTCACTTCATGTGGGTGGACACCGATGGAGGCATAGATGAACGGGTGCTCCTCAGCCAGTGCAATCGCCGCCCGGCTCGTCGCCAGATCGCACCCGATGGTGAGGAAGGCTTCGACTCCCGCTTCTCGAGCGCGGGCAATCATTGCCGCGCGGTCCTCGTTATAGCGAGCATCGTCCAGATGGGTATGTGTGTCGAAGAGCATGCGTGTCTATCTGGTCTATCTTGTCTATCCGGTCTGTCTGGTTCATCTGGTTAGTTTCGTTCAAGTGAACACACGAGACAGACTAGATAGACCAGATGGACTGGACAGACGGGTCCAGCGTCCTGCTAGATGGGCTTGGTTACGATCAAGTCGGCCAGTTCGGTGAGTAGGGCTTCTGTGTCTTCCCAGCCGAGACAAGCATCGGTGATAGAGACGCCATGGGCCAACTGTTTCCCCTGCTGCCAGGTCTGATTGCCGGGATTCAGATTGCTCTCGAGCATGAGCCCCATGATGGATTGTCGGCCGTCGCGGAATTGGCGGAGGACATCTCGCGCAACCATGCTCTGGCGCCGATGATCTTTACCGGAGTTGTCATGCGAACAGTCGATCATGATGGGGCGAACGATGCCCTCGCTTGATACAAGAGCCTCCGCTCGCGCCACGTGTTCCGCTTCATAATTGGTTTTCCCGCCACCTCCCCGCAGCACGATATGCCGGTCGGGGTTGCCCATGGTCTTGATGATGGAAGTAAGCCCATCGGCATTGATACCCAGAAAATGGTGAGGCTGCTTCGCAGCGACCATGGCATTCCAGGCTACCTGGAGATTGCCTTCTGTACCGTTCTTGAAGCCGACCGGCATCGATAGACCACTGGCCATCTCCCGGTGCGGCTGGCTTTCAGTCGTGCGGGCGCCGATCGCGACCCAACTCCAGAGATCAGCAATGTATTGGGGAGAGACCGGGTCCAGGGCCTCGGCTGCGCAGGGAACCCCGCGCTTGTTGATGTTGAGAAGAATCGTTCTCGCGAGTTCCATCCCGGCAGCAATGTCACAAGTGCCGTCCAGATGCGGATCGTTGATCAAGCCTTTCCACCCGACTGTCGTACGTGGTTTTTCGAAGTAGGTGCGCATGACAATGAGCAATCTGTCGCGCAGCGCATCGGCCACCGGTTTCAATCGGTCGGCATATTCATAGGCAGCCCCGGAATCATGGATCGAACAGGGTCCGACGATCACCAGCAGACGTTCACGGTCTTGGCCGTGCAAAATGCGTCGAACAGCATCTCTCGTTTCAACGACCAGCGCAGCGGCCTGATCGGGAATCGGGAGCTTGGTCTTGATCGTCCTCGGGGAGGGGAGCGGCTTGATTTCTATGACGTGCTGGTTATCCAGTGGTCTCTGCATGGTGCCGCCTTTTCGCCCGGGAATCGCCTGGAATCGTGTATACAATAATATAGCTTGAAGGGGGGCGATGTGCGTTCAGGCGCGTAATATATAGCGTATACGGAAGGAAATATCCACTTGAGAGGCCCCTAACGGCTGCAAATGCTCAATTCGTGTTTCGAGTCATGGGTTTGACAAGCTGCAATCGCCTATGCTATCTAGCTCCCCCGTAATGACTCTGGAAACTTCCATAAGGTATCTTCCGCGTGCAGTTCAGAGCACTCTGGCGATCAGCCTTGCCCTTCTCTTACTCGCATTCGCGCCGTTTGCAGTGGCGCAGGATGTCCATCACGAGTTGGCGGCGGCCGACCACGATGGACACGAGCACTCCGACACCGACCTCTGCCAGTGGGTGCAGCATCACACGGCCGGTTCTCTTGATGTTGGCGTTCCTCTCCTGACAGCACAGGGACTTGTCGAGCTGCTGGAGCTTCCGGCGGACTCAGTTCTCCTTTCTTCCGAACTCTCCACGCCTGGTCCTTCTCGCGCACCTCCCCGCAGCTAGTCACGTCATTTCGATTCACGCCATTCTGCGACAATTGTCTTCGGGCTGCCCGGTCGCAGACGTGGTGTTTTCTTAACACGTGATCGCGGTGGAGGACTTGATGCGAACGACAAGGTGCCATTTCATTGTTCGAATGGTGTGTCTTTGTATGTGTCTGAGTTGTGCTGCTCAGGGGCGTGTCGCAGCGGCCGAACCGTATGTAATTACCGGACTGGTCCAGAACCAGGATCTTCGCCGGGTCGGGCAGGTGCTTGTCGAAGTGAAAGATCAAGAAGGGACATTAATTGCGACAGGCGTCTCGAACGACACCGGCGAATTCAACATTCCTGTCACGGCCGAAGGGGCCTATTCCGTCAGCGCGGTGCAAGATACGTATCGAAGTGAATATATTGTGCTTAAGATAGAGGCCGAGGCGCCGGGTCCCATAACCTTGACTCTGTCCAAGACCAAAGAGATCGCGCTTGAAATTCGATCGCCTCTCGCGCCGATCCAATATAAGGCGTCGAGCGAAACCTATTCGGTGAGTCGAAAAGAGATTGAAGAATTGCCGCGTGGCAACAATGTTGAGTTGCAGGATGTGCTGATCACGATTCCGAGTGCTGTTTATGGGGCACTCAAGCAAGTGCATATTCGGCAGGATCATGCGAACCTGCAGTTCCGAATCGACGGCGTGCCGATTCCGGATACTGTGTCGTCAACATTTTCCGATGTGATCACTCCACGGGCGTGGGAACGGGCGGATATCATTCTCGGCGGCATGGAAGCTCAGTATGGCAACAAGACGGCCGCAGTCCTGGACATCACGACTAAGAGCGGAACCAAGCCGGGATTCGGGTCTGCTCAAATGTTCGGTGGGTCGCACCAGACTATTAATCCGTCGTTCGAATACGGAGGTACGGTCGGGGAAAAGTTCCGGTTCTACGTGTTGAACAGCTATACGTCTACGGATCGAGGTATCGAGCCGCCGACGCTTGGCCAGAAGACCTTTCACGGGGATAGCGAGCGGAATCAGACATTCATTCGAGGAGACTATCAGCATAACAATTCGAGTAACTTCTCATGGGTATTTTTGAATTCTGTGGCCAAATATCAAATCCCAACGTCCCCCAACGGAGAAGTCGATCCTAGTGGGCAGATCCTGCCGCTGCTTCAGGCGAGCCGGCCAGGATTCGTACCGGTGGCATCCCAGGACATCAACGAGAATCAGAAGGAGAGTAATCAATACGGACACATGGTCTGGCGGCACGATGTGAACAGCAATAATTTTTTCAACCTTTCTGGATATTTTCGCCACTCAAGGGCCAACTTCACGACCGATCCATTTAATGTGCTTGCCTACACGCCGGACCCGGCGGAGCCATTCTCTGCTGCCGATCAGAATCGGCGTGCCTATTCGGGCGGAGTCCGATTTGATTACACATATATTCCGAACAAAGAACATGTAATCAAGGCCGGATTTCAGATCGATCGGACAGAGGCGGTGAACAAGACAAGGCTATACACATTCGCGGATGACGGGGCCGGCAACCCGACGGGGAACGTGCTAAGTCTGGATTCGAACAATCGCCTGGTCGGCTGGCGCCAGGAGTTTTGGGTTCAGGACCAATGGAGCCCGAATGAACGGTGGACGTTTAACCTCGGAGTGCGGGCCGATGTGGTGCAATACCAGCGCAATGAGGCGCAGGTCAGTCCGCGAGTCGGAATCACGTACAAGGCGAATCAGGCCAATGTCTTCCATGTCTTCTACGGGAGGCAGTTTACGCCGCCGAACCTCGAAGCCATTTCCTTTGCGAAACTCAACACTGCGGGCACAAAGGCTCAGCCGGAAGATACGACGAATAATACGGTTCGGGCTGAGCGGGCTCACTATTTCGAGGTCGGCAGCTACCACGGCCTTTCACACTGGGCGACCGTACAACTAACCGGCTACTACAAGCTCGCCGACTATCTTTCCGATGCAGGCCAGTTTGGGACTACGCCCTTGTTGAATTATTTCGCCTTTGAACGGGGGTGGACTAGAGGTGTCGACGGAGCCCTGAAACTTCAGATCATGGACAACGTAACCGCGCGCGGTAATGTAGCCTGGGGGCAGTGCAAAGGGTATGGTCTGCAATCGGGCCATTTTCTCCTGGAAGCCGCCGAAATCGCTGACATCAACTCGAAAGGAGGGGTCTATTGCGATCACATGCAGACTCTGACGAGTTCCGCGGTGGTCGCCTATCGTTTCATGGAGCGGACGACCTTCACTGGGCAGATGCTGTTTGCGTCCGGATTGCGCACGGCGGAAGAGGGAGAAAAAACCAATTCCAGCCATGTGCCCTCGTACACAATCTATAATCTGTCTCTCACGCACGTGTTCCCGCTTCCTTGGGACGGGCAGAAGTTCCTTGTCGGATTCGATGTGGTGAATCTGCTTGATAAAGAGTATTTCATTAATCAGGGGGAAGGGAGTATCGGTCTGGGTGTTTCCCATGCCGGGATGCCGCGGTCGTTCTTTTTCCGAGGACAGTGGTTCTTCTAATCAGATGCCGAACAAGTTCCCCAGCAGCGTTCTCAGTCGTGTGTCTCCCTGCGACGTACCCTCTTGGGTACGCCTCAGTCGCCCCACTTCCTGTGGCCTTGCTGGATGACCTTGTTGGGCATCTGAGCGAATGTGATATAAAGACAGAATGATCGGGGAGTACACAACTTGAAGCTTCTGAATTTCTCAGTTCCAAGATATCTTCAAAACTTTGTCTTGAGTTGGGGACTTGGTGTGTGTCTCCTCCCGGCCACCGCATTCGCGGTGGCTGGCGATGAGGCGACGCATGAGATGGATCACAACGAAGATGTCTTGGAGTTGCCGGAAGTTCATGTCCATGGCTTGCCTCTGAACAAGGACCAGCAGCTCGGGCCGGTCGCCAAATCGACCCCTTGGCCTGGGATTCCTCCAGCGCTCGATGGCAAGGAACTCGATGACTGGATGAAAGCCCGCATGTTGGTATCGAAGGACGCCAAAGTGACGGTCGTCGTTCTGGAGCCGTGCAAACATCGGGAGTTGACCGTCGCTGCTATCACTGCGCTCGGCAAATGGACCTTTGACCCGCAATTGAATGGCGATGAGCCTGTCGACGGCGAAATCACCGTCCGCATCCATTTCCGCACGCGTTGAAACGAAAGTTGGTAGTTATCTGTTGATTGTACGGACAAGCAGACCTCTCTACAACCTACCAGACGAACCGAATAAACCAGATGCACCTGACGCCTCCTCGGAAGGCGACGACAGCGTCACACTGTTGCCTTGACGGGGAAGCTCACGAGACCCTACTGTTTCGAAGGACGATCTTGAGTCGTATAGGTTTAAGGGGAGAACAGCGCGGCCTGGGATTATTCCGAGGTTGTGGCGGCGTGACATTTGAACGGGAAGACGGAGTGGGAATTGTTGATTCAGCGCCGTCCGGTGTCTGCCGGTTCTGAATATCCTGGTGCAGATAGTGTTCCGGGGGATCATTCATGACGACCCACCAGTTGGAAACGATCATTCGCTGGTACAACAATCCTTCCTTCAAGCGGTCCATGGGAGTGCTCATCGTACTCTTTTTTGTGTACGCGGCGACTATTGGAATATTTTTTAGACGCAACGATTTCTTCGTCCATTTCGATTGGGGACAACGATTTTGGACTGAGGGAACGCGTGTCACAGGTGCCGATCGTTACCTCCTCGGCCGATTGCTGTTTGATGGGCTCTTGGGCCTCATGAATTATTACGTTGCACGTGCAGTCGTGTTTCTTGCAGCTGTGGCGGCGTTGTGGCGCTCCATGGTCATGTGGCGGACGATCGCGTCAGAGGCCTGGTCGATCCCTGCTCCGGCAGCAAGCCTCTTCACCACGATTCCTGTGGTCATACTCGGACCATATATTTTGAGGGATTTAGACGACTGTGGATTGCAGATCCTCTTATTATTCTTTCTTACAAAAGCCATCTGGTTATTGCGATCTTCCAACCAGTTGGCTTCAGGGGTGTGGTTTGGAATTGCGGTCAGCTACAAGACTGTACCCATCATCTGCTTGTGCCTCCTTATCTGGAAACGAGAATGGAAGACAGTTGCGTGGGCCGCCTGCAGTTTGTGGAGTGACCCCCTAGATTGAGACACGGCGAATTGGCACACTTGACACACGAAGGGGGTGGCAGGTGACCAAGAAACGCGTGGGGAAATTTCCAAAGGCCTTTCGGCAGATGGCCGTCGACC
>Ga0187892_10003937_pt1 | contig 26047 bp, 22 predicted proteins | sample MA1701073metaG_FD_139345 | JGI IMG/M metagenome (GOLD analysis project Ga0187892, IMG submission 139345) | Bio-ooze microbial communities from a basaltic lava cave in the Kipuka Kanohina Cave System on the Island of Hawaii, USA - MA170107-3 metaG ... | reverse complement strand
TCGACGAGGCCCTTGGGGAAGTCCCAGTGGTTGAAAGCGCGCAGCAACAGGAAGCGCAGTCCTTGCGGCGTTTCGCGCACCACGACTGCCCCGGCGGACAAACGCTTGGTCGAGGCGGCCATGGCGCGAGTATATGCGGCGGCGATGCGTTGCGGACACCTCGCGTGCAACTGCAACTGCGTGTCGCCAATAGGCGACGGGATCACGGATCGGCCGCCGGCAAGGGAGCAGTTTCACGCGGCCAGCTCGAACTCCAGGACGCCGGCCACGGCGCTGACGGTCGACGCGATGCGAACTGCACTCTGGATCGCTTCGCGGCTCACGCCGTGCTCACGCAGCTTGCGCTCGTGCGAGGTGATGCACAGGCCGCAGCCGTTCACCGCGGACACCGCGAGAGACAGCAACTCGAAATCGTTGCGCTCGATGCCGGGGTTGGCGATCACGTTCATGCGCAGGCGCGCGGGCAGCGACTGGTACTCGCCGTCCTCGACCAGGTGCAGGAAGCGGTAATAGACGTTGTTCATGCCCATGATCGCAGCGGCCGCGCGCGCACCGGCGAGCGCCTGCTCGTCGAGCTTTTCGCGCGCCAGCGCCTCGACCTCGCGCGCGAAGCGCACGTTGCGGGCCGCGATCGCGGTAGCGACGGCGATCGACCAGATCTGGCGCTCGCTCAGGCCGGGAGCACCCTGCGGCGTCAGTACCGCGCCGAAGTTGAGCTTCAGATCGCGGGCGTAGTCCGGAATCGCGTTGCGGATGTCATCGAGCGTCATGAGTTCCTCCGGGCTGCGGCTGCCGTTTAGGCAGCCTTCAGCGTTTCCTCGCCCTTCTTCCAGTTGCACGGGCACAGCTCGTCGGTCTGCAGGCCGTCGAGAACCCGCAGCACTTCCTCGGGGCTGCGCCCGACGCTCAGGTCGGTGACATAGACGAAGCGGATCACGCCCTGCGGATCGACGATGTAGGTGGCCCGCTGCGCCACACCGGCCTCCGGATCGAGGATGCCGAGGCGCGCGCTCAGCTCGCGCTTGATGTCGGACAGCATCGGGAACGGCAGCGAGCGCAGTTCTTCCTTGTCGCGCCGCCACGCCAGGTGGACGAACTCCGAATCGGTGCTCGCACCCAGCAGCTGCGCGTCGCGATCGGCGAACTCGCGGTTGAGGGCGCCGAAGGCGGCGATCTCGGTCGGGCAGACGAAGGTGAAGTCCTTCGGCCAGAAGAAGACCACCAGCCACTTGCCGGCATGGGTCTGCGAGTCGATCGCCTGGAAGCCTCGTTCCATGTCGTTGCCCACCACGCCGGTCAGGGCGAACTGCGGAAACTTCTGTCCGATACCCAGCATCTTCGTTCTCCAGAATCGTGTTGCGACGGGCCCGGCGCGCGCGTCAGCGACGGGCGATCCAGGTACGGCGTGCAGCTTCGCAGCACGGGCTTGCGGGCACAAATCGATTGTCACGATGGTTTCGATAGATGCGGTATATTGCCTCCGGCGCACTGCGCGGAGGGCACCATGGGCGCCGCCGATCTCAAGTTGAAGGACCTCGGTTACCTGGTGGCGCTGGCCGATACGCGTCACTTCGGCCGCGCTGCCGTGCGCAGCTTCGTCAGCCAGCCGACGCTCAGCGCGCAGCTGCGCAAGCTCGAGGAATATCTCGGGGTGAAGCTGGTGGAGCGCCAGCCGCGCCGGGTGACGCTCACCGAAGCGGGCGAGCAGGTGGTCGCGCGCGCGCGGCGCATCCTGCAGGAGAGCGAGGAGATCGTGACCCTGGCGCGCCGCGAGCGCGACCCGCTCGGCGGCAAGCTCAAGGTCGCCCTGATCCCCACCATAGGCCCGTACCTGCTGCCGCGCGTCGCGCCCGCAATCCGGCGGGCCTTGCCGGGCCTGCAGATGCTGCTCTACGAGTTTCGCACCGGCCCGCTCCTCGACCGGCTGCGGGCGGGCGAGATCGATCTCGGCATCCTCGCACTGCCCGTGGACACGGACGGCCTCGAACTGCGCGAGCTGTTCGACGAACCGTTCATGGTCGCGCTGCCGAGCCAGCATCGCCTGGCATCGCGCCGATCGATCGGCGTCGGCGACCTCAAGGGAGAGACACTGCTGTTGCTCGAGGACGGGCACTGCCTGCGCGATCAGGCGCTCGAAGTGTGCAGCCGCATCGACGTGCGCGAGAGCCAGGATTTCCGCGCGACGAGCCTCGAGACGTTGCGCCAAATGGTCGCAGCGGGACTCGGCGTCACGCTGCTGCCCGAGATGGCGGTGCGCAGCTCCTTCGGCAATCCGCGCACGCTGACCACCCGGCCGTTCGCCAGGCCACAGCCGCTGCGGAAGATCGGCGCAGCCTGGCGTCGCAGCAGCACGCGCGGTGCGGCGATCGCGGCGGTGTGCGCTACGATCGTCAAGGCAGTGAAGTAGGCAGGACGAGCGCCGCCATCAGTCCGTGCGCAGGGGCTATTTCTTGTCGTCCCCTGCTGCCTGGTCGGGCGCTGCGGCGGCCTCGGCTTGCGCTTCGGCTTCGCTCCGAACCGCCGCGAGAGGTGTATCGCCGACGTAGCGCCGAATCGACTCGCTCGCGTCGTCGATTGCGCGCCGCTGCTCGGTCGGGCAGATCACGGTGCCGTACGAGCAGAACACGCAGCAGTCGCCGAAGATCGGCTTGAGGACGCGCTGGCAGTTCGTGCACGTATAGAAGTACACGCACTGGTCCTCTGGCATCGTCTCGTCCTTGCGAAAGCCGCAGCCGGGGCACGTGACCGTGCTCTCCAGGACGACCACGCGCTTCGGATCGAGCGCCAGCACTTCCAGAGTGTCGGCGTCATCGTCGATGGCAGGAGGATCGGCCTTTCCCGGGTACCACGCCGGCGTGTGCGGCATAAGCGAGGGTTCAGCTCTAGTTGTTTTAGATGGCCCGGCAGATTAGCGGGCCGCACTTCAATAGAGAAGACTGCTTTCCTTCGCAGCGCCAATAATGTGACGCAGTCCGTGGCCGGGGTGAAAAATCCGTAAAACGCGCGGCCCCTGGAAGCAATCGTCCCGCTGTGCCGTGCCGGGCGACAGTTGCGTCCGATGGCGCCTCCATGGCGCGCCATCGCCCGGCCGCGGACTTGCGGCGACCACCCGGCGACCCCAAGCGCGCCACTAGGGGAATTGCCTAAGCGGCGAAATGCCTGTGCTATAAAGCGCGGCGCACGGAAATGCAGGGAGTCACGGGATGGCCAAAGCGAAGCGGAAGACGTCAGCAAGGCTGACGGCCAGGACGAAGCCCAAGGCGAAAGCGGCACGCGCAGCCAAACGGAAGGCGACGGCAAAGCCGCAAACCCGCGCGCGACCGCCTGCGGAATTCAACGCTCGCGAAGACGACCTGCGCCAGCAGCTCATCGCAGGGAACGCTTCGCTACAGCAGTATCTCGGGCCCACCCAGTTTCGAGAGTTGCAGGGGCTGGCCGTGGAGGCCGACCGACGTCGCACGCGTGGCGGCCCACGCGTCTACGTGCTGCCGGGCATCATGGGATCGACCCTCGGTCGCCCGCGCGGCGGCATCCTGCCGGACGACGTGCTGTGGGTCGATCCGCTCGAAGTCTGCGCCGGCCGACTCATGGAGCTGGCGCTGCCGCGCGGCAACCGCTTTCGCGCGCTCGGCGTCATGCTCCTCGCCTATCTCAAGCTGAAACTGCGACTCGAGGTCGCCGGCTTCGACGCGAGCTTTCATCCGTTCGACTGGCGCCAGAACGTCGATGCTCTCGGCCGCGACCTGCACGAGCGCGTGCGACGCGATGGCGCGTCGCAGGTTTCGCTGGTCGCCCACAGCATGGGCGGACTCGTGAGCCGCGCCGCGCTGTCCTTGGACCGCGAGCGCAAGGTCGACCGGCTGATCATGCTCGGTACTCCGAACTTCGGTTCGTTCGCGCCGGTGCAGGCACTGCGCGGGAGCTACCCCGCAGTCCGCAAGATCGCGGCCTTGGACCTGCGCAACTCCGCCGAGGAGCTGGCACGCCGCGTGTTCACGACCTTCCCCGGCCTGCACCAGATGCTGCCCGCACCCGAGCGTTTCGACGCGTGCGACCTGTACGACGCGCGAGTTTGGCCTGCCGACGGCACAGTGCCGCAGCAGGCTCTGCTCACCGATGTGGCGCGCGCGCGCAAAGCGCTGGCGGCCCCGGACGAGCGCTTCGTGCTGATCGCCGGCGTGAACCAGGAAACCGTCACGGGGATGACTCACAGCGACGGCACGTTCACCTACAGCGCCGGGCGCGAGGGCGACGGCACGGTTCCTCTCGATTTCGCTCTGCTGCCCGGGTGCAAGACGTATTACGTCGAGGAAGGTCACGGCAGCCTGGCGAACAACAACACGGTCGCCTCCGCGGTCATCGACCTGCTGCGCTCCGACACGACCTCGCGTCTGCCGGACCAGTGGCAACGCTCGCGCGCGGGCACGCGCGCGGTCACGGAAGAGGAGCTGCGCAGTCAGTTCCAGACCAAGCGCGACTGGAGCAAGATCGAGATGGCCGAGCGACGCGAGTTGCTCGAGGGCATCGTGCTCCCGCAGCCCTCGAGCGCCCCGGGGCCCGATGCCGTCGAAGCCGTCGACGGCGCCATCAGCCCGACGATGCGGCTCGAGCATGTCGTCGTCGGCAGGCGCCGGCAGCGCAGCATCGAGGTGCGCATCGCTCGCGGCAGCATCACCGAGGCGAACGCGCGCGCACTCGTGCTCGGTATCTTTCGCAGTGTCGAGCCCGGTGGCGCCGCCGCCGCGATCGACGAGCGCCTGAACGGCGCGATCAAGGAATTCACCACGCGACGCATGTTCTCCGGCGATGCGGGCGAAGTGTTCGCGATGCCGACCGGACGGCACCTGCTGCGCGCCGACACGATCCTGTTCGCAGGTCTCGGCGCGGTCGACCGCTTCACCGACGACCTGCAGCAGTTCGTGGCGGAGAACGTCGTGCGTACGTTCGTGCGCACGCAGGTCGAGGACTTCGCGACGGTGCTGTGGGGCACGAATTCCGGCGTGACCACGGCGCAGGCGCTCACCAACCAGCTGCGCGGATACTTCAAGGGCATCATCGAGGCTGACTCGGACCACAGCCTGAGGCGGATCACCATCTGCGAATTCGACCTCGCGCGCTTCGAGGAAGTGAAGACCGAGATCTACCGCCTGTCGGCCACCAAGCTGTTTGCCGACGTCCAGGTGACGTTCGACGAAGTGGAGCTGCCCAAGGTAAGCATGCCGGTGAGCGCCGCGCACCGGCGCGCGCAGGTCACGCTCGTGCCGAAGTTCGGCTACCTGCTCGTCACGCAGGAGGACGCCTCGGACAACCACGTCACCTTGCGCAGCTCGGTGCTCACGCCCGGATCGCGGGCCAGCGTCATCGTCGAAACGCAGGTGGTGTCGCGCAAGGCACTGGACCGGCACCTCAAACACATCGAATCGCCGCAGTTCACGAAGGCGCGGCTGCGCAAGTACGGCAGCGAGCTCGCAGCGCTGACCCTGCACCCGAAAGTACTGCAGGAGCTCGCTCAGCACAGGGACAACCACCTGATCGTGGTGCACGATGCCGCCGCCTCGCGCATTCCGTGGGAGACGCTCAACGTGGCCGGCTGGTTTCCGGCCGCCGAGTGCGGCCTCAGCCGCCGGTTTGCGAGCGAGGGGCTGGCCGTGGCCAAGTGGAGCGAGATCCGGCGTCTCGGCGACACGCTCGAAGTGTTGCTCGTCGTGAATCCGACCAACGATCTGCCCGGGGCCGAGCTGGAAGGGGAACGGCTCGAGGCCCTGCTACGGCGCGACCATGGCGTGCGACTCAAGGTGCTGCGTCGGCGTGACGCGACGCGTGAAAACGTGACGCGTGAACTGCGCAGCGGCGCTCACGACGTGCTGCACTACGCCGGCCATGCCCACTTCGACGACGTCGTGCACTCGCGCAGCGGCATCAAGCTGAGCGACGGCTTGTTGAGTGGTGCGGATCTCGCGAGCCTGGGCGACCTGCCGGCGCTGATGTTCTTCAACGCGTGCGAATCGGCGCGCGTGCGCGGCGGCACGCGCGCACGCACCCGCCCCCGGCGGGATCAGATCGCGCGCCGCATCGAGAAGAATGTCGGACTCGCCGAGGCGTTCCTGCGCGGCGGAGTGGCCAACTACATCGGGACCTATTGGCCGGTCGGCGACGAGGCCGCGGAAGCGTTCTCGACCACGATGTACGGCGCGCTCGTGGAAGGGCAGCCGGTGGGCGAAGCGTTGAAGCTGGGACGCAAAGCAGTCGAAGCCGTCGGCTCGGTGGATTGGGCCGACTATATCCACTACGGAAGCTACGATTTCGCGGTCAAGATCCGCGAGGACGAGTAGCGCCGTTCGTGGCTTCAGGTGTTGGCCGCGGGCAGCAGCGCCGGCTCGTCGCCTGCGGCGGGGCCGCCGGGCCGGCCGTTGCCCGTGCGTTCGCGTAGCGGCCGAACAGCGGCCTTGAGCGTGTCGACGAAGTTGCGATGCCAGGCCGACACGTCGTTGCGACGGATGGTTTCCATCATCGCGGCGTGCCGCTCGCGCCGCTCGGCGAGCGGCATCGACAGGGCCGCCTGCATCGCGTGCGCGAGGCCGCGCGCGTCGTACGGATTCACCTGGATTGCGGCGGTGAGCTCGCGCGCCGCGCCGGCGAGCGGCGAAAGAATCAGCACGCCGGGATCGCCGGGATCCTGCGCAGCGACGAACTCCTTCGCCACGAGGTTCATGCCGTCGCGTGCCGGCGTGACCAGCGCGACCTGCGCTGCACGCAGGTACCCCATCAGCGCGGAGTGCGGAATGTTCTTGTTGAGATAGCGGATGGGTGTCCAGTCCGCATCGGCAAAACGACCGTTGATGCGACCGGCGACCTGTTCCAGCGAGCTACGGATCTCGGCGTACGCGCGCACGTTGGTGCGCGAGAGCGGCGCGATCTGCATGAAGGTGATCTTGCCGAGGTTCTCGGGATAGCTCTCGAGGAACCGCTGGTACGCCGCGAAGCGCTCGATGAGCCCCTTGCTGTAGTCGAGCCGGTCCACGCCGATCATGAGCTTGCGGCCGAGCAGGCTCTCGGTGAGCCGGCGCACCGCTTCGCTCTGCGCGCCCTCCGTGGCGGCAGCCTCCACACGCGCGACGTCGATGCCGATCGGGAACACGCCCGTGTGCACCGTACGCGCGCCGATGCGCAGCTTGCCGTCCCGGCCGATCGCCTCCGGACCCCACACGTATTCGACGCCGGAGTGAAACGCGCGCATGTCGTTCTCGGTCTGGAAGCCGACGAGGTCGTAGCTCGTGAGCTCGCGCAGCAGCTCGGCGTGCGTCGGCAACGTACGCAGCATCTCGATGTGCGGGAACGGGATGTGGAGGAAGAATCCGAGCGGGTTGGTCAGGCCGCGCTCGCGCAGGCGCTCGGCCAGCGGGATGAGATGGTAGTCGTGCACCCACACGACATCGCCAGGCTGCAGTAGCAGCAGCAGGCGCTGGGCGAACAGGCGATTGACGCGCTGGTATGCGTCGTGTTGCTCGTCGCTGTAGCGAAAACTGCTCAGCAGGTAGTGGCACAACGGCCAGAGCGTGCCGTTGGCATAGCCGTTGTAGTAGAGCTCGAAATCCCGCCGGCGCAGATCGATGGTCGCGTAGCTCACGCCTTCACGCGTCAGCACCTCGGCTTCGCGCGGCTCGTCGGCGGTGAGATCGCCGCCCCACCCGAACCACAAGCCGCCGGTCTGGCGCATCGCGGCAAGCAGGCCGACGGCGAGGCCGCCCGGGGCGGCGCCGCGCTTCGGCAGCGAGACGCGGTTCGACACGCAGACGAGCCTGCTCACAAGGCCTCCTCCCACGATCGGCTGAGGCGCATCGCCGCGTTGACGATCCCGACCATGCTGTAGGTCTGCGGATAGTTGCCCCAGAGCTCGCCCGTGCCCGGATCGAGATCCTCGGACATCAATCCCTGGGGCGTGCGGCGCGAGAGCATGTGCTCGAACAGTTCGCGCGCTTCCTCGCGCCGGCCGACGACGGCCAGTGCGTTGATGAACCAGAAGCTGCAAAAATTGAAGGCGTTTTCCGGCACGCCGAAGTCGTCGGCGCCGTGATAGCGCACCAGGTAGCGGCCGCGCTTGAGCGCCTTCTCGATGGCGGCCACCGTCGACACGAAGCGCGGATCGTCGGCACGCAGGAAGCCGAGCTCGTTGAGGAGCAACAGGCTGGCATCGAGCGCCGGGTAGCCGAAGCTCTCGGTGAACGACTTCTGATCGGCGTCCCAGCCGAGCGTCGAAATCTGCGCATGCATTGCGTCGGCGCGCGCGCGCCAGTGCGCCGCCCGTTCCCGCCGACCAATCACGCCGGCGACGCGCGCCAGGCGATCGCAGGCGGCCCAGCACATCACTGCGGAAAACGTGTGCACACGTGCGCGGCCGCGGTATTCCCACAAGCCCGCGTCCGGCTGGTCGTAGAGCGCGGCGGCCCGCTCACCGAGCCGCTCGAGGCGTTCGAACAGCCACTGATCGCCGGGCGCCTCGAGGCGCTCGTCGTAGAACGACTGCGTGGAAGACAGCACGACGGCGCCGTAGACGTCGTTCTGCACCTGCGTGTACGCGGCGTTGCCGATGCGCACCGGCTCCATGCCGCGGTACCCCTTGAGCGTTGCGACGGTGTGCTCCGAGAGTTGCGCCTCGCCGGAAATGCCGTAGAGCGGCTGCAGGGCTCCGTCGCTGGCGCCTTCGATAATACTGGTGATGTAGCGCAGGAACGCTTCCATCGTGCGGGTGGCGCCGAGCCGGTTGAGTGCCTGCACGGTGAAGTAGCTGTCGCGCAGCCAGCAATAGCGGTAGTCCCAGTTGCGGCCGCTGCTCGCGGCCTCGGGGATCGAAGTGGTCATTGCAGCAATGACCGCGCCGGTGTCTTCGAAGGTGCACAGCTTGAGCGTGATCGCGGCGCGGATCACGGCCTCCTGCCACTCGAACGGCACAGCCAGTCCGCGCACCCAGTCGAGCCAGTAGCGCGTGGTCGCTTCGAGCATCGAGTGAGCGGTGTTGGCCGGCGCCTGCGTCAGCGTTTCGTCGGGCCCGAACACCATCGCGATCGCGCCGCTCAGGGCGAACTGGCGCTCCTCGAGCATCTGCGTCAGCGGCGCGTCGGTCGTCAGGCGCAGAGTCATGGTCGAAGTCTCGAAGCGCACGTGATTGCTGCCCACGGTGGTGCGCGGCTTGCGGGCGCCGTATTCGTGCAGTGGCCGCACCCGCAGGCGGATCACCGGCCTGCCGGCGATCGGCTCGATGAGACGAATGAACGAGATGGGCCGGAACATGCGACCGAAGCGCCGGAAGCGTGGGCAGAAGTCGATGAGGCGCAGCGCTCCGCCGGTGCTGTCGCGCAGCGTGGTCTCGACGATCGGCGTGTTGCGGCGATAAACCTGCTCGCTGCTGGCGAAGTTCTTCACGTCGACGTCCATGTAGCCGTCATCGCCGTCGCCGTTCATGAGGGAACAGAAGACCGGATCGCCATCGTGCCGCGGCAGGCAGGTCCATACGAAACGGCCGCGCATGTCGAGAAGTGCGCTGATCTGGCAGTTGCCGATGGCCGCCAGGTTCAGATTCGCCGTCACGACTCGCTCCGGGTTGCGGGCGCGCGTGCGGGCAGCAGCGACTCCAGCCAGTCGTGCACGGCGGCGACGCTGGGCAGGCGCCAGCTCGCACCGCTGTCGGCGTGCGCCGGCCCCACGTGTATGGCCAGCCCACCGAGGTTCTCGACGTACGCGAGCCCGGCTTCGTCGGTGCGATCGTCGCCGACGAAGATCGGCGAGCGGCGTACGAACGGCGGCTCGCGCAGGAAGGCCGCGATGGCCGTCGACTTCGAGAAGCCATCGGGCTTGAGCTCGAACACCATCTTGCCTTCGAGCACGCAGTAGTCGGCGCCGAGGATCTCGAGCGCCTGGGCCATGAGGCGGCGTGCGGTCGGGCCGAGTTGCGGCGCCTGGCGGTAGTGCAGCGCGAGGGTCGAATGCTTGTTCTCGAGCAGCAGGCCGGGATTCACCTGCACCATCGCCGCCAGGAAGCTGCGCGCGCGGCCGAGCTTCTCGTCGTTGATTGCCGGCCGATGCACTAGGCCCTGCACGTCGCGTCGCTCGAGACCGTGCAGCCCGGAGCATGGCAGCATCATGGGACGAAACAATGCATCGAGCTGCGCGATGGTGCGTCCGCTCACCAGCGCCAGCGCTCCAGCGGTGAGGCGCGTGAGCTCGGGAATCAGGCGACGCAGGCGATCGGCGACGACGACGCTGTCGGGGTCAGGCGCGATCTCCAGCAGCGTGCCGTCGACGTCCAGAAACAGCGCGCGCGTTCGCAGATCGACGATGGGGAGGCGGTACTCGTAGGGCTGACTCACGGCGGGCCGGATTCCTTTCACTGGTACACCTCGGAGCGGGCCTCATCTCGCAAGACAGCGCGTTGCCGTCGCGGTTCGGCGTGTGACGACGAGCCCGAGACGATACCGGCGACGAACCGTTCGCGGCCAGCGTGCGCGCGCGACGCATCTCGCACCGGACGCGACCCTAAGGCCTGCGCAGGGCTTCGAACTCGGCGCGACTGAGGTAACCATCCTGGTTCTTGTCCGCCGCAGCAAAACGCGCAGCCACAGAAGGATCGGCACGCGCCTCAGACGCCGTGATGACGCCATCCCGGTCCTTGTCGAGCGCCTCGAAACTGCCCGCGTCGGCCGCCCAAGCGCTCGCGCCGATGAGCGCGGCGGCGAACATCGAAAATCTCATCACTCGGTACCTCCTGCGCCGCATCGCTCCGGGACGATTGTGGTTCCGGGACGATTGTGCCACTTCGGCGCGTTCCGCGGGACCCCGCGAGCAAGCAGCGTAAATCCAGGGGAAACGGCGGGCAACAGCAAGGGCGCGCGAAACGCGCGTGCTCGACGCCTGCGCAATCGCGCGTGCCCGGACCCTCGCGGCCGATCAGATCTTCGAGAGCGTCGCGAATTCGTCGCGGTCGAGGTATCCGTCGCGATTGGCGTCGGCGCGCTCGAATCCCTGAGCCACTGCCCAGTCCGCTTTTGCTTCGGCTGGAGCAATACGTGCGTCCTTGTCCGTGTCCAGGTACCCGAAACTGGTCACCGGGCGCATGGCCACTTTGACATCGCCCGCCGCAGCCACGCCGCCGGCGAGTGCTGTAAGCATTACAACGGCCCAGAAGGCCGCACGTGACATCGTTCGGATCATCGGCTTCGTCCCCATTCGCGTCCGTCGCCAGTGGCGCGAGCAATCTGACAGTGCGCGACGCAGAGAAGTTGCGCGGTGAAAACAGGCTAGCACCGCGCGGGACCGAACAACAGCGGTCGCGGCGTCGTCACGCCGCGACAGCTACATCATGGCAACAAATGCATAACAGGCGCGTTGCATCCCTGACGACTCGCAACTGCCCGCCGCGCGCGTTGCATTCCTTGCAAGCACGCGTGCCAACGGTACGCATCAACGAATCATTGACGCGCTGAGACGAACGTCGGAATTCGCCCAAGCCTTGTCGAAGCGTTGCTTCACGGCCGACGCCTCCTCCACACGTCCCTGCGCCTGCAGGCTCTGTCCCAGCCCGTACAGCGACCAGCCGTTTTCCGGATGCCGCTCGAGTTCCTGGCGATAGATCTTCTCGGCTTCGGCTGCCTTGCCGGCGTCGAGCAGCACCGCGCCGAGCAGGTGACGCACGGGGAAGTGCCAGTCCTCCGGCTCGTTGTAGTGCAGCTCGTCCTCGAGTGCCACCGCTCGTTCCAGGCTCGTGATCGCACCCTGGTGGTTGCGCGCGCGGGACTCGATGTCGCCTGCCAGTACCTGTACGGCGATGTCGGCGAGTTGCTTGGCGCTGTTGCGCACCGACACCGTGATGGCCGGCAGCGCGGCATCGCCCGCGAGGGAACGCAACTGCTCCAGGTTGCGCCGCGCACCTGCCGCGTCGCCCTTGGCGGAACGCGCCATGCCCTGCGCGTAGTGCCAGATGGCGCGCGTGTACGGCGAATCGGTGGGCTCGCTGCTCGCCAGAATTTCGTCCCAGCGTCCGAAGCGCACGGCGTCATACACCGGTGCGAGCCAGAAGTGCTGGATCACCGGACCGAATGCCGGATCGTCGTGACGATGCGTGCCCATCAGCTCACGCGTCTTGTCCGCGCCCTGGCGCGCCCGGCCGCTGTGCCCTTCGAAACTGGCAGCGAACCACAGGAAGTGCCAGTTGTGCGGGTGATAGAGCAAGGGATATACGCCCTGCGCCTGGCATTGTGCGATGTATGACATGTCTGCTTCGCCCGCCTTGATGTTGACGAGCGAGGCGTCGTGGTAGCGGCCGACGCGGATATAGATGTGACCCGGCATGTGCACGAGGTGGCCCGCGCCGGGCGCGAAGGGCAGCAGTCGATCGGCGGCGCCTTCGGCCTTGCCGGGTTCCGGCGAGGCCTCGAGGGCGTGAATGTAGAGATGATTGGCGCCGGGATGATGCGGGTTCGCGGCGAGTACGCGCTCGAGCGCCTGGATGATTTCACGTGTCGCCGGCTTCGCCTGACCGTTGCTCCAGTAGTCCCAGGGTGAGAGGTCCATGAGGGACTCGGCGAACAGGGTCTGGATCTCGGGGTTGTCCGGAAAGCGACCCGCTGCAGCGCGCATCGCGTCCGCGAATGCCTGGTCGAGCGGCGCGCGGTTCTCCGGCGGCTTCTCCGCGTAGCGCACGGCGAGTGCCTCGATGAGCGCGCGCTCGCCGGGAGTCGCGTTGCCCGCGAGCTCGAGAGCTGTGCGCGATGCCGACCAGGCTTCCTCGTGGCCCGACATCATGGGAATGTTGATGTTCGGTCCGAGCACGAATGCGACGCCCCAGTAGCACATGGCGCAGCTCGGATCGAGCCGCGCGGCTTCGCGGAACGAGCGCGCGGCCTCGGCGTGATTGAAACCGAACGTGAGCGTCAGGCCCTGGTCGAAGAAACGCTGGGCCAGAGGCTCGCGAGTGGTGACCTTGACGCTGTAGTTGCCCAGGTCATTGAATAGCGGCGCCTGCAGTTTGGGCGATTGCGGCGCAGGGGGCGATGCGCTCGAACAGCCAATGACCAGCATGCTGATGAACGCGAGAATGGCGATGCGATGGGACATTCGGGAGCCTCCCCGTGGCACGGATATGCGGCTGTCCGCCTGGATTGCGGATTCTGAACAGACACGGCCCGCTGCTGACCTGCGCGGGGTTAGATCGCCGACCTGACTGAAGACAGGCCGCCCGGGGGCGAGCCTGCCCCTTTGAAACGGCCCGGCGTCCGTTTCCGGCTCAATACTGCGGAGGTGCCCATGCGATTTCTGCCCCGATTGCTGCCGCCGCGCTTACTTCAGGCCGCGGTCCTGGCCTCGCTTTACGCGACCGGTCCGGTAGCACAGGCCGTCGACCTCGACCTTACGCCCTGGGTCGGCTATCGGTTCGGCGGCCAGTTCGAGGAAGCCGTCGGCGAGCAGGACGTCGACATGGAAGAGAGCGCGAGCTTCGGCGTTGCCTTCGATGTGGGCTACGCACCCGGGCAGGCGATCGAGGTGTTCTACAGCCGGCAGAGCACGGACGTGGAAGGCGCGCCGCCGTTCGATCTCGACATCGAGTATTTCCAGGTGGGTGGCGTCGCGACGTTCGAAAGCGACACGCCGTTCCAGCCGTTCGCCGTCGGCACGGTGGGCGCAGCCCGACTCACGCCGGGGCCCGGCGGCATCGAAGATGAAACGCGCTTCGCCGCAACGCTCGGCGGCGGCATCCGCTATCCCATCGGCGAGCGCTTCGCGCTGCGCTTCGAGCTGCGCGGCTACTTCACTTTCTTCGATTCCGACGCCGCGCTGTTCTGCGTCAGTGACGAGGCCGGGGCCACCTGCCGCGTGCGCGCCAAGGGCAGCGTGATCTGGCAGGCTGAAGCCCAGGCTGGGGTCAGCTTCCGCTTCTGACGACTTCCTTCTGACTACTTCGGCTTTTCCGGCGCGGCCTTGTCGGCGTTGTCGGCCGCTTCGCTCTTCGACTTGTCCGACTTCATGTCGGACTGCTCGGGCATCGTCGCGCTCGCCTTCGGCCTCGGCTTCTGTGCCTCTGCCAGCATCAGCTTGAGCTCCTCGGGATCGACGCGGCGCACTTTCGCAACCGGAACGCGCTCGGGCACAGGGCCGCCGATGATGATCGAATCGCCGCCGTAGTCGCAGAAGCGGCCGTCGGCATTGCGGTCCTCGAAACCCAGCGTGTGCTCGAATTTCAGGCCCGTGGCTGGCATGGTCAGCTCTACGACATACGGCGTCTTGCGTGTCGGCGCCCACACCGCGACCGTGCGGTTGTCGATGACCTGCCAGTCATTGATGTTGCGCGAGAACACGCAGCCGTCGCCGCGCGATTTTTCCTGTTTCGCAGGCTCCGCGCTCTGCCCGTCCTTGCGGGCTTCCTCGGCCTTGACGCCGAGCGCCACCAGCGCCAGGACCAAGGCCGTGCTGGAGAGAACAATCCTGGAGAGCGCGCTTGGGGAAAGAATCTTCATGGTGACCTCCGGTGGCGATTTTGAACGCGGGTAGCCGCCACGGTTCCCATGACCGAAGTCGTGCGCGCCGTTCAGCCGCGATTCAGCCTGGCTGTTGCGGCGCGCCCGGTTGTCGCAGCGTGGCCACGAACCGGCGCAGCGCGTCGGTGAGCATGGCGCCGCTGACCAGAAAGCCTCCGTTGTGATCGCCAGCGAGCTCGACGAACTGCTTCGCGCCGCGAGCGCGCTCGAACACCTGGCGCCCGTGCGAGAAAGGCACGATCTCGTCGTCGCGGCTGTGCATGACCAGCGTGGGCGCTTCGACCTGCGCCACGTATTGCGCCGTGCGGTACTCGAATCGCGACAGCAGGCGTACCGGCAGATACCAGTAGTAACGCGCGGCGAGGTCGGGAACCGACGTGAACGTCGAAGCGAGTATGAGCGCCGCGGGCCGCGTGCTCGTCGCGAGGTGGGCCGCGATCGCACCGCCCAGCGACTCGCCCATCACGATGATGCGATCCGGCGCGATGCCGCGCTCGCGTGTCAGGAATCGCCACGCGGCAGCGGCGTCCTCATATGTTCCGGCTTCGTCCGGCGCACCGGTGCTTCGTCCGTAGCCGCGATAGTCGAACAGCAGAACGCCGACCCCCAGTCCGTGCAGGATCTCGAGCCACTCCAGGCGATGCGAGATGTTGCCCGCATTGCCGTGACAAAAAAGCACGACGGGAGCGTCGGCTTCGGCAGTGGCCACCAGCCAGCCGTGCAGCCGCACGCCGTCGGCGGTCGCGAATGCGACGTCCTCATACGCCAGGCCGATGTCGACGGGCGTCGCCGTCAGCTCGCGCCCCGGCATGTTGGGGAAATAGATCAGGCGCGATTGCATGAGCCAGACGAGCGCCAGGAGCAGCGCGTAGAACGCCGCGAGCGTGAGCACCACCGATAGGAGGGTTCGCACGGGCAATTCGGCGTCGCAGGGCCACGACGCCGGAGGCTAGGGCCGCCTACCAGCTATAACGCACGCGGTAGCGCACGACCGCCTCGCCGTCCTTCTCGATGCGAACTGGCACGTGGATCGTGCGGGCATCCTCCTTGTCGTACCGGTGCGAGCTGCGCACGATCGTCCAGTTGGTCCAGCGATAGAGGTTCTCGCGGACGATCACCTCGACGGGTTCCTTCTTGCGGTTGCGCACGTTGACCTCGATCTCTTCCTCCATCCACTTGCCGCTGGTGTTCACCGTGAAGTCCACCTGGCGTCGCTCGCCCACCACGTCGAACGCCGAGCCGAGCTTGACACGCACGTCCTCGTTGCGCGGCGTGTGATCGATGACGTCCTCGCCGATGAACTCCAGGCTCCCGTCCGCCTTGTCCTGCTGTGCGACGCGGATACGGCCCGCGGGCAGCGGCACACCAAGCCCCGCCTTCTCGTCGTTGGCGAACTCCAGGTACACGTCCACCTTGGTGTTGGACTGCCCGCCGAGATTGCGGTCGACGGCCGGCTCCGGGAAGAACCAGCCGATGCTGTTCAGGCCGTAGTACACGAGGACCTTGCGCGCAGGCACGCGCTTCGCGGCCTCGAACAGCTCGATCTGCTTGGTCGAGTTGTTCGGCAGCGTGGTGGCACGGCCCAGCGTGTAGAGGTGGAACTCGAAGAACTCCTTTTCCTGGAAGCCGCCCGCGTCGGCCGCCTCCATGGCCTTGGACGCGCGCTGCATCATCATCACCTGCGGCGGTTCCGGCGCGCGGTGCACGTCGCCAGCGATGAGCTTGAGCCTGGCCTCGGGATAGGTCGCGCCAGACTGATTGATGATGCTGACCCATGCGCCGACATCGAGAAATCCCGAGTTGGCATTCGCGCCTTCGCTGAAAATCAGGTTGTAGTCAGTCCACCAGGTGATGCCGGACGTCTGGTAAGAAACGCGCGTGCGGTGCTCGCCTGCCTTCGCTGCGCTCACGTCCCATACCAGGGTGGGACGCGTGATCAGTCCGCCGGGCAACTCGCCGAACCGGACGCTGCTGTAGTCGCGCACCGCGTGGATCTGCCCATCGCGACTGCGCAGCACCAGGCCGTCGAGCGAGCTGAGCAGCGTGCCTTCGATGGTGCTGGCCTGGTTGCCGACGGCACGCTCCACCGCGACCTGGCGATCGACGTACTTCGACAGCAGCTTTTCCGTGCTGACCAGGTCGAACTGGAAGTTCTGCTCCAGCACGCGCGTGTTCGCCGGGTCCGTGAGCGAGCTGAACTGCACCGTCGTCGGATCGATGAGCGCGGCGACGTCCGTGAACCGCAGCGTGCCGCGCCCCGCGGCGAGGTTGACGGGTCGCTCGTGCCGCACCATCGCGTACCCCGGAACGGCCATGCCGTTCGGCATCCCCTGGCCGGGGACGGGACGATACAGCTCCGGCGGAATCGCGCCGGGCCGGGCGGAGCTGTAGATGGTGACAGCAGTGCTTTCGTTCGCGGCGGCCGGCACATCGGCGCACAGCCCGAAAAAACCTGTGACGGCGGCGAGGCCGGTGAGCAGCTGCGTTGCATTCCGGCGTGGCTCGAGTCTCGACATGAAGTGAACTCCTGGAGGAACGACGCTCGTTATCAACGCGCGCCACGCAGACGACGGGTTAGGGAAGATACCAGAGGAGGCAGTCAGGTCCCATTCAGCGTTCAGTCGGCCCGGCGCTGGATTCAGTGCGTGAACGTGAGCAAACTGCGCGCATGGACAAGGCGTTCATCGAAAAGAACCAGATCGTCGAGCGCTATCTCGCCGGCAGGCTGCCCTTCAAGGGCATGCAGGACTTCGAGCGCTTCTGCCGTGAGAATCCCGGGATCCTCGACGACATCGGTTTCGCGGACGCGATCAGCAAGGGCATGCGACTGCTGGAAGCGGGCGGGCGCACCGGCGTGCATCGCCTCGATCGTCCCGTCTGGTGGCGCCGGCCCGAGCTCACCTACGGCCTGCTGGCGGCCTTGCTGATCGCAGTAACGCTGGCGTGGCTGCAGTTCGACCGCAAGCGCGAGCTCGAGCGCGAGGTCGCGAAACTCGAAGAACGCCTGGAGATCGGGCCGCTGCGCCCCCCCGCGGGCACGCGTGCGCTGCGCGTCGTGCCGGATCGCACCCCCAGCAAGCGCATTCATCTCACGTTGGTGCAACAGGAGCGGCCGGAGCTGCTGGAGCTGCGCGTTGACCTCGCGTTCGCGCGCCTCAACACTTTTCGCGTCACGGTCGACAAGGGAGACCAGGCCCGCCTCGGCACGATCTTCTACGTGCTGCGCGACTCCAACGGTCAGCTGCGCATCAGCCTGAACACGTCGAGCCTGCATCGCGGCGACTACCGGGTCAGGATCGAGGGCGTGACGCGGCGCGGGCAACTCGTGCCCACCGCCTGGCTCAACGTGCGAGTCGTCGGCTAGGGTGCAGATTCCCGGGCTGGCCCGTACGTTCGTGCCGCCCGAGGCGACCGAGTTCAACAACATGCCTTCGTTGTCGTCATCGCTCGTCCGCGAGCGCCTCCAGCGCTTTGCGACTCTGTGCGGCTTCGCCTCGCCTTGGACCCGCGCGGCGAACCTAATTCGTGGGAACAAAGATCCATGCGATGACAAGAATGCAAGCCAGTACAGTGATCGCGACGACCAGCAGAAAAAAATGAGACGCTCGTCGCGACACGGTTTCGCCGGACGAAAGCAGTATCCGGAAGCTGCGGGGCACGACGGCCACATACCATCGCGTTAAGAACCAACCTACGCTGAGGACGAAGATCAACACCAACCAGCCTGGCGTCGCCGGATCCAGTTGACGCCATAGCAAGAGAGACCCGGCACCGAGCACCGCAGCCGCGATGTCTCCGATATATAGCTTCGTACGCATGCTTCAAAAGGCTACGCCACCCCTAAACCCGATACTGAAGATGATTCCAAGCGAGGACCTGCTACCTCGGCCAGGCGGGTCCGAATGCCGGGCTAGGGCTGCCGCAGCGTCGCGACCGGCGGGTGATTGACGACCGAACGCGTCGCCAGCGTGCCGCTGATGCCGACCAGCAGCACGCCGCACACCAGGCCCACGCCCCAGACGCGCGGATCGATGCTGTAGTCGAGGTCGAACAGGCGTGTCGCGACGAAGTAGCCGACAACGCTGGCACCGAGCGCAGCCAGTGTTCCCGCGAGCAGACCAAGCGCCGCGAACTCCGCGGCCACGCCCTGCAATACCGTGCGCCGCGTCGCACCGAGCGTGCGAAGCATGGCACTCTCATAGCGTCTTTCGTCGCGCGTCGACTGGATCGCCGCCAGCAGGACGGTGACGCCCGCAGCCAGCGTGAACAGGAAGACGTACTGCACTGCGAGCGAGGCCTTGTCCATGACGTCGCGCACCTGTTTCATCAGCGCGTCCATGTCGAAGATCGACACGCTGGGAAAACGGCGCACCAGGTCCACCAGCGACCGGCGCTGTTGAGCATCGAGGAACACCGCCGTCATGTAGGTGCCGGCGGCGTTGTCGAGCACACCGGGTGCGAACACCAGGAAGAAGTTCGGCTGGAAACTGTCCCACTGCACCTTGCGCACGCTCGCAACCCGCGCCTCGACCGTTTCGCCGGCGATGTCGAAACGCAGGTTGTCGCCGAGCTTGAGGCCCAGCTCCTCCTGGTATTCGGTCGCGATCGACACCAGCGGCTTGCCGAGGTCGCTCTGCGACCACCAGCTGCCGGCGACGATCTTGTTGTCCTTCTGCGGCTCCAGGGCCCACGTCAGGTTCTGCTCGCGCTCGGCGAAGTTGTCGCCGCGATCGGTTGCGAACTTCATGTCGGCGGTCGCGCGATCGTTGATGTGCGTGAGCCGCGCGCGGATCATCGGGAACAGGCGCGGCGCGGGCACGCCCCTCTCGACGAAGAAATCGCGCAGCGCCTCCTGCTCGTCCGGCCGGATGTTGATGAGGAAGTGGTTGGGGACATCCGGCGGCAAGCTGGCGCGCCAGTCCTGCAGCAGATCATCGCGTACGAGGGCCAGCAGCAGCAGCACCATCAGGCCGAGACCGAAAGCGACGATCTGCACGATGCTCTCGCGCCCGCGGCGCGCGATGTTGGCGAGGCCGTAGCGCCAGGCCACGCCGACGCCACCGCGAAAGCGTGCCAGCACCTTCACCAGGATCCAGCCGGCGAGCATGAGGATTGCGAGCGTCGCGGCGATGCCGGCGGCGACGCCCAACACCAGGCGCCAGTCGCGCACCAGCCACAGGAGCATGCCGAGAATCGCGGCAACGGCCAGGCCATAGGTGATCGAGTAGGCGAGCGGCGGAGGCTCCATGTTCCTGCGCAGCACGCGTACTGGCGGCACGTCGCGCAGCTGCAGGAGCGGCGGCAGCGCGAATCCGGTGAGCACCGCCACTGAGGTGACGAGACCGAGATACGCGGCGTCCGGCGAAGGATTGGGCAGCTCGCCGCGGATGAGGTCGCGCAGCAGCCAGGCCAGGCCTTCCTGCGCGAGGTAGCCGATCGCGGTGCCCGCCGCGGCCGCGATGAGAGCGAGCAGGACGAGCTCGACCAGACTGATCTGCAGAATGAAGCGCTGCGCCGCGCCCATGCACTTCATGAGCGCGACGTTGTCGAGGTGTCGTTGTGCGTAGCGCCGCGCCGCCATCGCGACGGCCACGGCGGCCAGCAGCACGCTGACCAGACCCGCCAGATTCAGGAAGCGCCCGGCGCGATCCGAGGACGTGCGGATCTGCGGGCTCGCTTCGGCGATGTCGAGAATCCGCTCGCCGACAGCCTTGGTCTCTTCGACCCAGCCCTTGAACGCGGCTATGCGCCCGGCAGGGCCCGCAAAAAGATAGGCGTAGCGCAGGCGGCTGCCCGGCTGCACCAGCTCCGTCGCGGGCACGTCCTCGACGTGCATGAGCAGGTTCGGCGCGAGATCGGAGAAGCTCGATCCCTGGTCGGGGCGGTAGTCCAGCACCCGGCCGACGCGCAGCGTGGCCGCGCCCACGGTGACCGAGTCGCCGACGTTCGCATCGAGCGTGGCCAGGAGGCGGGCATCCGCCCATACCTCGCCGCGTTTCGGGATTTCGTCCGTGACGCGCGCCGGTGCGAACGGCTGATCGGCGATCCGCACTTTTCCGCGCAACGGGTATCCCGGTCCGACGGAGCGCAGCGCCGTCAGCTGGCTGCGCTCGCCCTTGAACACCACGCTCAGCATCGACAGCGTGCGCGCCGTGCGCAGCCCACGGCTGTGTGCCTCGACCAGATATCGCTCGTCGAGCGGATTGTTCGATTGCAGTCTCAGGTCCGCGGCCAGCACTTCAGCGGCCTGCACCGCGACCGCCTGATTGACCCTGTTGGTGAAGAATCCAACTGCGGTGAGCGCCCCGACCGCGACGATGAGGGCGAGCAGCAGCACGGTGAGCTCGCCGGACTTCCAGTCGCGGACCAGCGTGAGCAGGGCGAACCGCAGTGCGCGCATCGTCAGACCATCCGGCCGGCGTCGAGGCGCACGATGCGTGCACAGCGCGAGGCCAGGGCCTTGTCGTGCGTTACCAGCACCAGCGTGGTGTGCGACGCCGCGTTCAGATCGAAGAGGAGTTGCACGACGCGCTCGCCTGTCGCGGTGTCGAGGTTGCCCGTCGGCTCGTCCGCGAACAGCACGGCCGGCCGCGTGACGAAGGCGCGTGCGATCGCGACCCGCTGCTGCTCGCCGCCGGACAGCTGGCGCGGATAGTGAGCCTTGCGAGCGGTGAGTCCGACCTTGTCCAGAACGTCGAGCGCCGAGGTCCGTGCGTCGGAACGACCCGCGAGCTCGAGCGGCAGCATGACGTTCTCGAGCGCCGTGAGCGAAGGCACGAGATGAAAGGACTGGAAGACGAAGCCCACGTGGCGCGCGCGCACTGCCGCGCGCCCATCCTCGTCGAGGGCGGTGAGCTCGGCGCCGTTCAGCCAAACGCGGCCCGTGCTCGGCTCGTCGAGACCCGCGAGCAGCGCGAGCAGGGTCGACTTGCCCGCTCCCGATGGACCGACCACTGCAACCGATTCGGCCGCTCCGATGTCCAGAGTGACATCGGCGAGAATGGTCAGCGTCCCTTCCGGGCTGCTAACCTGCTTGCCGAGATTCTCAGCCTTGAGGACCGACTGTCCGTTCATGTCCCGATTGCTCACACGCCTCTGCCTGTCGTTGTTCGTGCTCGTGGCAGCTCAAAGCGCGCACGGCACCGCACCGGCCGGCGCCGCGAAACCCGCGGCATCGCCGCCGACGATCCTGGTCCTCGGCGACAGCATCAGCGCCGCTTACGGAATTCGCGTCGAGGAAGGCTGGGTCGCGCTGTTGCAGAAAAAACTGAAGTCGCAAGGTTACGGATACCGGGTGATCAATGCCAGCGTGAGCGGCGAAACGACCGGCGGCGGCGCTGCGCGCCTGTCCCGGGCGCTCGAGCTGCATCGACCCGCCGTGGTCATCCTCGAGCTCGGCGGCAACGACGGCCTGCGCGGACTGCAGCTCGCAGAAGTCCGGAACAACCTCGACAGCATGATCCGCAAGTCGCGCGCCGCCCGCGCTCGCGTGGTACTGGTCGGCATGCGCATACCGCCAAACTATGGCCCTGCGTACACGCGGGAGTTCCAGTCGCTCTATGCCGATCTCGCTCGCCGCCACGCCCTGCCGCTGGTGCCGTTCTTCATGGAACGCGTGCTCCGAGCGCCGGAGATGATGCAGGACGACGGCATCCACCCCGCGGCCCCGGCCCAGCCTGTGCTTCTGGATACCCTCTGGCCGATGCTGCAGCCGCTGCTGGCGAAGTGAGGGTGGCGACGCGGCGCGCGTCGATGCCGGCGAGCCATACATTGCCGCTCAATGGAAGCGGGTGATATATAAGCCTGCACCGACGCTATACAACAAGACCAGACGGAGCCCCCGCGTGAACAAGATCTGGCTCAAGTCCTACCCGCAAGGCGTGCCGGCAGAGATCGATGCGAATCGCTATCCGTCCCTGAAGCACATCTTCGAGGAGAGCTTCAACAAGTTCCGCGATCAGCCGGCGTACACGAACATGGACGTGACGCTGAGCTATGGCGAGATCGAAGAGCGCAGTCGGCGCTTCGGTGCCTGGCTGCAGAACGTGGCCGGCCTGCGCAAGGGCGATCGCGTCGCGCTGATGATGCCCAACGTCTTGCAGTACCCGATCGCGATAGCGGGTGTACTGCGGGCGGGCATGACCGTGGTGAACACCAACCCTCTGTATACGCCGCGCGAGCTGGAGCACCAGCTGAAAGACTCTGGCGCGAAAGCCATCGTCATCCTCGAAAACTTCGCACACGTGCTGCAGCAAGTGATCGGCAATACCGACGTCAAGCACGTCGTGCTGACAGGCGTCGGCGATCTGCTCGGGTTCCCGAAATCCCTGATCGTCAACTTCGTTCTGAGACGTGTCCGCAAGCAAGTGCCTGCGTATTCCTTGCCGGGTGCGATTCGCTTCAACGATACACTCCGCGCCGGGCGCGCCTTCGACCTGCAGCCGGTCGACGTCGGGCATGAAGACATCGCCTTCCTGCAGTACACGGGCGGTACCACCGGTGTAGCCAAGGGCGCAGTGCTGACGCATCGGAACATGGTGTCCAACGTGCTGCAGTCGGCAGCGTGGCTTGGAACCGCGGCGCCTCCTGCCGGCACCGATATTGTGATTACGGCGCTGCCGCTCTATCACATCTTCTCGCTGACGGCGAACTGCCTGGTCTTCACTCAATCGGGCGCTCGGAACGTGCTGATCACCAATCCGCGTGACTTCGCTGGCTTCGTCGCAGAACTCAAGAAGTATCGCTTCACCTACTTCAGCGGAGTGAACACGCTGTTCAACGCGCTGCTCAATACGCCCGGCTTCGACAAAGTCGACTTCAGTGCGTTGACCGTGACTCTGGGCGGAGGCATGGCGGTCCAGGCTGCTGTTGCTGAGCGCTGGAAGCAGGTCACGGGGAAGATTCTGACGCAGGCCTGGGGACTGACGGAAACGTCTCCGGCGGCGTGCATCAATCCGCTGGTGAATCACGAGTTCAACGGCTCGATCGGTCTGCCTATCTCGTCGACCGAGGTCTCAATTCGCGACGATGACGGAAAGGAGCTCGGGATCAACGAGGTCGGCGAGATCTGTGTGCGCGGTCCGCAGGTGATGCGTGGCTACTGGCAGCGGCCAGATGAGACCGCAAAGGTGATGTTCCCGGACGGCTCGCTGAGAACCGGTGACGTGGGCCGCATCGACGACAGAGGCTACGTCTACATCGAAGATCGCAAGAAGGACATGATCCTGGTGTCCGGCTTCAACGTGTATCCGAACGAAGTTGAGAGCGTGGCCGTCACGCATCCCGGCGTGCTCGAGGTCGCGGCGGTTGCGCAGGCGGACGAACGCGCCGGCGAGGTGGTGGCACTGTTCGTCGTCAAGAAGGACTCGAACCTTACGGCCGAACAGCTAATCGCACACTGCCGCAAATCGCTCACGGGCTACAAAGTGCCCAAGCACGTCTACTTCCGCAGCGAGCTGCCAAAGACCAACGTCGGAAAAATCCTTCGCAGGGCGCTGCGCGACGAACTGCCCAAGTAACTAACGTTGCCTGCTACGCGGCGCGGTTGCTCGGACCGTCGGAGTTCCGTCGGAGACTGCGCCGTTCATAGACGAAGAGAGTCAGGCCAACCTTGACGGGCCCTGCCGTGGCTTTGCGATGCACCGATCTCGGCGGATTCTCAAGTTGTTCCGCGATGGTCTCCAAGAAGTGCTTACCATCCCGAGCCAACCGATCTCGCAAGAGGCTCAGCAACTGTTCGTCCGCCTGATAAGCAGACGCACTGCCCACGTACCACTTGTCCGATGCATGGAGGTTGTGTGTCAGCGTGTGCACGAAGAGCGCGACGTTCTCGCCGATCTGCCTGATGCTGCCGGCCACGGGCCGTGACCCAACTGGCGGCCTGCGCGCCAGACGAATCGTTCCATCCCGGGACCTTGTAACCAGGTGCGTGGCGGTCAGCTGATCCAGCATCGCACGAATAGGGATATCGCCGCTGTATGTCTTGACCAGAGATTCGAACGAGCGCACCGATCCCTTCAGGGGCAAGGCACGCGGCTGACCACGATGATTGCAGAATTCCGGATCCGTTCTCCAACCGTGGACGACTCGGTCCGCTCGGTGTCGCTGATAGCTACGCGCTTCGGTCTCGCGACCTGATCCCTTAATAAGCTTGGTTACCTCCGCTCTCGTCAGTCCGGTCACAATTGCCACGCGGGAGATGCTGGATCTGCCGGACGAGCTCCTAACGTGTTCCGCTGCGCGGCTCACGTACACCGCTTTGCTGAGTGCCGAGAAATCGCCTGCGCTGACCCCCAACCTAAGCAGGAGGTCTACGAGCGGCGCCAGAAGGATCCTGGATGCCTCTAGGGCCTCACTTTTTCGCTTGTCGCGCCTCCCGCGCACTAACGCAATGTCTCGTTGATCAAGTAAATCCCCATGCCAATGCGCCTGGGGCCTGTCGAATCGGTGCGGGGTGGCTTCAGTTGACGGCGCGCCAACCAGTCGTCGATTGCTTCCAGAAGCTGCTGCCCCTGCGCTCGGGCGTAGTGATTGAATTCGAGGGCGACCTTGGGATTTGAGATCGAACGGTGCGCGACGCGCTGGAAGAGTCCCTTGCCTCGCGGAGGATTGGTCAAGAAGTTGACTTCATGAGTCCGCAGGAAGTCGACGGTCATCTTGGTGAACAACTCCAAGTCGATGGCGCGGTTGCCTCGGACCGGGAAAAACGGGCAGATCAATCGTAGACGGCCGTTGCGTCTGCCGGTCACCAGCTTGTGCCGTTGGAGCTCAAGGAGCGCCTCCGACGCCTTCAACTTCGGCGCAGCGGAGCGCACCAGGGACGTGAAACTGTGCTTGCCAGTAAACTTCAGGGGCGCGGGAGAACTACCTCGAGTGAACGCGGCGTCAGTGATCCAGCGCGAGATCACGTGCTCGAGCGAAGAGCGGTAAGGCAATGTCTTGAGGGCGAACTGACGCGTCGTTGCGTACTTGCGGGCATACCGCCGACACATCTCGACGAGTTCTCTCTCAGTAAGGCCCGCCGCGAAGAGCACGCGAAGCAGCGGTTTGAGTATTCGCTTCGCAGAATCTCGCGAAGGTGATTGCATCCGCCTTGTAGGCATGGCGCAGACCGTCTTCCAAGCGGTTTTCGCGGGCCAGCGCCAATGTAGCCGATGCGCTGCGGATAGCGCCAGCCGAGAATATGAGCAGAACAGCGACCCTCTCGGTCAGCTGACTAGGGAAATGCGGACCAGAATCGGAGTGGGTCAGTGCGTCTCGGTGGTAACAGCGTTGGCAAGATCCGAGCCGCCTATGCTCCGCTTCATGAGATCAGAGCCACCGATGCTACGGCTCATCAGGTCGGAGCCGCCGATGCTGCGCTTCATAAGGTCAGAGCCACCGATGCTACGGCTCATCAAGTCTGAGCCACCGATGCTGCGCTTCATGAGATCAGAGCCACCGATACTGCGGCTCATCAGGTCTGAGCCACCGATGCTGCGCTTCATGAGATCAGAGCCACCGATACTGCGGCTCATCAGGTC
>Ga0187892_10003935_pt1 | contig 26055 bp, 29 predicted proteins | sample MA1701073metaG_FD_139345 | JGI IMG/M metagenome (GOLD analysis project Ga0187892, IMG submission 139345) | Bio-ooze microbial communities from a basaltic lava cave in the Kipuka Kanohina Cave System on the Island of Hawaii, USA - MA170107-3 metaG ... | reverse complement strand
GGTCAAGCCGGCCACGACGGCCAAGCCGGCCACGACGGCCAAGCGGGCCACAGCGGCCAAGACGGCCAAGCGGGCCACAGCGGCCAAGACGGCCAAGACGGCCAAGACGGCCAAGACGGCGGTCAAGCCGGCCGCGACGGCCAAGACGGCGGCCAAGACGGCCAGGATCTCGGTCAAGACGGCGGCCAAGGTGATCAAGGCGCCGACGGCCACCAAAGCGGCGTCGAAGGCGGTCAGGGGGGCGAGGGCGACGAAGGGGCGGGGCGGGGACCGATCCACGCCCGCGCCACCTATCGCTCCGACGTCCGAGGCCGCGCCGCGGCCGCGGCGGCCGCTGGCGCCTCGCCCACCTTCGCCCCGCTTCGGCACCGACGGCAGCCGCCTGGGGAGCGGTCCCGGCATCCTGGGCCGGCGAGGGCCGGGGCCCTTGTCGTCCCCGGCCGCTCCTCACCGCCGGCCCGCACCCGCTCCTGCGGCGCCACTCGCACCCGCCGCCTCGCCCCGCACGTTCCGCCCCGAGCCTCCACCGCCGCGGGCCCGGGCCGATCACGCCGGCACGGGCAACGGTTCCGCGCCGACTTCCCGCCGCTCGCCGCCGGAGCCCCGCCCCGTCCCCCGTCCCGCCCCCCCGCCGGTGGACGACGACGTCGGGTACGACCTCGACCTCGACGACGTCGAGGTCCCCGGCGACGGCACCGAGCCGGCGCCGGTCCCGGCCCCGGGGCCCGACCCCGGCCGTCCGCCCATCGCCATCGGGCCGCCACCGGGGGAGGCCAGCAGCGAGGACCGGGACGGACGCGACGACGACGGGGCGTTCGTCATCCGCCCCCGGATCTCGGCCCGGCAGGCGTCGGAGCTGCGCTTCGACGCCGTCCCCCCTTCCGCCCTCCCGGCCCAGTTCTAGGCGAGGGCGGGCCTGGCGCACCTCCTCGTCACCAACGACTTCCCGCCCAAGGTCGGCGGCATCCAGTCGTACCTGTGGGAGCTATGGCGCCGGCTGCCTCCCGAGCGGGTGACGGTCCTGACCACGCCCTACGGCGGCGACGCCGACTTCGACCGCGACCAGCCGTTCCGGGTGGTGCGGGCCGCGGAGCCGGTCCTGCTCCCCACCCCGGGCCTGGCCCGCCGGATCCGTGCCCTGGCCGGGGACGTGGGCGCGTCGCTGGTCGTGCTCGACCCCGCCCTGCCCGTGGGCTTCCTGGGACCGAGGCTGGGGCTGCCCTACGCGGTCGTGGTGCACGGCGCCGAGGTGTCGGTGCCGGGACGGCTGCCGGGGAGCAGACAGGTGCTGGCGCCCGTGTTCCGGGGGGCGCGGCTGGTGGTGGGGGCGGGACGGTTCGTGGTGGGGGAGGCGGAGCGGGCGGTGGGCCGCCCGCTGCCGTCGGTCGTGGTCCCGCCCGGGGTGGACGTGGAGCGCTTCGCCCCCCTCGGCGAGGACGACCGCGTCGGGGCCCGGGCCCGCTTCGGCCTGCCCCCCGGGCCGCTGGTGGTCGCCGTCAACCGCCTCGTCCCCCGCAAGGGCATGGACGTGCTGGTGGCGGCGGCGTCCCTGCTCGGTCCCGAGTTCCCCGACCTGACGGTGGCGGTGGCAGGAGCAGGGCGGGACCGTGACCGGCTTCACCGCCTGATCGAGGGCACGGCGGCCCCCGTGCGGCTGCTGGGACGGGTGCCCGACGCCGACCTGCCTCCCCTGCTGGGCTGTGCCGACGTGTTCGCCATGCCGTGCCGCAACCGGTGGGGCGGGCTCGAGCAGGAGGGGTTCGGCATCGTGTTCCTGGAGGCGGCGGCGTGCGGCGTGCCGGCGGTGGCGGGGGCGAGCGGGGGGGCGGACGAGGCGGTGGCCTCGGGCCGCACGGGGCTGGTGGTGCGCCGGCCGTCCGACCCGGAGGCGGTGGCCTCGGCCGTGCGGGCCCTGCTCGGCGACCACGACCGGCGGCGGGCGATGGGCGAGGAGGCCCGGCGGCGGGCCGGGGCCGAGTTCTCCTACGACCTGCTGGCCCGTCGGCTGGACGAGGCGCTGGGAGCGGTCGAGTGACGGCGTCCCGGGCGTCGTGGTGGGGAACCGTGCTGTTCGCGGCCACGTCGGCGGGGGCGGTGGCCGTCCCCGAGCCCCCCTTCGAGATGCCCGCCTTCGTGGTGGCCGTGGGGCTGTTCCTGGTCGGCTGCGCGCTGTTCGTGCTGGCCTACAGCCGGGCCGTCCAGAGGAGCCGGGAACGAGTGATCGGCGTGGCCCAGCTGTTCTTCCTGACCGGCGACGTGGCGCCCCCCGACGTCAGGCGCAGCCTGCTGGGGGCGTTCGCCCTCCAGGTGGCGGTGGCGCTGGGGGCGGCCATCGCCCGTCCCTACAGCAGCCTGGCGGCGGGGGCCCTCACCCCGTTGTACGGCCTGGCCCTGTGCGGGATGTGGGCGGCACGGCACGTTCCCGCCCCGCCGGCCCGAGAAGGGCAAGAAGCGCTAGCTCGAGGTCGCCGAGCGGGCCCAGTCGGGCGGGGGGGTGAAGGCGATGCTCTCCACCAGGCCCTTGAGGTCGTCGGGGAGGTTGTCGAGGGGCAGCTCGTAGGCCCCCGACGAAGCGGTGACGTTGCGGATGAGCTGGCTGTCGTCGACCACGACCTCGTCGCCGAAGAACTGGTCGAACAGCGACTTCTTGCCGCCGATGGAGAACTTGCCCCCGAACGGGGCGTGGACCTCGAAGCCGGCGGTGGTCAGTCGGGACTTGGCCAGCCCGATGGCCCGCAGGTCCTCCGACAGGGGGACCCCGCTCTCGGGGGTGGCGGTCGTGCGCTTGTCCTTGGGCAGGATGGTCACGACTGCGGACAGTGTTGGGTCAGTGGGATCTTCCTCGGCCACGCCTGCATCGTAGTCCGGCGGGCCGGGCGTCCCTGCGCCGGCGCTAGCCTCCGGTGGAGTGCCGGCAATCACCGAAGGCGTCATCAGGGACCTCGCCGGGTTCACCGGCACCGACGCACCGGTCACGTCGCTCTACCTCGACGTCGACGGCCGGCGGTACCTGCGCAGCCGCGACCTCGAGCCCCACCTCGACCACCTCGTGCGGGAGGCAACGGCCCGAGTCGGTAGCGACGGCCTGTCCAAGGCGGCCCAGCAGTCGGTCGAAGCCGACCTGAACCGCATGGCCGACCACGTCCGGTCGAGCCTGCGCCGCTCCCACACGCGTGGCCTGGCCATGTTCTCCTGCAGCGCCCACGGGTTCTGGCACGTGGTCGAGCTGGGGGTGCCGGTGCGCAACCGGGTGGTGATCAACCACACCCCCTATGTGCGGGAGCTGGAAGCGGTGGTGGCCCGCCGCCAGCGGTTCGCGGTGCTGCTGGCCGACCGCCAGCGGGCCCGCATCTTCCTCTACGAGCTGGGGGCCCTGGTCGAGAAGACCGAGCTGATCGACTTGCTGCCTCGCCACGACGACGACGGGGGCGAGCTGACCCGCGACCAGGTGGCGGGACGGTCGGCGGTCGTCGCCCACCGCCACCTGCGGCGAGCGGCCCGGGTGGCGTTCCAGGTCTTCCGTGAGCAGGGGTTCGACCACCTCGTGATCGGCGCCCCCGACGAGATCTGCAAGGCCCTGGAGCGGGAGCTGCACCCCTACCTGCAGGAGCGGATCGCAGCCCACGTGTCGGTGGCGGTGGGGGCGTCGGACGACGAGATCACCCAGGCCGCCCTGGCCGTGGAGGCCGACGCCGAGCGGGAGCGGGAGGCCTCCTCGGTGCAGCGCCTGCGGGACGCCATCGGCGCCGGTCGGGGCGGAGTGGCCGGCCTGGAGGCGGTGCTGGGGGCTCTGGTGGCCCGCCGGGTCGACACGCTGCTCGTGTCCGACGGCTACGAGGCGCCGGGGTGGAGGTGCCGGGCCTGCACGTTCGTCGGGGCCAGGGGGCCGGGGTGCCCGGTGTGCTCCACGACCATGGAGCGCGTGGACGACGTGGTCGAGGAGGCGGTCGAGGACGCCCTGGCCCAGTCGTGCCGGGTCGCTGTGTGCGCGGGCAACGCCGACCTCGACGTGCTGGGCCGCATCGGGGCGCTGCTGCGGTACTGATCCGCGTCCTGCCGGCGGAAGCGGTCAGTTCGGGGTGTGGCGGGCGCCGTCGGCGGCGGAGGCGATGCTGTCGACGAGGGTGATGCCGCCCCACACGAGAAGGCGGCGGCCGTCCCAGGCGCCGAGGGGGTAGGCGCGGGCGAGAAGGCTGGTGCCCTCGATGGCGCGCCAGCGGCCGGTGGCCGGGTCGTAGGCGGCGCCGTCGGCCAGGGGAACGGTGGCGGTGGGGTCGCGAAAGGGGCTGGTGCGGGACAGGCCGGGCCGGTCCTCGGACGGGTCGGGGTGGCCCAGGCCGCCCCAGACCAGCATCTCGGCGCCGGTCCAGACGGCGAGCATGTCGGACCGGGGGGCGACGGGGGCGGGCGGGAGCGGCCGCCACGTGTTGGTGGCGGGGTTGAAGGCGGCCCCGTCGTCGAGGTAGCGGTCCTCCTCGCCCGCGTAGCCGCCCCACACCACCAGCTCGCCTCCCGTCCAGACGGCGGCGGGGGCGTCGCGGAGCCCGAGCGGCGGCCGGGCCAGGATGCGCCACGTGTTCCGCCCGGGGTCGTAGGCCCGGGACTCGACGGGGACCAGGCCGTCGCCGTCGGCGCTGGCGACGACGACCATCTCGGAGCCGGTCCACACCGCCGACGGTGACGCCCACGCCGGGGTGGCGACCGCGGGCAGCGGTTCCCAGCGGTCGGCGTCGGGGTCGTAGCGGGCGCCGTCGGGGCCGCCGCTGCCGCCCCACACGAGCACCTCCTGGTCGGTCCAGACCGCCCCCGGGCGGGAGCGGGCCGAAAGGGGCGACGCTGCGACGGGCCGCCAGCGGTCGCGGGCGGGGTCGTAGGCGGCGCCGTCGGCCAGGGCGATGCCTGACGCGCCGGTCCCGCCCCAGACCACCAGCTCGCGGCCCGTCCAGACCGAAGCAGGGGAGTCGCGGGCCTCGAGGGGCGAGTCGGCCATGCGGCGCCAGCGGTTGTGCTCGGGGTCGTAAGCGGCGCCGTCGGCCAGGCGGGGGGCGCGGTCGATGGGGCACCGCTCGCCGGCGCAGCTCTGGCCACCCCAGACGAGGAGCTCGGCGCCGGTCCAGGCCGAGGCGGCCAGGAACCTCCCGCACAGCGGCGAGCGGGCCAGCTCCGACCACGATGTCCCCCGGCTCTCGGGGCCGATGCCCACATCGGGCGAGGTCTGGGTGGGGCAGGGGAACGCGGCCGGCTCGGACACGCCCAGCCGCTGCACGGCGTAGACGCCGCCGGCCACCGCGACCGTGGCCAGCAGGGCCAGGCCGAGGCGGGAGCGGCGGCCGCCGCGCCGGGGGCGGCCGGCTGTCCCGGGCGCGGTGGCGTGGTCGGGGCACTTGAGGCCGACCGGCGTGCGGACCGAGCACTTCGGGCAGATGGGGGTCTGGCACTCGACGCACGTGAGGCGGGTGCTCGTGCCGTCCCGGGGGCAGGTCAGCGCCCCGCCATCGCTCACAACTGCCGACGATACCGGGGGCCTGTGGCAGGGTGTCGGCCCATGGCGACGGTCGGGATCGACGTGGGGGGGACGAAGTGCCTCGGCGTGGCCGTCGCTGACGTGGCCGTCGCTGGCGTGGCCGTCGCTGACGTGGCCGTCGCTGGCGTGGCGGTGGCCGGCGGGGCGGTGGCCGCCGAGCGCAAGGTGGCCACGCCCCGGTCGGCGGCAGACCTGCTGGCCACGCTGAGCACCCTGGCGGTGGAGCTGGCGGCGGAGGCGGGCGAGGCGCTGGCCGGCGTGGGGATCGGCGTGCCCGGCCTGGTCGACCGCCGGGGCGTCCTCCACGTCGCCCCCAACCTGCCCGGGGCGGCCGGCCTCGACGTGGCGGCCGAGCTGGGCGAGCGGGTCGGCGTGGCGGTGGCGGTCGACAACGACGCCACTTGCGCGGCCTGGGGCGAGCACGAGATGGGGTCGGCCCGGGGCCTGGATGACGTGGTCCTCGTGACCCTCGGCACCGGGATCGGCGGGGGCATCGTGATCGACGGCCGCATCGAGCGGGGCGCCCACGGGTTCGCGGGCGAGATGGGCCACATGGTGGTCGACCCCCATGGCCCGCCCTGCCCCTGCGGGCGGCGGGGGTGCTGGGAGCGCTTCGCCTCGGGGAGCGGCCTCGGCGGCCTGGCCCGGGCCGCCGCCCTGGGCGGGAAGGCCGAGCGGGTGCGAGAGCTGGCCGGAGGCGATGCCGAGTCGGTACGGGGCGAGCACGTGTCGCTGGCCCTGGCAGAAGGGGACGCCGAGGCGGCCGCCATCGTGGCCGAGTTCTCGGAGTGGCTGGCCCTGGGCCTGGCCAACCTGGCCTCCATCTTCGACCCCGACGCCATCGTGGTGGGCGGGGGGCTGGTGCAGATGGGCGACGCCTTGTTCGCCCCGACGAGGGCGGCCCTGGCCCGCCAGTTGCCGGCGGTGACGTCGGTCGAGCTCCTGCCGGCCACCCTGGGAGAGCGGGCCGGGGCCATCGGCGCCGCCTTCCTGGCCCGGGTGCCGGCCCCGGAGGGCTGATGCGGGTCGGCATCACCCTGCCCCAGTTCCGCGACGACGCCGAGGCGGCGCTGGCGGTGGCCCGGCGGGCCGAAGGGGCCGGGCTCGACGGGGTGTTCGTGTTCGACCACATGTGGCCGCTGGGCCGGGCCGACCGTCCCGCCCTCCAGTCGACCGTGCTGCTCGGGGCGTTGGCAGCCGTAACGGGGCGGGTCACCCTGGGGTCGCTGGTGGCCCGGGTGGGGATGGTGCCCGAAGCGGTGCTCGTCCACCAGCTCGTGACCGTGGCCCGCATCGCCGGGCCCGACCGGTTCGTGGCCACCGTCGGCACCGGCGACAGCAAGAACCGTGCCGAGAACCGGGCCTACGGCGTGCCCTTCCCGCCCGCTGCGGACCGGCTGGCCGCCCTGGCGCGGGTGGTGCGTGACCTGCGGGCGGCGGGCCTGTGCACCTGGGTCGGCGGGCTGTCGCGGGCTCTCGTGCGGGCCGCGGCCGAGGCGGACGGCTGGAACGGGTGGGGCATCTCGCCGGGCCGCCTGTCGCAGTACGCCCACGAACTGGCCGGATCCGGTGTCGAGGTGACGTGGGCCGGACAGATCCGCTTCGGCTCGCCCGGCGGGGCCCGGCCCGAGGTGGTGGCCGGCTCGGTCGACGGCGTGGCCGCCCACCTGCGGGCGGTGGCCGCCACCGGGGCCACGTGGGCCGTCTGTGCGCCGGTCGACATCGCCACCCGGCCCGAATCGGTGGAATTGCTGGCCGAGGCGGCAGACATGGCCCGGTAGCCTGCGCGGATGGAGTTCCGCCGGATCAACGCCCTGCCGCCATACGTCTTCACGATCGTGGATTCGCTCAAGGTGCAGGCACGGCGAGCCGGCGAGGACGTCATCGACCTGGGCTTCGGCAACCCCGACATCCCCTCGCCCGATGTGGCGGTCGACAAGCTGACGGAGGCGGCCCACAACCCCCGCAACCACCGCTACTCGGCCAGCCGGGGCATCCCCAAGCTGCGGGCGGCGGCGTCGGCCCTCTACCAGCGCCGGTTCGGGGTGGACCTCGACCCCGAGACCGAGATCATCAACGTCATCGGGGCCAAGGAGGGCCTGTCCCACCTGATGTGGGTGCTGCTGGGGACGGGCGACACCGCCCTCGTGCCCACCCCGTCGTACCCCATCCACCTGTACGCCCCCCTGTTCGCGGGCGCCGACGTGCGGGCCGTGCCCCTGACCGGCACGGAGGACGACTTCTTCGGCGAGCTGACCGAGGCGTGGGAGAACGCCTGGCCCCGGCCGAGGGTGATCGTGCTCTCGTTCCCCCACAACCCGACCACGTCGTGCGTCGACCTGCCCTGGCTGGAGCGCATGGTGGGCTTCGCACGGGAGCACGGGGTGATCCTCGTGCACGACTTCGCCTACTCCGACACCGCCTTCGACGGTTACCAGCCGCCGTCGATCCTGCAGGTGCCGGGGGCCAAGGACGTGGCCGTCGAGCTGTACACCCTGACCAAGTCGTTCTCGATGGCGGGCTGGCGGGTCGGCTTCCTCCTGGGCAACTCCGAGATCGTGGCCGCCCTGGCCAAGCTCAAGTCCTACCTCGACTACGGCACGTTCCAGCCCATCCAGATCGCCGCCATCGTGGCCATGAACGAGGCGTCCGACTACCCCAAGCAGGTCAACGAGATCTACTGGGGCCGCCGCGACGCGATGTGCGACGGCCTGGCCCGCATCGGGTGGCACGTGGAGCGGCCCAAGGCGACGATGTTCGTCTGGGCGCCCATCCCCGAGCCCTACCGGGAGATGGGGTCGCTCGAGTTCGCGTCGTTCCTAGTCAAGGAGGCCAAGGTGGCGGTGGCCCCGGGCGTCGGTTTCGGCAAGGAGGGCGACGGGTTCGTGCGCTTCGCCCTCATCGAGAACGAGAAGCGCATCGCCCAGGCCGCCCGCCATCTCCGGAAGGCGCTGACGAAGCTGTAGCGCCTGTGGCCGACTCGATGATGGTCATCTTCTCCCTGGGCGGGGCGATGCTGGCCCGCCGGCTGCGGTCCCGGTCGGTGCGGTGCCGGACGGGGTTCCTGCCCCTCGGGGGCGAGCCTTCGGTCACGATCTCCCCCTGGCCGGGCACGGAGGAGGCCACGCGAGGCGTGGTCGGCGGGGGCCAGGCGCGGATGCTGGCGGCGGACGGGAGCGAGGTGGCGTCGCAGCCGCTGGCCGGGCTGGTATCGGGGCGGGCCGGTGCAGGCCGGGCCGACGACCTCGAGCTGCTGGCCTTCACCGCCACCACCCTGTGGACGTGGGTAGGGCTGCCACTGGCCCTGCGGTCACCCGGGGTGGAGACGGTCGACCGGGGCGGCGGGCTGGTCGACGTGCGCCTGCCCGAGGCGTGGCCGGCGACCTCCCGGTCCCACCGGCTGCGCCTCGACGGCCAGGGCCGGGTGGTCCGCCACGAGCAGGGACGGTTCACCCACCACCTCAGCCACCACTGCGAGTTCGGGGACCACACCGTCGCCACCAGAAGGCGTACGACCCTCGGCGACCGGGTAACGCTGCTGTGGGCCGACGTGGTGGCTGCCGCCGTCCACCCGGGCGTGACCACCTGACCCTCAACCAATCGGGCTCGGCTGCCGATACCACCCAGATCACCGCGCACACGGCCTGAGGAGCGTCCAATGGCGGCGAAGTGGCAGGAACCGGTCCAGCCCGAATGGGGTCTGTACAGTTGCTCGAACTGCGGGCGGCTGCTGGAGCTGGAGAAGGTGGTGAGCGCCGAGATCGAACGGCGGGAGGGCAACGCCACCGGCTACATCGCCTTCGAGCACCACTGCCGCTGCTCCCCGGGGGCGGTGATCGCCACCCGCCGGTGGGGGTCGTACCCCTCGTTCATGGCCCTGTTCGGGACGGTCCCGACCATGCCCTACCGGGGCCCGTTCGCCTTCAACGCCCGGGTCGAGGAGGATCCCGTACTGCGCCGCTGGAGCTGGGAGCTGGCCCAGGTCGCCGACGTCGGCGAGTTCATGCTCTTCGCCGAGGACGCCGCCCGGCGGGTGGCTTGACGTTGCTGACGCTTTGCTGAAACTCGCCGTTCACAGCGGGCGCGTACCGTTGTGGCGGTGGAGACGTTCATCGTCCGCCTCTGGTTGCCTGACCGGCCGGGGGCGCTGGGCGCGGTCGCCAGCCGGATCGGGGCGGTGCGGGGCGACGTGGTGGGCATCGAGATCCTCGAGCGGGGCGCGGGGCGGGCCATCGACGAGCTGACCGTCCAGTTGCCCGACGACAGCGTGGTGGGCCTGCTGCTCAGCGAGATCGCCGAGGTCGACGGGGTCGACGTGGAAGACGTGCGGCCGGCGGCGGGCGTGGCCGACGTGCGCCTCGACGCCCTCGACACTGCCGCCGTCCTGGTCGGCGCAGCAACCATGAAGGCCCTGGTGAGGGACCTGGTGGCCCGGGCCCACGAGGTGTTCGAGTCGGAGTGGGCGGCGGCCGTCGACCTCGACGGAAAGGTGATCGCCGCCGCCGCGGGATCCCCGCCGCCGCCGGCCTGGCTGGTGGCCTTCGTGACCGGCAGCCAGTCGTCGGCGCTGGTGGCGGCGGGCGACTGCGGCCCCGACGACGCCGCCTGGTCGGCGCTCGACGGTACGCCGGTGGCGGTGGTCCTGGGCCGGCGGGGGCGTCCCTTCCGGGCCCGGGAGCGGCGCCAGTTGTCGGCGCTGGCCCGCATCGCCGGCCTACGGGCCTCCGAGCTGGATGGGGTCGGCGCCAGCCCTCGGTAGGGTTCTACGACATGCGAGTGGGGCTGCTGACAGGCGGGGGCGACTGCCCGGGACTGAACGCCGTCATCCGGGCCGTCGTCCGCAAGGGCGAGCGCCGCTACGGCGACACCCTGGTCGGCTTCGAGGACGGGTGGCGCGGTGTGCTCGACGGGGCGACCATGCCGCTCGACATCGAGCGCTGCCGGGGCATCCTGCCTCGCGGTGGGACGATCCTGGGCACCTCCCGCACCAACCCCTACAAGGTCGAGGGCGGGCCCGAGAAGGCCTTGGAGGTGCTGCGGGCCGAGCGCATCGACGCCCTGGTCGCCATCGGCGGCGACGATACGCTGGGTGTGGCCCACAAGCTGGGCGGGGCGGGGGTGGCGGTGGTGGGCGTCCCCAAGACCATCGACAACGACTTGTCGGCCACCGAGGTCACGTTCGGCTTCGACACTGCCGTGCAGATCGCCTCCGACGCCATCGACCGGCTGCACACCACCGCCGAGTCCCACGACCGGGTCATGGTCGTGGAGGTCATGGGCCGCCACGCGGGGTGGATCGCCACCCACGCCGGCATCGCCGGGGGGGCGGCGGAGATCCTGGTGCCCGAGGAACCCTTCGACCCCGACGAGGTGGCGCAGCGGCTCAAGGCCCGCCACGACCGGGGGCGCTACGCGTCGATCGTGGTGGTGGCGGAGGGGGCGGCGTTCAAGGAGGGCACGATGGTCACCCAGGAGAACGCGCCCCTCGACGCCTTCGGCCACGTCCGCCTGGGCGGGATCGCCAACGTGGTGGCCAAGGAGATCGAGGCGCGGACCGGGTTCGAGACCAGAGTGACCATCCTCGGCCACATCCAGCGGGGCGGAACGCCCACCGCCTTCGACCGCATCCTCGCCACCCGCTTCGGCATCGCCGCCATCGACGCCGTGCACGACGGGGCCTTCGGCCAGATGGTCGCCCTCCGTGCCGGCGAGATCGTGCGGGTGCCGCTGGGCGACGCGGTGGGCACGGTCAAGACCGTCGACCCCGACCTGTACCACGGTGTGGCCAAGGTGTTCTCGGGCTGAGCGGATGAGCTGGCGCCCGGAGGAGGAGGCCGCCCGCCGGGGGCCGTCGCCCGCCGGTCCGGGGGAGGACCGCCTCGCCTCGGTCGGCCAGCGGGTGGTGGGGTTCGCAGCCGACGCGGCCCTGGCCGGCACCGTGCTGCTCACGCCGGGGATGCTGGCGGCCGACGCCGTGTCCTTCGACGACCTGGGGCCGGGGCTCACCCGGCTGGTCGCCCTGGTGGCGGCCGTGTTCCTCGCCCTCTACGAGGTCGTGCCCACCGCCCTGTGGGGACGCACGCCGGGCAAGGCCATCGTCAACATCCGAGTCGTGGGCATCGGCGACGAGCGGCCCCCGGGCTGGAAGGGGGCGGTGCTGCGGTGGGTCCTGCCCGCCCTGGCCTTTCAGGTGGCGGTGGTGGGCTGGGTGCTGGCCATCGCCCTACGGGCGGTGCTCGCGCTCGACCCGCTGCACCGGGGGGTCCACGACCGCCTGGCCGGCACCATCGTGGTGCGGGGCTGAGGGGGCCGGGCATTGGGCGCCGCCGCCGACCGTTGGGCCGAGCAACTGGCCTCCTGGGCCATCCCCGAGGAGATCCTGGCCCGGGCCCCGTCCGACCCGTGGAGGCTGTCGCCGTCGATGTTCGGGGCCGGCTCGCCCGTTGAGGAGGCCCCGCCCGACACCCCGTCCCGGCGGCTGGCCCTGGAGGCGCTGGGCGACGGGGGCAGCGTGGTGGACGTGGGGGTCGGGGCGGGCGGTGCGTCGCTGCACCTGGCCCCGCCGGCGGCGTTGATCGTCGGGGTCGACGAGGACAGGGACATGCTCGCCGCCTTCGCCGCCAGGGCGGTGGAGCGGGGGGTGGCGACGAAGACGTTCCCCGGCCGCTGGCCCGACATCGCCCGGGCCGTGCCCGTGGCCGATGTGGTCGTGTCCCACCACGTGCTCTACAACGTCGCCGACCTGCGGCCCTTCGCCGTGGCCCTGACCAGCCACGCCCGCCGGCGGGTCGTGGTGGAGATCGGCGCCCGCCACCCCGTCAGCAACACCAACCCGCTCTGGAAGCACGTGTGGGGCATCGACCGCCCCGAGGGGCCGACGGCCGACGACGCCCTCGCCGTGCTGGCCGAGGCCGGCATCGACGCCTCCTCGGAGCGGGACGTGCGGCCGTCGTGGACCGCCGACATCACGCCCGAGCGGATCGCCTTCCTGACCCGCCGCCTGTGCCTGCCCCAGGAGCGGGCTCCCGAGGTCGAGGAGGCGCTCGCCCTCTACCCGCCCGCCACCGAGCGGGAGACGGTCACCATCTGGTGGGACGGTGGCGCCCCACCCTTCTAGTCCATCAGGATGCGCTTCAACTTCAAGTTCTTCTGGGCTGGATCTTGGACACCGCAGGTACGATTTCGCGCCCAGACCAGAAGCGTGTTGGCGGGAAGCCCGGATGCCGGAACGGCGCCGTGACACCGCGGCGTTGCCGACCAAGCGCCGAGGCGGAGCCGCGCCAGAAGGTCGTCGCCGTTGCGTGTGTAGAGCGGAAGGCCGGCGGCGAGGGCGGTTGCTGCGATGAGCAGGTCGACGGCTCGGGCGCCTCGGGCCTTGCGTCCGGTGGCCGTGGCGGCGGCGAAGATCCGGCCGTAGGCGCGGGCGGCGTCGGTGTCGAAGGGCAGTGGATCGAACGCAGCCTCGGCCCGCTGAGGTCGGTCCTGTCGACGCCCGCGGCCCTCGGGATCCGTCGTCGCGTGGGGACCAGAGGCCAGCTCGGCCATCGTGAAAGCGCTGACAGCCACTTCACGGGGAAGCTGTGACGGGTCCAGCACCTCGATGTCGAGGACGACCGACGTGTCCAGCAGGTTGCGCCTGCCGACGGTCGTCAGGCATGCGGAGAGGGGTCTTGGCTGGCTACCTGATCCAGGTCGGCGCGCAGTGCAGTCGCGTCGCGTCGACTGCGGGTACGGTCCGGAAGAGGGCGACGGCAGCTTCGGCGGCAACGAACCGGTGGCGGCGCCACCGAGTGAGCTCGCCCACGGGAACCCCGTTGGGGCGTGACGATGAACGCCTCACCCTCGTCGAGTTTTGCGCATGATCTCACCGCTGTCGTTGCGGAGTTCTCGCCGGTCGGGGTCGGCCACCGTGCCCGCCTCGGCCAGCCTTCTAGAACTTCTAGAAGCCCCAGATGACGGGCATGCCGGCGGGCTCGTCGGGCAGGTCGGGGGCCGAGCGGCGCTCCTCGGTGAGGTTGGACTTGTCGATGTCGCCCTCACACTCGACGATCAGCTGCCCGTTCTCGTCGACTTGCACCTTGACCTTGGTCCACTCGTCGGCCATACCGTCAGTGTCCCACAACCGGCCTCACAGCGAGCCGGCGGCGTCGGCGGCCTTGAGGAGGCCCAGCAGGGCGAGGGCGAGGTCGGGGGCGGCGGTCATGATCGAAGGGCCGCTGGGCGGCCCCCCGTCGACGCCGCAGACGAAGGCGCCCGACTCGGCCGCGATGACGGCGCCGGCCGCCACGTCCCACGGCTGGAGGCCGACCTCGTAGTACCCGTCCTGGCGGCCGCAGGCGACCCAGCACAGGTCGAGGGAGGCGGCCCCGTAGCGGCGGATGTCCCGCACGCGGGGGAGGACGTGGGCGAGGACGGCGGCCTGGCGGGCCCGGCGGTCGGCGTCGTAGGCGAAACCGGTGGCGACCAGGGCGGAGGACAGGTCGTCGGCGGGGGACGGGCTGATGGGCTCGCCGTTGAGGAAGGCGCCGGCGCCGGCGCCGGCAGTGAAGCACTCGTCGTGGGACGGGTCGAACACGGCCCCGGCCACGCCCGTGCCGTCGACCTCGGCACCGATGGAGACCGACCAGGCGGGGTGGCCGTAGAGGTAGTTGGTGGTGCCGTCGAGGGGGTCGACGACCCACCTCACACCACTCGTGCCGGCCCGCTCGCCGCCCTCCTCCCCCAGGATGCCGTCGTCGGGGCGGGCCGCCAGCAGCCGCTCGACGATGAGGGCCTCGGCGGCGTGGTCCATCTCCGTGACCATGTCGGTGGTGGTGGTCTTGGTGGCGACGAGGCTGCGGGTCTCCAACTGGCCCCCGAGCAGCAGGGCCCCCGCCTCCCGGGCCACCGCTTCGGCCAGCGCCGCCAGCTCGGACGGCTCGACGGCGGGCGGCATCAGCCGCGCACCCTACCGCCGTGGGCGGGAGCGCCCGTCGGGTTCGGCCTCAGGCGATCCGTTCGCCGCAGGCCGAGCAGAAGGCCGCCGGCGCCGCCACCGCCGCGCCGCAGCGGGGGCACGACGCCCCGGCCGTGGCAGGCAGGCCGCCGGCCCCGCCGGCCGGGGCGCCCGAGGTCAGCCGCACCGCCATGTCGTGGCGACGGGCCCACACGTAGCCGGCACCGAGGCCGCCCACGACGCCCCACAACAGTCCCAGCCCGAGGGCGGCGGCGATGGAGGGGCGGATGAACAGGTCCCCGCTGCGCTCGAGGTCGGAGGCGAACGCACCGGCCAGAATGCGCCCGAAGAAGGCGGCCAGGAAGGCGACCAGGGCGAAGCCCAGGCCGACGAGGAAGCCGACCGCCCAGACGTCCTGTTCCGACCGGGCCCCGCGCCGCTCGAGCTGGCGGTAGGCGATCCATCCCACGGCCAGGGGGGCGGAGGCGAGGAGCACGAGCAGGAGGGGCGTCGCCGTACCGGCGTCGTTCCCCGGAGGAAAGCCCCAGTGGAACAGGCTGACGTGGTCGTACACGTTCCCGGCGATCGACGTGCCCAGGTCACCCTCCGACGTATCGCCCAGCCCGACCGAGCCCCCCATGGCCAGCACCGCCCCGGCGATGCCGAGGTTGACGACCAGGAAGGGCACCGCCAGTAACAGCAGCAGCCGCTCGCTCATCGTGTCGGCGGCCAGCAGGCCGGCGACCAGCGCCACCACGGCCATCGCCGCCGCCAGCCCCAGGAAGGCCTTGCCGCCTTCCAGCAGCAGGGACGACCGGGTCGCGTACCCCCGCAGCCGATCGCGGGCGACGGCCAGGTCCCCCCGGCGGAGGAGGAAGACCACGCCGGTCAGGGCCAGCACGACGACGGCGTAGAAGGCCACCGAACCCGACGAGACCTCGGAGAACAGGTTCCCGCTGGCGTCCTCCTCGCCACCCTCGTCGAACGACAAGACGTTGGCCAGGATGCCGGCGAGGAGCCCGAAGAGCACGGCGACCTTCCCGACGAACGACACCCGGAACGGGCGGGTGGGCGCGACCCTCGGGTACCCGAAGCGGTACGCGGCCCACGCCGCCCCAACGGGGACGAGTACCCACGGCAGCGGCAGGAACGACGTACCGAAGCCGATGAGCACGTCCTCCGTGGCCCGAAAGGCGCCCGACGCCGCCCCGAAGGCGGAGAAGGCGAGGAAGGCGCCGGTGATGGCGCCCGAGCCGGCGCCGTCGGCGCCCGAGGCCGCCAGTCCCAGAACCGCGCCGTAGGTCGCCGACACGGCGGCGGTGACCACAGCGATGACCAGCACGCAGATGCCGACCACGGGCCAGTCGGACACCAGCCAGCCGGGCACGTTGGGCGGGGCGCCGCCGCCCGGGCCGCCATGCAGGGGCGGTGTGCCAACGGGTGCCCCCGGGATGACCGTGCCCGCATCGAGCGCTGTCCCGCATCGGGGGCAGAACCGCTGCCGCTCCCCTCGGGGAGCGCCGCACTGGTCGCAGAACCCCATGAGCCCACCTCCGCCGTGTCCACCGTCGGCCATAACTCGCTCCGCGTCGCTCGAGGTCGAACCGGAAGTCATGATATGCGATGAGATCCGTGGCCGCTCACCCGGCCCTCGGCGATCTCGCCGGCGTCTTCGAACACGTCGTTCTCGAGCAGCTCGGCGGCGCCTCCTCCCACGCGGCGGCGCGACGGCCGGCCGCCGCGCGTCCTCGAACCCGGCGATGCAGCGCTCGAAGTCGGCTTGGTTGGCTTCGGGCGGCCGGATCCGCTTCAGGTCGGCGATGGACCGGTTGACCGGGGGAGGGTGCCCCAAGCCAGTCCTGCACCTCCTGGGCGCTGGAGTCCTCGTCGAGGTCGTGGTCCACGCCGTCGCCGCCGCTCGTCGGGGACGGTCAGACTCGTGGGCATGGCTGTCGACCTGCGTTCGGACACCGTCACCAGGCCCACGCCCGAGATGCGGCGGGCCATGGCCGAGGCGGAGGTGGGCGACGACCTCTACGGCGAGGACCCGACCGTCAACGAGCTCGAGGCGGTGTTCGCCGACCGGGTGGGCAAGGAGGCGGCCCTGTTCGTGCCGTCGGGCACGATGGGCAACCAGATCGCCCTGCGGGTGCTGGCGCCGCACGGGTCGGTGGTGATCACCGGCCGCCGCCAGCACGTCGTGCTCTACGAGAACGGGGGAGCGGCCCGCAACGCGGGCGTGCAGTTCGCCCTTCTCGACGACGCCGACGGCACCGTCGACCCCGCCGGCGTGGCCGCGGTGGTCGAGGCGGCCGTCCATCACCAGCCGCGGCCGAGCCTGGTGTGCATCGAGAACACCCACATGCCGGCCTGCGGTGCGCCGTGGCCGCTGGCGCGCCTGCGGGAGGTGGCGGACGCGGCGGCTGCCGCCCGCCTGCCCGTCCACCTCGACGGGGCCCGGCTGTTCAATGCCGAGGTGGCCACGGGCGTGGCGGCGTCGACCCTGGCCGAGCCGGCCACGACCGTCATGTGCTGCCTGTCCAAGGGGCTGTGCGCGCCGGTCGGGTCGATGCTGGCGGGGCCGGCCGAGCTCCTGGCCCGGGCCCGGCTGGAGCGGGCCCGGCTGGGCGGCCAGATGCGCCAGGCGGGCGTGATCGCGGCGGCCGGGCTGGTCGCCCTGCGCACCATGGTGGAGCGGCTGGCCGAGGACCACGAGCGGGCCCGGCGCCTGGCCGAGGCGGTGGCCGACCGGTGGCCGGAGGCGGGCGGCGACCCGGCCCGCGTCCTGACCAACGTGGTCACGTTCCGCCACTCGCGCGCCCTGGCCCTGGTCGAGCACCTGCGGGCGGAGGGGGTGCTGGCGGGGACGATCGCGCCCGCTACCGTCCGGCTCGTGACCCACCACGACGTCGACGACGCCGGCGTCGAGCGGGCCGCGGCCTCGCTTCGGGCGGCGCCCGAGTAGGCCGTGGCCGCCGCCGACCTCCTCGACGACGCCCCGTCGCGGGCCCTGGCCGTCTACGCCCATCCCGACGACGCCGAGATCTCCTGCGGGGGGACGCTGGCCCGGTGGGCGGCGGCCGGGTGCGACGTCCACCTGTTGGTGCTGACCAGGGGGGAGAAGGGCGCCGACGATTCCCGTACCGACCCCGGCGACCTGGCCGGGCGCCGGGCGGGCGAGGTGGCGGCGGCGGCGGGCGTGCTGGGCCTGGCCGGCCACACCCGCCTCGACGTGGGCGACGGGGAGCTGGAGAACACCGCCGACGTGCGCCGGGCCATCGTGGCCCTGGTGCGGGACGTCCGGCCCGACACGGTCGTGTGCCCCGACCCGACGGCGGTGTTCTTCGGCGACACCTACTTCAACCACCACGACCACCGCGTGGCGGGCTGGGTCACCCTCGACGCCGTCTCGCCGGCCGCCGGCAGCGCCCTCTACTTTCCCGACGCGGGACCAGCCCACGCGGTGGCATCCGTCCTCCTGTCGGGAACGCTCGAGCCCAACGTGTGGGTCGACGTGGGGGACACCCTCGACAACAAGGTGGAGGCCCTGCTGTGCCACGAGAGCCAGTTGCAGGCCACCGCCTACGGCCACGAGGGGGGGACGGCCGAGTGGCTGGGGGCGCTGCTGCGCCAGCGGGCCGAGGACGGGGGGCGGCGGGCCGGGGTGCCCTATGCCGAGGGCTTCCGGCGGCTGCTACTCGCCTGAACCGGCGTCGACCTGCTGGGCCAGGTAGAGGGGCTCGCCCAGGGCCTGGACCAGATCGAGCTGGGTCTCCAGGTAGTCGGCGTGGTCCTCCTCGCCGACCAGGATGCGCTCGAACAGCTGGCGGCTGCCGTTGTCGCCCTTGGCCACCGCCACCTCCACGCACCGGTTGAGGCGGGCGATGGCCTCCCGCTCGACGTCGAGGGCCAGCCGTAGCTTCTCGGGCACGGTCTCGCCCACTCGCACCGACCCCAGGCGCTGGAGGTTGGGGACGCCCTCGAGGTAGAGGATGCGGTCGATGAGCAGCTCCGCGTCCTTCATCTCGTCGATCGAGTCCTCGCGGAACTTGGCGGCGAGATGGGCGTAGCCCCAGTTCTCGCACATCTTGTAGTCGGCGAAGTACTGGTTGACGGCCGTCAGTTCGGCGGTCAGGACTTCGTTCAGCAGCTCGAGGATCTCCGCGTCGCCTTGCATCAAGCGGCACAGTAGCCAGTTGCGGGCACCGACTCGGGGGACAACAGCCCGGCGTCGACGAGCATGCGCTGCAGGACCAGGTGGCAGCCGCCGCAGCGGGAGCCGGCCCCGCATCCCTCGGCCAGGTCACGCAGCGAGCACGCGCCCTCGGCGATGGTCGCCCGGACGGTGCCGTCGGTGACGGCTCGGCAGTGGCAGACGAACACGGAAGAGCCTCAGGTGCGGGCCGCGACCCGCCGAGAAACGGAGGGATGACGGACGACCGACGGCACCCCCCGTGCGATGAGAGCGGTGGCGGTGGCCAGCGACACCCGGCGCTGCACCGGCCGCCGGCGGGACGTCCCCACGACCTGGCACGTCGGTCCTGCCTCGCCCACCTCCACGCGGACGAAACACACGCGGTCGACGCCGCACACGCCCGTAGGCGACCCCAACTCCCTCACTTCGGTAAGCCTAACATTCCGTCGCCGAAAAGTCAGGAGGGGTCGTTGGCTTTGGCCTTCCATTCGCTCATGGCCCGCAGGACGAGTGCGGCCACCACCGCCACCCCCCCCGCCGAGAACACGGCGCCCGCCAGCGCCCCCAGGCCCATGGCCACGTCGCAGTCGCCGCGGCATTGGACGTCGACCAGCGAGCGCCCGATGAGCAGCCCGCAGAGGCCCGACACGAGTACGGCCAGGAAGGCCACCGCCCGCGCCTTGGTGGACGGTAGGGCGGACGGTCCCTCCACCGCCAGCTTGGGCTTCGGGGCTCGGGGCACGGCGAGATCGTAGGCTGTGAGCGTGCGAGCACCAGGCCTGCGTGGGCCGAACGCCGTGCTGGTCGTGCTCCCCACCTATGAGGAGGCAGACAACATCGCCGAGGTGCTGCGGCGCCTGCGGGCGGCGGTGCCGAGCGCCGACGTGCTGGTCGTCGACGACTCCAGCCCCGACGGCACGGCCGACATCGCCAAGGCGGCCGCCCACGAGCTGGGCGGGGTGGACGTCCGCATCCGGCCCGGGAAGGCGGGACTGGGCAGCGCCTACCGCGAAGGGTTCCGGGAGGGCCTGGCGCTCGGCTACGACGTGCTCGTCGAGATGGACAGCGACCTGTCTCACGACCCGGCCGCCCTGCCCTCGCTGCTGAAGGCGGTCGAGGAGGGGGCCGACCTGGCCGTCGGGTCCCGCTACGTGCCGGGCGGGTCGATCCCGCACTGGCCGATCCACCGCCGCTCGCTGTCCCGCTGGGGCAACCGCTACGCCGCCCTGCTGCTGGGCCTGCCGGTGCGGGACTCGACGTCGGGCTACCGGGCCTACTCGGCCGGCGTCCTGCGCCGCATCGAGCTCCACCAGGTCCGGGCCGACGGGTACGGCTTCCAGATCGAGATGGCCTACCGGGTCGCCCGCCTGGGCGGGACGATCGCCGAGCGGCCCATCGAGTTCCGAGACCGCGAGCGGGGCAGCTCCAAGATGTCGTCGAAGATCATCGTGGAGGCGCTGACCCTGGTGACGTGGTGGGGGATCCGCGACCGGATCCGGCGCGTTGCAGGCAACTGGCGTCGCTTTCCGACGGTGGCTGCCTAGATCAGGGGGCTACCGGCGCCGGCGGCGGCGGGCGCCGCCGCCACCACCCGCGCCACCGACCCCGCCGCCATCGCCCGTGTCGCGGGTGCCGGGGGCGTCGTCGGCGGCGTCGTCGGCGGCGTCGTCGGCGGCGTCACGGTCGGTCACGGTGGACGACTCGGCGTCGGCGCTCTCGAAGGCGTCGGGCACGACGGACAGGCTGGCGGGCTCGGCCGGGACCTCGGCCGGGGCGGAGGCGGCCGCCGACGCCCCCGACGGGCGGCGGCCTATGAGGCCGTGGCGCTCGACGATGAGGTGGGCCAAGGCGAAGCCCAGCACGAACGTGTCCAGCTCGGACTCGCTGCCGGCCCGGATCAGGTCCTGGTCACCGGTGGTGAGAACCCAGTTGCCGTTGTCCTGCCGCCGGGAGAGTGCGCCGCCCAGGGCGTCGATGTACTGGGTGGCGTTCTGGACCGAGGTCACCTCGGGGTAGGGGCCGGTCCACCACTCGGGAAGCTCGCTCATCGACTACCTCCTGGCCAGATCGCAGACGGTGCCCCCGGTGGCCCGCACGAGGGCCGAGGGGGTGATGGGAAAGTTGACGTGGGGGGTGCCGGCCGCCGCCCATACCTCGTCGTAGCTCAGCAGATCCTCGTCGACGAAGACCCGCAGCGGCTCGCGGTGGCCGAACGGGGGCACGCCGCCCACGGGGTAGCCGGTGGTCTCGCGAACGGTGTCGGCGTCCTCCCGCCACGCCTCTTGGGCGCCGGCGGCATCGGCCAGCTTGTCCTCGTCGAGGAGGTTGTCACCGCTCACCAGGGCCACCACCACCTCCCCGCCGACCTCCCCCTCGATGCCGAAGACCAGCGATTTGACGATCTGCCCCAACTCGACACCGATGGCGGCGGCCGCGTCGGCGGCGGTGCGGGTGGACTGGCCGAACTCGCGCGCGTGGACGTCGACGCCCAGTGCCTTGCCTGCCTCGACGACCTGCCGCACGTTCCTGTGCATGACCCCCACCGTGGAACCGGGAATAGGGGCGCGCCCTGCCGCGAGAGGACGTGCCGAAGCTCCTCATGCTGGCACACTTGGCCGGTGGGGTTTCGACCTTTGGAGGCGACGATCCTCCACGTCGACATGGACGCGTTCTACGCGTCGGTCGAGGTGCTGGCCGATCCCAGCCTGGCCGGCAAGCCCCTGATCGTGGGCGGGGCGGGGGCCCGGGGGGTGGTGGCGTCCGCCTCTTACGAGGCCCGGGCCTACGGGATCGTCTCGGCCATGCCCGCCGCCCGGGCCCGCCGGCTGTGCCCCTCCGCCGTGTTCGTCCCCGGCCGCTACGCCCTGTACGCCGACTACAGCCGCCGCCTGCACGGCATCTTCCGCTCCGTCACCCCGCTGGTGGAGGGCATCGCCCTCGACGAGGCCTTCCTGGACGTGGCCGGGGCCCGGCGGCTGTTCGGGCCCCCGGCCGAGATCGCCGCCCTGTTGCGGGGGCGAATTTCGGCCGAGCTGGGCCTGTCCGCCTCGGTCGGGGTGGCGGCGGTGAAGATGGTGGCCAAGCTGGCCTCGGAGGCGGCGAAGCCCTCGGCGTCCCGGGCCGGAGCGGTGCCGGGCCGGGCTGTGGTGGTCGTCTCCCCTGGGGAGGAGGTGGCCTTCCTCCACCCCCTGCCGGTGCGGGCGCTGTGGGGTGTGGGACCGGCGACGGCCCGGCGGCTGGAGCGGTTCGGCGTGGCAACGGTGGGCGACCTGGCCGCCCTGCCGGTGAGGACGGTGGTGGGGGCGCTGGGAGAGGCCCAGGGCCGGCACCTCCACGAGCTGGCCTGGGGCCGGGACCCCCGGGCCGTCGAGGCCGACCGCGACGCCAAGTCGATCGGCCACGAGGAGACCTACCCGGTCGACCACCGGGACAGGGACGTGCTGGCCCGGGAGGTGGTGCGGCTGGCCGACGCGGTGGCGGCCCGCCTGCGGGCGGCCAGGGTGGGAGGGCGGACGGTCACCCTCAAGGTCCGCTACGCCGACTTCCGTACGATCACCCGGTCTCGGACGGTGAGGGAGCCCGTGGCTAACGGCCCCGACCTGGCCCGGGTGGCGAACGACCTGCTCAGCGGGCTCGACGTGGACGCAGGCGTACGGTTGCTGGGGGTGAGCGCGTCCAACCTGGGCCCGCCGCCGGCCTCGCAGCTGGCCCTGGCGGGCGGGGCGGCGGAGCGGCCGTGGGAGGACGTGGGGGAGGCGGTGGCCGAGGTGCGCCGGCGGTTCGGCGAGGCGTCGGTGGGGCCGGCCGCCCTGCTGCGGGGGGCGGGCGAGCCTCTCGGGCTGCGTCGCCTCGGTGACCAGCAGTGGGGTCCCGGGCGCTGAGGTGCGGACGCGTTGTCCACCCCCCTGCGCTGTGCGAATATGGCACTGCCAGAAGGTTTGGCACAAGGGTCGGCACAAGGGTTGGCACAAGGTTCGGGTTTGGCCGTGTAAGCAGGACGTCGAGAGGGCAGAGGGTGCCTCTTTCCGAGGACGAGCAGCGGATCCTCCACGAGATCGAGCAGCAGTTCTACGCCAGCGACCCTGCCTTCGCGCGGGAGGTGGCCAAGACCACCGTCTACCGCCACCACGGCCGCAACCTGAAGTGGGCGGCGCTGGGCTTCTTCCTCGGCTTCGCCCTGCTCGTGTCGTCCTTCGCCTACAACCTTGTGCTCGGTTTCGCCGGCTTCCTGGTCATGCTCGCCTGCGCCTTCGTCTTCGAACGGAACTTGCGCAAGATGGGCAAGGCGGGATGGAAGCAGGTTTCGGAGAGCGTCAAGGTCAACAACTTCAAGGAAGCCTGGGGCGACGCCGGCAAGAAGTTCAAGAAGCGCTTCAAGAAAGAGGAGTAACCGCTTCTCCGCCGGAAACGGTCAGCGCCTCAGGAGCGGGCGGGGGTCGAGGGCCCACTGGGCCCGCCTCAGGGGGCCGGCCTGGGTCTTGAGTTCCTCGGCCACGGCCATCGCGGCCTGGCGGGCGGGGGGGACGGCGCCCGGCGGTGCACCGGTGGCGGAGAAGCCGGCGGCGGTCGTCTCGGACGCGAGGAGGGCCAGCTGGGCACCGGCGTCGCCCAGCCCGGGGGCGGTGCGGGCCGCGAACTCGCCGGGCGTCTCGGCCGGGCGGCGGGGGCGGCCGGCCTGGCCCAGGGCCTCCTCCGCCTCGGCCCAGGCGACCAGCACCTGCTGGGTCGGGGTGGCGGCGTGGCGGCGGCGCCGGTTGGCCAGCCAGCGGCGGCCGGCGGGCACGCCGCCCAGGTAGCCGGCGATCATCAACGCCAGCACCGTGAGGGCGCGGCGCAGGAGGCTGGCGCCGCCGGCCTCGGGGCCGCCCGTCTGGCTCTCGACCTGCTGCTCCTCCTCGGGCGTGCTCACCGGCGGCGTGCCGGGGGCGGTGGTCGAGGTGGCGGGCGGAAGTGTCCCCTGGGTGGAGTTGGCCTCGGGCGTGTCGGCCACGCCCGTGTAGGCCGAGGTGCCGGGGGCGGCGCGGCCCGGCGTGGGCTCGAACGCGACCCACCCGTACTCGCCCAGGTAGACCTCGGGCCAGGCGTGGGCGTCGCGCCCGGCCACGTGGTAGCGGCCGTCGTCGAGGCGGGCGCCGGGAACGAAGCCCACCGCCACCCGGGCGGGGAGGCCGACGGCGCGGGCCATGGCCGCGAACGTCCCCGCGAACTGCTCGCAGTACCCGGCCCGGGTGGCGAACAGGAACCGCTCCATGGCGTCTACCCCGTGGCCGGGATCGACGTCGAGGCTGTAGTCGAAGACGCCGCTGCGGAAGTAGTCCTGGAGGCGGCGGGCCCGCTCGTAGCTGCTGGCGGCGCCGTTCGTGACCCGCCGGGCCTCCACGACGATGTTGGGCGAGAAGGCCTCGGGCAAGGCCAGGTACTCCTCGCCCACGTCGCCAGGCACGTCCTGGGAGGCAGCCGACAGCTGGGCCGAGTCGAGGTCGGGGAGAACGGAGACGACCCGGTAGGCGAGGCCGTCCACCGACTCCGACTGGGCCAGGAGGCTGCCCGAGTCGCGGTCGAAACGGGCGCCCTGCACCCCCTCGACCCGCTCGGCCCGGTAGGCGGCCGGAAGCCAGATCGAGCCCAGTGCGCCGACCTCGAAGTCCTGGGCCAGCTCCCGGCCCTGACCGGCGCCGGGCAGAGTGGAGCGGGTGGGCTGGTAGGTGCCGAGCGACGACCAGATGGTGCCGTCGAAGCGGTCGAGCGACGTCAGCCGCCAGTAGCTGGGGCGTTCGGCCCGCACCGTGAACAGCTCGGTGTTGGACTGGTCGACGAGGCGGCCCCGGATGTCGACCAGGGGGCTCACGGTGACCCGGGAGCGGGACCCGCCCTCCTGGCCGTCGCGCCAGCTGACCAGGCCGGCGCTGCCCGCTCCGGGCAGGTGGGGGCCGATGACGACGGCCCCCACCACCGCCACGCCGCCCAGCAGGGCGCCGGTGCGGAGGAGAGACGTGTCGCCGTCGCGGGACCGTCCCGCGAACCACGAGCCGGCCCGGGACTGGCGGGCGGCTTCGCTGAACAGCGCGTAGGCCACGACGGCGGCCAGGTAGAGGGCGGTGACGGGCAGGCGCAGCTTGTCGGCCCCGAGGATGGCCCCGAACACGAACAGGGTCAAGGCGGGGGCCATGGCCTCGAAGCGGGCCCGCATGCGAAAGGCGAAGAAGTCGCTGGTGGTGGCGGCCACCCAGCCCCCCGCCACGGCGGCCAGCACGAACCCCCGCAGCGGCGGGGTGGGGGCCTTGACGTCGCCGAAGCGGTCCCAGGCGACCCGCAGGTCGGCGGCGACGGCCTGCCACGTGGCCGGCCCGGGCAGGAGGGCGGTGGTGGTATGGGGCTCGATCAGCCACGCCACGGCCAGGGCCAGCCCGGCGGCCGACACCGCCGCCGAGGCGGCCAGGCCGAGGCCGAACCGCCGGCACGCCCACGCCACCCCGTGGGCGGCGAAGACGGCGATCAGCACGGGCGGGACGAACGAACCGTCGGCGAACAGCCGGGCCAGGCCGAGGGCGGCGGCGGCGGTGACCGCCACCAGGGCCAATTCGGTGCCGGTGCCGACGAGGGAGGACGGGCCCGAGCCACCGGCCGGCCCCGGCGTGCGGGCGGGCGGGGCCGAGGGCGGCTCGGGCTTCCGGGACCGGGTGAGGATGGCGGTCATCGGCGTGCCGACCCGGCCGGGCTGGCGACCAGGGCCCGGTTCCAGGCCTCGGCGAAGGGCTGGTCCGGCTCGACGGCGACGTGCAGGCCGGCCACGGGGCCGGCCGAGGCCGCCTCCGGCCGGCGGAACACGACCAACGCGGTCCACCCGAACCCGCCGGCGGCGACGAGCAGGCCGGGCAGGCCCACCCCCCCGGCCGAGGTGGTGACGACCACGAGGGCGCCCGTGGCCCGGCGGCGCAGGGCGCCGACCAGGGGGTCGAGGCGGTCGGCGCCCAGCTCCACCACGGCCAGGTGCTCCATGGCCGCTTCGAGGTGGCCGGTGCCGCTGCCGAACCCGGAGTCCATCCCGTCGGTGGTGAGCAGGCGGACCTGGCTGTCCCGCTTCCAACTGGCGGTGAGGAGGCTGGCGGTGGCGGAGACGGCCTGCTCGAAGGAGGCCTCGTCGTGGGCCGCCGACCGCACGTCGAGCAGCACGGTGGCCCGGCCCTGCCAGGGCAGCTCGTGCTGGCGGATCATCAGCTCGTCCTGGCGGGCCGTCGACGGCCAGTGGACCTGGCGGAGGTCGTCGCCCACCTCGTAGGCCCGCAGGCCGTAGAACTCGTCGCCGTGGCCGAGGAAGGTGGCGTGGCCGGCGCCCGAGCGGGGGTCGTGGCCGGTGGTCAGCGGGGGCGGGGCGACCACCTCGATGCGGGGGTAGACGGT
>Ga0187892_10003934_pt1 | contig 26064 bp, 17 predicted proteins | sample MA1701073metaG_FD_139345 | JGI IMG/M metagenome (GOLD analysis project Ga0187892, IMG submission 139345) | Bio-ooze microbial communities from a basaltic lava cave in the Kipuka Kanohina Cave System on the Island of Hawaii, USA - MA170107-3 metaG ... | reverse complement strand
CGAGCTGGGCAACTGGGTACCGAGCGAGCTGGCGCGCCGGCTTCGGATCGGGCTCCTCGACGCGGCGCTCGTGCCGGTCGTGGAGTACTTCCGCGGTCCGGAGGACTACCGCGTCGTTCCCGGCGTGGCGATCGCCTCCTACGGGGCCGTCGAGAGCATCCGCTTCTACCACCGGCGGCCGCTCGTGGAGGTAGCCCGCATCGGGCTCGACGCCTCTTCTCTCACGAGCAGCCTCCTTGTGAGGCTTCTCTTCGCGGCGCAATGGTCGCCCGGGAGGCCCGAGCCGGAGATGCTCGCGCTCCCACCCGAGGCCGGCCAGGCAGCACTGCGCGGCGATGGGGGCGATCCGGATGTCGATGCGGTTCTCCTCATCGGCGATGCCGCGCTCGGGTCGCCCGCGCCGCCGGGCTGGAGGATGGTCGACCTCGGTACGGAGTGGACCCGCCGGACGGGCCTCCCGTTCGTCTATGCGTTCTGGGTCTACCGCGGGCCGGCGGTCCCGGGCCTCGCGGAGGCCTTCCGGCGCTCGCGGGACATCGGGACTGCGCGCATCGACGCCATCGTCGAGCGCGGCCCGCTCCCGCCGGGGATGTCGGTCGCCGAGGCGCGCCGCTACCTCCACAAGGTGATCCAGTTCGACCTCGGACCCGCGCAGGTCGAGGGGCTGCTTGAGTTCTGGAGCGCGGCGCGCGCCCAAGGTCTCCTCGGCTCGATGCGCGAAAGCGAGCTTCGCTTCGTCGATGGCGGATGCGGTGGAGACCGCTCGTGACGAACGGCGGCGGCCGGCTGTCGATCTCGCTGTGCATCATCGCCCGCGACGAGGAGCGGGACCTGCCGGCCGCCATCGTGAGCGCGCCGTTCGCTTCGGAGGTCATCGTCGTGATCGACGCCGCCACGGCGGACGGGACGCGCGCCGCCGCCCGCGCCGCCGATGCCGCCGATCGGCCGGTCCGCATCTTCGAGCGGTCCTGGCCCGGCCACGTCGCGCAGAAGAACTTCGCCCTCGAGCAGGCGACTTGCGAGTGGGCGCTCAGCCTCGACGCCGACGAGCGGGTGAGCCCCGAGCTTGACGGAGCGATCCGCGCCGTGTTCTCGCGCGGTCCCGCGGCCGGGATCTGCGGTTTCGCGATGAACCGCCGGACGCGCTACCTCGGCCGATGGATGCGCGGGAGCGGCTGGTACCCGGACTCGAAGCTCCGGCTCGTGCGGCGCGGCCGGGCGCGATGGGAGGGGACTGATCCGCACGATCGGCTCGCCGCCGATGGTCCGATCGCTCGCCTCGAAGGCGACCTCCTCCACGAGAGCTACCGGGACCTTTCCGATCACCTCAGGAAGCTCGACGCCTTCACGTCGATCGCGGCGGGCGAGAAGGCCCGCAGGGGCGCGGGCCTGTCGGTCTGGGGCCATCCGGTCTGGAGGATGCTCGTGCAGCCTCCGGCCCGGTTCCTGAAGATGTTTCTCTGGAAGCGCGGCTGGCGCGATGGGCTCCCCGGCGCCATCGCCGCCGGCATGGGGACTCTGTACGTCTTTCTCAAGTACGCAAAGCTCTGGGAAATCCACGCGACGGAGCGGCGCCTCGCGGGAGGGAGCGTGGGGCTCGACCCGAGCCTACCGCCGAGGGGGCGCCCTTGAGCCGGTGGCGCCGTTGAGCTGGTGGATACCGTGATTTGGGAGCGGCGACGCGATCCGCGAACCGCCCGCGAGCTGCGCGAGGCCTACAACCAAACGCACGCGCGCGGCATCCTGCGGGACCGCCCGCGGTTCTACTCGATGGTCTGGGCGATGGTCCGCAGGAGGATGAACCTCCGGCCGGACGCTCGCCTCCTTGACGTCGGCTGCGGCGGAGGCGATTTCCTCCTCGCCGCGGAAACCGCCGCCCCGGTCGGCCTCGACATCTCCGATGTCGCCCTGCGCGAGGCGCGCCGTGTCGCGCCCCAGGCTCCGCTCATCCTCGGCGAGGGAGAGCGACTGCCCTTGCGCGATCGGGCCTTCGATGCCGTCGTCTGCCTCGGCAACCTCGAGCACTTCCTCGACCCGCGCCGCGGCGTTCGCGAGATGGCGCGAGTCCTCAAGCCAAGCGGAGAGGCCTGGATCCTCCTCCCGAACAGCTTCTACAGCGGAAGCCTGTGGCGCGTCATCCGCACCGGCTACGGACCCGATCACCACCAACCCGTCGACCGCTTCGGTACGATCAACGAGTGGCGCGATCTCCTCGAAGGGGGGGGCCTGCGCGTCCGCGAGATCTTCCCGTACAACCGCTTCAAGTGGTGGAAGCGGCTCCTGCCGCGCGCCCTGGCGTGGCACTTCCTCTACCGATGTAAGGTGTAGGGATCGGCTCTCAAGCCGCTTCGCCGTCGTCTCGAGCCTGGCGAGCGTCGCGCAGCTTCCGGTAAAGGGAGTCGAGGTTCTTGTACGTTCCCTGGGCCAGGCCCGCAAGGAACGCAGCGCCCGGATCGGCCGTCCCTGCGTACGGCGAGCGGAGCCCGGGCCACGAGAGGGGCGAGCCGGAATCGCTGAGAAGCGTCTCCACCCACGAAGGCTCTTCAGGGAGGCGATGGTCGGCGATGACCTCCTCGGCGCGCGCCGCGCCTCCCATGGGAGGCTCCGGGAGCGCGCCCAGCGCCTCCCGAACGGCCGCACGGGCCGCATCGAGAGCCCCGGCGGGCTCGTCGGGCAGCGAAACCGCCCGCGAGCGCATCCGGAAGCCCGCAAGGGGCGCCCCGCGATCGCTCCAGCGTGGGTCGGAGGGCGGGGCGGCATTCCCCGAGGCGAGGAAGCGGAGATCGAGTCGCGTAGGGCTCGCGAGAGTGAGCAGAAGGCCGCCTTTGCGCAGGTCGCCGGCCGAGATCAGCGCGGGAGCGCTCGTCTCGGCGCCCGCGACGACCCAGAGGCCGCCGGGAAGCCCCGTCTTCTTGATGCCGGCTTCGCTGATGCGGCCCGTCGCGACCGAGGAGTCGAAGATCGGCGGAAACCAGCGCGGCGAGAAGCCGAGCGATTCGAATCCGCCCTTCGTCCAGTTCCCCGCGGAAGAATTCGCGGCGCCGCGCTCGACCGGGCCAAGCGCCTCCGCCTGTGTCGCATCGATCGCGAGCGCGCCGCTCACGGCATGGCGGAAGTAATCCTTCGGCGTCAGGATGCAGAAGATGTGCGGGAACTGGCGGGGGTTCTCCACGAGCCAGCGGCGGAAGTCCTCCTGCGGATCCGGCACGATTCGAAGAGGGCTCAGCGGGTCGAGGTCGGCGTCGAGCGCGATCCATCCGTCGGGAGCGCAGATGCTGAACCCCCAGACGCGCCTCGTGCGGGCCGGCACCTGCAGAAACGCGTCCTTGAGCGCGAGGCCGCCCGCACGGACCCACTCTCCCGTCCGGACCTCGCACTGGCCGCCGTCGCCGGCGACGACTCCGCCGACCGCGGCCTCGCACGCCGCGACGACCTCGGCCTGGCGGTCGGTAGCGACCGCAACCGCCTTGAAGCCCGGCACGGCGCCGCTGCCGGGACCGGCGCCGGTGGGGGGCACCGGCACGAAGCTCAGGCCGAGGAACTGGATCACGCGGCGCTCGTCGCTGTGCCCAGGACCGAGCGCATCATCGGCCGAGGAGGTCCGTGACCACGGCCCGCTCCTCTTCGAGCTCTTTGATGCTGGCGTCGATCTTCTCTCGCGCGAAACGGTCGATCTCGAGCCCCCGGACGATCTCCCACTTGCCGCGCGCGTCGACGCGAACGGGGAACGAAGAGATGAGGCCTCGCGGGACGCCGTAGCTGCCGTCGGAGACAACCGCGGCCGACGTCCAGTCGCCCGGAGCTGTTCCGCGAGTGAACGTGCGGGCGTGCGACCAGGCGGCGTGGGCGGCCGAAGCCGCCGAGGACTTGCCCCGCGCCTCGATGACGGCGGCACCGCGCTTCTGCACGATCGCGATGAACTCGCCCTTGAGCCACACGTCCTCCTGGATCACCTCCCGGGCGGGCTTGCCGCGGATGCGAGCGTGGAAGAAGTCGGGGTACTGAGTGGCCGAGTGGTTGCCCCAGATCGAGGCCTGTGTGACCTCCGCCACGGCGGCGCCGGCCTTCCGGGCGAGCTGGGCGACGGCGCGGTCGTGGTCGAGGCGCGTCATGGCGAACCAGCGGTCGTCGGGGATGTCGGGGGCGTTCTTCCGCGCGATGAGGCAGTTCGTGTTGCAGGGGTTGCCGACGACGAGGATGCGGACGTCGGAAGCGGCCTTCTGGAGGGCCTTCCCCTGGCCGACGAAGATCGGGCCGTTCTCGCGGATGAGGTCCTTGCGCTCCTGTCCCTTCCCGCGCGGCTTCGCCCCGACAAGGAGCGCCCAGTTGATGTCGCGGAAGGCCGTCTCGGGGTCATCCGTGGCCACGACGTCCTTCAGGAGCGGAAACGCGCAGTCCTCGATCTCCATGACGACCCCGCGCAGGGACGGAAGGGCGACGGGGATTTCGAGAAGCTTCAACACCACTGGAGTCTCGGGCCCCAGCATCTCCCCCGAGGCGATGGAGAAGAGAAGATTATAGGAAATTTGACCGGCCGCGCCGGTCACGGCGACGCTCACGGGCTTCTGCATGACGGTTCTCACTCCCGAGAAGAATAATCCAAGGCGGCGCTCACGGGGCGGACACGATAGCCCGAGATGGAGGGAGGGTCAACCACCGCGGGGAAGTGTCGAATCGCAGTCCGCATCTGCATCCGCAGCCGTAGCAGCTCACTTCAGCCGTGTGTCGCCCCGGACCGCTCGTAGGTCTTCGATTTTGCGTGCGTCGCATCCTCCCGCACGAGCCATTCCGTTCCGATGAATTGCGAGTCGATGAGCGCGGGGAGAACCTCGGCATCCGGCGAGGGCCCGATCAGCACGGTGTCCTCTCCAGCCAGGAACGGATACGAGCGGGTAAGGCCTTTGATCTTGGCAAAGAACAAACGGCCTCGACTCCCGCGGCCGCGCCGGCTCCCGGGAAGGTAAACGGGGCCTTCCCAGCCGTCTTCCCCGCTCCGCGAGGGCTCTCTATCTGGCTCGGAAGGACCGGCCCGCATCTCCGCCCGGAACACGGCTTCGCCTCCTTTCAAGAGCCGGATCGAAACGGGGGAAGCGACGGAGACGCGGCATTCTCCGTGGCGATAGGGCGACGCGAACAAAGCCCGCTCGCAGAAGGCGAACAGCTTGCCCCCGAGGCCGTCCCAGCTACCGGCAGGTTCTCCCTAGTCCTACATCGCCACTTCCCCCCATGAACTGACGTCCTCGGAGGTTCTTCCTCACCACTCCATCGGCAGCCCCTCCTCGACGATCGCCGCCGGGGCGGGTTCCGGCTTTGCGGCGGGGGGAGGCGCCGACACGGCGAAAAGCCTTCGCGCGAGGGCGCGGATTTCGGCCGGATCGAGGCGATCCTTGCCGTCCTGGGCGTCCCGGGCGAAGGTCTCCCAGAAACTGGGGCGGAAGAAGATAGAAAGCGGCGACGATGTCCGCTTCGCGCCCTCATCGAGCCCGTAGAGCGAAATGAGCCGCCGGCAGAGGCGCTTCTCTCGCCAGGCGAGGCGGTGGGCCTTGACGATGGCCCGATAGAACTTCCGTTCGATACGCGTCATTGGCGGCCCTTGCGAATCGCGGAAACCACCGGGCGCTGGATGGGGAACGGGAATTCCTGGATCGGAACCGATCCGGGGCTGCTGACTTGCCAGACTCCGGGAGCCCTTGGTGCCCGTTCGGGCTGGCGCGGCGCCGCTGGCGGCCTCGAACCGCTTCGCTGTGCCGCGAGGTGTTGTGCCGCGAGGTGCCGGCCGATCCGTTCCGCCGCCTCTGGCCGGCGCACCTTCTCATTCAGGATCTGGCGGCATTCGAAGGTCCCTGCACGCACGAGCAGCTCTACGGCGCGCAGTTGCAGCTCCTCGGCGGGGTCATCGAGAAGGGCCGCCAGGCTCTGGCGGTAGAGGTGCGGCGGGGAGTCGCGCAGGGCGTCGAGCGCCAGCTCGCGGATCTTGCGGTCCTGGCTGGCGAGGAACGTCGCGAGCCGCCGCGCGCGGATCGCCGCATCGCCGCGGAACATCCGCGTGACCGAGAGGAGCCGCTTCTGCGCGGTGGCCGGGATCGCACGCAGGTCGGCGGCCGGAAGTTCCTCCCAGGCGACATGGGCGAGCGCGGCGAACGTGGCCGCGGGGATCCCCGCGGAAGACTGCATCCGCTGCGCCGTCCGCCTCGCCAGCGACCGGAGGAAGTCGGGATCGCGCCGGAATCGAAGGATCGAAACCGCGGCATCGCGGACCTGAGCGGGACCGCTTGCGATGAACGACAAGAGGATCGAGGCCGCTGCGGGGTCGCTGCTCGTTTCGAGCGAATGCAAAACGGCCTCGCGGGCGAATTCGGGCCCCGAATCGACGAAGCCGCGCAGGGTGGAACGAGCCTCGGATGAATTCTCAGCGGCGCGGATGATCGCGGCGACCAGGGGATGCGCTTCCTCGCTCGCCGCGCCGGCGCTCGAGCTGCGGCCGGCGCTCCGCAAGGCCAGCGCACAGCCGGTCAGAAGCTTCCTCAGCTCGGCCGGCCCGTCCATGACGCCCCGCCCCGCGGCGAATTCCTGAGCGATCGAGACGAGCGCCTTCCGGGCGATGCGGCGCACGCTCTCGGCCGGATCATCGACCAGCGGGAGGAGGATCTCGATGCCATCCCCGGGTGGAAGAGCCGATGCGAAGGTGACGGGGCCGATCCGCAACTCCGGGTCTGAGGCGGCGAGAAGCCGCGTGGCCGCGCGTACGAGCCGCTCGCGGTCCGCCAGAGCGATCGTACGCTCCTCCGCGCTCAGCGTGGAGAACCCCCGCACGATCCATTCGGCGGCGTCGAGCCCTTTCGCGCCGAGAAGGAACTTCAGAGCCTCCCGCCGCACCGGGCCGCCTTCGGCGAGGGCGCCACCGATCACCGGCAGCGCGATCCGGGGATCCTCGATCCGAGATGAAACGGCCAGCGTGAGGTGGAATCCCCCGCGGGCCTCGTTTCGTTCTTCCATGGCTTGCGAATCCGACATCTCCTCAAGAGTTATCGGATGGGCTAGCGAAACTCTGAATCTATCGCCTCTCCATTAACGCGTCGTAGGCCCGTTTCAGTTCCTGGAACTTGACGTGCGCCATGGCCCGGAATTCCTCGCCCAGGTGGTGGACCTTGTCCGGGTGGTACTGGACCGCGAGGCGGTGGAACGCCTTGCGTACATCCTCGGCGCTCGCATCGGGGCCGAGCCCGAGGATTTCGAACGGGGTGACGATCGCGGGCCGATCGGACCGCGGAGGCGGGCGGGTGCGCTGGCTTCCGGCGCCGTCCCGCCCTCGGCTGCCTTCCTGGGCCTTCCCGGCGCCGGTCCGGGCGCGGCCGGGTCCCCTTTCCGCCCCGGGGGGAGGCCTGGGCTCCTTCTCGGCGTCGGTCGACCACGGCCAGAGCCTTCGAAGAAAGGTCTTCGCGCCTCCCGAATAGCGGTCATCGCCGTCCCGCTCGAAGTAGATCCGGCGCCGGTCCTCGTTCTCTCGGTACCAGGAGATCGCCTGGAGCACCTCCTCGGCCGCCTCGGGCCCGCTGAGGCGGGAAAAGAGGACGTCGAGGAGGCTCACCGTCGTGCGCGGCGAGGCGAACCAACGCCCACCGCGGGTGACCTCGCAGAGGTTCTCTTTGAGGCACGAAGGGCAGATGAGGAGTCGCTGCGGGCCGCCGCGGGCCGCCTCGCGGCCAAGGAGGATTCCCGTGCGCAGCACGAGGTCGATCGGGATGCGCCGCTTGCAGAACCAGCAGGGCACCGGAGGGTGGCGATCGGCATCATCGCGGGGCGACACGAGCCCATTTATACCGCGCAGCCCGCGGGGAAAAAAAGAACGGACGGGCGAACAATTAACCGCAGAGGGCGCGGAGAACGCGGAGTAACGCAGAGGAGTGGAAATGGACTCCCTGCGTCCTCTGCGGTTCCCGTCCGACCGGACCGCCTGCTGATCCTTGTGGCCGCTCACTCCTTTCCATTACCATCCGGTGGTTCCCGAGGGAGATTCAGGGAGACGGAGTACCCATGAAGAATCGTTGGAGTCTTGAGATCCTCTTCGTGGCGGCTTGCATGCTAGTTGCCGCCGATCCGATCATCGCTGCGCAGCCCCAGGAGGAGGCAGATGCTTCCGTCAGCGTCGTGCGGGGGATCATCGACCGCTGCGCGGCCGATCTCGGAGCGCTGGAGCGCCGCTACGGGATCGAAGTCTCCGAACTGCGCCGGGAGCGGCTCCGGAGCTTCTACGACGAGCGGCTGCGCGAGCTCGAAGCGGTCGCGTTCGAAACGCTCGACCGCGATGGGCAGGTCGATTACCTGCTCCTCAAGAACCACCTGCGGGCCGAGCTGCGCCGGATCAAGCGCGAGCGGCGGAGGTTCGCGGAGGTCGCCGGGCTGCTCCCGTTCGCCGAGGCGATCGTCAAGCTGGAGGAATCCCGGCGCCGGGTCGAAACTCCCGATGGCAGGGAAAGCGCCGCGGCGCTGACGGCGATCGCCGCGCAGGTCGAAGAGCGGCAGAAGGACCTCGAAGGACGGCTGAAGGAAGAGAAGGGGTCAACCCCGCCCCTCCCGAACAAGGCGGCCGCCCGCCGGGCCGCCGGCATGGTCGACGACCTGCTCCGCGCGCTCGGGCGCTGGCACGGGTTCTACGCGGGGTACGATCCCGCGCTCACCTGGTGGCTGGAGCAGCCGTTCGGCGCGGCCAAGAAGCGCCTCGAGGGCTACGCCTCCTTCCTCCGCGAGAAGCTCGCCGGCTTCGTCGAGGGCGAGGACGAACCGATCATCGGCGATCCGATCGGCCGGGAAGCCCTCATCGAGGAGCTTGAGAGCGAGATGGTCCCCTACGCTCCCGAGGAGCTGGTCCAGATCGCCGAGGAGGGGTTCGCCTGGTGCGAGGCCGAATACAAGCGTGCCGCAAGGGAGATGGGCCTCGGCGACGACTGGCGCCGGGCGCTGGAGCGCGTCAAGGGGCTCCACGTCAAGCCGGGCGAGCAGCCGAAGCTGATCAAGGATCTGGCGGAGGAGGCGGTCCGCTTCCTCGAGGAGCGCGAGCTGGTGTCCATCCCGCCGCTCTGCAAGGAGACGTGGCGGATGGAGATGATGTCCCCCGAGCGCCAGAAGGTGAATCCGTACTTCACCGGCGGCGAGGTCATCAGCGTCTCCTTTCCGACCGACGCGATGGCTTTCGAGGACCGCATGATGAGCCTGCGCGGGAATAACATCCCGTTCTGCCGGGCGACGGTCCAGCACGAGCTGATCCCCGGCCATCACCTCCAGGGCTTCATGGCGGCCCGCCACCGGACGCACCGGAAGATGTTCCGCACCCCGTTCCTCGTCGAAGGTTGGGCGCTCTACTGGGAGATGCTCCTCTGGGACCTCGGTTTTCCGAAGACGCCCGAAGACCGGATCGGCATGCTCTTCTGGCGCTCCCACCGCTCGGCTCGGATCGTCTTCTCTCTCAACTTCCACCTCGGGAGGATGACCGCCGACCAGGCGGTCGATTACCTGGTCGAACGCGTCGGCCACGAGCGGCGGAACGCGGCCGCGGAGGTCCGGCGGTCGGTCGCCGGCGACTACGGTCCTCTTTACCAGGCCGCATACATGCTCGGCGGTCTCCAGATCCGCGCCTTGAGGGCGGAGCTGGTCGAGTCGGGACGGATGAAGGACCGAGAGTTCCACGACGCGATCCTGCGCGAGAACGCGATCCCCGTCGCCATGATCCGCGCGAGCCTGTCGCGCGAGCCTCTCGCCCGCGATCTCTCCGGAGGTTGGCGGTTCAGCGACAAGGGGCCGCAGGTGGTCGCGCCGGATGTGCGCGATGGCAGTACGGAGACCCGTTTCGATCGCTTGCGCCGGGAGCGTGGGGAGTTCCCATCGGGGCTCAACGAGAGGCTCGATCCGCACTGGCTTGCCGGCGGGTCTCGGTTCTGGTATCGAGTCGGCCTCCCCAGCGAGGGCGGCGGGCAGCGGTTCGTGCTCGTCGAAGCGGAGAGCGGAAAGCGCGGACCCGCCTTCGATCACGAGAAGCTGGCGAAATCGCTCGGACAGGCCGCGGGCGAGTCCATCGAAGCGGATCGGCTGCCGATCCGGTCCATCGATTGGACGGAGGACGGCAAATCGCTCCGGTTCGCCGCCAAGGGGCGGTTCTGGATCTGCTCCCTCGACAGCTACGAGGTCGCCGAGACGAAGGACGGGCCCCGAGAAGTAGAACCCGCGCCGGGGGAGCGGCGCCGGGGCGAAGGACGCCGCCGCGGTCGCTCGTCGCAGGCGAGGAGCGCCAGGTCGCCGGACGGCGTTTACGAGGTCTTCGTCCGCGGGCACAACCTCCACCTGCGGGAGACCGCCTCCGGAAAGGAAGAGCCGCTCACGAGCGACGCCGATGCGAAGGACTCGTACGCGCGCGACGTCAGGGGAGAACGGGCCATCGAGCTGCGAGCCGCCGCCGCGGAGCCGGAGAACGAGGCCGCGGAGGTCTATTGGGCGCCGGACTCGCGGCGGTTCGTGGCGATGCGCACGAGGCCGGGCACGGAGCGCAGCGTCTCCATCATCGAGTCGTCCCCTCGGGATCAGCTCCAGCCCAAGGTCCACTCCTACCCGTACCTGAAGCCCGGCGACCAGGTCCCCGAGCGCAAGCCGCGCCTCTTCGACGTCGAGGCGAAGCGCGAGGTGGCCATCGACGGCGCCCTCTTTCCGACTCCCTGGTCCATCGGCGAGTTGCAATGGGCCGCGGACTCATCGCGGTTCACCTTCCTCTACAACCAACGGGGCCACCAGGTCCTCCGGATCATCGGCGTCAATGCACGGAGCGGCGAGCCGCGGGCCATCATCAACGAGGAGTCCGCGACGTTCATCGACTACTCGGGAAAGTTCCTCTCGGAGACCGTCGACGGCGCCGAGGAGGTCGTCTGGATGTCCGAGCGGGACGGATGGAACCACCTCTACCTCTTCGATGCGCGAACGGGAGCCCTCAAGAACCAAGTTACACGGGGGGAGTGGGCGGTGCGCGGCGTCGACCGAGTGGATCCCGAGAAGCGGCAAGTCTGGTTCCGAGCCGGTGGAATCCATCCGGGGCAGGACCCCTACCACGTCCACTACGGCCGCGTGCACCTCGACGGCACGGGGCTTGTCGTCTTGACCGAGGGCGACGGAACCCACTCGGTCCAGTTCTCGCCGGATGGCAGCGTCTTCATCGACACCTGGTCGCGCGTCGACCTGCCGCCGGTCCACGAGCTGCGCCGCAGCGACGACGGCCGGCTCGTCGGCGTGCTTGAAAGAGCCGATCCGGGCGAGCTGACCGCCTTCGGATGGCGGCCGCCCGAGCGGTTCGTCGCCAAGGGGCGGGACGGGACGACAGACATCTACGGGATCATCCACCGGCCGGTTCGTTTCGATCCGTCGAGGAAGTATCCCGTCATCGAGAGCATCTACGCCGGCCCACAGGGATCCTTCGTCCCGAAGGCCTTCCGCGCCGCCTACGGACAGGAAGAGCTCACCCGCCGGGGTTTCATCGTCGTTCAGATCGATGGGATGGGCACCTCGAACCGCTCGAAGAAGTTCCACGACGTCTGCTGGAAGAACCTCGGTGACGCCGGTTTCTCCGACCGCATCCTCTGGATGAAGGCCGCCGCTGTGAAGTACCCCTACATGGACCTCTCCCGCGTCGGGATCTACGGCGGGTCCGCCGGAGGACAGAACGCCTTGCGCGGGCTCCTCGCGCATGGCGATTTCTACAAAGCCGGAGCGGCGGACTGCGGCTGCCACGATAACCGGATGGACAAGATCTGGTGGAACGAGCAGTGGATGGGCTGGCCGGTCGGACCGCACTACGACGAGCAGTCGAACGTGACCCAGGCGCACCGCCTCCAGGGCAAGCTGCTCCTCACGGTGGGGGAGCTGGACCGGAACGTGGATCCCGCCTCGACCATGCAGGTCGTGAGCGCGCTCATCAAGGCCGACAAGGACTTCGACCTCATCGTCGTGCCCGGGGCGGGGCACGGAGCGGGAGAAAGCCCGTACGGCCGGCGCCGGCGCACGGAGTTCTTCATGCGGCACTTGATGGGGATCGAGCCGGTTCGACAGCCGGAACCGCCCCGCCGTACGAGGCTGTGATCCGGGGCCGCTTCCCCTGTTTCCTAACCAGCCTTCTCGGTAGGATGCGCCCGTTCTTCGAAGCCGATCGCTTCGGAGAGTTCCAATCCCGCTGTAGATGAAAGGACTGATGCCGATGACGACTGGAGTCGACGGGATAAATCGCCGCCCTGTAATCAAGACTGTCGCCCTGCTCGCGCTGGCCGTTCTTGCTCCGACGAGCGTGAGAGCCGCGGCGGCCGACGACAAGCCTCGCGCGAAGATCCTCTTTTACACGCGCTCGCAGACCTTCGAGCATTCGACGATCAAGCGCCAGGGGGACCAGCTGGGGCATTCCGAGAAGGTCCTGACGGAGCTGGGCAGGAAGCACGGCTTCGACGTCACCTGCACGAAGGACGGTGGCATGTTCACCGCCGAGAACATCGCCAAGTTCGACGCCTTCTTCTTCTACACGACGGGCGACGTGACGAAGCCGGGCGGCGACAACCAGCCCCCTATGTCCGCCGAGGGGAAGAAGCTCTTCCTCGATGCGATCGCCGGCGGCAAGGGTTTCCTCGGCTCGCACTGCGCCACGGACACGTTTCACTCCTCTGGGGATGCATTCGAGAACCAGCCGGAGGACAAGCGCGATCCTTTCATCCGCATGATCGGAGGAGAGTTCATCCGCCACGGCCCGCAGCAGGAGGCGGCGATGCTGGTCACCGGACCGAAGTTCCCGGGCTGCTCCGGCCTCGGCGAGAGCTTCCGACTCCACGACGAGTGGTACTCGCTGCGCAACTTCGCCCCCGACATCCACGTGATCCTCGTCCAGGAGACGAAGGGGATGGACGGCTCGGACTACAAACGGCCGCCGTTCCCGGCCACGTGGGCCCGCATGCACGGCAAGGGGCGGGTGTTTTACACGTCGATGGGCCACCGCGAGGACGTCTGGACGAACCCCAAATTCCAGCAGATTCTCCTGGGCGGCATTGACTGGGCCCTCGGCCGCACGCAGGCCGAGCTGACGGCCAACCTGACCAAGGCCGCACCCGAAGCGTCCACGATGCCGCCGAAGCCCGAGCCGAGGAAGAAAAAGAATTAAACCAGGGGGGACACAGAGTACACGCGATCTCCTGGGGAGAATCACGGGGCAAGGAGCGCCCGCCGCCGAGGGCGGCAACCGCTGGCGGCGGCTCAGCTCCCCGCCGCGGCGCAGCTCAAGCCGTCCGGCGTGGGATCCTGGCCCGCCGCGGGGTATGGCTCCGGGATCGACGGCCCTCCCGCAAAAAGGTGGAAGAGGAGCGCTACGGCGTCCGTCAGGTTCAAGAATCCGTCGTCGTTGGAGTCGGCGGCCTTCTCGCATGGGAGGAGGCCGTCGCGGAAGAGGAACTCGAGGACGACGATCGCGTCCGTCAGGCTCGGTCCTCCGTCGCCGTCCGCGTCGCCGCGGACGAACGGGACCCCGGTGTAGGAGAATGCGCCGAGCTTCTCCGCCAAACCTCCGTCCCGGTTGAAGGCGCGCAGCTCCACGATCCCCTCGCCCGGCGGCGAGAGGGCCGCGATCTCGCCCGCGGAGACGTACTCCACCGACGCGGCGGACTCGGATCCGAAAAAGATCTCGATCCCTCGGCGGAAGTCCCCGCCCCGGATGGTCACGAGAGTCCCGCCGGCCGCGGGACCGCTCGCCGGCTCGATCGAATCGATTCGGGGCGGCGGCCACTCGGCGGTCGACTCGACTCCGATCGCCGCGCGGCCAAGGAGCTCTCCGCTGCGGTCGAACGCGAGGAAATCGAGCCGGTTGGGGCCCGGGAGGAGGTCGACCGCGACTTGCCAGACCGTCGGTCGCGTCCAGACCAGCTCCGCGGGCGGCTGGCCGCCGATGAGGATCGACTCGACGGCGAGCGGAGCCTCTCCGGCGATCTCGAAGGAAGCCGTGTCGACGGTCAGGTCGCTGCCTCCGTTCGTGAGGATCCGGAAGCCGCCCGATGCGTGGCCATCGAGAAGAGCCCGGACGCGCGGTGTGCGCGCTCTCAAAAACTCCTTGAGCTCCTCGACATCCGTTGCGCCGGTCAGCCTGGCGGTCTCATCGAGGATCGGTGCGAGCCGCTCGACGCTCCAGACGTCCTCGATGAGGCTCTCGTAAGCCTGGAGGAAGATGCGGAGGAATCCGGGCCGCTCCAGGAGCCGCGCGATCCCCGTATCGCCGTCGGGGAGGAGAGTCCTGCCCGAATCCTGAAACGTCAGATCCATGTCCCAGCCCACCATCTTCCAGCGCCCTTCCTCGATGGCGTGGTAGACCGATGAATTGATCCCGTAGCGCATCCCGAGAGAGTCCCAGTCGTCGTTGAGGACGCGGACGGCGAACACCCGGAGGAACTGCTCCACGTCGACGAGAGCCGCGATCGCGCGGTCCGTCGCCGGTCCGCTCGGGGTCCGGACGGGATCCATGACGCGTACCAGCTCCAGGAGCGGGGCCCAGTCGTCGGCGAGCTCTTGCGTTCTAAGAGCCCAGTTCCACCGGTAGCTCTCGGGATCGTCTCCGCGGTATTCGAATGCGGCGTCGATGCGGTCTTCCCACTCTTCGTTCGCCCGAAACATGATGAGCGCATCCGCCCGGTGGAGCTGCCCTTCGCTGTCGGCGGGAAACCAGCGATCGATGTACTGCCGGTTCAGGGGTTCAATTTGACCCCGCGTCCCGCGATCCTCCCCGAAAACCTCCCACCGGAGGAAACGGTAATCGCTCCTCGGGACGGACACCCGCGGCGATCCGGCCCGGCCCATGACGTGGTAGGCGGTCGCCTCCGCGAGAGATTGGCCCGACGTCGAGATCTTGACGCGCTTCTGGCCGTGAAGGGTCCGGTCATCGGGGAACTGAAGCGAAAACCCAGCCTTCTTGAGCGATGTCGTCCGGTTCCACGGGCTGCCCTGGTAGTGGACGCCGACTTGATAGAAGATCTCCCTGTCGTCGAATACGAGCGAGCCCAGAAGCGGGTCGTCATCGAAGACCGAGCGGGCCTCCAGCTCCGCTCGCCTCTCGTCGTCGAGATAGAAGCGGTAGACCGGCAGGTCGCTATCGATGGGCCGGCCGACCTGGTAGAGGAGCGTGCGCGCGGGGGCTTGCCGGGGGTAGCGGTTCGCGGCGCCGGCGGCGTCGCGCGCCTCGATGTAGAAAAGCACTTTGGTGCCGAGCGGGTAACCGGGGATCGCCGCCGCAAACTCCAGCTCGCCGCGGCCGTTCCGCCCGGCCGGCTCGAGCGGAGCCTCCTGGAAGACTTCGTTCCCAACGGAGCCCGTCCTGTAATGGACGGCCGCAGCCTCGATCCCGTCCGAGTCCGAGAGCGAAGCGCTCACGGCCACCCCTTCGCCGGCGCCCGGACGGACGGGCCACTGCCTCACGGTGGAGGCGATGGGACCCTGGTTCGCCGCGCCAGTCGCTTCACGGAGGCGGCGCGTGGCGCCGTTCTCCCGCCCGGGGGTACCGAGATCTCTCGGGACCGGCAGCCAGAGCGGCTTTGCCAGCGCATTGTCGAAGAAGTGGGCCAGGATCAGGTTCGCGCCGCGCCTCCAGCGGGCCCAGAACCGCACTGTGTACACTCCCGAGGAGAGCGCCGGACTCGTGAGGACCATGAGGCGGTTCGTGCGCGAATCGCCGCGCGCGGTGGCGATCACTTCGAGCGAGGCGCCACCGCCGTGCGCGTCTTCCGTCGTCCGGCGCGAGTGGACGAGCGTGCCTTGCAAGATCCATGGGCTCGTCCCACCCTCGAAGCCGCCGTTAGGGATATGGTTCGTGGCGCTGCGGACGACCTCGACGTCGTCCAGGAGGAAACTCCCGGCCTCCACCGGCGTCAGGTGAAAGGCCGACTCGCCTTGAGGAGAGTATTGGCCCGAGTAGGACAGCTCCACCCACGGGGCCTTCGCGGACTCGTCGCTCGGCTCCCACGCCGTCCCGATTGCGTTGTCCTGCCGCGGGTCGACCAGCTCGAGGCTAGAGCCCCCGCCGTCGGCCTCCTCCGGCCAATCGCCGCCATCGACGTAACGGACCTCGTCGACCATGTTGCCGAGCGGATCCTCGAGGCGGATCGTCTCGCCGCCGTCCTGAAGGACCCCTTGCCAGGGGCCGAGGACGTTCGCGATGCCGTACACCCTCCGGATGTAGGCGGGGTCCTCCGCGACGACGAGGTATTCCCCGGCCGCCAGGAGCGTGCCGGCGGGGAACGCGTAGCCGACCCCTTCGGCGAACCGGTAACCGCCGAGATCGATCGCCGCGCCGCCGGCGTTGTACAGCTCGATGAACTCGCCCGGCCGCTCGTCGAGCGGCTCGCCCGCCGCGGGTCGGCTGCGGAAGGGGTGGTACATGATCTCGTTGATGACGAGGCCGGAGGCGACGTCGATCCGGTTGGCTTCCCCGGGGGTCGGCGTCCGCGCCCGGCCCCAGCGGCCGCTCCGCTCGTCGCGGACGAGGCTAACGCCGGATGCGCCGAGGGCGGGCGCCTCCTCGAACAGCCGCGCATCGATGACGCGGCTCTTGTCGGGCGCCGTGAGGAGGAGAAGGACCTCATCCGTCCCGAGGACGAGCCCCGTGGGACCCTCGGAGAGGACCATCCGGCCGTGCGCCGGAATCGTCGTTCCGGCCGCAAGCGTGAAGCGGTCGAGCTGGTCGGCGCTCGTGCTCAGGTGGTAGCCGCCGAGGTCCTGGTCCGCGGGCGTCGAGTTGAAGAGCTCAATCCAGCGGTCGCCTCCGGCGCCCGCGAAGAGCTCGCTGAGGACGACGGCGGGCGGGACGAGGTCGGCCACGGGGCCGGGCGACGGAAAGTTCTCGCGACCCGGCGTCCCTCCGTGCTCGCCGCTCGAGGCCCAGCTCCCGGCGTCTCCGCCGTCGAGGTACTGCCCGCGAAGCGAGAGGGTATGTCCGGTGCCCTTGGGCGCGGAAGGCCAGCGGCCTCGGTCCCGGTAACGGACCCGCGCTTCGTTGATGCCGGAGTTGTTGGCGATCTCGAGGGTCTCGCCGTCGGGGTCGAGGTTCCCGGCGAAGTTCCCGAGGACGTTCTCGATGCCGTAGTGGGCGCGCACGGCGGCCGCATCGGCGCAGATGACGAGATACGCCCGGCCGTCAATGAGCGTCCGCTCGGGAAACGCGAACTGGATGCCGCTCGAGAAGTACCAGTGCGAGATGTCCGCCACGGTGGGGGAGTCGTTGAAGACCTCGACGAACCGAAGGTTGGGTCCCCCCGCCGGAGGCTGGTAGTGGATCTCGGTGATCGAGAGCCCGACCGCCGTCCGGCACGACGCCGCGGCGAGAACAACCATGCAACGACGAAGCAACCGGGTCCTCATCGACTTCGTTCAGACCATCCGTCTCCGGGATTCAAGATGCGAACTTTATCACCGATCTGCCGGAAAGAAAAGTTAGCCTCGGAGGACACGGAAGAGGCACGGAGAAGATTTTTTCGCAGGCGAAGACCACCTCAGCGCCCTCCTCTCCTCCGTAGCTAAATGATGAACATCGCATCGCCGTAGCTGTAGAAGCGGAATCCTTCGTCGAGGGCCTGGCGGTATGCATCGAGGATCCGCTCCCGGCCGGCGAGGGCCCCGACGAGGAGGAGGAGCGTGCTCCGGGGGAGGTGGAAGTTCGTGATGAGCGCGCCTACGAGGGCGAATCGGTGGCCCGGGGCGATGAGTAGGTCCGTCTCCGACTTCCAGGCGTCCGCCCCTCTCCCAGAGCTTCCGTGCCCTCAGCACCGCCTCAACACCGCGGATAGCTCGCGCACCCGAGGCCGAACTGCGAGTCCCACTTCTCCGGCTCCCGGCCGCAGGGGCGGCCGGGGGGGCCGGGCGGGGGCGGCTCCTCGCCGCCTACGAACAGGAAGCTGAGGAGAAAGACCGCATCCGAGACGTCGACCGCGCCGTCGTTGTTTGCGTCGGCGGATTCTAGGCAATTCGGCGGCGCGCCTCCGAGGAAGAGATGCTCCAGGAGGAAGACCGGGTCGGCGAGGTCCAGGGCGCCCGAGCCATCCGGATCGCCTCGATGGAAAGGTGCGCCGCTCGGCGCGAAGCTCAGCTCGAAGACCATGGACTGGTCCGTGTCAGCCACGTAGAGGCGCTCGAGGATCGGGTCCCAGGCGAGGTCGTCGATGGAGCGGACGCCGAGCGGTTTCAGGTCGGTCTGGGCAAGGATGCGACTTTGCCAGATTTGAGGAGCAAACGCCAGTTTCTCCGTCTTGGTGAAGGCGAAGATCTGACCATCCACGAGCGACAACAGATAGACTTCCGCAGTGGAGATGTACGCCATGCCCGACAGCCCGTTTCGCTTGTACCTGCGCCCGAGCTCTAAGCCCAATCTCGTGAAGGCGAAGGGCAGTTGGATCGCTCCATCAACCACTCCCATCCGTGGGAGTCGCCTGTGGTCAATGAACCCGGCGCAGACGGCGTGAATTTCGCCTACGGGCTCCTTCTCTTCATAGAAGGCGCCCGTGAAGGCGGCGAGGGTGTATGGGGCAACGATCCCCGCACGTATCCCTCCGCGTGTGAAGAACTCGTAAGAATTCGAAGAGAGACCAAATGCGACGAATAGGTTCAGCGATGGGATAAGCGTCACGCCATCGTAGCCGATCCATGTGCTTTCCTGGGGGGGCTCGGGTGGCGGCAAGATTTGTGTCACCGCATCAAGGTCTCGGTTCACCTCGAAGATGGATCCATCGGAAAAGGCCAGGAGAAAGAGATCCTCGCGGGGACTCACGGAGAGGCTGCGAAGTGGAGAAGCGGTGATGAAATCGGTCGCGAAGGACCGCTGCACCGCGAACTCGAGCGCCTGAGCCGCGGGTCCTCCTGCAAGAATCAGAGTGACCAAGAAGACGCTTCCTGTCTGCTTCATGGATCCGCCTGCAGTCTGAAATCCCCATGGGGACTTCGGGAGAACAAAAGCAGAAGGGTAATCCAAAGGACCGAGTGCATCAATTTCATGCGCTGTTCCTCCCACAGGCGTGGCAGACCACTGAAACCGAAAGTCGAAGCTGCCCGAGGGCTTCGTCCTCCGTGTTCGATCCACGAGCACCGTAATCAGGCAGATGGAGGAACACGAGACAGAAAACGATGCCGGTTCGCTGCCTGATCATTGGCCGCTCTCCGTCTGAGCGACTCTGCGTCCTCTGCGGTCAAGAAATGAGCATCGCATCGCCATAGCTGTAGAAGCGGAATCCTTCGTCGAGGGCCTGGCGGTATGCATCGAGGACGCGCTCCCGGCCGGCGAGGGCCGAAACGAGGAGAAGGAGCGTGCTTCGGGGGAGGTGGAAGTTCGTGATGAGCGCGCCGACGAGGGCGAATCGGTGGCCCGGGGCGATGAGTAGGTCCGTCTCCGACCTCCAGCCATCCGCTTCGAGCGGGGAGCCGGCGGCGGCCCAGCTCTCGAGGGCTCGGACCGCCGTCGTGCCGGCGGCGACGATCCGGCGGCCCTCGCGCCGCGCGGCGAGGATCCGCTCTCCGCTGGCTCGGGGCACATCGACCGGCTCGGGGAAGAGCCGGCCCGTCGCGAGGGTCTCCTCGCGGACCGGCTGGAACGTTCCGAGGCCGACCGTGAGCGTCACCGAAGCGGTCTCGATCCCCCGGAGCCGCAGGTCCTCGAGAAGCTCGGGCGTGAAGTGGAGGCCGGCGGTGGGGGCCGCGACCGCCCCCGGCGAGCGGGCGTAGACCGTCTGGTAGCGCTCGATGTCCTGCGCGCGGCGAAGGTCTCCCGAGGACCGCTCGATGTAGGGCGGCAACGGAACCTCTCCGATCCGCTCGCAGAGCGCGAGGACCTCCGCTGCACACATCGGCTCGGGGCCGAGCGGCCGGGCATCGAACAGGACCTCCACCTGAAACCGCCCCGCGCCCTCTTCCTCGCGGGCGACCACGCAAGCCCGCGGCTCGCCGCCGAGCGGCAAGCGGTCTCCGCCGCGGCCCGCCTTGGCTGGTTTGATGAGCGCCCTCCAGCGCGTGGGATGGCCCGCGATGGGGCCGAGGAGGAACACCTCGACGGCTCCGCCCGTCGGCCGCCGGCTGCGGAGGCGCGCGGGGAAGACGCGCGCGTCGTTGAGGACGAGGAGGTCTCCCCGCCGCAGGTAGGATCCGATCCGGCGGAAGATGGTCGCCTCGCACTCGGCCCGCGAACGGTCGAGGACGAGGAGGCGCGCGTCATCGCGGCGGGCGGCCGGCTCCTGGGCGATCCTCTCCGGGGGCAGATCGTAGTCGAAGTCCGACAGTCGGATCGGCATCCGCGGATTCAACGCTCCTCGAGGATCTCGATCGTGAGGTTGCCGATGACCTGCGCCAGGTCGAGGAAGAGGTCGGCGGCGGAGGATGCGGCGAGCGGCGAGGCGGAGAGCGCGATGTGGTCCGGGCCGACTCCGCCGTAGCCGCGCGTGCCGTCGAGGGGCACCCACCGGTCGATGTAGACCTCCGTCCAGAGGTGGCCGACGAAGGAGCCCTGGTAGTAGACGAGCCCGCTCACGACGCGTGCGGGGATTCCCGCGGCTCGGGCGAGCGCGGCGAGGAGGACCCCGTGCTCCGTGCAGTCCCCCTCGAGTCGCCGGGCGACCTCGCGCGCCGAGGCGAACGGCGTGCGGAGGTCCTTGAACTTCACGTTCTTGCGGACCCAGCGCTCGATCTCTCGAGCGGCGGTGAAGGCGTCCGTCCGGTCGCCGGCGGCCTTGGCCGACAGCTCGACGATGGCCGGGTCATCCGACTGGATGAATGCGTTGGGGGCGAGCGCGGCCTCCTCGCCCTTCGGAGCGACCACCGGCCGCGGGACCGCGGCGTGCGGCATCACCTTCGCGATGCGCACGATGCGTGCCGACGGCGACTCCTCCTTCAGGATCGTCTGCCCCGTCCCGCTGAACATCCCCTCGATCCCCCGCGACTTGAAGTCCCCCGACTTCAGGCGGAACCGATAGACCGCCTCCTGGATCGTCGTCGGATCCCGCAGCGGCCGGTCGGGCCTGACGGAGCTGGCGTAGAAGACCTCCGGCGGCGAGGCGTACTTCTCGCGCAGGATCTCCTCCGCCGACGACCGGTGCGTCTCGATCGTCATGCCCAGGAGGCTCGTGGCGCTCTTCCAGATGACCCCCGATTCATCCAGCCACTCGTTCATCTCGTGGCCGGGGAGGATGTCGAAATTGCTCGCACGGCGGACGAGGCGGCGGGCGCCTCCCGGGAGGGGGACCTCCTCTTCCGGCCCGCGGACGACGGTCACGCGGCCGCAAGAGTTCTTCTCCGGAAAGAACGTCGTCTCGGAAAGGGAGTCGCCCGGTTGCTTGAGGGAGGCGAGAAGGAGCCGCTCGATCGCCCTCGGCCCCTTCGCCCGCCGGTCGAAGGGAACGGCTATGCGGCGGGGCTCCCCGGAGCCTGTGACCGAGATCTCCATCTGATCGCCCCGGACCTTTCCTTCGCTCACCATGTTCTCCGAGGCCAGCCGCTGGAGGAGGCGGAAGCCGAGGATGTCGCCGCCGAGGGTCTCCTCCACCTCCAGCTCGGCCTCCATCTGCACGGGCTCCGCGCCGCGGCGCACGATGAGCCGCTGGCGCGTCCAGGTGACGAGGTTCCCCTCCGGAGAGCGCCGGTGGATCTCCTGCATGAAACCGGCCGGCTTTCCGCCGAGGAGAAGGCTGTGCCACTCCTCGCGCTCGGCCTTCGTGGAAGGAGAGGTCGCCGGAACCGACGGCCCCGGGCGCGAGCAGCCGCCCGCCAGGGCGACGAAACCCGCGAGGAGGAACACCGCGGGGCGTATGTTTCGAAGGTTTTCGCTCACGGTCGATAGCCTGCTCAAGGCTGCGTAGGATACAACCGGCCCCGGCCGAGGTCCACCCGGCGGCATCCGGACGGACGAAGCTCCCCGTTCTTGAATTTAGCCTTCCGCTCCCGAAAATGACCGCCTCGATTCAGGAGGAGCGACATGCTCGACATCAAACGGATCCGGGCCGAGCCCGACGCGGTGAAGGCCGGAGCGCGCAAGAAACGGATCCCCGCGGAACCGCTCGTCGACCAGGCGATCGCCCTCGATGAGCGCCGCAGGGCGCTCACGGGCGAGTGGGAGGCGATCAAGGCCGAGCAGAACCGTTCGGGCAAGGAGATCGCGCGCCTCCAGGGCGAGGAGAAGGCCGCCCGCATCAAGAAGATGGACGAGATGAAGGGCCGCGGGAAGGAGCTCGAGGCGGACCTGTCGAGAGTCGAGGCGGAGATGGGCGAAATCCTCCTCGGCATCCCCAACGTCCCCGACCCGGCGGTCCCCGACGGCCTGACCGACGCCGACAACGTCGAGATCCGCCGCTGGGGCGAACAGCCGAAGTTCTCCTTCAAGCCGAAGGACCACCTGACCCTCGGCGCCGAGCTGGACATCATCGACATCGACCGCGCGGCCAAGCTCGCCGGCACGCGCACGTACATCTTGAAGGGAGACGCGGCGCTCCTCGAGCTGGCCGTCCTCCAGTTCACTCTCGCGCGCCTCGCCGTGAAGGGCTTCGTGCCGATGATCGTGCCGACGCTGGTTCGGAGGGAAGCGATGGTGGGAACCGCGTACTTCCCGGGCGGCGAAGAGCAGGCCTACGCGTGCGAGCGCGACGGCCTCTACCTCATCGGCACCTCCGAAGTGCCCGTCACGGCCTACCACTCGGGCGAGATCCTCGACGAGAAGGATCTCCCGAGGCTCTACGCGGGCTACTCCACCTGCTACCGGCGCGAGGCGGGCGCCGCGGGGCGCGACACGAAAGGCCTCTACCGGATCCACCAGTTCAACAAGGTCGAGCAGGTCGTCGTCTGCCGCGCCGACGAGGCCGAATCGAAGCGGCAGCACGAGTTCATCACGAACAACGCGGAGGAGGTCCTCCGGGCGCTCGACCTCCCGCACCGCGTCGTCAACGTTTGCGGGGGCGACCTCGGCGCCTCGCAGGTGCAGAAGTTCGACATCGAGACCTGGATGCCCTCCCGCGGCGGATACGGCGAGACCCACAGCTCGTCGCGCTTCTACGACTACCAGGCGCGCCGGCTCAACATGCGCTACCGCGACGCCGAGGGCAGGGTCCGCATCTGCCACACCCTCAACAACACCGCCATCGCCAGCCCCCGGATCCTCATCTCGATCCTCGAGATCTACCAGGAGGCCGACGGGAGGGTGCGGATTCCCGAAGCGCTGCGGCCGTACCTCGGCGGGCGGACGCACATCGAGAGGCGGGCGTAGGAAGCGGCGCTCCTACCGCGGATGCGCGCCCTGCCCCCCATGACGCGCGGGCCGAACGTGATTCGGTCGGGCATGAAGTCTCCTCCCCCGCGGTGGGCATGGGGTGCTTCGCCGTGGCTTCGCTCTCCAGCGCCCCACGCAGTCGTTCCATCGAGCCGCGCAGCCATGCAGTCGCGATGCGCAGCCGAGCCATCGCCGCACGCAGCCCTGCAACGGCCACACGCAGCCTTGCAACGACCCCGCGCAGCCCCGCAACGGCCACGCGCAGCCCTGCAATCGCCGCACGCAGCGCAACAATGGCAGTCCCCAGTTCTGCAACGGCCACGCGCAGTCCTGCAATGGCCACGCGCAGCCTTGCAACGACCCCGCGCAGTCCTGCAATGGCCACGCGCAGCGCTGCAATGGCAGTCCGCAGTCCTGCAACGGCCACGCGCAGTCCTGCAATCGCCACGCGCAGTGCTGCAATTGCAGTCCACAGTTCTGCAAGTGGCGCACGCAGTGCTGCAATTGCAGTGCGCAGCCGTACATGCGACGGACTCACCGCCGAAATGGGAGCGCGGAGCGAAGAGATCGAAATCCACGGGCAAGGATCGCCCTCCCGGCCGGGGAATCGCCTCGACCATCCAGGGGATCGTCGACACCGTCCGCCGCTCGGGAGGCCGGACATCCCTTTGCGCTCAATCCTTCGCTCCGCCTCCTCCGCCAATTCGACAATCGAATAGGGCACGGCGATGAGCCCCTCGACGATCCGCAATCGATCCATGCCAGAATCAGCCGCCGGCCGCCCTCCGGGCTCCCTCAGGAGCAGCTTCCTTCCTTCCTTCCCTTCATCTCTATGATGGACTCCCTTCTCAGGCTCACTCTGCCTCAAAGGAGTGTCCATGGAAATCGTACGGCGATGGATTACGCGGAACACCGCTCGAAAGCCTTGGGAGCGGTCCGTCCGGTGAGGCCCAGTCCCGCCGTGAGCCCGTCGATGCCCGCCGCTACCGCCCTGGGTCGTTCCTACCCTCTTCCTGCGGCATCCATCAAAGTCACGGCGTTACGCTGACTGCGCTGGAGGGATCTGGACGCCGAGCTGCCGGTTCCGCCTCGCAACCACCGCGCCACTCCGCCCAGTGCGGTTTGACGAACGCTTACCCTTTTCAATCCTTGGCGCCGTCACGCGAGTTGCGTTTCTCCGTGTCCACCCCCTCCTCTTGTTGAGAAGTCTTTGACGCATCACGAAGCCGTTTGAGGTCACTCTGGGCGATTCGAAAGAGCGCAACTTCGTTCGTGTTAAACAACCCTGCCGCCAGTGCATCCCCATCACGGGAGAACGCCAAGGACGACATCGTGAAACGCGAGGTAAATCTATTTGGGCCCTCTTTGACTTTGCGCGGCGACCAAGTCGCAAAGAAATGTCCCGTCTTGAGATCCCTGAGGAACAAGTCATCGTAGTAATTCTCGGCGAGGACCTCGCCCGAACTGTGAAACACCATGTTGCAGAGAACATCTCTGTACCGGCACCGCCGCAAGAGCTTCTGTTCTCTCACATCAAACAGATCGAGCGTCGTGATTCCGTCGCCAGACACATCCACCCGTACGGCGAATAGTCTCCCATCGTCGGAGATGGCGTGCGAGTCGCCTTCACCGACATTGATCTCCCCAAGCTGCTTCCAATCCCCAGTACTCCAAAACACGACCCTTCCGTCCCTTCCGTCCGGATAATAGCCAAAGAGAACCTGCTTGTTGGCTGAAAGACCCATGACTAGTCCCACGTCATGGATCACCACGTCCTCGGGCTTGGGCGACGTATCGAGTCTCCACCGGGCTACCCCCAACCGGGGCGCTTCGTCCTTCTCACCGCCGAATCCCTCCATGGCCACCAATACTTCCGTTTCCGCCGTCAGGCCGAGCACGTAGGCGCTTGTGCGCAATGTCGCCTTACGATCCTCTTGTCCAACCTGCCACACGATCACCGGACCTCCGAACCTTGGAGATGCCGCGACGATCTTGCCACTGTCGGAGAAAGAGATTCTCTCGACGGGCCGCCGGAACCCCTCGTGCTTCCCGATCAGCTTCCCGGAGCGAGTCTCCCACAGATAGAGCTTCCCTCGGTAGGCGAACCCTTCATTCCACCCATCCCCGGCCGCCACGAGTTCTCCGTCTGGGGAGAAGGCGACCGAGCGTACGGGGTCGTTCCCGGCCTTGAGGAGCAGCGGAGCTGGAAGCCGTCCAAGGTCTTCGCTCAGTTTAGACCCCTCGCGCTCCGCCTCCGAGCGCGCTGGGCCCGTCGCGAAGTCGGGACCCGGGTCGACGATCGCCCCGAAGAACTCGAGGCGCTCCGGCTCTGAGTCCGCTCGGCCCGTCGTAGGCGGGTCACCGGTACTTTCCTGCCGGTCTTGTGACCCATCACAACCGAAGAGGAGGAGAATCACGCTCAGGCGTCCAGCCGTTCTGCTGAACCAGCCAAGGGTCGCGGCGGATGTCGATCTTCCTTCACTCATAGTGCCGCTACTCCTTTGATGTTGCACGCGGTTACCACTTGCCTACCCAACTCCTCGGGATTCTGCCCCTATCCCTATCGCTATCATCCATAGTGCTCTCTTTCTCTTTCTCAAAGCAGAGTTTCCGGTAGGCATTTCCAACTTGTGGCCTGATGGCAAGGACGCCTCCGATGTTGTTCCAAATGATTGAGTTAATAAAATTGCCGTTATCCTGCCTCGCGGGAATACGGCTCCACGCGGTGGCCTCGGCCTCGAGAATTGGCGTTGTCTCGGCGTTTAGCGGCACGGCATTACAGGCAT
>Ga0187892_10003933_pt1 | contig 26066 bp, 23 predicted proteins | sample MA1701073metaG_FD_139345 | JGI IMG/M metagenome (GOLD analysis project Ga0187892, IMG submission 139345) | Bio-ooze microbial communities from a basaltic lava cave in the Kipuka Kanohina Cave System on the Island of Hawaii, USA - MA170107-3 metaG ... | reverse complement strand
GGGCCGACCATCAACACGCCCTTCGGTATTTTGCCGCCGAGCTTTTGAAACTTTTGCGGGTCTTTTAGAAATTCGATGATCTCCTGCAGCTCTTCTTTGGCCTCGTCCACGCCCGCGACATCCTTGAACGTCACGCGCTTTTGCTGATTATTGAGCAGCTTCGCCTTTGACTTGCCAAAGCTCAACGCCTTATTGCCGCCCGCCTGCATCTGCCTGAGCGTAAACGCCAGGAAACCCATCAAAAGGATAAACGGCAAAAAGCTAACGAGTATCTGCCAGCCAAAACCGGTCGATATTGGTTCTTCGCTGGTCTTGATCTGACTGGTTGGATTCTCGCGGTTAAAATCGTCGATCTTTTTGACGAGCAATTCGCGCGTGGATTCGCTGCCGAGCGGGGTCACTAGTTTGTTACCGGTCGTATCGAGAAACTCAACTTGCGACTGCTTGAACGCAGCTTCTTTTAACTCTTTATTGGCGATGCGCGTGACCGCCATGTCGATGGACAACTCCTTTGGCGGTGCCGTTTGTTTTGTCTGTAGATACCAGACGAAAACCAGCGCGCCCGAAATGATGACCAGCCACAATAAAACCTGTTTTGCCTTCGAATTCAACTTATAGCCTCCGGCTCAACTCTCTCACGGGAAAGTTTTTTGCTCAATTTTTGATGAAACCATTGCAAACTGCGTTGTTTCTCATCACGCACGCCGTGGGTAGCAACGCAACTTCTAATTTTAGTTATCGGCAGGGCGATTATCAACTTTATTTTCCTCATAAATCAGCTTGCCCTGAAATCGCACGACGCGGCTGCCGCCGGGCAATTCCGCGATACGACCGCTTTTCGTGCTCAAAATCAAACGCTCTATCGACTGTATATGTTTCAGTTGCAATGCCCGTGTCGTTCCACGACGGCGACGCAGCCACGCGCGAATCCACTCGTAAAGTTCGGTTTGAGATAATTGTCGCAAGTCCTTTATTTGCGGATCGTCGGATTTAGATTCGGGCTGTCGGTGCTTGGTGCTCGGTGGGGAATTTTGTAACAAGAACGCGGTGTTGGCGAGCGTCTCGATGATGTTCGGGTTCATATCTTCGAGCAGCGGCAGCAGAATTTTGCGAATACGCACACGCCGAAACGCCGTATCGTCATTCATCGGATCGTGCCGACACTCGATAGCGAGATCGTGGCAAAAACCCTCTGTGCTGCTGCGCTTCGCCCACGTTAGCAGCGGACGGACGAGAAGAGGAGAATTCGAGAAAGGGAGAAAGAGAGACGCAGAGACGCCGGGATCGACGGGCACGCTTTCTTCTTTCTCTGCGTCGCTGTGTCTCAGCGTCTCCGTGTCAAAAGAGCGAATCTGCGTCATTCCACGCAAGCCGTCCGGCCCGCTGCCGCGAATCAGGTTCATCAAAAAAGTCTCTGCCTGGTCGTTCATCGTGTGAGCCGTGAGCACAGCGAATGCGTCGAGACGCTTTGCCGTGTCGGCTAAATAACGATAGCGCGCCGCGCGTGCGTTTTGTTCGAGATTGCCGGATTTGTCGAGCTTTGCGTGGCCGACGGCAAATTCGATCCTGAGTTTTGTCGTGAGTTGTCTTATAAAATCTTCGTCGCCGTCGCTCTCTGTTCCACGCAGCTTATGATTAAAATGCGCCGCGACAATGCGTAAATTGATTTTTTTTCTTTGCTTCAGATCACTTAGCGCCAGCAAAAGACTGTTCGAATCCGTCCCGCCCGAAACCGCAACAACAACCGTCGCGCTATCGACCGGCAGCTTCAGCCGCCGCCATTCGGTGATCAAACTGCGAACAAATTTATGCACAGAAAGAGTTTAGCCACGAATTTCACGAATTGCACTAATTCAGATTTCTATTCGAGTCATTAGTGCATTCGTGGCTAACTCAGTTTGTAAGCGGCGCGTTTTTGATGGAGCAGAGTGATGCGCGACGTGCAGACAAGCTTGCCTTTGTCGTTTGTGACCTCGATTCCCCAAACGCTCATCGTGCGCCCCGAGTAGATCGGCTTTGCCTCCGCGGTAATCACGCCCTTGCTCACGGCGCGCAGATGGTTGGCATTTATCTCAATTCCGACAGGCGTGACTTTGGTAAGATCGGACCCAACCACGACGCCGATCGACGCCGCAGTCTCTGCCAAATACAGCGAAACGCCGCCGTTCATAATGCCGGTGTATTGATGAACCTTTGGCGTGACCGGCATCGTCAGCACAACGCGTTTCGGCGTCGCGACCTCTATCTTCACGCCGAGAAATTGCAGCAGTTCGTTCTCGGCGACTTTTTTAAGTAACTCGGTTTTGTCCACTATTTATTGACCTGTAAGCGCTAAAAAGCTCCCCTTGTTTTTTCTTTAATTTTCATTATAATTCATTATTATGAATGAAACAGCAACTCTCTCGACAATTATTGATGCCAGAGTAAAAGACGCACTCGTCAGTTTTTGTAAACGACGAGGGATCAAGCTGCGTTATTTGATCGAACAAGCTCTCGTCGAGCAATTAGAGGATGAGATCGACATTGAGGCTTACCACGCGCGGCGAAACGAGGAAACTGTCTCATTAGAGCAAGTGTTGGCCGGTGTCGAGAGCGGTAAAAATTAAATGGCGGTTTACACGGTCGAGTTCGTCAAAAGTGCTCAAAAAGAGTTTGATCTTTTGGACGACAAACTGCAGGCCAAGACAGCCGAAGCCCTTAAACTCTTAGCACAAAACCCTTTTTCAGAATTACTAAACGTAAAAAAACTTAAAGGCGTTGACAGCCTCTACCGTATCCGACTTGGAGACTACCGCGTGATTTATGAGCTGCGCAACGAACAGTTGATCGTCTTGGTCATTAAGATTGGTCACCGACGCGAAGTTTATCGTCGCTAATGTCTGCTTGTTGCGTGTTCCGCAACACATAATAATAATTGAGATGATAGAGTCGTTTCGTCACAAAGGACTAAAAAAGTTCTTTGACAATGGAAGCGTTGCTGGAATTCAACCACACCATTCGAAACGGATAAAGATGCTGCTGGCCGCACTCGACACGGCATTTGGCATCAGAGATTGGATGTTCCCGGCTTTCGCCTGCATCCGTTAAAAGGAAAAGATCGAGGCCGGTGGTCGATTTGGGTTAACGGAAATTGGCGAGTCACGTTCGAATTCAGCGATGGTGACGCTCACGTTATTGATTACGAGGATTACCACTAATGGCTATGCACAACCCGCCGCATCCCGGCGAATTTATAACTGAGGTTTATCTCGAACCTAATCACATCAGCGGTCGCGAACTCGCCGCCGCTCTTGGCGTGTCGCCATCGACTCTGAATCGAATTCTAAACAGCAACAGCAGCATCAGCCCCGTGATGGCTTTGCGTCTCTCCAAGGCTATTGGCCGCTCACCCGAAAGCTGGCTTGCGATGCAGTCTAACTATGATCTCTGGCACGCGAAACGGATCGTTAAGCTGGATAAGATCGACAGGCTCAAAATATCAACAGTTTAAGCCAGTGAAACATTAATAAAAATTGTCTGCTGCAAAAGTATCTCGATCGGGTAGAACTACTAGAACCTGGAAGCGAAACTTTGTCGAGATCGCAGCCCGCGTTTACACCAATCGACGCTGTAGTCTCAGCCAAGTAGAGTGACACGCCGCCGTTCATAATGCCGGTGTATTGATGAACCTTTGGCGTGACCGGCATCGTCAGCACAACGCGTTTCGGCGTCGCGACCTCTATCTTCACGCCGAGAAACTGCAATAGCTCGTTCTCGGCAACTTTTTCAAACAATTCGTTCTTGTCCATCGTTTAATGAGTATTTAAGCATACAAACCTTGCCGGAAAGATCGGCGAAGGTAGAATTGTAGAGGAGATAAAGTTATGAGCACGAATACAGTCAAATTACATCGCGTTTTTAAGGCACCGGCAGAAAGAGTTTATAAAGCGTTTCTCGACCCCGACGCAATGGCCAAGTGGCTGCCGCCGAACGGGTTTACATGTAAAGTTCACGAGATGGATGCCCGCGTCGGCGGTAAATACAAGATATCTTTTACAAATTTCGGCACGGGGCAAAGTCATTCTTTCGGCGGCGAATATAAAGAGCTTGTCCCGAACGAGCGTATCGTAAACTCGGACAAATTCGACGACCCGAACCTTCCCGGCGAGATGACGAACACGGTCACTTTTAGGGAAGTTTCTGTCGGCACCGAGGTCAACATCTTGCAGGAAGGCATTCCCGCCATGATTCCCGCCGAAGCATGTTATCTCGGCTGGCAAGAATCGCTGAAACTGCTCGCGATGCTAGTCGAATCGGACATTCCTGATCAGCCGTGATTCTTAATTGAAAAGGGCGCCTCAACAGCGCCCTTAATCCGAGTTTTATCTCGTCAATAATCTTTAACTCAAATAACCCTTGAACTTCTCCTTCGTCGCCGAATAATTCGGAAAGATCTTTGCGAGGTCTTTTGCGTTCGATTGTTTGTACGCGGCTTCGGCAAAGACATCGCGGAAGTCGGTGGTGACGTCGAGGTCACGGCCGTCGTAAAGTTTGTCTGATTTAAGACCGCGAAATTCGCCATAAACTTTACCGCCCCGAACTCCATTACCGACCACGAACATCGTGTTCGCGTGGCCGTGATCGGTGCCGCGGCTGCCGTTTTCGCGAGCGGTGCGACCGAATTCGCTCATCGTCAATACGACCACGTCGTCCATTCGCTTGCCGAGGTCGATCGTAAATGCCGCGATCGATTGTGAAAATGTGCGAAGGTAATTTGCGAGCGCACCGCGTGCGCCGCCTTCGTTTAGGTGCGTGTCCCAATTCAGGTCGCGGCCTGTGTCGGTGAACGCGACTTCGAGACCGACACCGGCTTTTATGAGCTGCGCGATCTGTTGCATCGAGTGTCCGAACTGCGTTGCCGGATAAACGGCGCCGTTCTCAGGTTTGTATTGCGCGGGATTCGCCGTCTTTAAAAAATTCACGGCTTCGAAAGTTTCTTTGCCTGTCTCGCCGAGCGTGTCTTTTGCGTTTTGTTGGTATATTCCCTCAAAGCCGCCCTTCATATTTTGCGAATAGATGCCGGCACGAACCGAAAAGTCCGCAAGATTTGTCATCGCGACCGACGAAGCTCGTCCGTAGAGAGCGCGTGGTAGCGATTGTGTCATCGACACGGCTTGGAAAGGTGAAACGTCCTTCGACGTAGAATTTTGCAATACGCGGTTGAGCCATCCGTCGCGTGTTCCTTTGACGCCGGGTGTCGCCGATTCCATATAATCTTGCGCGTCGAAGTGTGAACGCGTGTTGTCGGGCGAGCCGACAGCCGTGATCGCCGCAAGCTGACCACTCTTCCACAACGGCTCGAACGCCGTCATCGACGGATGCAGGCCAAATGTGTCGTCGAGCTTGATCGCGCCGTCAGTTTTGCCGGGTTTTGCGACAGCGATTGTCGGTCGAAGATTGTAATATTCACTCTCGCCATGCGGCACGAGCATATTCAGCCCGTCAACCGCGCCGCGCTGAAAGATCGTGACCAAAACCTTTTTCTTCCCGTAACCTTTCGCAACACTTTGCGCCGCCGCAAACTGATGCAAAAACTCCGGCGCCGCCGCCATAAAACCAAAACTCGCTAAGCCGATGCCGCCCGTCTTTATAAAAAATCGCCTGTCCATCATTACAAAAAACCTCTGTCGGTTATATTTTCAACCGAAACTTAGACGCTAAAGCTCCACCGAATGTCGGATTTATTTTCTCTCGTCGGTTTACTTCCCATGGCAACGAATAATAAATTATAAGCTGATGACACGCGAGCAACTCGTAAACCTGATTCTCGAACGCTTCGACCGGGACGCCGCGAGTATTAAAGCCGATTTTGCCTCGGATAAGGGCGTCACGGCAAACTACGCCGCTATCGACGAACTGCTACCACGTGAAATCGCGGATCAAATCGTCGCTGCTTTTCCGCCGAGTCGTGACATGCGGCTGCTCGATAGCTTTCGCGAACGCAAATTTACGTCAAAGTCGCTCGACAAATTTGACCCGCTGATCGCCGATATAACTTTTGCATTTCAAGACGAACGCGTCATTAACAAAGTTGCCGAACTGACCGGCCTCCGCGACGCCGTCGGCGACCCGCACCTTTACGCCGGCGGCATCAGTGCGATGGAGCGCGGACATTTTCTTAATCCGCACATCGACAACTCGCACGACGGCGAACAGCAAAATTATCGCGTGCTGAATTTGCTCTACTACATCACGCCCGATTGGAGAAGCGCGAATGGCGGCAATCTCGAACTCTGGGACGAACACGTCACACGCCCCGTCGAGATACCGAGCCTATTTAATCGCCTCGTCCTGATGGCGACACACGCCAAATCGTGGCACTCGGTCAACGCCGTCAAGTCGGACGGCACACGTCGCTGCATCTCGAATTACTATTTTTCGCCGTACTCACCAAACGGTTACGAGACGACGCACGTAACATATTTTATGGCGCGACCCGAGCAGAAACTTCGCCGCATCGTAACAAAGATCGACAGCGAAATGCGCTCGCTCGCTCGTAAAATTAAGAAAGACGGTTTTGGGCGAAAGGATCTTTACGAGGGTAAAGAAAAGTAAAATGCCAACTCGTGTTACTTCCGCTTTGCGGCTTTGCGGGAACCTCTTTCTCCCGAAAAGCCGCAAAGATAAACCCGGATTACGCGATAGGAGCCTTTATCCTATTTTCTTTCTTTGCGTTCTTTGCGGCTTTGCGTGAAAAAAAATTCTTTTATCTCACGCAAAGACGCAAAGAACGCAAAGAAATCACAAAGAAGAAAGAAGAAGAAAAATCATTACTCTTTCTAATGCTTAATCTGGGATAACCTCAAAGGCCGAATATCACCGAATCAAAATCTCATCGATAAAGATCCACGGCTCGCCGCCCGCGCCCGCGTGCCACGCGGGGATCTTGCCAAAGTTAAATGCTCGCAGCCGCACGAATCGTGCTTTTGTTGACGCGATCTTCTGTCGATACTCTTTGATCGTCGGCGTCATCTCACGCCGCGAGAAAAAGGGCTTGATATCAGCGACGCGCGTAAAATTCACGCCGTCGCTCGAAACCTCAAACTCAACACGATCCGGCATCCATATCCACGGCACCGCAACCTGCAAAAAGCTCGCACCGACCTCACTGATCTCAGTCGTCCTTTGCAGATCGACAACCGCCTCATACGGCTTGCCCTGAATCCCCTGCCACTCGCCACTCGCAAAATTCACCGTCCCGCGAATGCCGTCAACGATCGCATTCTCACCGCCGCCTGTGTATTGCGTGCTGTAACCTGAGACAACCCTGACCGTCCAGTCGTTCGGGCGTTTTGTCAGTAACGCATCCACCTTGAAGCTGGTCGTCCCGTGCGGCATGATCGCGATCGCATTGACCGTGGTGGTCCGGTCGACCGTAAACGAACCTGTGTAGGCAGTCGCGTTAGCTGTCGGTGTCCATCCGTCCGTGGTGTACATTATGTGGGCACGCGGAGTGATCGTCGAAAGCGTAACGGTCGTTTTGTCACGGAAGGTCCGATCACCCTCGATAGCAGGGACTGCGACCGAGTCGATATCCAGCGATGACGCAGGAAACGCTGTAAACGCACCATTGACGGGCGAGTTCGTCATCGTAAACTCAAGAACGCCGCCTTTCATCAGATCATCCTGGGTTATGAAAGCCTTCTTGTGCAGCGTGCCGTTAAGTTTTGCGGCAGCGATATAGAGATTTTTGCCTGAAACATTCCTCGCCCGGATCGTGAACGTCCTGCCGTTTTCCAGCTTGTATTTCACCTCCGGAAACAACGGCGTGCCGAAACAATAATAAGGTTCGCCCGGAGCGACCGGATAAAAACCGCTCGCGCTCAAAATGTACCAAGCCGACATCTGGCCGCAGTCTTCGTTGCCGATCAGGCCGTCGGGCGCGTTGCGGTAGAAATTATCCATGATCTGCCGAACGTATTTTTGTGTTTTCCATGGCTCGCCCGCGTAGTTATAAAGATACGCATGTGCGTGCGAAGGCTCGTTGCGGTCCGCGTATTGGCCGATCAGCCCTGTCAGGTCAGCCTGTTCGCGCCCGGCGAGTTTCTGTGAGGTCGTGAAAAGCTCGTCGAGTTTTGCAACGAACTTCTCACGGCCGCCCATCAACGTCATCAAATGCGAAACATCATGCGAAACGAAGAACGAATACTGCCATGAGTTGCCCTCGGTGAATCCAAAGGTGACCTCGTTCGGTGCGAACGGTTCGACAAAACCGCCATTCTTTTTCGGGCGGAAGAAACCGGTTTTTTTGTCGAAAAGGTTTTCGAAGTAGCGGGCTCGTCGCTCGTACTTAGCAATTTCTTCCTTTAACTTTGCCGTTTCCGCATTGATTTGGTGAAGATCGACCCGCCGTTGAAAAACAATCTTGCCCATCTGAGCGATGCACCAATCGTTGTAGGCGTATTCGAGCGTTCGCGAAACCGATTCGTTCTCGTCCTCCATCGATATGTAGCCGCGTTTTTTGTAGGCGGCGAGGCCGAAGTGGTCGAGTTCGGCGGAGTGTTTCGCGGCGGCGTAGGCTTTTTCGTAATCGAAGCCTTTGATGCCCTTGGCCATCGCGTCGGCGATGACCGAGACGGCGTGGTAGCCGATCATCGTGTCGGTCTCCTCGCCCCACAGTTCCCAAACCGGCAGTCGCCCGCCCTGCTCGTAGATGCGTATGAACGAATTGATGTAATCGACGGTTCGTTTCTGATCGATGATCGTATAAAGCGGATGCGCCGCGCGGAACGTGTCCCACAAACTGAACACCGTGTATTGCTCCGAAGCTCCCATCCTTACGAAGGAGGGGTGGACGCCGCTTTGGGCGGACGGGGTGGTTCTCTCTGACGCGCGGGTGCCCTTACTTCGTGCGGGCTTCTGCAACTCGTACCCCGGCAATTGATGAATCTTCCCATCGTGACCTTTATACTTCCCGTCAACGTCGTTGAAAACATTCGGATGGATCATCGTGTGATACAGCGCAGTGTAAAAGTTTGTCGTCTGCTCATCGGTGCCGCCGGAAACCTCGATCTTTGAAAGCTCCTTGTTCCACGCACTTCGCGCATCCGCCCGCACCTTGTCAAAATCCCAATGCGGCAACTCCGCTTCGAGATTCTTGCGCGCCCCCTCTATCGAAACGGATGAAATGGCGACCTTGAGAAGAATTTGCCGATTTTTCGGCTTACTGAAAGGAAGGGCGGCTCGAATGTGTTCACCAAGGTATGTATCAATCCACGCCTGACTTTTCGTAATATGAGGCTCTGGATAAATGTACTCTTGGTACCAGTATGGAGCGGCGAACCGTTCAGAAAACTGGGCGACGAAATATATGGTCTGATCCTTTGCCCAGGAAGAAGAACGCCGCCATCCTTCAATTCGATCTCCCTTAACATCGATTTGCGACATCAACGTTTTGTCGCGCCATGTTAGATCGAGTGTGATCTTTGCTTCGCTATTAGCAGGAAAAGTGTATCGATGAAACCCAACGCGCGTTGTTGCTGTCATCTCGGCGAGAATTCCGTCGTCATCAAGTATGACCGAATAATAGCCGGGCTCAGCCTTTTCATTTGCGTGAGAGAACTTCGATGCATAACCATTAACCGTCTTATCGCCGGCTTTCGCAAAGAACTGCGGTTCCCCGACCGTCGGCATGAACAAAATATCGCAACCGTCCGGAATGCCCGTCCCCGACAGGTGAGTGTGCGAAAAACCAAATATCGTGTCGTCGGAATAGTGATAACCGCTGCTTCCGTCCCAGTTGTCGATGCGCGTGTCGGGCGAGAGCTGCACCATCCCGAACGGCATCGTCGCGCCGGGAAATGTATGTCCGTGGCCGCCGGTGCCGATGAATGGGTTGACCCATTTCGCGTAATCGCGCGTTTGGGCGAGAGTACCTGTGACACCCACTGCCAGACAAAGAACTAATGCTAATCGCTTCATTGGTTTTATGAATTGCCTCCGACTTCAGTCGGAGGTTGAGGTGCATACGGGCTTTAGCCCAATTTCTTCCAACCTGCACTTCACCAGGATTAAACACTGCTTTGGCTAAAGCCAAGAATCTCTCTGAGACTCTCACCTCCGACTAAAGTCGGAGGCAATTCATAAGAATTATTACAACAGCATTGCACCATGCTATATTGAATTGCCTCCGACTTCAGTCGGAGGTTAACGGCACACAAACAAATCCGGCTTTAGCCGAAACTGTTCTGTAAGGACTAAGACTCTATAACCTTTCTGAAGAGTTCGGCTAAAGCCGAGAATCTCTCTGAAACTCTGTCTCCGACTAAAGTCGGAGGCAATTCATAAAAGCTCTTAGGAATCGTCATCATTGAATCTCTGAAAGCCATACTTTTTTATCATGGCATCGAACTCTGCTTCGAACGGTTTCTTGCTATGATGCTCTTCCTGATTCTTAATATAGTCGCGCGTTTTATCCAAGATCGACTCACAAACACCAACGGCAAAATATTCATGCTGCCATTGGAATTTAGTCGCACAAAGCTTTTGCTGATTTATCCAGTGAGAGGATTCACCTTTTAGGAGCTTAACTATCTGTGAAATGGTTTGCTCAGTACCGAGTGAGATCAAGCAATGAACATGCTCGCGGTATCCATTGATGAAATCGAGGAAAATACCTTTTGCTCGAGCATTCTCTCTAATGTGCTGAAACACGCGCTGACGGATGTCATCGGTGAGCAGCGGCAGTCGATTCTTTGTCGTCCACACAAAGTGAATCCAGACTTTTACATGTGGCATGGTGATGTTCGGCTAAAGCCAAGATCCTTTTTTGAACTCTACCTCCGACTAAAGTCGGAGGCAATTCATAATATTAGTGTACCAACTCGCCACCGCTAAGGTTTCGCCCGAAGCGGTTGCACCCTGGGCTTTAATATTTGTCGCTGTTAGCGACAGAACGTGATCTTTAGATTTTATCGCGAATCATCGAGCACCACTAAGAAGCCTGCCAACTCGGTCGGCATTTGTTGTTTGAACTCCAACCGCTCTCGAGTCTTCGGATGCGTGAATGCGAGGCGTTCAGCGTGAAGGAAAAATCGGCCGAGCTTTTCTACCGCTTTTTTGATCGGCTGGTCCGCGATGGTATTGTCGCGGCCTTCGTTATAAATGGCATCGCCGACGACCGGGTGGTTTATCGACGCAAGGTGAACGCGAATCTGATGTGTGCGGCCGGTTTTGATCTCGACGTCGAGTAGCGTGAATTTATCGAACCGCTGTTTCACCTTCCACAAACTCAGCGCGCTGCGACCAGTCGGGGCGACCTTCATTCGCAGGCGATTGTGCTTGTTGCGAGCGATCGCTGCGTCGATCTTGCCGCTGTTTTGTTCGGGTGAGCCGTGAACGAGCGCGATGTAAGATTTCTCAACCTCGCGATCGTGAAACTGCCGCGACAATTCTTCGGCAGTTCGTTCGTCTTTTGCGACGACGATCAGGCCCGATGTGTCTTTGTCGAGGCGGTGAACGATTCCGATTCTGTTCGAGAGAACCACCCCGTCCGCCGAAGCGGCGTCCACCCCTCCTTTGTAAGGAGGGGAGCTTTCTTGACTTGTATTCTCGGCGTCTCCGCGTCTCTGCGGTGAAAAATGATAAGCAATTGCATTCGCCAGCGTGCCGCTCGTGACGCCGGCGCCGGGATGGACGACCATTCCGGCGCTCTTGTTGATGACGGCGAGATATTCGTCTTCATAAACGATGTCGAGCAGAATGTTCTCAGGCTCAAAGTGCGTTGTGGGCAGTTCGGTTAATTCGACTTCGACAACGTCACCATCACGAAGTTTGTATGACGGCTTTGATTCGCGCTCATTGACGAGAACATCGCCGTCATCGATCAGTCTTTGCAGACGCGTGCGCGACCAGCCGTCGATCTGACCGGCAAGATAGGCGTCGAGCCTCGATCCGGCGTCAGCCGCCGTCGGGACATAGGTGGTTGATGGAACTTCGTTATTCACCGACGCTGATTGTAAATTGTTAATTGGAAAATTGTTAATTGGCAGAGGTGATTTCCTCTTTTTCCAGTTAACAATTTTCCAATTAACAATTTACAATTCGGCGGTTTTTGAGCGATCTCGTCTGAGACGCATTACAAGAAATACGGCGCTCGATATCGCGACTATGAGACTGACGACCTGCGATGTGGACAAACCGGTGAGCGTGGTTAATCCAAATAAATCTCCGCGCGGGTCGTCGCGGATGAATTCGATCGAAAAGCGAAAGATCGAATAGATAATTCCGTAGGCGATCAAAATCTGACCGTCGAATTTTTTTCGTCGATGCAGCCAAAACAGAAAAGCGAACACGGCGAGCATAAAAAAGGATTCGATAAGCTGCGTCGGCCAGAGATAAAGATCGCTGCCGTCAGGACCGACCACGGGCACGCCGGTGTATTGATGTCCGAGATCGGTAAAATGCACGCCGATAGGATAATGACAAACGTCGCCCCAGCAGCAGCCGGCGGCAAAGCAGCCTTGACGCCCAAACGCCTGGCCGAGCGCGACCGCAGGCGCGAACGCATCGGCCGTTTTCCAAAAAGGCAGTTTGTAATAACGAACTAGAAAAACGACCGACAAAAACCCGCCGATCAAACTGCCGTAAAAAACTCCACCGCTGCGCAAAAAATCGAGCGAGAAAATCGAGACGTTGTCCTCGACGAGCAGCATCAAGATCTTTGAGCCGAGCAGTCCACCGACCAGAGTCCACAGGCCGAGATCGTAAATTCGCTCGCGCGGCAATCCGTCACGGGCCGCTAAACGCGAAGCCGCAAACAGCGCGACCAACATTCCGAGCGCCAGCCAGATGCCGTAGCTTGTTATTGGGAAATCGCCGATGCGGAAAAGTTCAGGATACATCTGTCGATTGCGGATTGCGGATTGCGGATTGCGGATTGGCTTCGTGTCCGTGCTCTTTTCGTTTGTTCATGAATAGATCGACGATCATTAGCGTCGCGCCGGTTACTATCGCCATATCGGCGACGTTGAATGTCGGATAATGCCACGAGCCGAATTGCACGTCGATAAAATCGATGACATAACCGAGCCGCAATCTGTCTGTCACGTTGCCTGCAATTCCGGCGAGAAGAAGCGCGAGCGAGCCGAGCACGCGGTCGTCGGTTCGCGGCGTGCGCCAAAAAAAATAAAGCACGAGGGTCGCCGCAACGACTGCGACGATCGACAAACCCCAACGCCCCATCTCGCCGTGATCGTCGAGCATCGAGAACGCGACGCCCGTATTCTGCGCATAAGCAAAATTCAAAAAGCCCGAGATAACCGACCGGTCGCCGCCAAGCTTTAGCTCACGCACAGCCCACGCCTTCGTGACCTGATCGATCATAAAGACGCCGCCGGTGATGGCGAGATAGGCGAGCTTCCAAATAATGTCGCGTTTATTCACTAGTTCTTTTTCAACTCCGGCATCATTTTCGGCTCGGCAAAAAACGATTTGTTGACGATCTTCCACTCGCCGTCGATCTTGAGCAGCGACATGTAATCGGTAAATTTTACGGACGGATAATCGAGAATGATCACCGCCATTGCCGCGTTGCCGACGATATGGACCGAATCGATCCAACGTTTCCGTTTCGACTCGTCGGCGGCGGGTTTGCCCGACATGCCTGCGATGTAATCTGCGAACGAACGCGTGGTGTATTTGCCGTCGCGAATGAAAATAAGATTGCCCTCGGTGTGAAAGGCTTTCTTCATAAACTCGCCGTCGCCCGTCGCGTGACCTTTTAGATAATTTTCGAGCGGAACGCGCACCGCATCTTTGTCAGGATGCTGTCCATATCCGGCAATGACGAATGTAAGTAAAATGCTAAGCGATAAAAATAGAATTCGGTTTTTCATAGACTGCCTCCACAGTATGTCATTGTTACTATTCCAAATCGTTACTACCAAACACCGACTCGACGAGCTCGATGAACTTCGCCCGAACCGACTCATCCAATTCTTGCGCAAACTGCGCGCCCAAATGCTTGATCTTTATCATCTCCTGCACGTCGGCAAGATCCTTCAGTCGATCCGACGCGGTCATTCCAGATGCGAGTTTGAGCTCAATCAACTTTTCGAGCGTGATCGTTTTTACACCGTCTATAACTATTGTGAAATCGGCCGGATCGGGAAACACGACCGGTTTCGGCAAACCGTCCCCGGGAAATTCGCCGGTGGTAATAATATCGACTGGAATATTTTCATTCGTCGTTCTGAATTTCTTTTTAGCTCCGTCAAATGCCGGTCGATAACCGAGACCGATAAGTTCATCTCTAAATCTCTCAAGGCCCTCTTTTGTTAGCAGCAGATCGATATCAACGGTTAGTCGCTGAAAACCATGTTGATTCAGTGCGATGGCTCCAACCACCGCGTAATCGATGTGACGAGCTTCGAGATCGTGAACCAAGCGCGATAATGCGTCGTTAAGCATACCTACTCCATTAAAAAACCGCACGGCTTCTGCGTAGGCCGCTGTAGGCTTGGAAATCAAAGCCTGAAAATCGTTTTCCATCGTTCGAACATTATACCGTTGAAAGCTGATTTAAGAGTCGACAATTTTGTCGAGTGACTCAAAGCAGCGTTCGCAGACGGTTGGGAATTTTGCAAATTCGCCGACGCGCGTCGAGTAGTTCCAGCATCGCTCGCATTTTTCGCCGTCGGCGCGTTGAATCTCAACTTTCAATGTGTCGCCCTCGCGAACCTCAACCTGCGAAACAATAAAAATGTAACGCAACTGCTCGTAATAATCGAGCAGAAAGCGCGTCGTGGCAGCGTCGGTCGTGAGTATAACTTTTGCTTCGAGCGACGAGCCGATCTGCTTGTCATTACGCGCGGTTTCTAAAGCTTTTAAGACTTCGTCGCGAATTGTGAAAATTCTCTCCCAATTTGCCAGCAAGTTTGTATCGACTGCTGCATCAGCTTTTGGAAATTCCACAATGTGAACTGACGTAGCTTCACGTGCGGGCAGATTTTCCCAAGCTTCGTCCGCAGTGTAAGCGAGCATTGGAGCAAGCAACCGACACAACGAATCTGCAATTTTGTAGAGTGCGGTCTGCGCCGACCGGCGTGCTTCACTTTTCGGCGCCGCGATATAAAGCCGATCTTTTATGATGTCGAAATAGCGCGCCGACAACGTGACTGTGCAGAAGTTGTATAGCGCGTTGTAGGCAGTTTGAAAATCGTAAGTTTTGTAACCCGCGACAACCTTTGCCGTGACTTCATCGAGCGACGCGAGCGCCCAACGGTCGATCTCGATCATCGCTTTTGACGCGACCGCATCTTTTTCGGGATCGAATCCGTCGAGATTACCGAGCGCGTAACGCAAAGTGTTTCGCATCTTTTTATACGCGTCGATCACTCGTGCCAAGATCTCGTCCGAGCAGCGAACATCTTCGGTATAATCGACCGCCGCTGCCCAAAGCCGCAGCACGTCGGCGCCGGATTTGTCGATGATCTCCTTCGGCGCGGTGACGTTGCCGAGTGACTTCGATTGCTTGCGACCTTCGCCATCGACGACCCAGCCATGCGTGATGATCTGTTTGTATGGAGCGTTGTCATGAGCGGCAATTCCGCAACTCAAACTCGAGTTGAACCAACCGCGATACTGATCGCCGCCTTCGAGATAAACGTCCGCCGGAAATCGCAGCGTGTCGCCGCGAGTCTCCAGAACCGCGACACACGACGAACCCGAATCGAACCACACATCAAGAATGTCCGTCTCTTTTCGAAAATCTTTACCTCCACAATTCGTGCATTCGTGGCCTTCCGGCAGCAGCTCTTTCGGCTCGCGGGCATACCACGCATCAGCAGTCTCGACCGCGAAAATATCCGCGACGTGATCGATAATCTTCGCGTCGGCGACCGCTTCGTCACAACCTGCGCAATAGAAAACCGGTATCGGCACGCCCCAAGAACGCTGCCGCGACACGCACCAGTCGGGTCGCCCCTTGAACATATTTGTCATGCGGCCCTCGCCCCACGTCGGGTGCCATTTTACGTTCGCGATCTCGTCTAACGCACGCTGCCTTAACGATTGCGGATTGCGGATTGCGGATTGCGGATTTCCCGATCCAACTGGTTCGGTCGAGACCCTTGTTGCAGAATCCGCAATCGAGCTGTCCATCGAAACAAACCACTGCGGCGTCGCGCGAAAGATGACAGGATTTTTACAGCGCCAGCAATGCGGATAGCGATGATTGTAATTTTCAGAATGAACTAACGCGCCTGAGTCACGAAGAAAATCGACGATTTTCGGATTTGCTTTAAAAACAGTTTCGCCCGCGAAGTGCTCGACCTCGCTCGTAAAATGTCCGCCCGCATCGACCGGCGTGTAAATGTCGAGGCCGTATTTTTTCGCGATGTGAAAGTCGTCGGCACCGTGTCCCGGCGCCGTGTGAACACAGCCCGTGCCGCTTTTTTTCGCGGACTTGTTTTCAAATCTCACGTCGAGTTCGACTTCGGCGTCGGCCTCGCCGAGCGTGACGTGCTCGCCGTTCATAATGAGCGACGTGCGGTCGAGCCACGCGTGTTTTGCTTCGAGTTTGTCGAGCTTTGAACCTTTGAAACGTGCAAGTTCCGGAACGCGGACGCCCTCGTCCGCAATGAGCGAAGCGAACTGACTGACAAGTTCAGACGCAACAATATACACTTCCTCAGTCCCGTCACTCTCCGATGCAGATGCGGACGAGGGCGTCCGCGTTACGATCGCGGAGTAATCAAAATCAGGATGCACGGCGATGCCGAGATTCGCGGGCAGCGTCCACGGCGTGGTCGTCCAGATCACAACGAAAACATTTTTGCCCGCGAGCGCGGCGGCGATCTCGGCCGGATCGGACTTGAGCGGAAACTTTACATAAACCGACGGCGAAGTGTGTTCGCGATACTCGACCTCGGCCTCGGCGAGCGCGGTCTGGTCGTGGATACACCAATAGACGGGCCGCAGTCCTTTGTAAACAAAACCGCGTTCAAGAAACTTGCCAAAGAGACGCGCGGTCGATGATTCGTATTCGGCCGACATCGTCAGATACGGATTTTGCCATTCGCCCAAAATGCCGAGCCGCTGAAAGTCGCGCGTCTGAGCATTCATCGCCGTCGAAGCGTGCTCACGGCAAATGCGGCGAAACGACGCGACGGGAATGTCAGCTTTGTTCTTGCCCTTCTCGGCCAGTTTTTTTTCGACGATCGTCTCGATCGGCAAACCGTGACAGTCGTAGCCCGGCACGTACGGCGTGTCGTAACCCATCATCGAGCGCGTCTTGACGACGAAATCTTTTAGAATTTTATTGAGCGCCGTGCCGATATGAATGTCGGCGTTTGCATACGGCGGGCCGTCGTGGAGGATAAATTTCTCACGCCCGGCACGTGCCTCCGAGATCTTTTTGTAGAGGTTCATTTCCTGCCACTTTTTCAAACGAGCAGGTTCCATCTGACCGAGATTCGCCTTTTGTGAAAAGTCGGTCTTTGGCAGGTTAACTGTCTTTTTCAGGTCTAATGGTTCAGTCATACACAGTCAGAACCACCTGCGGTAGCGGGTGGTTTAACGTAACATTCTTCAACCACCCGCTACCGCAGGTGGTTCCGACAAATCAAAAAGTCCCAAGCCTTTCTTTCGGCTTGGGACTCGTAGGCAAACTTTCGCCATCGCTCGTTTCTATGTCAAGCACGTCCCGTCGATCTTAATAATAATGGGCGATGGCCTCCGCATATTCGCTAAGTTAGAATAACATAATCTTCAAGAACTACTCTGAAATCATACTGTTTTTGATGAGGTTCCGGATCGTCCACAATTGCTATGAGGTCGCGAAATTCTTCAAAGAATTTTCCAAGGGCGTTTTTATATCCGCGTCAGTTGAATGATCTTGAAACAAGGGAAACTCTTTATTTGCCGAATCCGTAACGATAAATTCAATATCATTTTTTTGAAATCTTTTGGTAAGCCGCTTTCTTATGATTTCAAAATATTTTTTTTTGTTATCAATTAAAGTGACATTTCTTCCGAGCTTTAATGCTGCGAGACCTGTTGTACCGCTCCCGGCAAAAGGATCAAGGATATTGTTACTTTCGATACTGAAAAGATTAATAAAGAATTCCGGCAATGCTCCGGGAAAAACCGCCGGATGTCCCATGTCCTTTCCAACCACAGCGACCGAAACATTATTGCCAGGCAATACGCTTTCCTTTCCCAACCAATTTCTCAGATCTCGCCCAAATCCGCTGGCGTTTTCGCTGTTATGACGCTCGTTACTTTTTCCGTTGAGGTTGGAAAGCCGCGTTTTTGCCCAATCGCCCATCGGACGACGCACGGCGTCTTGATACATTTTGAAATCCTTTCGTTTAGTAAGATGAAAACAATACTCCCATTCGTCCCTCAGGCGATTTTTCCAATAACCGGGCATAGCATTCGGCTTTGTCCAGATGAAATCATCGACACATCGCCAGCCAGCTTGCTCCATCTTCATTATGGTTTTCCAAACGTATCGGTCGCGAACACCATTTATAACCTTGTCCTTTATATTGATAACAAATGACCCGTCATCAGCAAGTACCCGCCAAAATTCTGGATGAAACTCCATGAAAAAATCTGGGTATCCTTCTGTTGTTATGCTGTCGTAGTGTTTTTTGCGAGCGTCGGCGTAAGGCGGCGATGTCACTATAAGATTGAAATAGCCATCGGGGAAATCCTTTAAGACCTCTTTCGAGTCTCCGCAAAAAACAGAAGCTTTAGCACTTATTGTCATTCTTAAAATCTCTTATGCCCATGACGAACAACTTTGCCAAGCGATGAGCATTATTAAAATTACCGTTATCATCAATGAGTTTAATCTCTTCGCAGGATTTCCCAAAGGATTCGATCAAAATATCAGGAACGCCAGCATAATCAAGTCTTGTAGCACCTACGCTCTCAAGCGTGGAAACCACGGCCTGAATGACTTCCAGATACGAATAATTTGTGAAGAACGGCCAGAAAAAGTCGGAAAGCCATACTTCCGTGTTTGCCGAATATGCTTGACCTGTTCGTTGCTCGCGTTTGATAAGTCTGGCACCATGCTCCATTGCGATGCCGAAAACGCAAATATATGGACCTGTCCTATTCTTATCGTTTATAGCTACGGTCTCCAATGCACGAATTGCTTTCGGCCAGTCCTGTCCGCCCATTGTGTTCGAGCGATTTTTGACAGATACATAGATCGTCACAGGTTTCTTCGATTTTTCAACAACATCAATTACAGTATTGAAATCGGCCTCTACTCCACCGACATCTGAAACCAATACGAACCGTTTGCTCGCTAGGGCCATATCACGGGCAATGTATTGATAACGCCAGCCGGAGTTCATCCTTTCCTTTTGCAGCGTTCGATTATGAAACTGCTCTCGGGCGATTTCGCTGTAATGTCTTCCAAAACAATCAAACGCCGTTGATGCAGGATCACCGCAATATTTGACGAAATATTTGAACAGGTCATCGCCGGCTTTCAGCAGCTTTGCTTGTAGATCCTCATCTCTTGTATCTTCTCCTATTTCCAGTATTGCACGGCTTGACTTGCCACTTGCGTAACTAATCGCATCCTCTATGATTGTCCGAAATTTGCTCGCATCTATCCTGATCTTATGCGGCATTAATTCGTCTTCATGCAGATAACCTGCGAAGGGATGGTCGTCATCATCTATTCTTGGATAAGATTGAGGCCTGCTCATATGTTCGATAATGATACCTGAAAACTGCTCTTGAAATCCTCTATTCCTCCTCCACCGTGCAGAGCAGCGGATATTCGCGTGACTTGGCGAGATTGAGGGCTTTATCGCACTTCATCGTGGCGATCTCGTATGGGTAAATGCCGGCGACGCCGATGCCTTCGTTGTGAACTATGAGCATGATCGTAAAGGCTTCGGCCTCGGTGCGCGAAAAGACGTGTTCGAGCACAAATACGACAAAATCCATCGTCGTAAAATCGTCGTTGTGCAGAATTACCTTAAATAATTTCGGCTTTTCGAGCCGCGTCTTTTTTTCGGGCAAGACGCCGACGCCGCCTTCTTCGCTGTCGGTCCACTCGGGCATAAAGAATTATAGACATAACTTGGCTTTTCTGTTAAATTTCTTGTGCGCTGTTTACCAAGTAACCAATTTTTGACGCGTGGAACTGAAACCCACGCTTTATTGAGCCTTTTGTCAGCTACCGACAAATGAGTAAAGGAAGACATTTATCAGCAGTGTCAGGCAAGGCGAGCGCTCGCGCGGGTGCAGCGATCTCGCCGCAGCAGATCGACGCTGTATTCACAAAAGTCGGGCAAAATTTGCGCGACGGCAAGTCGAACGCAGCAGAAGGTTTGCTTACCAAGACGATCAAGACCTATGCTCACAAACCCGACGACCTTGCCAGTCTTAAACGCCTGCTTTCCTTCACGCTCGAGACGACCGGCCGCTACAAAGAGTCGCTCGAAGCCCTAAACGAATACGAAACCGCCGAAAGCCGCTCCGATCTGTCGCAGCAGACGGAGATATTAGTTCGCAAGCAGCTCGCCATCGCATTCAGCAACGCCGGCGATCAGCCAAAGGCGATCACGCTGCTAAAAGACACGCTTCAAACTGTTGAGAACGAAGAGCTTTCGCCGATCGCCGGCAGCATCGACATCGCGCTGGCTCGCATCTATCGCAAACTCAGCGAATATCCGATCTGTCGTGATTACGCCGAGCGAGCACTAAATTATTTTCGAAACAACGGCGACTGGTTGGGGATGGCCGAGGCGTATCGCGAGATCGCGAACAGCCTGCATCAGGAAGGCCACAGCGACAAAGCGATCGAGTATTTCGAGCTCGGCATCAAGATCATCGGCAACAATTCGGCGCCGTTCATGCTTGGCAAACTTTACACAGACATGTCGGGCGCATATTGGTTTTTGCGTCGCCCGCAGGACGGAATCGCGTGTCTCGAGAAATCGATCGCTTTTTTTGACAAGACCGAACACGCGCTCAATTCGGTGATCGCCTACAACAACCTCGGTATAAATCTGATTTTGACAGGCGACTGGGGCAAAGCCGAAGAAATGATACTCCGCGCGCTAGAGATCGCCGAAAATCAGGATCCGAACCACGCGCATGTCATCGGCATTCTCGATTCGTTAGCAGATCTAATGATCTTGCGCGGCGATCTGGTCAAAGCCGAAGAGCTGCTTGATCGCTCGATTTCGCTCGCTCAAAAGAATAAACGTCCGTTCTACGAGATTCAGTCGATGCGAAACCATGCGCGGTTATATCTCGCTCAAAATAAGTTTGAAGCCGCTCTCGATAAGGCGAATGAGACGCTCGCGTTTGCCGAAAAACTGGGCGACAGTCATTTTCCGCCGATGGCCGGCCTGATACTCGCCGAGTGTTACTTGAGAAAAGTTGATGTTGAAAAGTGTATCGATACACTCGACGAGATAGAGACGGGCGAGCCGTCGTCGGATTTTTATGTTCTCGGTAACATTCAGCGCATTCGCGGACTTATTGCACTCGCTGATAAAGACGCGGAACTCGCCGTCCATCATTTTAACCGTGCATTGACCATCTTTGAGGCGGCCGGCGATCTTTATCACACGGGTTTGATCCATTCGCTGCTTGGTTCGAATCTCGCTGAGATCGACCCGACACAGGCGAGAAGACATTTGCATTCAGCCGGCGAAGCATTTAACAGACTCGGGCTTTCCACCGATCTCGAAGCCACTCGCAAAGAGATCGAACGCCTCGACAGCGTCAGTGTTCAGCCCGAAAGTGCAAAGCGCAAAAACTCTGTCGTCTCGCAACTGCTTACTTTAAGGCTTGCCGAGGCGACCGCATCACGCGAATTATTGTTCCGTGAGCTCGTCGCGGTTCTTAAACAAGAGAGCAACGCCAAAAAGATCGTCATCGCGCAATATAGCGAGGAAAAAAAGTTGTATCCGTTCATCGCCCACGGCTGCACGCCGCTCGAGAGCAATGATCTTGCGACAAAGTTTTGTCAGGCAAAGTATAAGAACGAAGAGAAGGCCTTTGCTCGCGCTAAGGACATTGCATACTTTCCTCTTCGTGGTTCCGCGGCGGCGGTGGCGGTTTTGATGATCAGTCCGCGATCGGGTGCCGAGCTGCGTGACGAAAGCTCGCTGCAGCCGTTGCTTCGCGTAGTCGAGCTTGGAATGGACGTCATCGCGCTTCGCGAAAAAGATAAATCTCAGCCTATCGAAGTCGAATCGAATCCTTACACGTCGAGCAGCTTGATGCCCGGTTTCATACATTCGTCGCCGGCGATGACGGCGCTCGTCGAGGAAGTTTACAAGATCAGATCATCCGATGTGACGGTGCTCGTCACCGGCGAATCCGGCACCGGCAAGGAGCTTGTTTCGCGAGCGATCCATGCCATTTCGAACCGTAAAGACAAGGTTTTTGTGCCGTTCAACTGCACGGCTGTGCCAAAGGAACTTGCCGAAGGTCATCTCTTCGGTTATCGGAAAGGTGCGTTCACCGGTGCGGTAAACGATTCGCCCGGAATGATACGAACCGCCGATGGCGGCACGCTTTTTCTCGACGAGGTCGGCGATCTGCCGATCGACATTCAGCCAAAGCTGCTGCGTTTTTTGCAGGAAGGCGAGATCCAAACGCTCGGTGAAAAGAAACCGATCAAGGTCGATGTCCGCATCATCGCCGCGACAAATATGCCGCTCGAGGACAAGGTAAAAGACGGCAGCTTTCGCGAAGATCTGTATTACAGACTGAACGTCATTCGCCTGCGCGTTCCGCCGCTGCGCGAGCGCCGGGCCGAGATACCGCCGATCGTGAACTATTACGTCAATCACTACTCGGAGCGATTCAACAAAAATAATATTACGTTCACGCCGCAGACCGTCGATATGCTGATGGTTTGCAACTGGGAGGGCAACGTCCGCCAGCTTTGCAACGAAATTCAACGCGTCGTCGCCCGCGCCGAGGACAACGACGTGATAACACCCGAACATCTGTCGCCCGATCTGCAACGCATTGCTAGCCCGCTAACGCCGAGCGGCGGCGAGACAAATTTAAAAACGATAATGTCCTTCGACGAAAGTTTATCGCCATTTGCAAACATCTCGGCGGATGGCGGCACGCTCGAACAAGCCGTGAGTGAGCTCGAAATGCGCCTCATCCGTACGGCTCTCACGCGTCACAACTGGAATATCTCGCGCGTCGCCGCCGAATTAGGACTGACGCGTCGCGGCCTTTACCTAAAACTCGCGCGTTACGGCATAGAGAAAGCTGCCTAAAGATTTACGCGGCGGGCGCAAACAATCTACAATTAATCATCTTGAACGCGACACTCGAAATCACAGAAGCAACCGGGCGCAAATGGAAAGCGCAAATCACGCCGGATAAAAACTGGACGATCGGTCGCGCAAAAGAAAATGCCGTCGTGCTGAACGACCGTCGCGTTTCGCGCAAACACGCCTTCATCGTTTGGGAAGCAAACGACTTTAAACTTATCGACGGATCGATCGAAAACGGCCAGCTCGTGCGCAGCGTTAATCACGTCTTTGTAAACGACGCCGTCGTGCTCGAACACAAACTCGTCGAAGGCGACAGAATCACGATCGGCGAAAGCACGCTCGAGTTTAGCCACATTCCCGACACACTCAAACCGGCTTCAGGCAATCTCTCGCCGCTGCGTTCGCCGTCGCAGGTCGGTATCGAAAAGCCGAAGACCGTCAGCTTTGACGACGCTCCGATGGGACACACACAGGTTGCGATCTCGGTCAACGAGCTGTTGGGACCGCGTTCAAACATCTCGCTCGAACAAGCCGTTGCAACGCCTGAAGAGTTAAAAGATCTTCGCCGCAAAGCAAAAATTCTCGAGCTGCTATACGAGATGAGCAAAACGCTCGGTACGGTTTTCGAGCTTGACGAGTTGTTCGAGCACGCGACCGATCTGATCTTTCGCGGCACGCCGGCCGACCGCGTCGTTGCCTTGCTCGTTGATGATTCGCAAAGCGAGGACAGCAAACAAGAGCTTCAGCAGCTCGGTGCAAAAACGCGTGACAAAGGACTGGAAAAACTTACCGAAAAGCTCGGCGTCAGCCGAACCATAACGCAACAGGTGATGACCGAGCGTGTTGCGATACTGTCGCAAGATGCGAAAACCGACGAGCAGTTTCAGGGCGCCGAATCGATCGTCTCGCAGGGCGTCCGCTCGACGATCTGTGCGCCGCTGATAACGCCGTCGGGCGTTCACGGCGTGATCTACGCGGACCGCCTCGATCCGTTTGCTGCGTTTCGCCCCGATCATCTCGATCTCGTCAGCGCCGTCGCCGCACAGGCCGCCGTTACGGTCGAAACGGTGAAAGCGCACAAACGCCTCGCTCGTGAGGAAGTCGCGCGTGCAAACTACAGCCGCTTTATGCCCGAGTATGTCGTTCAGCAGCTGCTCGAAAACCCGAATTCGTTTCGGCTCGGCGGTGCGAATCAGACGATCACGATCTTGTTTGCCGACATTCGCGGATTCACGACTATCGCCGAAGCACAAAATCCGGAGAAGATCGTGAGCCTGCTCAATCAATATTTTTCTGCGATGTCGGAGATAATTTTCGAGCACGGCGGCACGCTCGACAAATATATCGGCGACGGCCTGATGGCGCTCTTCGGTGCACCGACGGCGACGCCATACGACGCGAGCAATGCGGTCAACGCCGCGGTCGCGATGCAGCGACGGCTGTTGACGCTCAACCCCGAACTTGTCGAGCAAGGTTTTTCGCAGATCGCCGTCGGCATCGGTTTGCACACAGGCGAAGCGACCGTCGGTTACATCGGTTCGGAACAGCGTTCGGAATACACGGCGATCGGCGACGCCGTCAATCTCGCGTCGCGACTGGAGTCGAATGCCTTCGGCGGCCAGATTTTGATCAGCTCTGAAGTCGCAAAAGCCGCAGGCGATATCTTTCCACTGGCGCGTCGCGAGCCGCTGGTGGTTAAAAATCGCAAACAGCCGGTCGAGCTTTACGAAATTAAATGGGCGTGATTTTTATGTTGGAAGCAGTCAGTGATTCAGATTATAATATCTGCATTAAGCACCAACTTTAACCAGGTAGTTTTATGTTAAAGATTTCTTCGCTAAAAAAACTCGTTACCGATTCGATGGCGATCGATCTCGGCACGGCGAGTACGATCATCGCCGTTAAGGGACGCGGCGTCGTGCTCGACGAACCGTCGCTCGTCGCGGTCAACGAGATGAGCGAGGAGATCGTCGCCTTCGGGCAGGAGGCCGCCGAGATGACCGGCCGCGAAGGCCGCGATATCGATGTTCGCGCACCGCTGATCGGCGGTGTCGTCGCCGACTTCGAACGGACGAAACAGATGCTCGCGCACTTTGTCAAAAAGGCGAAGACCGGCGGATCGAATATCGCGATCCAGGCCGTGATGTCGATGGTCTCGGACGTCACGCATGTCGAGCAACGAGCCTTGCTCAATGCAGCCGACGACGCCGGCATCGGTAAAGTTTTTATGATGGAAGAGGGCCTCGCCGCGGCGTTCGGTGCGGGCGTTATGCCGACTGATAAACGAGCGACCGCAATTGTCGATATTGGCGCCGGCACGACAAACATCGCCGTAATTGCAAAGGGCACGGTTGTTAGTTCGACATCGAATCGCTACGGCAGCAACGCGATCAACGAGGCGCTCGCAACGCACCTTCGCCGTCACAATGGACTGCAAGTTGGCGAAGAGACGATCGAGTTATTAAAAACCACTTTTGCATCGACGTTTTTGCCCGACGATATTTCAAAATCTATCGAGGTTCGCGGCCGCGATGTTCAAACTCGCAGCCCCGGCGCAGTCGAGATCACTGCCGGCGAAATTTATCCGATCGTCGAAGGCATCATCCGCCGTCTCGCCACTCGCGTTCAAGACACGCTCACCGAACTTCGACCCGAGGTCTCCGCCGACATCTACGACCGCGGCGTCATCCTCACCGGCGGCGGCGCGTTGCTCGAGGGCATCGACCGCTACATCCGTGAATACATTAAGCTGCCCGTCTCGATCGCCGACGAACCGCGTTACGCAACCGTCAACGGCCT
>Ga0187892_10003932_pt1 | contig 26072 bp, 23 predicted proteins | sample MA1701073metaG_FD_139345 | JGI IMG/M metagenome (GOLD analysis project Ga0187892, IMG submission 139345) | Bio-ooze microbial communities from a basaltic lava cave in the Kipuka Kanohina Cave System on the Island of Hawaii, USA - MA170107-3 metaG ... | reverse complement strand
GCCTTCGCCCGCGCGTTGCTCGACGAGGCGTTCCCGGGCGACAAGGCCGCGACAATCCTTCGACTAGTGGAGCGACAGGTGATGCGGCGGCCATTCTCGTTTCTGGCCAAGGCCGATTCTGAAAACCTGATGACGTTCATCCAGGATGAGCATCCGCAAACCATCGCCCTGATCCTGTCGCACATCCACTCGACCAAGGCCAGCGAGGTGCTCGCCAACCTGCCGGTCGCCAAGCAGATTGAAGTCGTCTCGCGAATTGCAAACATGGAAAACACCAACCCGGAGGTCATCCGCGAAGTCGAAGAGGGGCTGGAAATGCGGCTGTCGGGGATCGTCTCGCAGACGTTTCAGAAAGCGGGCGGCGTCGAATGCGTGGCCGAAATCCTGAATCTGGCCGACCGGGCGACAGAAAAGGCCATCTTGGAGGGCATCGAGGCCCAAGACGCCAATCTTGCGGAACAGATCCGCCGGTTGATGTTCGTGTTCGAAGATATTCTGCTGGTCAATGACAAAGGCATCCAATCGGTGCTCAAGGATATCGAGCAAAGCGATCTGGCCTTGGCCCTCAAGACGGCCAATACCGACCTGCGGGAGAAAATCTTCCGCAACATGTCGGAGCGGGCGGCGCAGCTCATTAAGGAGGAAATGGAATACATGGGCCCCGTGCGCCTCAGCGACGTGGAGACCGCCCAGCAGCGAATTGTCGATACCGTCCGCCGACTGGAAGACTCCGGCGAAATCATCATCTCCGGCCGCGGAGGCGAGAAGGAGTTGATTGTATGAAGAAGGCAACAGGCAATAGGCAAGCGGATGTGAGGTAATAGTATGTGCGACCGACTTTCCAGTCGGTCGGCTCGTTCGGTTTTGTATTCACTATGCCCGCCGTAATCAAAGCCGGTAAGAACGGGCCGTTGCTTCGCAAGCTGGCTACGGTCGATTTGGCCGATCACCTGGCCGAGGTGGACGGCCTATTGGTGAGGGCGAATCGACAGGTCGATCAATTGCTGGCCAAGGCCAAAGCGGAAGCGGCGCGGATCATGACCGAGGCGGAACAAGAACGGCCCCGTATCCAAAGCCGGGCACAGCGAGAGGGATACGAGACCGGCTTTCGAGAGGGTCAAGAGGCAGGCCTGGCCGCGGGCCGCGAAGAGGCTCTTGGTCGTTGGAGTGAGCAATTTGCTCGCGAGCAGGGCCAGTTGATAGAAGACCTGCGCCGCGCTGTCCAGGACATCGAGGTTCAAAAGCAAGACTTGCTCGTCACGGCGGAGAACGATCTGTTGGACTTCGCGCTCGCCGTGGCCACGAAACTGACTTTTGCCATCGGACTTATGTATCGGGAGGCAGCCACGGAGAACCTCCGCCGAGCCATCCGTCTAGTTGGCGGGCAAACGAGTCTGCTTGTCCGTGTCCATCCGGCCGACCTGGAAACGATGAAAGTCTTCGCTCCGAGCGTTTTGGGGGGCGTCCAAGCGGCAGAGGCCGTGAAGATCATTGCCGACGATTCGCTTTCGCCCGGCGGCTGCATCGTGCAGAACGAAAAAACGAGCGTCGATGCCTCCTTGGAAACGCAAGTCGCGGAGGTCGCGGCCCAATTGCTGGGGAGGGGAGCGACCCAATGAAGGCTCCTTGTCAAGAGACAGAGGAACGGAGGGACCCCGGCGCGGCCGGGAGAGACTCCGGGACGAAGGTGTTTCGACGCGGCCGAGGCCGACTGGTCGGCGATGTTTCCGAAGGCGCCTACATTCGCGTCACTGGACGTGTTTGCGAGGTCACGGGTCTGACGGTCGTGGCGGAGGGATTGCCGTTGCCGGTGGGATCTCTATGCCATATTGAAACTGCCCAAGGCGCCCGCATCGCGGCGCAGGTCGTCGGCATTCGAGGCGATCGGGCCGCCTTGATGACGCTTCATGAGCCGTTGGGAATCAGCGCCGGCGACCGCGTGACGGGGACGGCCGGCTTGCAGTACGTGGCCGTGGGGCAGCGGATGGTCGGCTCCATTCTGGATGGGTTGGGTCGGCCAATCGGAGGATACCAGGACTTTCCCGTGGAGTCGCATTATCCGGTTCAGGGCGATGCCCCTCCGCCTCTTCAGCGGGAAGCGATTCACGAGGCGTTGCCCACGGGCATACGGTCCATTGACGCCCTGCACACCCTAGGGCGGGGACAGCGAATGGGTATTTTCGCCGGAACGGGCGTGGGCAAGAGCGTGTTGATGGGCATGATCGCCCGAGCGACCTCGGCCGATGTCGTGGTCGTAGGCCTGATCGGCGAGCGCGGGCGGGAGGTCGGCGACTTCTTGCGCAAGGATTTGGGCGATGAGGGGCTTGCCCGATCGGTAGTGGTGGTCAGCACGTCACAAGAATCGCCGGTGCTGCGGGTTCGAGCGGGATTCGTGGCCACGGCCGTGGCCGAGTATTTCCGGGACCAGGGCGCCCAGGTGCTGCTGCTGATGGATTCAGTCACCCGCATCGCCATGGCCCAACGGCAGATCGGCGTCTCCGCCGGAGAACCTCCCACGACCAAGGGCTACCCGCCAAGCGTTTTCGATTTGCTGCCCAAGCTAATGGAACGCAGCGGCAAGACTGCCCGCGGGAGCATTACGGGCCTCTACACCGTGCTCGTCGAAGGCGATGACATCAGTGAACCGATTTCTGACGCGGTTCGCGGCATCCTCGACGGCCACTTGTGGCTTTCGCGTGGGCTAGCCAATCGCGGTCACTATCCGGCCGTGTCGCCGTTGGAGAGCATCAGTCGTGTCATGCCCGACGTGACCGATGTTGACCATCAGCAAGCCGCCGCCGAAATTCGGCGCGTGCTGGCGGTGTGGACCGACGCCGAGGATCTCGTGAATGTAGGCGCGTATGTTCCCGGTGCCAGTCCCGAGTTTGACGTGGCCGTGCGCATGAAACCGGCCATTGATGGGTTTCTGCGGCAATCGCGCGATGATGCGGCAGAATGGTCGGATACCCGTGATCGGCTGATGAAGCTCGCATCGGCAATTCGTTACTGCCGGGAAGGCACGGCAGACAAAAAAGGGACGAAGGGACGAAGGGACGAAGGGACATAAGGACGGAGGATGTTTCGGCACTTTGAGGTTTCGGCGTTTTGACGTTTACGAAGATGGCTCAGCGGTTTCTATTTCGCTTGGAAACGGTTCGCAAGTTGCGATGGCAGGCGCAGCGCGCTCAACAACGCGCCGTGGCTGAGGCGGCCAGAAACGTGAGCCAGGTGGAGGCCAGGATCGACGAACTTACCGAGCAACAGCGTCAGGTTTTGGATCAGACACGCGAGAGTCAGGCAACAGTGCGATTGGATTTGATCTCTTTGCGCCGGGAGCAGTTCTATCGCGGCTGGCTGGAACGGGAGATGCAGGGGTCGGCAATGCAACTGGCTAAAGCGCGGGGCCTGCTTCAAGCCGAGCGTGAGAAACTGGCCGAAGCCGTGAAGCGAGTCAAGGTAATCGAACATCTTCGGGACCGGCAATTGCGCCGCCACGGTGATGAAGCGCGGCGGGCCGAACGAGCCGTCGCCGACGAGATTTCCGTGCAGAATCATTTGCGACGGAGGGCACTTTAGTCCCAAAGGCGAGGAGTAGGGCTTTGGTGGCAAAATCCATGCTGCGGCGGATGTACGATTGGCTGGCTCTTCTCGCCGTGCTTCATGCCGTTGGTTTGGTCGGCGCCGTTGCGTATGCCTACAGTACCGGGGCCATCGACGCTTCCAAGTTTCCCCGTGCATGGTCCTTGCTCCGTGGACGAGACGCCGAAACGGGCAAACTCCAAAACGCGGAAACCAAAACCGCGCATGCCGGCGACACGAAGTCTTCTGAAGATATGCAAACCGACGCCCGCATGCCAGAGGATTTGCAAATCCTGCGGCGCGAGTCGGAACGCACGAGCGTCGAGCTGAATCAGCAATTGGCGTTGGTGAAGAGCATGATGCTCAAGGTCACGACGGAACGAGAGGCATTCCGCAAGGAGCAAGAGGAAGCCGCTGCGCGCGCGAAGCGGGAGACCCAAGAGGGGCCGGAGTCCCTTCGCCGCGCCCAAGCGGCGGGATTCAAAAAACAGGTGGAGATATTCGAGGGTTTGGAACCCAAGGTTGCCCTCGAGCACCTGCTCGGGCTGCAGGATCCCGATGAGGCCGCCAAGCTGCTGGCGGTCATGGATTCGCGGAAAGTTCAAAAAATCGTAGCCGCGGCGAAGACGCCGGAACGCTCGCAGAAGATGGGGACGATTCTGCAGCGAGTTCAGGATATGGCTCCGTCTTCAGCCGCCGAAACCGAGATTCAGGAGTAGAGATTTGGAAGCCACGGCGGCCTATTCGCCCAACGATTTGCCGAGCAATCGTCGAAGCTCTTCGACGGCCGCGCCGTTACTGACCAAAACCGGGCTGAGGGCGGGCACAATCCCAGAGACAGAGCCCGACCGACACAGTCGGCCTGGTCCGTCGCTTGGTGGTACTTCCCTCGAGGATTGGTCGGCGGTGAATACGGCGGCGGCCTTTCAGTTTGCGTTCACGGCGGCGCGCGTACGTTTAGGAGGCACCAACGGCGGCGGTGGGATTGACACGGCCGAGCAGATGTTTGAAGCGCCGACTCCAGAACGCCGCGGCAGCCATCGAGCGGCCGCGGAAGCGATAAAAAGAGGCGACGTACAAAGCGAGCCGCTGACTTCAGTCAGCGCGGACCCTCCGGAAAACCCGCACGAACTGAAGTTCGCGGCTCGCCGTGAGCAACACTCAACACGCAACCAGCAACAGCACAACACCGAAAGGAACTCCCAACCCCCAATCGGCAATCAGCAATCAGGACCAGGAGCGTCAAGTGCTGAGACGCCACCGGCCAGCCGGACTGTATCCCTCCCCAATGTCGAAACGCCGGGGCGACCCGCTGACTTCAGTCAAAGCAAACCTCATTGTGCCGAAACGTCCGTGCGAACTCCACCAAGTCGGATTGTGTCCGCTCGCGGCTCACCCGCGACTCCTGGCAATGGTCATCAAAGCGACCCGCTGACTTCAGTCAGCGCGGACCTTACCGGGCCGGAAGGTCCGCGCGACATAAAGTCGGCGGCCGGCCGCGGGCAAGAATCATCCAATGTTGCCGAACGCGTGGGCCGCATCCTAGCCGGTAGTCGCAGTGGGCAAACTGAGTCCGCGCGATCCAGTACGGCATCAGCGAGTGAGGATCGGGCTCCCCAGGCGAATCGAAAGACGCCGGATAGTGTGCATGCGTCCCGAGGAACAGGCGATGTGAAGACCGATGCTCCGGAATCCGATTCCGCCCCTTCGCCGCTTTTGGAATTCGACCGCCTGATTCGCGCGTTACGCGTTCGTACGGGCACGCGGCATTTTTCGGCCCGCCTTCAATTGGACCCGCCGGACCTGGGACGCTTGTGGGTGGACGTGCACATGCACGCCGACAAGCTGCGTGTTTATGTCCGTACGGAAACCGAAATCGCCCGTGAGTTGCTCCGCGAGCGCGCTGCGCACCTGAAAGCGGCGTTGCAACAGCATGGCCTGGTCATCGATGGTTTCGATGTGACGCTGGACATCCTCCGGGCCCAAACGCCAAAACGCCAAGATGCCGAAACGCCGACGAGGACACGAGCGGATTTCGGCGCGGCCCGCGGCCGTTGGGACCGGTCGGCGCGGCCCGCGGCCGTTGGGACCGGTCGGCGTTGGGAAGGGGGCTTGGATGTTCGTGCCTAGGAAAGAGGAACAATTGCAGATTGCGGATTGCGGTTTGCGGATTCCCATCCTGCCGTCCGTTCGTCCCTCGGCCTTTTCGAGCCCTTCGTGCCCTTTGACGTTGGAAACTTTTTCCTAAGGAGGTTTGATCTTGGAGACAACCAACGCCACTCTTTCGCCCGCCGCGGTTCCTGTCCCTTCCCCGCTTACCAAAGGGGCGGCTACGGGGAAGCGAACCGAAGCCTTTACCGAGTTGGGCAGCGAGGACTTCTTGAGATTGCTGGTGACGCAGTTGACCACGCAGGATCCGCTAGAGCCGACGGGCAACGCGGAGCTGCTCCAGCAAATTTCGTCGATTCGCAATCTCGAGTTGTCGACGACGCTCACTGACTCGCTTCGCCTATTGACCGGGCAGCAGCGATTCGCGTCCGCGTCGTCGCTGATCGGCCAATTCGTGACCGGCGTGCCCGACGAAAGCGGCGCAGCCCTTCGCGGAGTTGTGGCCGCGGTCCGTTTCGAGGCCGACGGGACCCCGACGTTGCAATTGTCCAACGGCGGCGTGTTGCGGCTCGATCAAGTGGCCGCCATCGAACAGCCCTTCCAGGCCGCGGAACGTTTTCTCGGCAAGACGGTGGCGGGCATGGACCAGCGCAATCCACAGGCGCCGCAAACCGTGACCGGTCTGGTGACGGCCATCCGGCTGGACGATCGCGGCGAAGTGTTATTGGAACTAGACACCGGCGGCGATCTTCGGTTTCGAGACTTGGTGGGGGAAGCGACGGAGTAAGGGACCAAGGGACCAAGGGACGAAGGGACGAACTTTTATGTCATTAAGTTCCGCCATGCTGGTGGGGTTCACGGGGATCAAGAGCAACGCGGTGATGGTCGATACGGTCGGCGACAATCTCGCCAACGTGAACACGACGGCGTTTAAGTCGCAACGAACCCTGTTCGAGACACTCCTTTACGAAACTGTTCGCGAAGGCGAGCCGCCCAGCGCGACCGGCGGCGGAACCCTACCGTTTCAGATCGGACGAGGGTCCACGGTCTCGGCCGTGCAACGAGACTTCCAGCAGGGATCGCTGGAAAGCACGGCTTTCCCAAGCGACCTGGCCATCGACGGGGAGGGGTTTTTCATCCTGGACAACGGCAACGGAACGCAGGCGTTTACGCGTGACGGGGCGTTTCATCTCGACGCAACCCAGACGTTTGTGTCCAACAACGGCAACGCCTTACAGGTATTCCCGGCCGATGCAGAGGGCAACGTCGATACGAGTACGTTGAACGAACTGGTCATTCCACTCGGATCGACGGGCCCGGCCATTCCGACGACGCAGGTCGTCATGGACGGCCAGCTAGACGCTGATACACTGGTGGCATCGCAGGCTTCGGTCGTGGCCTCGCAACCGTTCATGGTTTCCGGCGGCGCTTCCGCCACGGACGCAACTCCACTGACCGATCTGATCGATGCCAACGGCGTTCCCCTGTTTGCCGACAACGATCAGCTCATCATCCGCGCTTCCAGGGGTGGCGTGGCGCTTCCCGATTCGCGGTTTGTGGTCGGCGATACCGGAACGACTCTGGGGGGCCTGGCGAACTATTTGGAAACGGTGCTCGGCCTGGACGATGCTTCGGCCGGCCAGCGGGTTGGCGTGACGGTTGGCGATGGCACGTCGGGTCCGGCAGGGTCGCTGGTTATCACCGCGCCCGCCGGGGAAATCAATGCCTTTGAAATCAACGCATCGGCCCTCAATCCCGCGGCCGGAATAGTGCGCGAGCCGCTTTCCTTCACGCCGACGACGGAAGCAATCGGAGGCGGGCTGGTGACCACGAGTTTTTCGGTCTTTGATTCCCTGGGCAATCCTGTCGATGTCCGGTTGCGGCTGGCCCTGGAGTCCAAATCCGACGCGGGAACCACGTGGCGGTTTTGGGCCGAATCCATTGGTGATACCGATATCTCTCCGTTTGTCGGCACAGGCACCATGCAGTTCGATTCCCAAGGCCGTTTCGTGGCAGCAACGGGAACCGATCTTTCCTTGGACCGCGTCGATACCGGCGCCGCCACGCCATTGACATTTGCCCTGGACTTCAGCCGGGTCACCGGCGTGGCCAGCACGGACGGCGTCTCCGAGCTTATGATGCGAAGCCAGGACGGCGCGCCTGCGGGCGTCCTGATCGGCTATTCCATCGATCGGGATGGAGTGGTGACCGGAGCCTACTCCAATCAACTGACCACCGTCCTGGGGCAGGTGGCGTTGGCCACGTTTCGCAACAATCAGGGCTTGATCGCCACGAGCGAGAATCTGTTCCTGCCGGGTGTGAACTCGGGCGATCCCACGATCGTGGCCCCGCGCACGTCGATTGCGGGGTCGATCGCCTCCGGCAACCTCGAGCAGAGCAACGTGGAAATCGCCCGCGAGTTCTTGAACCTGATCACAGCTTCTACGGGGATCAATGCGGCCAGCCGCGTCGTGCGGGTGGCCGACGATCTGTTGCAACAGCTCCTGATCCTGGCCCGGTAACGAAGCCCCAAAACGCCGACACAGGCAACACGCAATAGGCAGCCGGGGCAGTCCTTTCCTTCGTGCCTCCGTGCCTCCGTGCCTTTGCGCCTCCCCCTTTGATTACCGGCCGCCCTTTGTCGAGCACCGTGCCGCTAAGGGCATCGCGGCGCAGCGACGATATCCATGCGTATTCCAGGGTCGCCGTATATGGGACCACTGATTCGGAGTGGTTCGGTCCAAGCAAAGCGGAGTTCTTACGATGCCGGACGCCAAACCCGATCCAAAACCCGCCCCGGCGGCAGGCGAACCGCCAGCGCCTAAAAAATCAAAACTTTGGTTGATTGTGGCCGCGATCATGGCAGTCGAGGGGATCGGGGTTTTTTTCCTCGCAAAGATGTTCCTGCCCGGCCCCGCCACCGTGGCCGCGGCGGAAGAAGGACCGGATGCGGCCGCGCATGCGCCGGATGGCCATGAAGCGCCGAAGCATGGCGGCGCTCATTCCGAGGCGGATCCGAAATCATCGGAGGCTGAAATCCCTCTCACGGAGTGCAAAGCGTTCAACAAAGAATCAGGAAAGCTGATCTTCTTCCATCTCCGCGTATCAGTACTGGTAGCGGCGTCGCAACTTGAGCGTGCCAAACAGCTCGTCCAAAGCAAACAAGCTCGCATCGACGACCGTGTCAATACTGTTATCCGCAGCGGGGAGCCTCGTCAGTTCAACGAACCCGGCTTGGAGACGATTAAACGCCGGATCAAGCATGAGTGCGATCGGATTTTCGAAGACGAGACGCTGATTCGCGAGGTGCTCGTGCCCTATATGGTCCAATCCGGCTCGGGCGTTTGACTTAGCCGACACAGTCGGACTGGTCCGCCTTTCCAGCGGGGGCCGATATGACAGTCAGGATACCGGCAGTGGAGTAGCTACCGGTTGTTGGGACAGGCTTTCGGCCGTCCCTTTGACCGACGAGAAAGTCGGTCCCCCCACGGGGGCCCTTTCGGTCCCATGGGGGCTCTTTTTTCGGTCCCACAGGGCCTCTTGTAGTGGATGAACCTGCTTTGGGCGTGGAGCAGCCGGCAGGCTCCGAAGGCGGCGCAGCAGCCAAGGCGGATGCGCCCGTCGCGGTGGAACCGGCAACTGAGACGGTTGGGGCGGAGTCCAGCGATGGTCCTCCGAGCAGCCGGACCGTGCCCACCGAGCAGAGCCAGGCCGCCGGATCCACGAGCATTGCCACCCTGGATGAATCCCTTGAAGACGTGTCCGCCGCCTTGCAGGCCGTCGTGCCGTTGGGGCCTCTCCCCGAAGGGGGGTCTGGCCCGGAGGCCGGCGCCGCCACGCTCGACGCGAGGCCGGTTCCACTGCCGGAATTGGGCGATCGGGCACCGACCGCCATCGACGCAAAACGCGTTTCCATGCTGCACGATGTCAATCTTCGCGTGCGTATCGAGTTGGGGCGTACCTGGATGCTGGTGGAGGACGTGCTGAAACTTGGTGATGGCAGCGTGGTTGAACTGGACAAACTGGCGGGCGATCCCGTGGATGTATTCGTCAACGATCGTTTGATTGCCCGGGGTGAGGTCCTGGTGCTCAATGATAACTTTTGCGTGCGGATTAGTGAGATTCTTGCCAACGATCCTCATCGGGTGACGCTTTGATGTCGCTGAACAACCGCCCATCGGCGGCTCACCGGCCCCGACGCTTGGTTGCATCGTTTTGTGGCGGCCTACCCCGAAGCGTCCCCGATGATTGCCGTTTCCCAACCGTCCCCCCATCCCGGGGGGACGGAAGGGGAGGCGGCCGGAAACGTCGAGACATCCAAACGCCAAAACGCCGAAATGGGCAACAGGCAATAGGCAATAGGCAAGAGGCAAAAGGCAACTGGCGACCATCGCAACCCTCTTCTTGGTGCCTTCGTGTCCCGACGTACGTCGGGATGCCTTCGTGCCTTTGTGTCTTCGTGCTTGTTGCTTCCATGTCGCGCGCGGCGGATGAGAAGGAGTCCGGGATCCAGCACGTGGGTTCGGTAGTAGCCTCGAATCAGGGCGTCTCCCTCGACGTAACGCCCTCCGGCACTGACGCCGTCCCGAGGGCAGCAAGCACACCCGCGCCACAGTCAGACGGTTCCGCCGAGCCACTCCCGCCCCGGCCGACGGGTGCGACTGGACCCGGCAGAACATTGCTTCGCTCGCGCGCCGCGAACCCGCCCGAGCCCTCGGAAGGTGCGGTTCGAATCCCCTGGTATCGCTCGACGCCGGGAAGTCTGGCGATTGTCCTCGCATTGGTGGGGGCTTTGTACTTTTGCGTCCGGCGTTGGGCGCCCTCGGCCAAGGCGGCTGAAAGCGGGGTTCTGCGGGTCGTCGCCCGAACCCACTTGACGCCCAAACATGGGTTGGCGCTAGTCCAGGTCGGCCGCCGTTTTTTGGTGATTGGGGTCTCGCCCTCGCGCGTCGGTGCGTTGGCGGAGATTGGCGATCCGGAGGAAGTAGCCGACCTGACCGTTCGAGCCGAAGGCTCCGAGGTTTCCAAAAGGCAAGCGTTTGAGACGCTCCTTGGGCGCAATGTCGCCGAATACGCGGAGCCGGCCGCGGCCGACAACTTTGGGCAGAGGGCGCCCAGCGGGCGGGGCGCCGTGGGCGATCTCTTGCGGCGTTTGCGAAGCATGACCGCAGGACGGATAGACGATGCCGGGCATCATTCGGCCAAAGCGGCGATGCACGCCTAAAAAGTCGTAGTGCGGATCATAATGCGGTGCGCGGGAGTAGCGCATGGTTCTTTCAGCATGGAGGCTTCCATTCCGGTTGGCGCATCACGCCGTCCGCAGCTGGCGGAGTGCCCGCCGGCAACTGTTTGTCGGCGCGGTCCTGGCGATCCTCTTAACCGCGGCCAGCGCCTCCGCGCAGACAGCGCCGCCCACGTTCGACAATTCGCTTCGCATCCCCGATCTCCGCACGGTTCTGCCGACGGCCACCGACTCCCAGGGCGTGAGCGCGAGCTTGCAGATACTCGTCTTGCTCACGGTTCTGACCCTGGTGCCCTCAATCCTGGTGATGATGACCGCGTTCCCGCGGGTCATCATTGTGCTGGCCCTGCTGCGGCAGGCCATCGGCGTGCCTCAGCTTCCGCCAGGGCAGGTTCTACTGGGCCTGTCGTTGTTTCTGACTATGTTGATCATGGCCCCCACTTGGCGGCGGGTCCAGGGCGAGGCCCTCACGCCCTATTTCAACAATCAGATGGGACAGGCCGTGGCACTCGACGTAGTGAACGGCCACATGAAAGAGTTCATGTACCGCCAGATCGCCCAGGCCGGCAATGAAGAGGACGTCTATCTTTTCCTGGAATACCAACAGGATCAACGGATTGCGACCGGCGCCGAGGTCACAGTCGAAGACGTACCCATGACGGTGATGGTTCCGGCGTTTCTGCTGAGCGAGCTGAAAACGGCGTTTATCATGGGGTTCCGCATTTATCTGCCGTTTCTGGTGATCGACATGGTGATCGCCACGATTCTGGTTTCCATGGGTATGATGATGCTACCGCCCGTGCTGATTTCGTTGCCATTCAAACTGCTCTTGTTTGTCCTGGCCGACGGCTGGCATCTGGTTGTGGAGACATTATTGCAGAGCTTTGTGTAACGCGAGGCCACAAGCCGGAGGTTTTTATTATGGAATTCCAACAAGCCATCGAATTGGGACGGGCGGCGTTCTGGATCACGGTGGTGATCTCCGCCCCGATTCTGGCCATCGGACTGATCGTGGGGCTGGCCATCTCCCTGTTTCAAGCGGTCACGCAGCTTCAGGAGCAAACGCTGACGTTCGTCCCCAAGATCGCCGCAATGGTGGTGGCCGCGGCGGTTTTCATTCCCTGGATCGCGGAGCAGATGCTGGAATACACTCGCGCGATGTTCGCTGCGCTTCCATGGTGAGAACGAAAGCCGTGCCTTTATCCGTGATGCAAATCTTCCCCGCCCTTCCGGCATTCGCCCTGGCGATGTTCCGTCTCAGCGGTCTCTTGCTGGCCGCGCCGCTGTTTGCGAGTTCGTTGGTTCCGGTTCGCGTGCGGGTGGGGTTGGCCTTCGGCGTAGCCGTTTTGGTCTATCCGCTGATCCGGCATCAAGTGCCGCCCGAAGTCACGTTAGGGGAGGTACTGGCGGGCGCGGTCGGCGAGGTGACCGTGGGCGTGACGATCGGGTTGGGGATCACGCTCTTGATGACCGGGGTCGAGGCCGCGGGCCTGATCATTAGTCAACAATCGGCCGTCTCCCTGGGCGAAGTTCTTAATCCGGCCTTGGAAGAACAAAGTTCGTTTTCGGCTCAGATATTCAGCTTTTCGTTTCTCGCGCTCTTTCTCGCCGTCGGCGGTCACCGCGCCGCGATGGCCGCGGTGTTGGATACGTTTACCGTTTTTCCGCTGATGGCCTTCCAAATGCGGGAATCGGTCGTATTGCTTCTGGTGGAGTTGCTTACCTCGGCGTTCATCTTGAGTCTGCGGATTTCCGGCCCGGTCGTGCTGGCCCTGTTCCTGACGGAGACGGCCATGGGCATCGTCTCGCGTACCATCCCGCAAGTAAACATCCTCTCGGTAGGCCTGAGCGTGCGCTTGCTCGTGGCTCATGGAGTGGCGGCGGTGGTCTTGACCGGATGTGCCGAGCCGTTGTTGACGTCGGTGCGAGGCGCACTGGACACCATTCGGTCGGCTTTCGATCTGGCCCCCAGTGACGTAGGGATGATATCTTAATGGCGGATACCGGCGAAAAAACCGAACCGGCAACGCCGCGGCGGCGTGGCGAAGCCCGGGCTCGCGGTCATGTTCCGCGGAGCGCCGACCTTTCCGCGGCGGTGATGTTGCTGACCGGCTTTGTTGCTCTGGAGCTTTGGGGCGGGCGCATTGGCGAGGGGCTTTTGCAGGTGATGCGGAGGGGTTTGGAATCGCCCGCTCCATGGGATGTTGGGTCGGTGCCGGTTTTCGCGGAAGCGGTTGTCACGGACATGCTCAAGCGGCTGTTGCCGTTCCTGTTGATTCTGCTGGCCGTCGCCATGGCGATCATGTTTGCCCAAATCGGCCCACTGCTTACATTCCAGCCTATCACCCCCAGTTTCGGCAAGATCAACCCTATTTCGGGTTTCCAACGGTTATTCTCCGCGGCCTCTTGGGTCACGGCGGCGACGGGCCTCGCCAAGCTTGCGGTTTTGGGAATCGTGGTTTATGTCGCCCTGGCCGGAAGCGCTGCATCCATCGCCCACGCGTTTTTGATCGAGCATGGTCCCTTGTTCATGCTGGGATCGCGGTTGACCATTCGGCTGGGTGTCGCCGTTTCCGCGGCATTCCTCGTCTTGGCGCTGTTGGACTACGGCTGGCAACGGTACCGCTACGATCGCAACCTGCGCATGACCAAGGAGGAAGTCAAAGACGAGTTGCGAAGCATGGAAGGGGATCCGGCGATTAAGCGCCGCCGACGCCAGATTCAGATGCAATTGGCCATGCAGCGACTCAAGAAAGACGTCCCGAGAGCGGACGTCGTCGTCACCAATCCCACGCACGTGGCGGTGGCCATTGCCTATGACGGTGAATCGATGGTCGCCCCCAAGGTCGTGGCGAAGGGCGCCGATTACGTCGCCCTGAGAATTCGGCAGATTGCCCAGGAATGGGGGATTCCGATCGTGGAGCGGCGAGCGCTGGCCCGGGCGCTGTACGAATCCGTAGAGGTCGGGCAATACGTTCCCGAGCGATTCTACACGGCTATCGCCGAAATCCTAGCGTATGTCTACGAGCTGACCGGCCGCTGGAAATCGGCGACGGCAAATCGTCGAAATGAATCCGCCCATGACTCGCCGCCCGGCTACGCCGGTGGAGCTTCGCTCTCCGTCGCGAAGCGACAGCGGCGTGTCAAGGGCAATCCGCAATCCGCAATCGGTACGCTATGACCTTGCCCACTTCACTACGAGAGCTTGCGTCGATCCTGGCCCGGCATCACGGGATGATCCTGCCTGTTTTCGTGATGGGCCTCATTCTGGTCATCCTGATCCCCTTGCCCACGCTGATGATGGATTTTCTGCTGCTGGTCAATGTCTCGGTCTCCGGCGTCGTGTTGATCACGGTAATGTACATAATGGGTCCCTTGGAGTTTTCCTCGTTCCCATCGTTGTTGCTGGGCCTGACGATGTTCCGTCTGGTTCTTAACACGGCCACGACGCGGCTGATTCTCACCAAAGGCGATGCGGGCATCGTCGTTTCGACCTTTGGCGGCTTCGTGGCTCAGGGCTCGCTGATCGTTGCGGCCATCATCTTCATCATCATCGTCATCATCCAATTCGTGGTGATTACCAAAGGCGCTACGCGCATCGCCGAAGTGGCCGCGAGGTTCACACTCGACGGGATGCCCGGCAAGCAAATGGCGGTCGATGCCGATTTGAACGCCGGTATCATCACCGACGAGGAGGCCAAGCGCCGCCGGATCGAGATCACCCGCGAAGCCGATTTCTACGGAGCCATGGATGGTGCCAGCAAATTCGTCCGTGGCGACGCCATCGCCGGCATTCTGATCACGCTGGTCAACATCCTGGGCGGCATCTACATCGGTTTGGTGGATATGGGGATTCCGTTCCGCGAAACGGTCCGTAAATTCACGGTGCTCACGATCGGTGACGGGCTGGTGGCACAAATCCCCGCGTTCATCGTTTCGGTCGCTGCGGCCATGATCGTCACCCGCTCGGCATCCAAAAAGAACCTCGGCGACGAGTTGCTGGGCCAACTTACGAGTCAGCCTTTTGCTTTGGCACTCACCGCGGGCTTTCTGGTGTTTCTTGCTCTCACGCCCTTGCCCAAACCGCCCCTGATTCTTCTGGCAGCCTCTTGCGGGGGATTGGCCTACTTGCTGTCGCGACGGCAGGAAGTTGCCCTGGCGGCTGCCGCGTCGGCAAAGGCCAAGGCGCCTCCGGCCGAACGAGTAGAGAAGCACCTCGCTCCGGACCCGATGGAATTGGAAGTGGGCTATGGTCTGATTCGCCTCGTAGCTCGCAAGCAAGGCGGCGATCTGCTCGATCGGATCACCAACATGCGGCGAATGGTGGCTCAGGAGCTGGGCATCATCGTCCCGCCGATTCGCATCCGCGATGACTTGCAGCTTCAAGCCAATCAGTTCCGCATCCGGCTGCGCGGTCTGGAAATCGGCCGAGGTGAGGTATTGCCCGGTCACCTTTTGGCCATCAACCCCGGCACGGTTGCGGAGCCGATCCCTGGCATCGAAACTCGCGAACCGACCTTCGGCCTCCCGGCCTTGTGGATCAACGAAGACCAACGGCACGAGGCCCAGCAGCACAATTACACGGTGGTCGAGGCGTCTAGTGTCGTGAGCACGTATCTGACCGAGCTGATCAAGCGTCACGCGGACGAACTGCTAAGCCGCCAAGACGTCAACCGCCTGTTGGACAACCTACGCGAACGAGCGGCCAAGCTCGTCGAAGAAGTGATTCCCAACGTGCTAAAACCGGGAGAGGTCCAGCGAGTGCTGCAAGCCCTTCTGCGGGAGCGCGTGCCCATTCGCGATCTGGAGACGATCCTGGAGACCGTTTCCGACGTGGCCGGCCGCACGAAGGACACGGAAATCTTGACGGAATATGCTCGGGCGGCGTTGGCCCGTACGCTTTGTTTTCTGCATCGGGCGGCGGATGGCGCCATTCATTGCATTACGTTGGATCCGGCCGTAGAAGAACTCTTCGCCGGGCATTTAAATCGTTCCGAGCACGGAACGGTCCTAACCATGCCTCCGGCTTTGCAGACCAAGTTGGTGCGGGCGATCCAGGCTCAAGTGGAAAAGGCCACGACCATGGCGCGCGGCCGGCCGCCGCTGATCCTCTGCTCGCCGAGAATTCGCGCCTGGATCCGCAAGCTCATCGAGGCCTCCTTACCCTCGGTGGCTGTCCTCTCATTCAATGAGATCGTTCGCGGTTTCGAGGTCGAGTCCCACGGAATGGTGGTGTTAACCGATGAAGCCTGAAACGCGCACGTTCCGAGGCGATTCGATGGCCGAGGCGCTGGCCCAGGTCAAGCGCCACTTTGGCCGTGACGCCGTCATTCTGAGCACGCGAAGCGTTCCGCGGAAGCGGCTGTTGGGCCATCGAGGCCGGTCGTCCATCGAAATCACCGCGGCCCAAAGCGTCGCCGATTTGCCGCCCGGTGTTCGCGGGATCGGCGCAGAGGGCCGGCAAAATGCCCGGGAATCTGTGAGTTCCCATCAACCGGCCAAGATCGCGGCGGCCGAGGCAAACGCCAACGATTCACTCTTGGGCGAATTGGGCAGCCTTAGGGGAATGGTCTATGAATTGGTGCGGGAGACGCATCGATCACGGATAGGTGGTGCTCCACCGCCTCTTTTTGAGATGTACCTGGCATTGGTCCAAAACGAAGTGGCCGAGCGAATTGCCGAACAACTGATCGATCGGGTGCGAAAAGAGCTGCCCGAAGAGAAGCTCGGCGAACCCGAAAAAGTGCGGGCCCGATTGGCCGCCGCCGTGGAAGAGATGCTCCCGACTGCCGGACCGGTTCGCGTGCCGGCATCCGGAAAGCCGGTCATTGTCGCCCTGGTGGGACCCACCGGAGTCGGAAAAACAACCACGGCGGCCAAGCTAGCGGCCAACTTCCAGCTTCGCGAACACAAGCGCGTCGGACTGATCACGATTGACACTTACCGTATCGCCGCTGTCGAACAGCTTCGCACCTACGCCGACATCATCAACATCCCGCTTGAGGTGGTCATGACCCCGGACCAACTCCGCGAAGCGGTGGGACGATTGTCCGACCGAGATGTTATCCTCCTGGATACGGCCGGGCGAAGTCAGCGAGACGCCGTCAAGATTCTGCAATTGAAACAGTTCTTCGCTGCCGTCCGGCCCCACGAGGTCCACTTGGTTCTTGCCGGAACCGCGGCCGAAGCCGTTTTGCACGAAACCATCGAACGGTTTCGCGACGTGGGCATCGATCGGGTGATCTTTACCAAGCTGGACGAGGCGCTTGGATTCGGGGTTATGTTGAGCTGCCTGAGCAAGGCGGAAGCTCGGCTTTCGTATGTGACTACCGGCCAGGATGTCCCCGACGCTATCGCGGTGGCAGAAAGCAAACGTCTGGCCCGTCTCATCCTGGAGAAAAAAAGGCAATAGACAACAGGTATGCGACCGACTTTTGCAATCGTCGAACGGTTGTGGGACCGACCTTCTAGTCGGTCGCTCCGTCGCTTGGCGGCTTCGTGGCTTCTGTGGGAGCTATTGTAGTGCCCTTTCGATCGGTTCAGACCAGGCACGCTGACCAGGCACAACGGCTTCGGCAATTAGTGCGCCAGCGCGGGCCATCGGCCCATGTACTGGCGATTACCAGTGGAAAGGGAGGCGTAGGCAAGTCCAACGTCGCGGTCAATCTTTCGATTTGTCTGGCGGCGCATTCGTTGCGAGTGACTCTCGTGGACGTGGACATTGGGCTGGCCAACGCCGACCTGCTCATGGACCTTCAGCCGCGATCGACGCTCTCGGATGTCTTAAGCGGCGCGCGAACGATCGAGCAAGTTACGATGCAAGGCCCAGGGGGAATCCGGTTTGTGCCCGGTACCAGCGGCCATCATGAGTGGGCCAGTTTGTCCGACTTTGAGCGTCAGAACCTGATCCACCAGATCCAGAAGCTCGAAACCAGCACTGATATCGTGGTTTTGGATTGCGGAGCGGGTATTTCCAAGAACGTCTTGGCCTTTGCCTTGGCCGCCGACGAGGTGTTCGTGGTTACCACACCCCAGCCCCCAGCACTGACAGACGCCTATGCGACGGTGAAGGCGCTGTACCTGGAGAAATGTCGCGCACGGGTGTCGTTGTTGGTGAACATGGCCCATACGGAACGTGAGGCTGCCGCGACGTTTCGGCGCCTCGAAAGTGTGGCGCAAAGATTTCTTGATTTTCCCATTGCCAACAGCGGCTACATACTGCATGATACCGCCTTGGAGCTAGCGGTTCGGGAGCGTGTCCCCTTCGTGATACGCTATCCCGGGTCCAACGCCGGTGCGTGTATCGCCGCCGTCGCGGCGGACCTGATGCAAAGATGCAAAGGTCGGAGCAGCGGCGGAGGCTTTTGGAAACGCGTCGTCGGCTTGTTCGCCTGATTAACCGGGCACCCGACGGCGTGAAATGCCAGGGAGCGGCAGGACAACCGTTAGAGTCGTAGGCGCGGTGCGATGACGGTGGCCGAGGGAACGGCCGTGCGTCAATCGCTAAAGGATCCCTCGGATCCACGACTTTGGCGGCTTGTACCTGCGACAGGGATGTTGCGGTGATGGTGACCCGATTCGTCGGGGCCGCACTGGGCCTTTTTGCCTTTTCTGTTTCGGTGCTTGCTGGGTTGTATGCCCAAAACCCGGTGAGGGTCGTTCTTTCCCGTAGCATCCTGGCGCTCTTTGTTTTTTTCTTGATCGGCGTCGTGGTCGGCCATCTGGCGCAGAGGGTCATCGCCGACCATTTCAACGCCCGTGAAGCTGAGGTTCGTCAGGAGCCCGGTCTGAATGCGGATGACTCGGGCAATCAGATCCCAAACGTCGTACCTTCCCTGTCGGCGCCGGCCGCGGGCGGGAATGACACGGGGTCGATTGCCTAGAGCAGGGGCATTGACGCGAAACGTAAGGAAGGAGCCGACGCCAATGGTTGGGTTGAGGCACATGCCGCGGCGAGTGGTAGAAAAGAGCGAGAACGCAGGGAAGCGTAAAGGAGTGAATTGCATGCAAGCCACGAAAGTTCCTCCGGAAATCGAACGGATTTGGCGACAGTATCAGAAGACCGGCGACCGGTCGCTACGGAACCGGCTGATGGAAAACTATTTTCCCATTGTCAAGTACAACGCCGATCGGATCGGGGCCAAACTGCCCGACGAAGTGGACAATGACGATCTTGTTTCCGCCGGGGTATTTGGACTCATGGATGCGATCGATGCCTTCGATCTGGATCGAGGCGTGAAATTCGAGACCTATTGCGCCCCGCGCATCCGGGGGGCTATGCTCGACGAACTGCGAAGCATGGACTGGGTGCCGCGCCTGGTTCGCAGTCGGGCACAAAAGCTCGAACGAGCCAGCCGTGAGTTGGAGTCGACCCTGGGCCGAACGCCCACCCGGCAGGAAGTCGCCCGCCGGCTCGCCCTTCCCGAGGGGGAGTACGAGAAGATCCTGAAGGACTCCACAGCGGTGACCCAAATATCCCTTTCCCGCAAATGCAATGAAACCGACTCCAACAAGGAAATCTGTGAAATCGACGTCATCGAGGACAAGCGCGGGCGAGACCCTGTGGCCGAAATCCTCCGCAAGGACCTCAAGGAGCTTGTGACTCGCGGGCTCAGCCGGGCTGAGCGGTTGATTCTCATTCTTTACTATTACGAAGACATGACCATGAAGGAGATCGGCGCCACGCTGGATTTGTCCGAAAGCCGGGTTTCGCAAATGCACTCGTCGATTCTCGGCCGGCTCAAGGAACAGCTCGAACGCCGCCGGAAGGAGCTTCTCCAATGACCGCTCAAGCGTCCCTCCTTTAAGGGCGGACGCCGACCAATGGCTGAATCACCGTCACCCATTGCCTCCTCCATCGTCCAGGCTCCGGTGAAGGCCGGTGAGGTCTCCGGCGAGCGCGGGGTCCGACGGGCGGATCAGGTTCATGCGGCCACGCGCCAAACTCAAGCCGTGGACGAAGCAGGAAATACCGTGGACACGACCGACGCCGACGCCCGCGTCTTCGCCGACGCCGAAGGCGGCGGCAGCCAAGGCCGACCTTTCGAAGAAGCCAGACACGAACAACCCTCCGCAGATGCCGGCGGGCCGTTCTCGGGTATCACTGAGGACCCCGACGGCCAACTGCACATTGACCTGCAAGCCTGAGGCTCAGTCGTTTTTCTGCAGGCAGCCGGTGTAACCCATTCGTGGGTCGCGAACACGTTTTCAGCACACCTGTACACTGAATCCACTTTTGATCCTGCCCGGAAACGCTGACTTGTGATATACTAACAAACCGGAGGGTGTTCTTGATTCGATTCGGTCGAAAAAGTGTCCTGACTTCGACGGTCCTGGCGGCGTCCGTCTGGGAGGCACTTGCGATCGCGGGGCCCGCCATCTATTGGTCCGAGGGACAGGGCGGCAGTTCCGTTCCTCGGATTCAGCGATCCAACGCGGACGGTACGAACGTGGAAGTCCTCATCACAGACGCGCCGCGTGCTCCGCGAGGGCTGGCCATCGACGTCATCCATGGCAAGATCTATTGGGCTGATGCTGTTTCGGTCAGCGGAACGAACTCGGGCACGATTCGATGTGCGGACATGGATGGCGGCAACACGACGAATCTGATTACCCAATCGTTGGTGACTCCCCTGGGTGTGGCCCTGGACGCCGCCAATGGCCACATCTATTGGGCGGACGCCGGCGCACACAGGATTCAGCGAGCGAATCTCGACGGTTCCGGTACGGCAACGGTGGTCTTGACCTCGTCACCCACGGCGCTTGCCCTTGATCCGGGAAGTGGAAAGATGTACTGGACGGGGGCCCTGGGCGAGATCCGCCGGGCCAATCTGGATGGCAGCAACGTCGCGGCCCTTCTTTCCGGGCTGATCGTGCCCGAAGGAATCGCCCTCGACCTTACCGCGGGGAAGATGTACTGGACGGAGGGCAACGGCAATCCCGCGTTCGGCAAGGTTCGGCGGGCAAACCTGAACGGAACCGGTTCGGAGGACCTCGTCGGCCAGGTGCGCCTTCCGCGGCAGATCGCTCTGGACGTCCCGGTCGGGAAAATGTACTGGGCGGATCAGCAGATCGGCATTCAACGGGCGAATCTGGATGGCAGCAACGTAGAGGACGTCATCGGCTCGCCGGTCGTGCCGACCCCGCATGGTGTGGCCGTGGACGCCGCCGCGGGGAAAATCTACTGGGCGGACGTCGGCTCCACGAAAATCGGCAGGATCAAACCGGATGGTGCGGAACCGGAGGTCGTGGTCAAGAGTGTTTTGGTCAGTCCCTGGCAGATCGAGTTGGACGCGTCCGCCGACAAAATGTACTGGACCGATGAAGCTCTCGGCGAGGTGAAACGCGCCAATCTCGATGGGTCCAGCGTCGAAACGCTGATCGAGACCGTCGCCGACGGCGCGGGAGCGCCGAAGGGGCTTGCCCTGGATCCGGGGAACGGCAAAGTCTACTGGACCGATCTCTTGGGCAAGATTCAGCGAGCCAATCTGGATGGCACGGGCCTGGAGAATCTGATCGTCAGTGGACTGGAAGAGCCGTGGGGCCTGGCCTTGGATCTTAGCGGGGGGAAGTTCTATTGGGTCGATGCGCTGCTCGACAGGATTCTGCGAGCCAACCTGGATGGCACGAACATCCAGACGATCGTGACGATCGGGTTGCTTTTTCCGGTGGATATCCAGGTGGATTCGCAGGCGCAGAAGATTTACTGGACGGATTCGCAATCCGACAGCATACGGCGGGCGAATCTCGACGGCACCAACGTCGAGACCGTGGCCGGCGGCTTACCCAGTCCTCATGAAATCGCGCTGGATTTGGAGGAGGGCAAGCTATACTGGACGGATAATGCAAACGGTAAGATTCAGCGGGCCAACCTCGATGGCACGGCCCTCGAGGACGTAGTCGTCGGCCTGGCCACGGTCCGGGGCATTGCCTTGGACCTCACCTGTGTCGTGCAGCCCTACGGCGACGTGGACCACACGGGAACCGTGGACGTGGGCGACGTGCTCTGTGCGTTGGATGGATTTGCGGACGTCGTGCAATGCGCCGACGCTGACATCGCACCCTGCGGCGGCGACGGGGCCATCGACGTGGGTGACATTCTGGCCTTGCTCGATGCTTTCTCTGGCCAGCCCCTCTGCCCCGACCCCTGCGCGTAGACGGCACCACGTGCTATCCGACTCTACGCAGCCCTAGGCAGCGGCGGATACGGGCGAGAGCTCGTGTTTGGCCGAGCATGGCTAGCGTTTCGCCGATGGCCGGGCTGATCGTGCTGCCGGTGACGGCTACGCGGAGCGGCTGGGCTACATTGCCCAGGGAGGCTTGCTGTTCCTGGCAGAAGGACTCCGTTAGACGCTCAACGCTCACGGCCGACCAGTCCGCAAGGGCTTCTAACTTCGGCAAGAGTCGTTCGAGCATCGAGTAACCTTCGCCGCCATTTTTCGCCAGCACCTTCTGAACGGCCTTGGGGTCGTAATCGAGGGCGTCGGCCTTGAATAGAAAGCCAGCTTTTTCCTCCGCTTGCCGGAACGTGCGGAAGCCTGCGCAGGCGGTCAGAATCCGATCGAGCAGCGCATCGTCGGCCTCGCCCATCGACGAAGCGGTAACCGCCAAGTAATCCCTGAACGCCGCGAGCAAACGCGGGTGAGGCAAACGAGCCGCCCAATCGGTGTTGAAGGCCAAAAGTTTGGCACGATCGAAGCGCGCGTTGGTTTTGCCCACCCTCTCCACGCTGAAGCGGGCGACCAACTCGTCGCGGTCGAAAAACTCGCGGTCCTCCCCTGCAGACCAGCCCAGCAGAGCGACGAAGTTGATGATCGCCTCGGGCAAATAGCCCGCGGCACGAAAATCATGCACGTCGATTTCGGGCGGCCGCTCGCCGCGGACCAGGGCCTTTTCTTTATCGCGCTTGCTCATCTTCGTGCCGTCCATATTGAAGATCAGAGGCAGGTGAGCGTATCGCGGAGTCCGGAACGACAGCGCCCGCTGCAAAGCCACGTGCTTGGGCGTGTTTATCAAGTGCTCTTGGCCGCGCAGCACGTGGGTGATTTTCATCAATTCGTCATCCACCACGCAGGCGAAATGATAGGTGGGGAACAAGTCGGCCTTCTGAATGACGAAGTCCTCCAATTGATCCGCCGTCAGGATCACTTGGCCGAGGATGTCGTCGAACACGGTGATGTTCGTGTCGGGCATCTTGAACCGCACGACCACGGGCTTGCCGGCTCTGCGCGCCGCCAACCCCTCGTCGATCGTGGGCAGTGGATCGGGCCTGCGGTATTGGAATACTTGTTTCTTGGCTTTAGCAGCCTCGCGCAAGCCGGCGAGTTCCTCAGAGCTTTCCAATGCGAAGTATGCCTGCCCCATTTCCAGAAGCCGCTGCAAGTAGCGCTCATAAAGCCCCAGTCGTTGGCTCTGAAAATAGGGCCCGCAGTGCCCGCCGACCTCCGGCCCTTCATCCCACCGCAGGCCAAGCCAGCGGAGGTCGTCGAGAATCTTTTCCACGGAATCCGCCAGGTTTCGCGTTTGGTCGGTGTCTTCGATGCGCAGAACAAACGTGCCGCCCGTCTTGCGGGCGATAAGCCAATTGAACAATACCGTCCTGGCCCCGCCGATGTGAAGATAGCCCGTCGGCGAAGGCGCAAATCGCACGCGAACGGACTCAATTGGCATCGAAGTCACTTTTGTCCCTTTTTAAGCAGGCGCGGAACCCAAACTTCCCACGAATAATCTGGCCGCGAATCCCGGTGCTGCCGGGACAAAGCCAGATCCGCATTCTCGCCCGAAGTACGCCTTTTGTGAATCGCTTCTCTTGTCATCGAAGTGGCAACTTCTCTCGCAGGGGGACTTCAAATGGCCATTGGACCAAAGTCCTACGGCCCCGCCGCCCTCAGACTCGTGAAAAAAGATCGCCTGCAAATGCCGCCTTTGCACAAGAAACCTCCCCTGGGGAAAACAGCGACTCCATCCATGATTTCCCGATACAACGGCGGGAATATTGATTATTGGCTTCCGATAGCGCCGGGTAACTAAGATAATGTTCTTTGGAGCTGGCCCTTGTGATAAAATGACCTGGCAGCAATCGCTGGACTAGAGGGCCATTGGACTCTCGTAAGGGACCGGCGAATACTCTCAGTTGGTGCGAGTACCTTGATTTATCTAGGTACGATACGAGGAACGCAATATGCAAACGCTTGAGGGTGATGTCCGCACCGAGCGCCTACCCATAGCGGACGCGGAGGGAAACGGTCACGTCGACAGCCTGCTGCTCGACGCATTGCTCGCCCTTCGGGGGGGCGACGCCTCGGTGCGCATGCCCCGCCAGTGGACGGGGATCGCCGGCAAGATCGCGGACACGTTCAACGAGATCGCCGCCCAAAACGAAGACATGTCGCGGGAGTTTGCCCGGCTTCGACAGGTCGTGGGCAAGGAAGGCCGGCTCAGCCAGCGATGCTCGCTGGGCGAGGTCCGCGGCTTTTGGCGAGAGTCCCTCGAAGCGGTCAACGATCTGATCGAGGACCTGGTGCAACCCACCACGGAGACGGCGCGCGTCATCGGAGCCGTGGCCCAGGGCGACCTGACCAAAAACATGGCCCTCGATATCGAAGGCCGGCCGCTGAAAGGCGAGTTCCTTCGCACCGCCAAAACGATCAACAGAATGGTGCAACAGCTTAGTTCTTTCGCGTCGGAAGTGACACGCGTGGCCCGCGAAGTGGGTACCGAGGGAAAGCTCGGCGGCCAGGCCAAGGTCAAAGGGGTGGCCAACACCTGGAAGGATCTCACCGACTCGGTCAACTCGATGGCCAGCAACCTTACGGACCAGGTCCGCAACATTGCCGACGTGACTACGGCCGTGGCCAAGGGCGACCTCTCGAAAAAGATCACCGTGGACGTCAAAGGCGAGTTCCTGGAACTCAAGAAGACGGTCAACACGATGGTGGACCAGCTTCGTTCCTTCGGCTCGGAAGTGACCCGCGTGGCCCGCGAGGTGGGCACCGAGGGCAAGCTCGGCGGGCAGGCCTGTGTCGAAGGCGTATCCGGCACTTGGAAGGACCTCACCGACTCGGTCAACTCCATGGCCGGCAACCTCACGGCCCAGGTGCGCAACATCGCCCAGGTGACGACGGCCGTCGCCGCGGGAGACCTGTCCAAGAAGATTACCGTCGACGTGAAGGGCGAAATCATGGAGCTGAAAAACACCATCAACACGATGGTGGACCAGCTCCGCTCCTTCGCGTCGGAAGTGACCCGTGTGGCCCGCGAGGTAGGTACGGAGGGCATGCTGGGTGGCCAAGCGGACGTGCAAGGCGTGGCCGGTACATGGAAAGACCTCACGGACTCGGTGAACTCCATGGCCGGCAATCTCACCGGCCAGGTACGCAACATCGCCGACGTGACCAAGGCGGTGGCCGCAGGCAACCTCTCCCGCAAGATCACCGTCGACGTGAAGGGCGAGATCCTCGAACTCAAGAACACCATTAACACGATGGTGGACCAACTTCGTTCGTTCGCTGCCGAAGTGACCCGCGTGGCCCGCGAAGTGGGCACCGAAGGCAAGCTGGGTGGCCAGGCCGACGTGCAGGGCGTGGCCGGCACCTGGAAAGACCTCACCGAAAGCGTCAACTCCATGGCCGGCAACCTTACGGCTCAGGTCCGCAACATCGCCGACGTGACCACGGCCGTGGCCAAGGGCGATCTCTCCAAGAAGATCACCGTCGACGTAAAGGGGGAGATTCTGGAGTTGAAAGACACCATCAACACGATGGTGGACCAACTCCGATCCTTTGCCGCCGAAGTGACCCGCGTGGCCCGCGAAGTAGGCAGCGAAGGCAAGCTGGGCGGCCAGGCCGACGTGCAAGGCGTGGCCGGTACATGGAAGGACCTCACCGAAAGCGTGAACTCCATGGCAGGCAACCTCACCGGCCAGGTGCGCAACATCGCCGACGTCACCAAGGCGGTCGCCGCCGGTGACCTGTCCAAGAAGATCACCGTTGACGTGAAGGGCGAGATTCTGGAACTAAAAGACACCATCAACACGATGGTGGACCAGCTCCGATCGTTCGCCGCGGAAGTGACGCGTGTGGCCCGCGAAGTGGGGACCGAAGGCCGGCTGGGCGGTCAGGCCGACGTGCAAGGCGTGGCCGGC
>Ga0187892_10003931_pt1 | contig 26075 bp, 25 predicted proteins | sample MA1701073metaG_FD_139345 | JGI IMG/M metagenome (GOLD analysis project Ga0187892, IMG submission 139345) | Bio-ooze microbial communities from a basaltic lava cave in the Kipuka Kanohina Cave System on the Island of Hawaii, USA - MA170107-3 metaG ... | reverse complement strand
TGCCGTTGGGGGGATTTGGAGAACAGCAGCTTGCTATGTAGGTCGGACTTTAAGCATCCCCCAACTGCCGTTGGGGGGATTTGGAGAACAGCAGCTTGCTATGTAGGTCGGACTTTAAGCATCCCCCAACTGCCGTTGGGGGGATTTGGAGAACAGCAGCTTGCTATGTAGATCGGACTTTAAGCATCCCCCAACTGCCGTTGGGGGGATTTGGAGAACAGCAGCTTGCTGTGTAGGTCGGACTTTAAGCACCCCCCAACGGCCGTTGGGGGGATTCCAGGCACAAAGCCAAGATGGACAAAGTCGAGTATGAACGAAACAACCATCATCCGGTTCCATGAGTTAGGCGGCCCTGACGTGCTTCGATACGAGAAGGCTCCGATGCCTGAGCCTGGCCCCGGCGAGATGCGGTTGCGCGTCGAGGCGATTGGCGTCGGCTTTGGCGAATGTCTTTACCGCATGGGCCACTACCTTTATGAGACGAAGCTTCCTTCGTCGTTGGGCAATCACGCGGTAGGAACCGTCGAGGCGGTCGGGCCGGGCGTCGAGGAGCCGAAGGTCGGCGAGCGGGTGAGCCTGATTCCGTCGTTCCTGATGAATCGCTACGGCGTCTACGCCGAGCACGCCGTCGTCCCCGCGAGCGCCTGGGCTCCGTACTTCCCATCACTGTCGCTCGAAGAGAACGCTTCGCTCTGGATGCAGGTCACGACGGCCTACGGGGCGCTGGCGCATTACGGCAAGGTTGCCGGCGAGGACACCGTGCTGGTCATCCCGGCGTCCGGCGGCGTCGGCATGGCGGCGATCCAGACGTGCAAGAAGGCCGGCGCAACGGCCATTGGGGTGACCCGCAGCCGCGGCAAGGCCGACGAGATAAAGCGAATCGGGGCGGACCACGTCATCATTACCGACGAGGAGAACTTGGCCGACCGCGTGAGGGAGATCACCGGCGGCAAGGGCGTCCGTCTGGTCTTCAATGGCCTGACCGGCGACGTGATGAACACGCTGGCTGACGTCGCCAGCCCCGGCGGAACCATCTTCATGTTCGGCGGGATCGGCGGCAAGCCGACGCCCCTCCCTTTCCACCACATCATCGGCAAGGGTGTGCGAATCCAGGGCTACACCCTCTACGAGCTGACCTACCACGCTGAAAACCTCCCCGCTATCCGCCGCTATGTCAGCGAAGGCGTGCGCGAAGGCCACTACACGGCGAACGTCGGAAAGGTCTTCGGCTTCCGCGAGATGGTTGATGTCCATCGTTACCTCGAAGCCGGCGACATGGCGGGCAGTGTAGTGGTAAGAGTTTAGAATCCTCAACTTCGATGAATTGAGAAAATGAAGACGTGGAAAGGCAGCGCCAATCCTTGGAGAAACAACGATGAGAATCGGAATTATCGGGACGGGAAACATCGGCGCGGGCGTGGCACGGCTTTTCGTGCGCGCCGGTCACGAGGTCGCTTTGAGCAATTCACGCGGCGCTAGCAGCCTGGGCGCTCTGGTGGCCGAACTTGGGCCTCAAGCGCAGGCGTTATCTATCGAAGAGACGGCGCGGTTTGGCGAAGTCGTCTTAATCGCCATTCCCTTCGGCCAATACCGGCAACTTCCAGCCGCCGCTTTCGACGGTAAGATCGTGGTTGATGCCAGGAATTATTATCCAAACCGTGACGGCAATTTCCCCGAACTCGATCAGGGTCGAACCACTTCAAGCGAGTTGATGGCCGAACACTTGCTCGGCGCGCATATCGTCAAAGCCTTTAACACGATTTACTATCTTCATCTGGCGAATCAAGGCGACACAAGCAAACCGCTCGATGAGCGGCGCGCCATCTTCATAGCCGGGGACGATGCAAAGGCGAAAGAGAAGGTCGCTCGACTGGTCGAAGAAATCGGATTTGCGGCGATTGATACAGGCCGTTTGCGCGAAGGCGGCAAACGACAACAACCGGACACGGCCGTTTATAACAGGGTGTTGACGGCGAAGGAAGCGGCGGCGATTTTGGAATCTCCGGGTACTTGATTTTCTAGGCCAGGAATTGCTGGCCCGGTTTCACCGTAATACGCAAACGAAGGAGGAACCTGATCATGGGTTGGGCGGCGGACATACTGTGACAAGCATACCCTAATGAAAGTCAGGGAGTTCTGATTTCAGCAAGTTTTTCGATTTGGTCAAGCCTTATTTCAAATGGACACCCCGCAGGGGAAGTTCAAAGACAAAGGCAAGTACTTCTTCCTGCTCACCAAAGTCGGCGGCAAGTGGAAGATTGCCGCCGATATGTTCAACAGTGACACACCGGTTTCAGAGAAAAAGGAGAACAGAGAATGAAAATCGGAGTTCTTGGGACAGGTATGGTCGGAGCGGCCATCGCCACGAAGCTGATTACGCTCGGGCATAAATTGATGATGGGATCGCGCAACGAAGGCGGTGAAAAAGCCGTGGCGTGGACGCAGGCCAATGGCGCAAACGCCTCGCAAGGCAGTTTTGCGCAGGCCGCCCGGTTCGGCGAGATCCTTTTCAACTGCACGCAGGGAACGGCTTCAATCGAAGTGCTTCAAGCGGCGGGCGCGGACAATCTCAAAGGAAAGATTCTGATTGACGTTGCCAATCCGCTCGACTTCTCGCGCGGGGCGCCGCCCGCCCTTTCGGTCTGCAACACCGATTCGCTCGGCGAGCAGATTCAGCGGGCATTTCCCGAAGCGAAGGTCGTCAAGACGCTCAATACGGTGAATTGCGAGGTGATGGTCAATCCCTCGCTCGTGCCGGGCGATCACGACATCTTTATCTGCGGCAATGATGCGGACGCCAAGGCGCGCGTCGTGGAAATCCTGAAGCAACAGTTCGGCTGGCGTTCGGTGACCGATCTGGGCGACATCAGCGCGGCGCGAGCGACCGAACAGATGATGCCCATCTGGATGCGGCTGTACGGTGTGCTGGGCACTGTGCATTTCAACTTCAGAGTCGTCAAGGAGAGCTGAACCTGGGAGATGAACAGGAGCGCCTTGCCTTAGTGACCGGCGCGAACCGCCAACTGCTCGAAGTAGCGGTAGCGCCTGTAGCGTGACTACATCTAAAGAACCAAATGGAGAAATCGTGAAATGAGCCTGAAGAATAAGAATTCTGTCAATCCCAAGCATCCCAAGCGCATCGCGATTGTCCTCGCGAACCCGTCCGTTTCCACGACCGCCGGATGGCCGGTCGGTTTCTGGTGGAGCGAAATGTCGCATCCCTACTTCGTCTTTTCAGAGCGCGGCTATGAAATCGAAGTGTTCAGTCCAAATGGTGGGAAATGCGAGGCCGATGCGATGAGCGATCCGCGCGACCCGAGCGGGTTTGCGACTTCAGACCTGATCAGCATGGGATTCGTCCACACGCCGCGGTTGATGGAACTCGTGGAAAAGACTAACAAGGTTTCGGAGATTGATGTCAATCGTTTTGACGCCATTCTCGTGGCGGGCGGACAAGGGCCGATGTTCACCTTCGAAAGGGCGATTGATCTTCACAAGAAGTTCGTCGAATTCCATGAGGCGGGCAAACTCGCCGCCGCCGTGTGCCACGGAGTGGCGATCCTGCGCTACGCCAAACTCAGCAATGGCGAATACCTGGTCAAGGGCAAGACCGTCACCGGCTTCGCCAATATTGAGGAAGACTTCGTTGATGATGCGCTGTGGGATGCGAACCAATTGCCGCGCGGCCAACGCCTGATGCCGTGGCGCATTGAGGACGAGTTGAAAAACATCGGGGCGAACTACGTTCAGGCCGGCCTGTGGGAAGGCTTCGCAGTGCGCGACGGCAATCTCATCACCGGCCAGCAAAGTCAATCCGGCATGGAGACAGCCGAAGCGCTGGCGGCTGCGCTCGGAGCTTGAAGGTCTTAACCGGAGGAGCCGGGAAGTAGTCGAATGAACAAAGCGCGTCTCGAAGCGTTCAGTGACGGCGTAATCGCCATCCTGATCACGATCATGGTCCTGGAGTTGAAAGTTCCCCACGGCGCCGACCTGGAAGCTCTACGGCCATTATTGCCGGTCTTCCTGACCTACGTGCTGAGCTTTGTTTCTCTGGGCATCTACTGGAACAATCATCACCACATGCTCCATGCCGCCCGGCGCATCAATGGCAAGATCCTCTGGGCCAATCAACATCTCCTGTTCTGGTTGTCGCTCGTGCCATTCGTTACCGGTTGGATGGGAGAAAATCACTTTGCTCCGTTACCGACTGCTATCTATGGCGCGGTAATGCTGTTGGCCGGTGTCGCATACTTGATCCTGCAAAAGACGATCGTTGCGCAGGAGGGCATGGACTCGAAGCTCGCGGCGGCCATGGGGAAGGACGTGAAGGGCAAGCTCTCGCTGGCGTTATACGCCGCGTCGATCCCATTGGCCTTCGTCAATCAATGGATATCTGACGCGATCTACGTCCTGGTGGCGATGATGTGGCTGATCCCCGACAAACGGATCGAGTCGAAGCTGAATGAATGAGGAGATGGCGAAAATACGGCTCAATCTGACTAGAGCTGGCTGGCGGCTGATGATCTTGATCTGCCTTGCCGGCGCCGGGCTGGCTCAGGCTCCATCCCCGGCTCCATCGCCGCCGCCTTATCAAGCTCTGCGTTACGAAGAGGACTGGAGTTACCTTAGCGACAAGACGAAACAGACAGGCGATCTCGACAGGCTGAAGTACATCCCACTTAACGGGCGCGGCTGGTACTTGTCGCTGGGCGGCGAGGCGCGGATTCGCTATGAATACTTTGGTCAATTCAATTTCGGCGCGGGGCCGCAGGATGATGACGGCTATCTGTTGCAACGATATCTGTTGCACGCCGACGTGCATTTCGGCAAACGAGTCCGCCTCTTTACCCAGTTGCAAAGCGCCATCGGCAGCGGGCGCAATGGCGGTCCGCGGCCAACTGATGATGACCGTCTGGAAGTCCATCAGGCTTTCCTCGATTTGAAATTCGGCGATGAAACGAATTCGCTGACCCTGCGTGTCGGACGCCACGAAATGGACTTCGGCTCCGGGCGACTGATCTCCGCCGGTGAAGGGCTGAACGTGCGCCGCGGCTTCGACGGCATGCGAGTGATTTATAGACATGGCCCGTGGCTGATCAACGGGCAGGTCAATAAGCTGGTCTCGATCAAGCCGGGTCTGTTCAATGACGCGCCTGACCCGTCGCAAACTTTCTGGGGCGTCGGCGCGACTCGTTCACGACCGAAGATCCGCGGCGGCCATCAGTTCGCTTACATCGCGTTGGATCGCAAAGCGGGGCGCTTCGATCAAGGCAGCGGGCGCGAACTCAGACACACGATTATCGCGCGAACCTATGGCGCCTCCGACGACGCGGTCGGTCAACTCGATTACAACTTCGATACGATCTTTCAGTGGGGAAACTTCAGGAACTCCGGGCGCGAAATCGGCATTCGCGCCTGGGCGCTGGCATCAGATTTGGGCCACTCAATAAACAGGATTCCTCTCAAACCCAGGCTGGGACTGCGCGCCGACGCAACGAGCGGAGATAAGAACCCGAACGATCACCACCTGCAAACCTTCAATCCGCTCTTTCCGGGAACGGCCTACTCGGACACCATCGGCCTGATCGGCGCGGCCAATTCGCTGGCGCTCGACCCGTCTTTGCGCTTCACGATCAAAGAACGAGTGACGGTCAATGCCGGCGCGGCCTTCTTCTGGCGCCAAAGCACGCATGACGGGATATACGGCATCAACGTCGCTCCGCTCCGCACCGGGAAATTGAGCCGCGCGCGCTATGTCGGCTCGTTGCCTTCGGTCAGGCTGGACTGGCGCATCAATCGGCACTGGTCGTACGCCTTCGTTTATTCATACTTCAAAACGGGCCGCTTTTTGCGAGAGACGCCGCCTGGCCGGGACGTAAGTTACGCGACTTCATGGCTGACGTTCAGATTCTGACGCCTCTGATATGGCTGATCAGGTTTGCCTGACCCCGGACTCCATTGCGGCAGCGAATTCTTCGAGCTTCGGCGTCTGACCCATGCGGACGATTCCGATCTCCTGTCCGGGATTGACCGCGCCACGAGCGAGAGCCGGGCTGGCCCTGGCTGAGAACTGCCGGGACAAAAAGAGAGATCGTCAGACTCTTGTCGTAGTTAAAATAACTGACGCGGATCTCATTGAACGGCGGATTCTGCGGCCCTCGCGCGTGGGCCAGGACCGTCTTTTTTACACCCGTGACAAGTTTATAGTTGACATGTCAACCATTGACAGCTAAAGTGACTTCGCTAATGGCGATCAATACCAAAAAATCGAAGGCCCTGCGGACGCGCCACGCCGAGCCGCGGGCCAAAGAGGCTTTCCTCGCATTGTTTCGCGCCGCTGACCGGTTGCGGACGGCCTCATCAGCGATCTTCGAACCGCACGGGATCACCGGGCAGCAATATAACGTGCTCCGCATTTTGCGGGGCGCGGAGCCTGAAGGGCTGCTGACGCTGACCATCGCCGACCGGATGATCGAGCGCGCGCCCGGCATCACGCGGATGATTGACCGCCTCGAAGCCAAGGGGCTAGTGGCGCGCGAGCGCTGTGGAGTTGACCGCCGCTGTGTCTATTGCCGGATCACAGCGCTGGGACTCGATCTCCTGGCGAAGTTAGACCAGCCGGTGGAAGAGAACAATCGGGCCGTGTTTGCCGCGCTCGACCGGCAGGAACTTGAGCAACTCATCGCCTTGCTCGAGAAGGTGTCGGCGGCCCGCGAGCCGGCGTAAACCGCCGTCACCAGGATCGCAACCCGGAGCAGTAGCTCCGGGTTTTTTAGGGTAAGCAATTGACTAATCAATGATTGTTCCATCAATCGAAGGAGTATGAAAATGTCACATCTTGTCACCATTACTGGCGCCACTGGCCACGTCGGCAAGGCGCTCGCTGAACAACTGCTTCAAAGCGGCGTGAAGATTCGCGCCGTCGGTCGCGATGCCAATAAGCTTGCCCCGCTGACCGCCAGGGGCGCTGAAGCCCGCGCCGGCGACATTGAGAACACAGCTTTCCTGACTGAGGCGTTTCTTGGCGCCGATGCGGTCTTTGCAATGACTCCACCGAACCTGAATGCTCCCGATCTTGCGGCACATCAACTCCGAACCGCCGCGAGTTTGGTGGAGGCATTGAAAGCGGCCGGTGTTCCGCGCGTCGTCGCGCTCAGCAGCGCGGGCGCTAGTCTGCCTTCGGGCACTGGGCCGATTGCGGGCCTGCACGAATTTGAAGAGCGATTGAAATCCATCCCGGGTCTGTCGGTGGTCGCCCTCCGCTCGACGTTTTTCATGGAGAACCATCTGGCCTCGATTCATCTCATCAAGAGCGCCGGGATCAATGGCAGTGCGGCCCGGGCCGATGTCGCCGTCGGGATGATTGCGACGCGCGACATTGCCGCCGCCGCCGCCGAGTATTTGACGGCGCCGGCGTTCGAGGGGTACACCGTGCGCGGCTTGTTCGGACCGCGCGATTACACCTACCCCGAGGCGACCGCGATTCTCGGCGCCGCGATCGGCAAGCCTGACTTGGCCTACGTGGAGTTTTCCTACGAGGATTTCCGCCACGGCCTCCTCGGAGCAGGCTTCTCCGCGAGCGTGGCGGACGCCTATGTCGAGATGTACACCGCCTTCAACGACGGGCGAATTCAGAGCACGATGAGGCGCGACGCGTCGAACACGACGCCCACCACGCTCGAAGAGTTTGCGCGCGAGGTCTTCGCCCCCGCCTACGGGGCAAATCAAAACTGAAGCGAACGAAAGGAACTTCGATGATGAATCTTCTGTTCGGCAATTTTGCGCCGGGTCGCGGAGCTGTCGGGTTGCTAATTGTGCGACTCGTCTTCGGCCTGGGGATGACGCTTCATGGCTCTCAAAAAATAGGAGCGCCCTTGACCTGGATGAATGCGTTTGCAGGGGAAAACGCCCCGCCCGGCTTTCTACAGGCGCTGGCTGCCGTGGCGGAATTCTTCGGCGGGCTGGCGATGATCCTGGGGCTATTGACGCCCGTAGCCGCGCTCGGCATAGCGTGCGTGATGCTGGCGGCAATCGGGATGGCGCACCTGCCCGCTGGTGATCCGTTTGTCGGCGCGCCCGGCCAGTCGTCTTACGAAGCGGCAGCCCTGTATCTGGCGGTCACCCTGCTTTTGATCATCACCGGACCAGGCGCGCTATCGCTCGACTGGCTAATTTTCGGCAGGAAGCGCGAGTCTATCGAAAAGGACCGGACGCGCCAGGTTCCGGAGAGCGGCGTTTGAAGGAGCGAGCTTGACTATCGCAACTTATATATCGCTCAGGAAAAAGCCCGGCGCTGATGAGCGTGGAAGGAGTATCCGGATTCGGAACAAGCGCAGAAATTTCTCAGAGCCTGGGAAATCGCTCCTGTGAACCCAGGGGGCGCAAGAGAGTAACAATTCACGGGAGGAGGAAAAGATGACCGTCACGAACACACAATCAAGTACCAACGTCCACGAGATTGCGGAAGGAGTTTATCGCATCAGCACACCGGTTCCGCCAAGTGTTGCGCCAGGAGGTTTCTCATACAACCAATACCTGATAGTTGATAATGAGACCTGACGAACGTCGAGAACTGATACGGCTCGCCGACCTCAACCTTGCAGCCATGATTCGCCATAGGATGAAGATGGCGACGAACGGCCTGCTTCAGGAACAAGACGGGGTGCTGCTGTTCACCATCGGATGCCCGGCGGCCAATGGACACCTCAACGGCGTCATGAGAATGAATGATGAAATCGATGCGGCAGGAGTTCTGGAGCGAGCGCGGCGCTTTTTTCAGCCTTTGAAGCGGGACTTCATGGTCTGGGTGCGCGACGAACGGGACAACGATTTGGAGCAGGCGCTGCGCAATGCGGGATTCACGGTTGTGCGGGAAGCGGGAATCCCGGGCATGGTTCTTCAACAGCGCCTCGATCCGGTGTCGCCATCCGCTGACATCGAACTTCGCCGTGTTGCGAGCGCGCGAGACGTGGCGGATTACGCTCAAGTCACGGATGCTGCTTTCGGCCTGACGAATGAAGTGGCGCAAGCCGTGTTTGGCAGGACAGAGAGTTTAGTCGCTCCGCAGGTTGCGGCGTTCATCGTCCGTCACAAAAACGTTCCGGTCGCCGCCGCCATGACGCTGTTGGCTGTTGAGGTCGCCGGCATCTATTTCGTTGGCACAATCCCGGAAGCGCGGGGGCGCGGGCTGGGCGATCTAGCCACGCGCGCGGCAACCAACGCGGGCTTTGATATGGGCGCTCGCGCGGCGATTCTGCAAGCATCGGTCGCCGGCGAATCTCTTTACCGGCGCATGGGTTATCAGATACTCACGCGCTATCGTTGGCATCGTTCGACGATGCGCTAGAGTTTTCAAAATCAGGGAGAAAAGGAGAGCATCATGAAGTTTCTGAGTCAAAACGAGGCCCGGCATTTCGCCGAAAAATGGCTACCGGCATGGTCAGGCAACAATCCCGAGTTGCTAGCGAGTTTCTATTCGGACGATGCATTCTACCTCGACCCCGGTGTACCGAACGGCATTACGGGCAAGCCCGCCCTGCTGGCCTACTTCAAGAAGCTTCTCAGTTATAACCCCGACTGGGTGTGGTCACAGATTGAGGGCATTCCCCTTGAAGACGGATTCCTGAACAAATGGCTCGCCAGGATCCAGGTCGGCGCCAAGGTCATCGAGATCGTTGGCGTGTGCTTTGTTCAACTAGACAGCGCCGACAAGATTCGACGCAATGAGGTCTACTTTGACAGGTCAGAGCTGTTGGCGGAAATCGCCAGGCAGCGTGCGGCCTAACCAGCGCGAGCAGGTGTAGCGTCAGGCGCGCGCCACCGGCAACCAAAGGAATAAAGAAATGGAGATGTTCATTTTTGCCCGATTTCACTCGCGTCCTGGTAACGAGGATGCCGTGGCAGCAGCATTGCTTGACGTTCTCGTTCCTACGCGCGAGGAGCAGGGTTGTCAGAGCATTCACGCTTTTCGCTCAATTCGCGACCCGCAACTGTTCTACATTCATTCCCACTGGAAAGATGAAGTGGCGTTCGAGTATCACGCCGGCTTGCCGCATACAGTGCGCTTTATCGAACGCGTGGAGCCGCTGATTGACCACTTTCTCGACGTCACCCGTGCGGAGCGCATTGGCTAGATGACAATTCAAGAGGCTCCACGATAAGAAGATTTGTTTCAATCAAGCAAAGGAGTAAAAGTTATGCCGGACTGGCCAACCCTGGTTTTATTTGCCATGGCGACTGTGGTCCTTGTTTTCACGCCAGGGCCGAACACGCTTTACATCATCGCCCGCAGCGTCAACCAGGGCCGCCGGGCGGGGATTGTTTCCTGTTTGGGCATCGAGGTCGGCACGCTGATTCACGTCTCCGCCGCCGCTTTCGGCATCTCGGCGCTGCTCTTGTCGTCGGCGCTGGCGTTCAACGTCGTGAAATACGCGGGGGCGGCTTACCTCATTTATCTCGGCCTGAAAACTTTGCTGACGCGGGAGAAGCCTGCCGAAGCGGAGACCGTCGAAGAACAAAGTTTGCGCCGCGCGTTTTCGCAGGCGGTTCTGGTGAACGTCTTGAATCCGAAGAGCGCGATGTTCTTTTTCGCTTTTCTGCCGCAGTTCATTGATGCGAAGCGCGGCGCGGTCGCAACGCAGATTTTGGTTTTCGGCGTGATTGTCGTCTTGCTGGGATTTACCAGCGGCTCGTTTTACTCGCTGCTGGCCGGGAGCATCGGCAATTTACTGCGCGGCAATCTCAGGTTTCTGCGCGCGCAACGCTATTTCGCCGGTAGTGTCTACATCGGGCTTGGAGCGGCGACTGCTTTGACCGGCGCGAACAAAAAGTGAGCCGCGCTCAAGGCCACTACGTAATTGAAAGCGATCAAAAAGAAAGCCGAGGGGGCAGAGAAAATACAGGTAGATACGGGATGACATAGGGAAATGCGAGGAGAATGAGAGTCAATACCGTCACGATCCACAAGCTTACGCGCCGCCATTTCCGACTCCTCGGCGAGCCGCAGGCCGTGCCTGGCGCACACTCCACTTTCTCGGGCCGGTAGGCGAAATAAAAACCGGCGCCGAGAAACAGAAAGGTGAGCGCGACGAAGTAAGTTCGATACGGCATCAACGACATCGCAAAGGCGAGTCCTCCGGCTCCGAGGAAAGAGAATGCCACTGGAAAGACGCAACAGCTCAGCGGCAGAAAAGACAGCAGGGCCGAGATGAGTGATGCGATAGTGGCGCCGGCGCCTGATGGTTTCATTGCCTTTCCCTCTACATTTGGTTCAGCATTTCTTTGACTCTGGCCTCGAAGGCCGCGCCGTCCAGGGCCGGCGCGGAGGTCTCGCCACGAAGTTGGTGCATCCAGAAATCCGGCGCCGGAGGCTCTTTATCCCACTGGCTCTGTGCGCTGTACAAGAGATAGATATCCCAGGCCGCACCCTTCGTGCCGAGCGTTTTCTGCCACTGCTGACCGCTTAGGCGGTCGCCGTCCCAGTAATAGCTGACGCGCTTGTCACTGAATTCGTCCGAGCGGGTTTTGGCCCAATCTCTGGAGTCACCGGGGAACATTGGCAGCCAGATGACGTAAGCCCGCAGCCGGTCATCCGAAATATTTTTGAGCGTCTTCTGCATGTCGGAGAACCCCCGACGACAAGCCGGTCAGACCGGGGAGAGAAGCGTCACGAGACGCAGTTTGCCGCGGTCGCGCTCGAAGGCTTGTTTGAGCGGATCGAGGTTATTCAGGTCGGTCATCCCCGACGCCGGCTCGGTCCCTCGCGCCGGCAGCGTGCAACTCCCGCCCTGAACGAGGAACAGGGCGGCTGAGAGAACGACCGCCGCGCGGCCAATGATAAAACGCTTTCCTTTCATGTTGCCTCCTTGATCAAACGCTTCACCGCCTGCGTCACCTCGCCGAGGCAGCAAGCGCCCGATGGGTTTCTCTCCTCACACGCGCACATCCGCTCTCTGATGAGCGCCGCGATGCGTTGAGGAATCGTGGTGTGTCCTTTGGCTTGAATCTCTTCCCGCGCGGCCTCTTCGCTAAAGCCGAAGCAGTAGCAGAGAGGAATCGGGCCGTCCTTTTCCTTCAGTCCGACGCGGACACGAAGATCGCCGGTTGTAAAAGAACGCTCTCTTGAATAGTAGACCACCGGGCATTCAGGCGAGGCGCAGAAGCGATACTGACTCTCTCCCACCCGGTCGAAGCTCTCCGGCTTGAGCATCAGGAGCATCGTTCGAAGCGTCACCGGGCGGCTCGGCCCTTCGCAGGACTGGCAGCCGCGATGTGCGCCAAGCGGTTGCGCCTCAACCGTGCTTGATTCTTCGCAACAGTTCATCTCTTCTTCTTCCCCGAATCAGCGCGATGTATGTTGATGAGCGCCGGGCAAACGGCGTCACTGGCGCGGCGGGAGAGTTCTCGCTCACAAGCCGCCAAATGACGGGCCAGGGTCTTCCGAAAATCCTGCATGAGACGGATTCGCTCATCCACTTCAGAGAGTTTGACCTCTAAATGATCGCGCACGCGCCGGCATTCGCGCGCGCCGCCAGTGGCGAGGAGTTCGCCAATTTCATCGAGCGAGAAGCCGAGCTCCTGCGCCTGTTTAATGAACCGCACGCGCTCCACCGTGTCCGGCGTAAAGAGACGGAATCCTCCTTCAGTGCGTGGAGCGGCCGGCAGGAGTCGCCGGCGCTCGTAGTAGCGCACGGCGTCAATGCTCACGCCGGCGCGCAATGCGACCTCTCCGATGCGAAGCGCCGATGAGTTCATAGCAGTATTTTACACTCTGGAACCAGGTCCAGAGTCAATGGGTACGGCGCATTTCAACTTCAGAGTCGTCAGAGTATAAAGGAAGACTTCGTGGACGAGGCGCTGTGGAGCGCGTCAATCCGATGATCGCGCTGAGGGGGCGATTAGGCGGAGGGGAAGTTCGACCGTTGCGCGGCCAAACCGCCTAACCGAGCGCCGCGTCGAGCGTGCGGTGGAAGTGGCTGATCGCTCCCTCGAATTGCCCGAACTCGAAGAATTCGTTCGCGCCGCTCTGTAGTCCCCGCTGAACGGCGCAGGCCATGGCCCGGTCTTCGACTGTCCCGGCGAGCAGGAACTCCTGGGAGCGGTTGATCGCCGCCTGCCCTTCATCGTCGTGACGACTGCGATCCGTCAAGGTGTAGGTGATGAGCTTGCTCCGGTCAATAGCCAGAGGCTCAATCACGACCAGCGCGATGGTGTTCGGGAAGGTCGCCACCATCACGTTCGGGAAAAGATGGTAAACATAGGTCAGCATCCCGTTCACGCTTCGCTCGGCGGGAGGCGTTTCGCGCAGCTTGTTGATGCGCTGGTAGGGGAACGCAATCCGGCTGTTCCTGCCGAAGGTTTCGACGACGTTCAGGTTGTCGAACTGGATGGGGTAGAACGTCTCGCGGTGGGTCGAACGGATGTGATAGCCCTCCAGGAAGCCTTCGACGACGATCTTCCAGTTGGCGGGCGTTTCCTGTTCGGTGGTGGCGATCAACCGTTGGCCGGGCGCGATCAGTTCAGGAAGTTCCGCCAGGCACGGTTCGACCAGATGTGGTTCGTCCTGTGTGATGAATACCAGGCCGCTCATCTCGGCGGTCTCCACCGGCGTCAACCCTCGCGCGGATTTGTCGAGGCCGGGAAATCCATCCTCGTGAGGCACGTGGCGAAGACAACCATCGAGGCCGTAGGTCCAGCCGTGATAGCGGCAGACAAACGCCTTCTGGCAGCCCGTCCCCTCCGCCAGTTGCGCGCCGCGGTGGCGGCAGGCGTTGCGGAAGGCCCGCGCGCGTCCGTCACGTCCTCGCACGGCGAGAATCGGCGTACCCGCCGCGTCGCGCGCGACGTAAGACCCGGCCTCGCCGAGCGCCGCTGATGGACAGAAAGGCGTCGGGTAGCGGCGCAGCGCCCGTTCGATCTCGGCGGCGAAGCGTTGCTCGCAGCGATAATGCTTTACCGGTTCGCGCCAGCTTGCATTGCTGCGATCAGTGGTCCGATTGTCAATGTGATCGAAAATCCGCTGCGCCACTGACTGGTCATCAAGCCAGAGAGACATTGTCGGCGCCTCCATCGCCCAGTTACACGCTCGACCGAACCGGGTCTGTAGAGTTACCTGGTGGAATTCCCGCCCGCCGGTTCCGGTTTGGTCAGGACATATTCATACAATTGGTTGAGCGAGGTATCGAGAAACTTCACCTTCAATTGCCTGGTATCCGCTTCCAAAACAGCAAACCCGTGCGCGTCTTTTGCAAAGAGCGAGCGCGTCCCCATCTCGATCTTGCGGACGCGGGCGCCGCCTCCGCCGTTGACGAAGAAATGGACGCCGCCTTCCGGCTTGAGGTGTTGCAGATCGTGATCGTGCCCAGCCAGGTAGACGTCCACGCGGTCTTTCAACACCGGCAGCAAACGCTCGATCAGGCTGGCGTTGTCCTGGTGCCGCCCCGCCGAATAAATCGGGTGATGGCCGTAGACCACCTTCCAGCGTGCTCGGCTCTCACTCAAAGCGCCCTTCAACCAGAGCAACTGCGCTTCGGAGACTTCGTTCGTGTCGAGGGCAAAGAACTGCGCGGGACCGGCGGTGAACGTGTAGTAAGGCGCGGGCATCCGCCAGCTTGCGCTCTGATGCGAATGCAGAATTTCTGCGGCGGGACTGTCCGCATGATGCCAGTCGTGGTTGCCGAGCGTGGCGTAAAACTTCAGCCCCAACGGTTCGTAAAGCTCGCGCCACAACGTCTGCCAGCGATCGTCCGTTGGACTCTCCATGCCGTCGGGGTAGAAGTTGTCGCCGAGCGTGAGGCCGAAGTCGAAGGGCGACTGCCGGTGGGATTGCAGCATCGCCGCCGCGACCCGCTTCTGGTCGTCGCCAGCCAGTCTGCGATTGGCCGGCGAGCCGTAACCGAAATCGCCGAGCGTGAGGACGCGCACCGGCTGGCCGGCTTCTTTCAACGAGAAGACCAGCGGCGTTGCGCGCAGGAACGCGGGCAGCATCGTGCCGTTGACGAGCGCGATCCACCGCTCCTGCTCGCGCCACAGCGCGCGCAATTCAGCCGCGTCGCCCTTTTGCTTCGCCATCTCGGTTCGCCGCGCGAGCAGCGCCTGCGCCTCGCGCATCCGGTGAGCGCGCAGCTTATCGAGCGCCGCCAGCGCGACCTTCACGTCGGGATCGGCCGCCGCCAATTGCGCCAGCGCCTGTTGCATCCGGGCCGCCGGGGCGTCGCCCAGTTGATCAATGATCGCGTCGCGCACGGCGGCCGCCGGATCGCTTTCGAGCAGCGCGACCAGGAATTCAAGCGCGGCGACCGGCTCCTCCTCGCCCAGGTTTTCGGCCAGATCGGCGCGCTCCTGGTCATTCTTTTCGTTGAGCAGCGCCTGACCCCGGGCGCGCAACGCGGGCGGCAGCTTGCCGGCCAAACCATCCTGCCCGCCTGCCGGAGCTGACGCCGGAGCGGGAGACTGGCTTTGATTGGCGGCTTGCGTGTTTGCCCCGTCGCCGATGACGAGGTGCAATGGCACGAGCTTGAAGTTCTGGTTGCCGTTGTCGTTGAAGCCGTCTTGCGTAACGAAGACCCCGTGGGGGAAGGCTGGTCCGAGATTGGCGGTGACGCAATCAATCCCGTCGGTCTCCGAGACGCCGTCAATGCCATTGCCATCGACGATCTTGAAAGTCCTGACGTATTGATTGCCCCGCTCGCGCCGGTAGATGACGAATGTGCTGTTGCCCTGGCTGGAGGCGATCAGGTAGCCGGCGCCCTCCTGACCGTAGGCGATAGTCAGGCCTTCGATGTTCGAGACGACATGCCCGTCGGGATGAACCTTATCAACCGGCGTGCGAGCGTCGCCGGCGTCCGGCTCGGCGCCGTACTTCCAGATCGCCACCTCCTCTTCGCCGAGATAGAAATGACCCAGCTCGTCATCCGCCACGCAGCCTTCGGTCTGGCTGCCGGCGGCGAAGCCGCGCACCTTCCGGCCATCCACCTTGCCGCTCCCGTTGTCGAACAGCTCCCACTGTTCGACCGCCCCCTGCTTGCTGTTGACGAAGTAATAAAACTTGCCCGTCTTCCGGCTGTGGTACATGCAGGAGCCGTAGACCGGGAGCGTCGTAACCTTGCGGGCGGCGACATTCTCAAGCATCCGCGTGGCCTGGTTGACGCGGTAGATGGCGATGCTGTTGTCGGTGCGGTTCCCGGCGGTGACGAGCGTCACGGTTTGACCGCCGAGTTTGAAGCCGGCGCGCAGGTCCACGTTATTTATACTCCCGTCCGGCAGATACTGAATCTGTTTGCCGGAGAGATCATAAACGGCCAGCCCCCCGTCTTTGTTGGTTCCGATGATCGTGCTTTTGGCCGGGTCGGTCGGATTCACCCAGATGGCGGGGTCATCCGCCGCGTCTCCCGCATTCGCCACAGGCTCCGTCTCGACGGTCGCCGAGACTTCGTAGACCTTGTCAGGCGGCGGCGCGGGCTTGGCCTGTTGGGCGCTCGCCCCGGCGCCAGACTGGCCAATCAGGCCAATCAGTGTGGATAAAAAAAGCGATGCCAGGCAGGCCGTGATCTTGACCGGTTGTTTGTCGCGGTTCATGACTCCTCCATCGTGTGATTGGTTATGCGGATTATCGCTGGCGAGCAGCGGGGGCCTTCCAGCCCCAGGCGGCCAACATGATATGAAACAAGTCCGTGTTTGACAAGATGCCGCGCACCCGCTCCGCGCCGGGGCCGCGAGCCGCCGCCAGCACTTCCTCGGCGGTGTGATCGTCGTCCCGTCTGACGTTCTTGAGCCTGATATTATCCATATCGTCCGTCGGCTGCTGTTTTTCAGCGCCGCTGAGCAGCGGCTGCCCCTTGTCGCCGTCGTGCACGCGGAAATCGTAAGAGTGATCGGCGGTGAACAGAATCAATGTGTCACTGGCCATTCGCCCCGCCGTTTGGCTGATAATCCTGTCGAAGGCCACCGTTCGTTCCAAAACCCCGAACCATGTTATCGGTGTGCAGGTCCGACTCGACCATCAGGAAAAAGCCCTTCGGATTGCGGGAGAGAATTTCAATCGCCCGCTGCGTGGCGACGCCCAGGTCGAAATCGTCGTTGTCGAAAAGCGCCACGACGCGGCGGGCGTCGCGTGGGATCGCGTCGAGCGAATCGCAGAGTTTGTATCCCTTGGCGGGAAGCGCGGCCATAATGTCCAGTTCCAACGCCTGCGTGGCTTTCAGAATTTGCGCCCGGCCGGGGCCGATGATGACGTCCACTCCGTCGCCGAAGCGGGGCGAGAGCGCCTGGGCGAAGATCTCGCCGATCTTCCTCTGGTCGTTGACGTGGGCGTAGCAGGCGGCCGGCGTCGCCGACGCGACCGAGCTGTTCGAGACCACTCCGGTGGATAGTCCGCGCTCCTCGGCGTATTCCAGGGTGGTCTTCAACGGCTCCCCGTCTTTCCTGCCTCGCACGGCGGCGTCTGATTGGGCGATCACGCCGTTGTGGGTCTTGTTGCCGGTGACAATCGCCGTCATCCCCGCCGCCGAGTCCGACACCCAGTCGCTGGCCGACGACGTTTCAGAGAGCGCAATGTGTGGCATGTTCTGAACGAACAGCTTGCGCGGCTGGTTATATCCATAGTTGCTCGCGGCGTTGAGGGTGGGAATCCCGCCCGCGTCCCCCAGAAACAGAATGATGTTCTTCGCGCGGCGTTCGGCGCCGAAGGCCGTCACAATCAGCAGCAGGAACAAAACAAGGTATCGTTGCATAGTCAGACCTCACGGGATAGGACAGGTTATTAACCCGAATCCACGGGTAGAAAATGTACAGCGGACTGTCCAGTCTGCTGAGTCTTCCTCAAGTAGGCGACTGGCGGGAACCTCAGCAGACTGGACAGTCCGCTGTACAGCCGCGCCGTTTCACCCCATAGGTGAATAATGGCGCTAGCGATTAAGCCCGTCTCCATTGGTTGAAACCGCCTTTTCAAACTCTTACCCGTGGATTCAGGTTATTAACCTGTCCGTCGCATACGGGGCGGCACCTCATAAACGACTCCTCAAAACCTCAGCTTAAGGCCAAACTGGATCACGCGCGGGCCGCCGCGTGTCCGGGTGATCTGGCCGAAGGACGCGTTCGACAGGTTCCGCTCCGGGTTCCGGAAGGTCACCGTGTTAAAGGCGTTGAAGAACTCGGTGCGGAATTCGAGCGATGTGCGCTCCCGGATCTTCGTCAGCTTGGAGACGGCCAGGTCGGTCCGCCGCTGGTCGGGGCCGATCACGACGTTGCGGCCCAGGTTGCCGAATCCCGGGCCTGAAGATTGGATCGCGCTCCGGTTCAGGTAATTGTCAATCCGGGAAGTGACCGAGCCATTCGTCGCCAGGTCTTCGTGGGTGGCGCCCGGCGCCAGATTGGGCCGCGAATTCTGGGACGAAAACAGGAAGCCGCTCGCCGTGTTGTCGGTGATCGTGAAGGGACGGCCCGATTGGAGCGTAACGATGCCGCTCACCGTCCATCCGTCAATCCACCGGTTTCCCCTGAACGGGAGGTCCCATACCCCGCTGGCGATCAGCCGGTGCTGGCGATGAAAGTCCGACAGCGCGCGGTTCAGGAAGGGCCGCGACTGGTCGTGCTCGATTTGATACCGGCCTTCGTCCGAGAAGGTGTCGAGCGAGCGCGAGAACGTGTAGTTGACCTTGAACATATACCCGCCGCTGAACCGCTTCTGGAGGCTGGTCTGGAGCGAGTTGTAGATGGAATTGCCGCTGGAGAAGAGCATGTTTGCCCCTTCGTCCTCGTCGAAACCGAGCAGCCGCCCGCGCAGCTCCGTCTGGATGGTGCAGGCGCTCGGATTGGTGATCAGGTTGCAGGTCGCCGGCGGCGTCTTCAGGTTCACAAACTGGCCGCCAACCACGCTGTAGTAGTTGCCGGTGAAGCCCCCGCCGGGAACGCCCGGGCGGGCCAGGAATCCGCCGATGGCGTCAATATCAAACGCCTGGTTGGCGTTGAGGATCTGCAGCAGCTTGGTTCCCTTCGTGCCCGCGTAGCCGGCCTCCCACATCAAGCCCGGCTTGATCTCCCATTGGATGTTGAGGTTCCATTGCTGCGTGTAGGGGGTCGCCAGGCCGGGGTCGATGACCTGGGCTTCGAAGGCCTCGAATTGCTGGCCCGGGGCGTTCGATCCTTCGAGTCGCGGCGTGCCGCTGCTGAAGCCGATGAAGAAATTCGGCACGGGGAAGGCCGGAAAGTCGGCCGGCCAGACGTTGTAATCGCCGAGGTTGTTGACCTGGGCTTCGCGGAAGAGCGGAGAAGACTGCCGGAGCGAATTGGCGAAAGCGCCCGTGATCCGCTCGTAGAACATACCGTAGCCGCCCCGGACCACCAGCCGCTTGTTTTCGAGCGGCGACCAGGCGAATCCGACGCGCGGCATGACGTTATTCCAGTCTCCGGGCACGATGCCCCGGCTGTCGGCTTTTTTCAGGTTGGCCGCCGCCGCGCCGGGAATGCTCTCCGGCTTGAAGTTTGAGGCCATCAGGAATCCGTCCTGCAAGCGGCCCGTGGCCAGCGCCGCCTGGTAATCGTAAACGCTGAGAAAGCCGTTCACTTCATACGGAAAACCGAAATACTCGTGACGGATGCCGAGGTTGAGCGTCAGATTTGGGCTGACCTTCCAGTCGTCGGCCACGAACAAACTGAAATCCGACATGCGATAGCCGCGGATCGTCTCGCCGAAATTGACCGCGGTGTCCGAAATCTGCCGCGCCCGGTTCGAGTCGCCCGGATTGAGGTAACCGACCGTCAGGAAATCGAACCAGCTTCGGAGGTTCTTGCGGCCGTTCTTGAGTTCCTGAAGATTGCCGTTCAACTGGTGGCGGCGGAACTCGCCTCCGAGCTTGACCGAGTGCCGGCCCTTGCTGAAGGAGAGCGTGTCTCCATAGGTGAAGGTGTTCTGCACGTCGAGCGTGTTGTCCTCGTGCGTGCCGAAGTGGAAGCGGTCGCCGGCGTCCCGGTCGCCGCGAATGTCGAAAGAGGCCAGATCCGCCCGGACGCTGGCCAGCGGGTTTTGCAGGCCGAACTCGGCGTTGCTGAAGTAGGGGACGGCCTTCGTGTCATTGCGATTGCGGAAGAAGCCGGCGCGGAACTCGTTGACGACCGATGGCCCGAAGACGTGGACGTCGGTGAACGAGACGGCCCGCTGCTCGGTCTTCTCGTTCCGCTCATAACGGGACAGAACCCTGGATTGGGCGAGCGGGTCAACGCTCGGCTGGTTGGTGAAGAAGAACTTGCCGCTCAGCTTGTTCTTTGCCGTAAGCTGATGGTCAATGTTGACGGTGAATTGATCCTGGCGGAAAGTGGCCGGAATCACGGCGATGACCTGGCAGCTTTCCGCCACCTGAGTTCCAACCCTCCGGCAATCGGTTCCGCCAGCGCCCGACGGGATCAGGAAACTGCCGTCGGGGAATTTGGCTTTGAGCAGCGCCCGCGAGATGGGATTGACGAGCGAGAAGTTGACCGGGCCGGCGTTCGCGGGCCAGACGGCCTGCGCGAAGCGGTTGATCGCATCGTCGGAGCGGTCGTCGGTGAGCGCTCTGGGCATCCGAATAATGTTGGACGCCTCATCCACGAAGGAAGTCAGGGCGCGCGTGAATTGGTAAGACCCGAAGAAGAAGGTCTTGTTCTTGATGATCGGGCCCCCGATCGTGGCGCCTCCCTCGTTGCGCCGCAGCACCGGACGATCGAGGCCCGCCCGGTTGAAGAAGAAGTCGTTGGCCATCAGCTTGTCGTTCTGGATGTAATGGTAGACCGAGCCGTGGAGCCGGTTTGTGCCGCTCTTCGAAACGAGCTGGAAGTTGCCGCCGCCGTTGCGGCCCGTTGCGGCGTCGTAAAGGCTGGTTTGCAGCTTGACCTCTTCGAGCGTCTCCGGCGCCGGCGCGATGTTGCGCGAGAGCGAGCCGCCGCCCTGATCAATCGTGCCCCGGTCGCCGTTGACCCGGTTGCTGCAGCAGAGCAGGTTGGTGACGTCGATGCCGTTGAAGACGAAGCTGTTGTTGGTGGTGCGCGCGCCGTTGACGCTCGGCGAGATCGAAGCGTTGTCGTTCGAGAGCAACTCGCTGATGTCGGCCGAGACGCCCTGCTCGATCACCAGCAGTTGGGTGAAGTTGCGCGAGGAGGTGGGCAGCCCTTCGAGTTCCCGGCGATCCAGCGTCCGGACCACGGTGGCCGAGGCGGAAGAAATCATTTCCGCGTTGGCCGACACCTCGACGGTTTGATTCACCGAGCCAATCTCCATCTGAACGTTGACCGCGACCATTTCGGCGGTGGTCACGGCGGCGCCGTCGCGCGTCAGCTTCTTGAAACCCCGGCCCTCGAAGACCAGGCGATAAATTCCCGGAGACAGGAAGCGAGCCTCCCAATCCCCGGCTGAATTGGTGGTGACGACACGCTGCTCGCCAGTATCAACTCTGGTCGCGGTGACCGTAATCTCCGGGAGCGCGGCGCCGTTTGGGTCAGTGATACGTCCGGTCAATCCGGTGTTAGCCCCCGTTTGCGCCAGAACCGTCAAGGCCAGCGCGCAGACCAACCCGATTCCACCAAGCCCCTGCAGGATGTGGCGAAGTACATTGTTAGTTGCCATTTTAGTAGCCTCCGATAAGGATGTGGGCTGGCCGAAGCATTCCCCGGCCATCCGCGTTTAAGGACTACCGATGATTATTGAACCCGCTTCGCAAACCGAGCGGTCGCTTTCGGCGGGTAAGAAAAATGTGTGGGCAGATATTCCTCCTCATTCGCGGTGAAGTCAACGATGTATTTGAAGCTTCAGAACCTGATCTTGGCGCCCACCTGGATCGTGCGGTTGCCGCCTGCGCCGGTGATTTGACCGAAAGTCGCCAGGCTCCCCAGGTTGGTTTGCGGATTGTCGAATTGGGGCGAATTGAAGACGTTGTTGAACTGGCCGCGCAGCTCGAACCGGAGGTTTTCAAAGATCGTGAACGTTTTGAAGAGCGAGAGAGAGTGATTCCACGCGCTCGGCCCGCGCAGCCAGCCGTAGCGCACGGGTTCCGGCGTGATGGCGAACTCGTCGGGCAGGCTGCGGAACGCCGCCGGATTGAGATAACGCCCCGGGTCGCCCACCCGGCTTTTGATCTCCCCGCTCGTGTAAGGATCTATCCCGGTCGGGATGGGGCGGCCACGGCCGCCGGAGTCGGTCACTCCGAGGGCCTCGCCGCTGGTGAATTTGCTCACCCAGGTGACGCTCCAACCGCCAACAAGGTGATCCAGGGCCGCGGGCAGCGCGCCGCCCAATGCCCGCCCGCGACCGATGGGCAGATCGTAGGTCGAAAAGAACCTGAAGATGTGTGGGAAGTCGGTCTCAGGCACAGTCCGATAGTGGCGCTCATTCACCAAACTGCCGGCCGTGTACTCGATGGCTTTGGAGAAGGCGTAGCTGGCGACGAAGCTCAAACCGCCGGAGAGCCGCTTCTGCAGGCGCGTCTGCAAGCCGTTGTATCTCAGCCTTCCGGTATTGGCCGCTTGCATCGTGATGTTGTTGAACTGCGGGAAGGCGCGGCGCAGTCTGGTCAACCTGATCGTGCTTCCCAGACCGATGGTCGAATTGGAAGGCAGGACGCCGAAGAAGGGATTGGGCACATTCGTGTTGGCGTTCGTCGCGTTCGAGAACCGATCCGGCGCTTCATTGAGATCGAAGTCTTCGAGGGTCTTCAGGACGTGCGTGCCGACGTAAGAGACCTCGAAGAGCGTCTGCCACGGCAATTCGCGCTGCACGCTCAATTGCCACTGCTGGCTGTAGGGCAGGACGCGGTCGGGGTTGACGAAGGTGATGTTGTCGCCCAAATCCGTCCGTGGACCGAGGCTGCCGCCGGTGGCCGCCTTCAATCCGTTGGGAAACGGGTTGCTCAGGTTGACGCCCGGAATGACGGTCTGGTCGTTGTCGCTGGAGCCGATGTACTGGGTGATTGAAGAATAAGAAGTCAACGTCCCCGGCGCGCCGCTGGCGATGTTGACCGGGCCGCTGGCAAAGAAAATGGCATAGCCCGCCCGGATCACCGTCCGCTCGCTGACCGAATAAGCGAAACTGACGCGGGGACCGAGGTTGTTCCAATCGGTCTTCCCCTGGCGGCGGGGCTGGCCATCCTGATTGACCAGCAGCAAGCCGCCTCTGATGGTTCCCAGATTGATCACCTCTCCGGCTCCCGGCACGGTCACGGATGGCACAGTCAAACCGAGACTGGCCTGCGGGTCGAAGCCGTAGGCGAGCCGGTCGTAGCGTTCGGTGAACGGCGTGTCCATCTCCCAGCGCAGGCCCAGATTCAGCGTGAGCTTGCTCGAGACCTTCCAATCGTCCTGAAAGAAGAGGCTGAAATACCGGTTCTGCAAGGCGAGCGAGGGGTTGGAACCGAAGCGGCTGGCGGCGGTTGTGGCCGGCAAGCCGAGCAGGACCGAAGCCAGCGCGCTGCCTGAAGCCTGCTCGGTCGCGCTGCTGGTCGGGCTGGAACGGGTCAATCGTTTGTCGAACCGGAAGAACCCGTTGGCCGCCGTATTCGGGTTCGGCTCGTTCCAGAGCAGCGTCCGGTAATCGAGGCCGAACTTGAAGCTGTGCGCGCCCTGCAGCTTATTGAAGGTGGCGATCAGCGAATGGATGTTGTTGACGCTGCCGCGAGGCCGGCTCCCGATCGAAGGCGTGCGCTCGTTGGTGCGATTGATGTCGAAGGTCGGCCAGGCCGGGTTGAACTGATTGTTGATGATGATCGGCGGAAGCTTGAGCAGCGCCGGATCGAGACCGTCGCCCGCCGCGCGGACATTGATATTCGCCCGCGTGAAGCCGTAACGCAGCGAGCCGACAAAAGTCGGGCTGAAGGTGATGGTGTCGTCCACCCGCCACCCGGAGATGACAAAAGATGATTGCTGGCGGACAAAAGTCGGGCTGAAGGTGATGGTGTCGTCCACGGCCACCGATTTGTTGCGCCGGTTGTCGGAGTTCAGATCGACTTCGCCCTCGGTCGGGAAAGAGAACGCGCCGGGGAAAACGTTCGGGGTGGGAGACTGGTTGTGGCGCAGGTCGCTGAAGCGCACGTAGACGCGCTGGCGCGCGCTGAGCTGCTGATCGAAGCGCACGGTCGTATTCTTCGTGATCGTGGTGAAGGTGCTCGAACCGGCCCAATTGTCCACGCCCAGGCGATTGAGCGCCCCCGTGAGATTGGGCAGGGGATACTGGGCGAGCGTGGCCAGGCCCACGGGATCGAGCAGGTTTTGCGGGATGGTCGCATTGGGAAAGGCCGGACGGCTGGCCACGAAAGGATTGTGGATCGTGATCGGCCTGCCGTTGGGCGCCTGGGTCTCGGAGAAGTTGCCCGCTCGCTCAAGCGCCGTCGGCACCCGGGCCTGGCGGGTGAGCTGGCGGGCGTTTTCGGTGCGCTCGAAGCCGGCAAAGAAGAAGCTGCGGTCGCGGCCGTCATAGCCGAGCGGGCCGAAGACTGATTTGGGAAAACGTACTGGCCCGCCGATAGTCCCGCCCTCCGAATTGAACTTGATTGACGGCCTCTCGAGTCCCAGCCGATTGTTCGTCCACGAATTGGCGTCGAGCGCGCGGTTGCGCAGATAGGCGTAGATGGAGCCGTGCAGGGCGTTGGTCCCGCTGCGAGTGGTGACCGAGAGCGAGCCGCCGTTGGTGTGACCGAGGCTGGCGTCGAAGAGAGTGGTGTTGACCTTGAACTCCTGCACCGCGTCCGGCATCGGGATGGTGGCGGCCAGCCCGCGTTGCCGCGCCGAGACATTGGGCACGCCGTCAATGGTCACGTCGTTGCCGCGATCCTGGCCGTTGCCGGCGTTGATCGAGATGTCGTTCTGGGCGTTGCTGGTCGTGCCGCCGCCGGATGAGATGACGCCGGGCGCCATATCGGCGACGGTCAAAGGACTCTGGGCGATGAGCGGCAGGCGGTCGAGGAACTCCCGCGTTATCACCTGCCCCAGGCCGGCGCTGGCCTTTTGCAACAGCGGGGTTTCAGCCGTGACCGACACCGACTCCGAGATGTCGCCCGGCGCCATCGAAAAGTTGAGCGTGAGATTGTCCTGCACCTGGACGATGATCCTGCCGCGCACCGCCTTCTTGAAGCCATTGGCCTCGGTCGTCACCGTATAACGACCCGGCGGCAGGAAGGGCACGTTGTAATTTCCCTCTTCGTTCGACTGCGCGGTGACGCTCGTGTTGGTCTCTTCGTTGGTCACCGTGACGCGCGCCCCCGGCAGGGCCGCGCCGGAAGGGTCGGTGATCCGCCCCAGGATGGAGCCTCTGATCTCTTGCGCGCGCAGCGGAACGGCGGCCAGAGCCAACACGCTCAGCAGCGCCGCGAGGGCAATCGATAATCTTCCGTTTCTCATCTGTTTGAACTCCTGCGGAGAACCCCTGGGAGCGCGAGATGCTAAATCGAACCAGACAGGATTGGCACACTCCCTTTTCCCTAGCCCGGCGATTTATCGCCGGGAAGAGCGAACGGTGTTTTTCCAGCCCGATTTATCGGGCTTTGCCGCCGCTTCAGCTAAAGCTGTTTGCAAGCCCGATGAATCGGGCTGAATGATGATTTGCAATCCGATTCCCAGCGATAAATCGCTGGGCTAGAAAAAAAGTGTGCCAATGTTTGTTGCTCCGATTTAGCGCACGCGAGCCGCGCGCGCTCGCGAGGGCGTCACCGTTTTTATGTTTGCGATTGGAAGCCGACGCTAAAGTCGGATCAAGATGCCCGATTCTAGTCTGGCGAAAGAATAAGGAGGGAGTGTCTTACGGTAAGTAACGGCAAAATTCACGCTTCATTGCGATCCGATCCTGTATGACTTTATACTCCGGCCACCTTGAAACCAGTCTTCATCAGTTAATTTGGATAACCTGGAAAAGCGGGAGAGAGGCGATGAGACCAGAGGCCGCTTCAATAGACAATCCATTGCAGACTCAGGGTCCGCCGATTGAGAACGGGATTTCGGCCGCCGCGATCCAGGCGCAGCTCGAAAAGATTCTCGCCGGCCCGGACTTCGCCCGCTCGGAACGCCTGAGCCGTTTCCTGCGCTACGCCGTCGAGCAGACGCTTCAGGGCCGGGGCGAACGACTC
>Ga0187892_10003930_pt1 | contig 26082 bp, 26 predicted proteins | sample MA1701073metaG_FD_139345 | JGI IMG/M metagenome (GOLD analysis project Ga0187892, IMG submission 139345) | Bio-ooze microbial communities from a basaltic lava cave in the Kipuka Kanohina Cave System on the Island of Hawaii, USA - MA170107-3 metaG ... | reverse complement strand
CGAGCGCGCAGCTGAACAAAAGAGCGCTATAAACCTCAGCCGACACCTGTCAGGAGTAAGCATGACGAGCCGCCGGGAACACAGACAACAATCAGGCACGATTACTCGGACAGGCTCCTAGCTCGCGGCGCCGGCTTCCTTCTTCGCCGCGTCGATCTTTCCGCGCGCCGCCAGCGCCACCACGTGGCGCAGCTTGCGCCTCAGGGCATGAAGCCGCCTGCGGTGATGATGGACCTTCTTGCGGTCTCCCGCGGCCTGCAGAGCGGCCGTCTGCGCCCGGAGCTTGAGGATCTTCTCCTTGAGCGCGTGCCGGCCGATCCCCTTGGGGATGTGCACGGCCCGATCGATCCCCAGCTTGCCGCACAGAATATCAATGAGCTGCTCCTTTGACATCCCGTGGGCACCCTTGATGTCTTCGTACTTCGCTGCCTCTTCGCGCAGCTTGACCACCGTCAACTTCTCCAGTTCCTTGAGATCCATCCGAGTCCTCCGCTGACCAGCCGTTTGTCTGTCTAATTCCTGATCATCTGCGCCGACAGCGCCGCGCCCGCCCGCGCCGCGGTCTCCTCCAGGTGCGCGCGCGTGGCGGCGTCCTGCACTCCTGCCTTGAGCGCCGCCTCGGCGCGCGTCCTGAGCTCGCCCAGGTTGGCCCTCGCACATGTCGCCGCGTCGCGCGGCAGCGCCGGCGAGGAGCGCGTGGTGAGGATCACCAGCTTGTCGAGATGGTCCCGCTGCAGGCTCCGCCGGAACGAATTGACCGACGGCGCCGCCCGTCCGTTGAGCTCCGACCAGACCTCCTTCTGCACATCGTTGAACAGGTCGGCGATGGTGAGCGGCTTGTCCTGCGCGGTGGCCTGGGCCTCGGCATCCAGCATGCGGCGCAGCTGGATGGGATGGTAGAGCTGATCGAGCGCAAAACGCTGCAGGACGGACGCCATGTCGTGGAGCGGGAATTCCTGGAATGGAGTCCGGAAGACCGTGTACTCGAAATCAGGAAACCGATCCAGCGCCAGCCGGTTGAGCAGCTCGGGCGGCACCGCGAAGGCCCCCGGAGCGAACAGCTCGCTGCTGAGGAACTTCAGCGCAGCGCGCTGCTGGCCCGCCGGAACCGGAGCGAAGGGCAGGCGGCCTTCGGGATCGCCGACATGATCGCGGTAGGTGTAGACGCCGCCGATGCACTTGGTGAGGCTGAGGATCGCCGGCGCCAGCTCGAACAGGCTCCGGGTGAAGGCCCGGCGCATCACCTGGTAGCCTTCCCCGGGCGCCGCAAGCGTGGTGGGGATCTGCTTCCAGAGGTCCCGCACCATGGCCATGCGCTGTCCGAAGTAGACGACGTTGTCGCTGCCGAGATCCCAGACATTGGTGCGCGGGTCGGAGAAGTCCTCATCGGTCCCATAGGCCAGATCGGCCTGGGCCACCCGCGCGGCGATGCGCGCCAGCTCGGCCTTCTCTTCTTCGGGCTTCGTGGCTGCCGGGACGGGCTTGTAGGCGTATTCGATGGCCCAGTAGTCGTACGCGCCCAGCGTCGTCTGCCAGTACTGCCCCTGCTTCTGGCCGGGCGGAGCGATATTGACCGGCGTGTAATCCATCACCGACCCTGCCAGCCCCACCTCGAGCGTGCGCGCCTCATCATTGAGCCGGTCCACCGGCTGCACCACGCTGGCCCGGAAATTGTGCCGCAGGCCGAGCGTGTGGCCCACTTCGTGGGCGATGATCGCCGTCACAAAATCATTGATGTAGCGCTCCTCCTCGGCAGAGCCCGGGCGCATGCCACGCGCACGCAGCATGTCGTAGCCCAGGCCCGCCTGATGGGCCAGACCCGAGCCGATCATGCAGCGCAGCCGCGGGTCGGCCCGCAGCGTCATCGGGCCCGGCTCCCCGTCCGGCGCGCGCGGATCGAGACGGAGCGCCTTGAGCGCGGCCACCGGATCGGCCATCTCCCGGAACTCTCCACGGGCGTAGGAGATCAGGCTGTTCGCAAGGCCGATGTCGGCGTCGTAGATCCGGCCCGTCATGGGATCGATGCGCGAGGGGCCGATGGCAAAGACCGAGTCGGTCACGAAGAACCAGCGGATGGTGGCGTAGCGGATGTCGGCGGGGTCCCAGTCCGCGTCATCGGGCTGCTGCTTGACCACCAGCGCGTCCTTGATGCCGATCCGCTCGAAGGCCTTGTTCCAGGCGAGCACGCCGTCGGCCGCGGACTTGCGGTAGGTTTTCGGAATGCTGTTTTCCAGCCAGAAGGTGATCGGCTCCTTCGGCTTCGACAGCGCCGCGTACGGCTCTTCTTTCTGGAGATTCCAGCGGGTGATGTAGCGGACGTACGGAGTCTCGAGCCGGTCGTCGGCCAGGTCCTGATAGAGCGTCAGCCAGTGGCCGAGCCGATCGTCGGCGAGACGCGGCATGTAGTCCGCGGCGGCAGGGATCTGCGCCAGACTGTACCTGTAGGTCAGGAAGAAGCTGCGCGGATCGGCGAGGTTTGCCAGCGGCGCGGGCTTCGGGCCGGCGAAATGCAGCGTGACATCGACTTCCGTGTTGGAGGCAAACCCCTTGACCGCGGAGATGCCGCTGTTTGCCTTGTCCATCGTGTAGGGAGCCTGCGCGGCCATCGCCATGTAGAGCCCCACCCCCTCCACGTCGTCGGTGAGCAGCGCTCCGAGATCCACCAGCACCGCGCGGCTCTCCGGGTGCGGCTTGCTCAGCACCGGCGCGCTGCCCAGCAAGGAGTCCGAAAACGACTTCTGCAGCGCGCGCTGCCTTTCGGGATCCTGCGCCGCGAAGAACCGCATGTTGCGCAACATCAGCCTCACTGCACCGCCGACGCGCTGGAATCGGACAGGATTGTCCCAGAGCATCATGGTGCCGAGCAGATCCATCTCGCCGATGCCACGCTCGCGGGTCACCGCCATCATGAAGTCGCGGTCGAGCTGATCCGGCTTGATCTCCAGCAGCCAGGCATCTTCGGTGCGATGGATGATGAACAGCCCCTCGGTCTTCCTGGCGTCCTTGATCTTCTCCGCGAAGGAAGGCTTGTCGTCATCGGAAGAATCGTCTGAAGCGTCTTCCGCTTCATCCTCCTCATCCTGCTTCTCTTTCTTCTTGCTGCCGAACAGGGACCCTTCGGAGCCCGGAGATGGCTCCACGGGCCGCTCGCCGGTGGTCACGCGCGGCCCGGCGCCGCTCTGCGCCGCGGCCGGCGCCGCCTGCGGCATGGAGAACATCATCAGGATGGCAAGCAGGGCGGGCATGAGCAGGATGCGGACGGGCTTCATTGGGATTCCTCGAGGTTCTGGAGGTTCACGAAAACTCCGGTTCGGAGAGTTCACTCTATAATCGCCTTGCAGGGCGATCAAGGAGGAGATGCTCTGGAGATCGACGGAGTGCTCGACCTGCACACCTTTCTCCCGTCGGAGGTCAGGGATCTGCTGTCGGATTACATCCAGGAGTGCCTGGACCGCGGCATCCATGAGCTGCGGGTGATCCACGGCAAAGGGACCGGCTCCCTGCGCCGCACCGTCCTGGCGATCCTCGAGAGCCATCCCGACGTAGCCCGCTTCCGCGCGGCGGATGAGACGGCCGGCGGATGGGGCGCGACGCTGGTGACGCTGAAGCAGCGGGACGCCTGATTCAGCGCTGAAAAACCTCCTCCACGTCCACGATCCGCGCATCCTCGGGCTTGATCTCGAGCGGAAAGACCGCGATCGCCTTGTCCTCTTCCATGATCTCCGCCGGCTTTGCGGCATTGTACGTGATGGGCGAAGGCGAGTTGCTCAGGATGGCCTGCTTGAGCCCATCGGCGTCCTTGGTGACGATCTCGATCATCATGCGGTCAAGGCTCAGGTGCCTGCGGATGGCCTTGTTGACGTCGTCCCGCGTCAGCGCCGCCAGCCTGCCGCGTGCCCAGGCGCCGAAGTCGCCCGTGCCGTAGTACTGACCGTCCAGGGCCATCCCGAGCTGGGCCGCCTGCGTCTTGGCCATCGCGGCAATGTACTTGTCCAGAAAGCTGCGGGTGTTTTCGAAGTCTTCCTGCGAGATCCCCTGATCGATCAGCCGCTTGAGCTCGAACAGCGCGGCACGGAGGGCGAAGTGCGCGTTGGCAGGCTCCACCGGCCTGATCCAGATCTGGAAGATCTGCCTCTGGCGTCCCAGGCCGGCGTCCGGGTGGAACTGGAACATGCCGCGCGGGAAGTACTCCACGTAGGCGTAGTCGCCGTAGTTCAGGCCGCGCGCTTCACGCAGGCGCTGGTAGAGGACGCCGTTGCTGCTGCGATGCTGGCCCAGGTATGACGAAGCCAGCCAGAGAGCCGCCCAGTCGGCATCGCGCCGGGTGACGTCGATCGGGAAGCCCAGTGAGATGGCCGTGGCGCGCGTCTCCTTGCGGATGATCTCGAGTCGCTGGCTTGCGACGGCATCCGCCTGCGGGATGGCCAGCTTCGAGGCCTCCCCTGCAGGCAGCCGCCCCAGCGCCGCCGCGGCCGTCTGCGGGAATCCCCCCGGGTATCCGCCCGCCAGTCCCAGCGTGACGTTGGCCGCCGTGTAGTGCTTCTTGTAGAAGCCCTTCACATCCTCGAGCGTGATCGATTCCAGAGACGCGACCGTGCCGGTGTTCTGATGCCCGTATGGATGCCCCGCGCCGTACAGCGACAGATAGAGCGCTTCCTTGCCCAGCTCTTCGTCGTTGTTGCCGCGCAGGCCGACTTTCAGGAAATTGATGGCGTCGTCCTTGACGCGGCGGTAATCTTCTTCCTTCCATCCAGGCTCCAGGATCATCGAGAACATCAGTGCCCGGAAGCCCTCGAGATTGTCGGTGTGCGTCGTGCCGGAGAAGATGGTCATCTCCTTGTCCACCTGGGACCGCACCGACGTGGCCATCGGGTACATCGCCTGCACGATCTGCTCGTACGACTTGGTGCGCGTCGACCCGCCCGACAACAGCGAGGCCGTGAGCGCGGCCAGCCCTTCCCTGCCTTCCGGGTCGTGCGCCGCGCCGACGTCGAACTGGACGCGCACCGAGACCAGCGGCACCTTGGCGGGCCTCAGGAGCTGTCGCACCGGCGCCGCCGCGGATGCGGCCGCGTCTGCGGCGGCGTCTGCGGCAGCGTCTGCGGCGGCGTCTGCATCAGCGATGCCCGCCGGCATCTGCCCCTTCGTCGCCAGCCTCGCGATGGTGCGGCGCGGCCCGGTGAGGTAGCGCTGCGACATCTCCATCACCGCGGCCGGCGTGACGTTCTCGTAGAGCGAGAAGACGCGATTGAGAGCGTCGGGATGACCTGAGAGCTGGATGAAGGGAGCCAGCGACGCGGCGACCGACTCGGTGTTGTCCATGGCCAGGGCGAAGCTGTACTTCCTGTTGGCCTTCACCGCTGCCAGGCGCGCCTCGTCGGGAGGCGCCGAGCGCAGCGACTCCACCGCCTCCAGCAGCTGCGAGCGGACACTGTCGAGATCCTCGATGCGCTTGACGCGCGCCCCCACCAGCAGGAGTCCGGGATCGCGCCGGTCGGCAAATGATGCAAACAGCGTGTCGACGGTCTGATCTTCGATCACCAGCTTGCGGTACAGCGGCGAGCTGCTGGAGAAGGCCACGTCGGCGGCCAGGCTCAGCGCCGCCATGTCCGGCTTCTGGTCGGACCATGCAGGGCCGCGATAGCCGATGGCAACCCACGGCAGCGTGGGAGAAGGCCAGTCGATGTGCGTCGTGAGCGGGCCCCTTGGCTCCGGCTCGGCAGGTATCTGTGCGCTGTAGCCCCCGCGCTTCCAGCCTCCCCAGTATTTCTTCGCCCACGCCAGGACCTTGTCGCGCTGGACATCGCCCACCGCCAGCAGGACGACGTTTTCCGGCCGGTAGAACCGGTCGAAGAACGTCTTGCTGTAGGCGTACTGATCCGGCATCGCCTCGATGTCCTTGAGAAAGCCCATCGTCGTGTGCTTGTAGGTGTGCGTCGTGAACGACACGTCGCGCATGCGCTCGAGGATCTGCGAGACCGGATTGGCGCTGTTCTTGTTGTACTCCCCCAGGACGGCCTTGGCTTCGGTGCGGAACGCCTCGTCGGAATAGGCGAGGCGCTGGAACCGGTCGGCCTCCATCTCCATCACCTGCTCGAGCCCCTGGCTGCCGAACAGGATGTGGTAGGCCGTCAGGTCGTCGCTGGTGAAGGCATTGTGCTCGGCGCCCATCACCTTCAGGACCTCGTTGTACTTGTCGGGGGGGTACTTCTCCGTCCCCCGGAACATCATGTGCTCGAAGAAGTGGGCGAATCCCGACTTGCCCGGCTCGACCTCGTTGCGGGAGCCGGCGCGCACGATCGACCAGAACGCCACCAGATCGGGATACGGCAGCGGCACCGTCACGACGCGCAGACCGTTGTCCAGGTCGTCAACCTGGCAGCCGAACGGGAAGACTCGCGAGCCGGCGGTCGCGGCGGCATGCACCGGCACCACGGCGCCCAGGCAGCAAGCGGCCGCAATCAACATGATGGCTTTGGTCATGCAGGCTCCTTGTGTTTGTTGAGGTGGCGCAGAGATCGCTTGATGGCTGAGCCGCCCGCGTTCCGGAAAGCCAGGATCCTCTCCCGGCACTTCGCGCAGGCGCCGCAGGGGCGCGCACTGGACACGGAGGAGCTCCGCGTCATGCGCGGGCGCGAGCAGGAAAACGACTTGTCCAGCGGAAGATCGGAGGCCTCCTGGATGATCCGTTCCTTGTCGTAGCGCAGGAACGGAGCCTCCAGCTTCAGCGGGAAGTCCAGACCCAGCGAAAGCGACCGCTGCATGGCCGCGAAGAACCGCGGTGCGCCATCGGGGAAGGGATTCCCCTTCAACGTCCCGATGGCGACGCGTGGCGCGCCGATCAGCGCCGCATGGATGGCGGCCTGCGCCAGCAGCGCCACGTTGCGCCCCGGCAGGTAGACCGAGTTGTCCGCGGCGAGCCATCCGGGCACGCCGCGGCCGGTCGTGCTCCAGTGATCCCCGTAGAGATCCCCCATGGCGATCCGGGAGACCTTCAGAGGGCGCAGATGCCGCGCGAGATCCGCCGGCAGCGCGCGCAGGAAGCGGCGCAGGTGGGCCAGCTCGGCATCTTCCCAGATGAGCCCGCAGCGCACGAACAGCGGATGGACATCGATTCCGGCGCGGGCGTAGCGGCCGATCAGGGCGCAGGAATCCAGCCCTCCGCTGGCCAGGACCACCACAGATGCCGGGCGCCGGACCCGATGGCGCCAGCCTTCACGGCCGGTGTTGCGCGCAGCGAACGCTTTGGGCATGTGGAGCCCCCCCCGATCAGCGGGGCGACTGAGCATGCGGCCCCGTGGCGGCAGGGCCAGGCTGAGGGGCGCGATAGGTCGCATCGGTGCTGCCCACGGAGAACTCCCGCTTGAGGATCTTCAGCGTCATTGCCCCGTCGCTTGCGACGGCGCCCTTGCCGTCCGACTCGCGAAGCGTCAGTTTGGTGAACATCCTGAGCGGACCTGCCCCCTCGATGACTTCGAAGTCAGCCAGCTCGGTGCGATTCCCGATCTCCGGTATGACCCACTCCGCCCGCTCGAGCAGCCCCGTGTCGTGATTCAGGTAGAGCACCTGCCACGCATCGGGATACTGCACGCGGACCTTGTCCCAGCTTCCCGGGCCACCAGCGCGCGGCGCGCTCCCCTCGCGCGTGGCGGTGTAGCTGCCGCCGTGCAACACGAAAGGCAGGCGGAGGATCCAGGCCGCGGTCTTCGTGGAGAATTCCGCCTGGGCGAACGCTCCGGACTCATCCGCCAGCGCGCCGTTGAACGTCATCCAGGCCGCCGTGCCGTCGAAACCCATTGATGCCGGCTCCGTGCCGCGCAGGTAGTCGATGCGCACCTGTGTCGCCTGGCCCAGCTTCAGGGTGGCGGTGCGCGTCGGGAAGGCGTTGGGATCCACGGCGGGGTTGTAGAATCTGTACTCGACGCGCATGTCGCCCAGCTTCTGGTAGGCCTCCCATCCACCGTGCGCCTGGATGGATCGGGCGATCAGGGATGCGGCGTCCGGCTCGGCCGGCGGAGCCGGCGCGTTTGACGGAGGCGCAGTTTCGGCCGCCAGGGCAGAAACGCCCAGGCTGGCGGAATAGATGAAGCAGAGAACAGGTATGAGTCGATTCAAGCGCCGCTCTCGGATCGAGAATGCCGGATTAGCCGCCACGATATCACACGATCCCGCCGGCGGCCGCTGAAGATGGGGCACACTGCGCCGATGGACATTCTCCGGTCGATTGGGAACACATCGCTGGTGCGGCTCCGCAAGGTCGTGCCCCCCGGGTGCGCTGACATCTTCGTGAAGCTCGAATGGGAAAACCCCACCGGCAGCCTCAAGGACCGGATGGCGCTCACCGTCATCGAGCGGGCCGAGCTGGATGGCCGTCTGCAGCACGGCGGCACCGTGGTGGAGTACACCGGCGGCAGCACGGGGGCCTCGCTCGCGCTGGTCTGCGCCGCGAAGGGGTACCGCATCCGGATCGTCAGCTCCGATGCCTTCAGCCCGGAAAAGCTCGACCAGATGGCGGCCCTTGGCGCGGAGCTCACCCTGGTTCCCAGCGAAGGAGGCCTCACCACCAGGAAGCTGATCCTCGAGATGATCGAGACCGCCCGCAAGCTGAGCCGCGAGCCGAACACCTTCTGGTCCGACCAGCTCAACAACCAGGACAGCATCGCGGGGTACGAGTCCCTGGGCGAGGAGATCTGGAGTCAGACCCAGGGCGGAGTCGACGCCTTCGTTCACTGCGCGGGCACGGGCGCTTCCTCGCGCGGAGTCGCCACGGTGCTCAAGCGCCACAAGCCCGGCGTGAAGATCGTCGTCGTGGAGCCGGCTGAATCGTCCGTGCTGCTGGGCGGCCAGCCGGGGCCCCACAAGATCGAAGGCGTCGGCATCGGCTACACTCCTCCACTCTGGGAACCGAAGCTCGTGGACGAGATCCTGGCGGTCAAGACAGATGATGCGAAGCGCATGGCCCGGCGCCTCGCGCGGGAGGAGGGGCTTTTGTCCGGGACTTCATCCGGGGCGAACGTGGTGGCCGCGATCGAGGTGGCCGGGCGGCTGGGGCCAGGCGCGCAGGTCGTCACCCTGATGGCTGACTCCGGACTCAAGTACCTGAACACCGACGTCTACAGGAAGCAGTAGAAGCGGGGATAGTCATGCAGACAATTCTGATCACGGGAGCGGGCCGGGGGATCGGACTCGAGCTGGCCCGGCAGTACATCGCCGAGGGAGGCTGGAAGGTGCTGGCCTGCTGCCGGCAGCCCGAGCGGGCCACGGAGCTCAAGGCGCTGCAGGCATCATCACGCGGGAGTCTGGAGATTCATTCCCTCGAGGTCCGCGATGGCAGGCAGATCGCGGCTCTCGCCACGAAGCTGCGCGGCACCGCCATCGACGTCCTGCTCAACAACGCCGGCGTCTACGGCCAGCGCGCCGAGGCTCTGGGGTCGATCGAGCCCGACACCTGGCGGCTCACGCTCGAGGTGAACGCACTGGCGCCACTGAAGATCTGCGAGGCCTTCGTTGATCACGTCGCGCGCAGCGATCGCCGGATGATGGCGGCGATCACCAGCCGCATGGGCAGCATCGCCGACAACTCATCGGGATCGCACTACGCCTACCGCGCGTCCAAGGCCGCGCTCAACGCCGCCATGAAGAGCCTCTCGATCGACCTGGCCGGCCGCCGCATCATCTGTGTGGTGCTGCACCCGGGCTGGGTGCGCACCGCGATGGGAGGGACACAGGCCCCCCTCTCGGTGAGCGAGAGCGTCACAGGCCTGCGCAAGGTGATGGCGCAGGCGACGCTGGCCCATTCGGGGCGCTTTCTGGGCTACGACGGGGCCGAGATCCCCTGGTAGTTTGTGCAGGCCCGCATGTCGAAGGACATGGGGCCTGCACCTTTACTGTTTATTTGCCGAACCGGTACTCGAACCCCAGGGAAACCATGTCCCGGTCGTACTCGTGGCCCGAGTTGTTCTGGTCTCCGACATCGAAGAACCGGGCCCACTCGAAATGGACTCCCCAGTGGGCCGAGGAGCCCAGGCCGAACTCCCCGCCGGCAGCGATACTCAGGCTCGAGCCACTGTCGTCGTAGTTATAGACCCCGCTGGCGTCCGTGTAATGGACATCCTGACTCCACCAGAACACCCCGACCGTGCCGAACAGCCTGAAGAGATCCTGGCTGCCGGGCGCCCACCCGCCGAGCACGGACAGGTCGATGCCGTCAGCGTCCAGCTCGTCGGTGAACCCGCCGAACGCGGGGCCCTCGTAGCTGGCGCCGCCCAGATCCACCCAGGACAGGAGCACCCCGAACGTCGGTTTGAACAGGTACCCGCCGAAGGCGCGGTAGGCGATATCTGAATCATCCGAATCAGAAATCGTGCCGCCCACTTCGTAGTCGTACTGCTTGGCGATCCCGGCCGTCGCCCCCGCGATCCAGGCCTGGGCCGGAACCTCCCCCACTCCCAACAGTACCAAAGCCGGCAATGCCAGCCACCAGGTGGCGCGCCCGAAGCGTCCCTGCTGGTTCATGCTGCCCACCCCCCTTTTTTAGCGCGGACTCGCGCCGGGTTATTTCTTCACTCGTGTGTAGCTCGTCTTGAGCGCTTCGATCCACTCCTTGCCGCCGTCCGTCGAGTAGTCCTCGACGATCTTGAAGCTGTCCGGCGTGATATCGGTGATGATCATTCTTCCATGGAAGGTCATGCCGAACTGGGACGTGGTAGTCCCCGTCGGAACGTTGGTGACCACGATCCGCTTCTGATCGTCAATGGCGCCCTCGGCCACATCCAGGTGCGAGGCGGTGTCGCTCGTCTCGGTGACCCGGTAGACCTTGCGCACCCGATCGTAGGAGATCGTGCGCAGGACATCGGCCCCTTCGCTTCCGGTATAGGTCTCCTGGATCAGGTTGCCTGACAGCAGCGACTCGATGTGCGACGTGCGCTCGCTGTCCTGCCACGGGGCGTTCGGGCCCCGCTTGCGTGAGACGGCCACCCTCCAGTCGCCCGCCAGCGGAACGAACGGCGCCATGCCCGGTGGAGGCGGCATCTTGAAGACGGCGTCGTCGAGCAGGACATTGGCCTGCGCCTTCTGCACGTTCATGATCCGCTCGCGTGTGTACCACTGGCTTTCCACCCGGAACGGGACCTTCACTCCCGAAACGTCGCGGAAGTCGTCAAAGTAGGTGCGCTGCGGCACGGCCCGGCCGAAGTCCGAGCCCTGGGACTCGCGGCCGATCTCCAGGAAGGATTTCGGATCGAGATACCAGGTCTCCACCTGCCCGTCCGTGCGCTTGAGCTCGATGGCGATCGCGTCTGCCCCCTCGAACTCCTTTTCTCCGATCAGCTTCGCCTCGTACCCCTTGTCCTTGTAGGTGAACAACGGAGTCGGAAAATCCAGCTCGCGCATCAACAAGGACAGATCGTTGCCCCGCATCTTGCGCGCGCCTTCACCCATGAAGGCGTTCTCCCACCAGGCGAGCTGTCCGTCGTATCCGGCTTCGTACTTCTTTTCGTCCTGGATGCTGTCGAGATGGTACTTGCCGTCACTGGTGCGCTGCAGCGTGAACGGCGCCTTCTTGCTCCAGGAGGTCATCTCCCCCGAGACTTCAATCGACTTGATGTCTTTCCATTTCTGCGCGCCGCCGCGGGCTTCGATGTTGCGGGCGATCGCTTCATCCACTGTCAGCGCCAGGGCCGACGACGTGGTCAGCAGCGCCACCGCCCCGGCCAGCGCCAGAGGCTTCATCATGTTGCGCATGGCGTCTCCTTCAGCCTTTCACGTCGTAGGCGACGATTTCGGTGTGATTGCGCACGTAAACGCGCCCGCCGGCCAGCGCCGGCGGAGTCCAGCAGCGCCCCGTGAGCGCCTGAACGCTCCCCTTCTCCGTGTACGCTCCGGCATTGGCCTCCACGAGCAGGAGCTTGCCGTCATCCGAGAGAACCACGAGGCGATCATCGGCGAGGATCAGCGAGCCTTTCCCCAGGCCGCGCTTGGTCCAGGCCAGCGAGCCGTCTTTGACCGAGATGCACTTGAAGGTCGCGTTGTCGAAGCCGAAGAGATGGCCATCGTTGAGCACCGCGGCGTTGAAGTGCGTGCGGAAGGTCGGGTTCTTCCAGACTTCCTTGACGGTGGCGCCGTCAGGACCGTTGCCGATCTGGAGCAGCGCGGCTCCCACGCCCTCGACACCCGAGCCGAAGATCAGATCGGGCGCCACGAAAATCGGCATCGCGTGCGTTTCCATATCGGGCCAGGGATTCTTCCAGACTTCCTTGCCGGACCCATCCACAGCGAACACCTTGTCGCCCATGATGTGCACGTACTGGCGCTTGCCGTTCAGCGTCACGTCGAGGGGCGAGTTGTAGCCGGCTTCGTTGGCGCCTTCCCCGTAGGTCCAGAGAACGCTTCCCGTCTTGGCGTCGAGGCCGGAGAATGCCTTGCCGTTGGGGCCGCCCCCTTCCACGAAGACCGTCCCGTTGTCCACCAGCAGCGAGCCCGAGTAGCCGAAGTACGGCACCTTGGTGCCGAACGCTTCCGTCGCCTCCACTTTCCAGATCGGCGCGCCATCCTTGGCCGACAGTGCCATGACGGTGCCGACGGAGCCCAGGACGTAGACGGTGTCACCCTGAACGGTCGGCGTGGCGCGCGGGCCGTTGCCGAACTCGTTGTCGTACTTCTTTCCCACCGGCGTGCGCCAGAGGTCCTTGCCGGTTGCCGGGTCGAGGGCCACTGCGAACTCGGTGGGCTTCCCCTCGTGATCGCCCGCGTCCATCGTGAAGAGCTTGCCGCCGGAGATCGAGATGCTGGAGAAGCCCTGGCCGATGGGCCGGCGCCACACCTGGCGCGGCCCGCTTGCCGGCCAGCTCTTGAGCAGGCCGGTCTCCGCGGAGATGCCGTCGCGGTGGATGCCGCGGAACTGGGGCCAGTCGGCGGCGGAGCTCCCCGCATGGGCCGCCAGCGCCAGCGCGGCCACGCCGGCCGCCGCGGCCAGAGCCCTGGGCATGAATCGCCTCATACTGAAGTCCTCCTGAATACATGAGAATTGGTTGCCGGAGCCAGAAGATACCATGTACGGGCCGCCGGGCAGAGGGTTTGAGGGGTATCGGCTATCCAGGGCCAGCCCGCCCCGAATCCCCGAATCCCCCGAATCCCATGACCCGCGCCCCGCCGGGGGGGCCGCTGCCGGCGGGCCGCCGACAGCGGGCGCAGGCGGACTTGCCTGAACCGGAGAAAGCATTATCTCTAGCCGTCTACTGCAGAAGGAGCAAGCGGCGTGGACTGGCTCGAGACACAGATGGCGGACCCCGCCTTCATGCGCGCCCTCGCGGTGGAATCAGCCGGCGTCGCGCTGACCTTTTTCGGCCTCGTCCTGCTCACCACCCTCGGCGCCTACCTCGCGGATCGGTACCAGAGGACGGGCAAGGTCAAGGAGCTCCGCTTCAGCGTCTTCCAGCAGGCCTCGGATCGCTACCACAAGCTCATCGCCGCCGCGTGGCACTACTTCAATGCCCGCGTGCACAAGGTGTCGGCCCAGAAGGGCGCGTCGATGCTGTCCGGGAAATCCCAGGTGGCCGCCGCGGATTCCACGCTCGACGAGCGCTCGGATGACTTCACGGTGGCTTACGTGGAAGCCGAGTCGCTCGTGCCCGTCCTGACCCTGCTCTACGGAAACCAGGTCAGCCAGGAGTGGGCCACTCTCATCGCGCTCGTCCAGCAGTGCCGCCGCACGCGGTTACTCGTGTCGCAGCACGCGGTGCTCTCCAGCATCGAGCAGACCTGGGGCCGCTTCGTCAACGCGTCCGCGCGGCAGCTCTACCTGAAGCAGCGCGATCCCGGCGTCGGCCTGGTCGAGGACGACGTGGATGAAGCGCTGCGCGAGGAGCTGCAGGAGCTGGACGACTGGCTCGAACTCCATCCGGCGGCGCACTGAGCGCGCCGCCGCCCGCCGCTGCCGACTCCGCCCGCGTGGTAGCCTGTCCCGGCTATGACCGTCCTGGCATGGAGTGTCCTGTCCTTGTCGGCGGCAGGCGCCGCGCAGGGCGCACAGCAGCCGGCGGCCACCATCTGCCGGCTCGTGCTCCAGCAGGAGCAAGTCGAGCGCGACGACCTGAACCTGGGCCTCCAGCTCGCTCTCACGCAAGTGCAGGCCGCCGAGCGCATCCATACGCTCGTCGAGGGTCTGTGGAAAAAGGATGCGATCCAGCGCATTGTCTACCTGCGCGCGAAGCACGATCGGGAGACGGCGGTCATCGATCATGACCGCGCCCGCTTGTTGCTCGAACGGCAGGAGGCCGCGCTCGAGCAGTACCGTCTCGTGTGTGGGGCATACTCCGGCGACGGGACGATGAGCGAGCCTGCCCGGCGCGCCGCGTCCGAAGCGATCCGGCGCTACCGGAGCGCCGACTGCGACGTGCTGGCCGCGGATGAGCGCCGGGCCGGCGCGGACCTCTCCTTCTTCGAGGAGGTCCTGCTGAGCGCGCGCGATCTCAGGGCGAGCGACGTGGGCACCGAGCAGGACGTGATCCTCGCCGAGCGCGATGTCGAGATGGCCCGCAAGCGGCAGGAGGACACCCGCGCGCGCGTCACGCGATGCCGGACGGAGACGTCGGACACCCGCCCGCAATGACGCGGCCAAAGCTACAGACTTCCAGTGTGCCGGGGTGGCGGAACTGGCAGACGCAGGGGACTTAAAATCCCCTGGGCCGCAAGGCCCATCTGGGTTCGACCCCCAGCCCCGGCACCATAGACGTCCACAAGCTGGCTCAATCGAGGCGAAGCTTGAGAGCGTTCGTTGCCGTCACCGACTGGGATTGGTTCAGGCTTCTTTCCTCACGGCCCGACCTCACGGAGATTAACTTCTGGCAGCCGAGCGGGAACACGGTCTTTCGGGCCCTGAATCTTGGGGAGCTGTTTCTCTTCAAGCTCCATAGCCCGAGAAACTTCATCGTCGGCGGAGGCTTTCTCGGTCACTCGACATTGCTTCCCGTGAGCCTTGCATGGGAGACGTTCGGCGAGGCCAATGGGGCCCATTCGCTGCAAGAAATGAGGCAGCGTATCGAGCACTACCGCAAGAGGCCCGGAGATCGCTTCCAGGAGTACACGATCGGCTGCATCATTCTCGAGCAGCCATTCTTCCTGCCGGAGTCCGAATGGATACCAGCCCCTGATGACTGGAAGCGGAACGTCGTTCGCGGAGCGGGCTACGATGATTCCACGCAGCCGGGGCGACGGATGTTGGAGGCCATCGAGACCGCCCTGACCCGCGAGCGAGTAGAGTCGATCGGAACCACGATCTCCGAGCCCGCGGTGGCGGATAAGGTGCCTCGCTATGGTAAGGGTGTCCTGGTGCGACCGCGGCTGGGACAAGGCGCCTTTCGCTTCGCGGTCACCGACGCCTACCAGAGGCGGTGTGCCATCACGCGCGAGCGTACACTTCCCGTCCTTATAGCCGCACATATTCGCCCGTATGCCAAAGGGGGCGAACATAGGGCGGACAACGGGTTGCTGCTACGCAGCGATCTCCACACTCTGTTCGATCGGGGCTATGTCACGGTGACCCCCGACTATCATATCGAGGTCAGTAGAAGAATCCGTGAGGAGTTCGAGAACGGCAGAGACTACTACGCACTCCATGCCCAAGTGCTGAATCTGCCGCGAAAGCGCCTTGACTACCCCTCCCAGGAATTCCTCGCGTGGCACAACGAAACGGTGTTCCGTGGCTGATAAGGACCTCGATGGTCGGGTTCGCGCCGCAGCGTTCCAGTTCCTTCAACATCAAGTTGACCTCCACGGTGAGGTCATCGCGAGGGATACCCTCGCGACGGGATTCATCTTCGAGGGCCAGCGCGTACCGCTCCTTGGTCCACAAGGAATCTTCAAGCCCGCAATCCTCCCGGAGATACCACTCAGCATCACGACCGTACCGGTCATCGAGGGACGCGAACGACGCTACGACGACGGAATGGAAGAGGGTGGGGTGCTCAGGTACCGGTATCGTGGAACAGAACCTAGACACCGCGACAACGTAGGCCTACGCCTCGCGATGAGACGCCGCACACCTCTGATCTATTTGTTTGGCGTCGTGCCCGGAAAGTACATGCCGCACTGGCCAGTCTTCGTGGTCGGCGATGATCCCGCGGCGCTTACCTTCAGTGTCGCGATGGACGATCACCGGCTGCTCTCGACCAACGCTCTCGCTCTGGGCGAACCTGGAGATGAAGGCCGGCGTAGCTATGTCACGCGGCTCACGAGACAACGCATGCACCAGCAGCTGTTCCGACAGCGGGTCCTCAGGGCGTACCGGGAAGAATGCTCCATCTGCCGGCTAGGGCACGATGAACTACTCGATGCTGCCCACATTCTTCCAGACGGCCACCCCTTGGGGACTCCCATCGTCCCCAACGGCCTGGCTCTCTGCAAACTGCATCATGCGGCTTTCGATGCCAACGTTCTGGGGATTCGCCCCGACTTGATGGTCGAGATCCGGCTGGACGTTCTCGAAGAGACGGATGGGCCGATGCTCAAACACGGCCTGCAGGGATTCCAGGGCAAGCGAATCATGATTCCCCGACACCCTTCCTTGCACCCCAAGCTCGAGTTCCTCGAAGAACGCTACGCGATCTTCAAGCAAGCCGGTTGAGCCGGCGAGAGGTTATGCATTGGGTACTGGCGAGGGGCAGCCAGCAACGCATCACGGCGTTGTCCGACGCCGAACGCGACCGCCTCATCGAGGAGACCTCGGCCATCATTCGCTACGACTACCGCTACTATCTCGACCGGCAGTCCTGGTCGGACGAGCGAGTCCGCGACTGGGTCCCTCGAAGATTCTGACCAGGGCAGGGCGAACCGGCTTACGCCGACTGGTGCACGACGCAGGAGGCCGCTGCCGCCCCGTCGCAGGCGCCCGACCCTCCCCCACAGTAACCCCTACAGTCTGAGGACTGTAGGGTCTGCCGTGAGCGGACGCTCAACGGCAGCAACCACCTGCGGGAATTTGTGCCGGACGCTCCGCGCCGCCACCTCGCTGCTTTTTCTCGGCCCGTAACCAACCTCACGGAACGAACACGGGCCGAGACGGCGCCCCGGCTGCCGCCGGGGCTTGGCCATTCCGCGTCCTGACCGGACGCTCCAGGCAAAACCAGCGAGGTGGAGCCGCTGCGCGGTCCGCTCGCTTCGCTCGCTCGCCACAAATTCGCGCGGACTGGCCGTGGGCGCGGCTGCGCCCACCAACGCCTGTTCGAACTTCGAACAACGAACATGAGAATCACAACCCATCGCTCAGCCGGCCTCCGGCGGTTCATCCCTCAACCCGAGCTGTTCGCCAACCCGTACGGCAACTTCACCCTCACGGCCCGCGACAACGAGATCCTCGACCTCGTCCAACGCTACCGCTACCTCGAAGCGCGCCACATCCTCGCGATGATCGCCGGCTCCGATCAGCAGATCACCCGCCGGCTTCAGGGGCTTTTTCACAACGGCTACATCCGACGCTACGCTGCACGCCACAGGATGCGACCCGATCTGGATCCCGGCGCCCCGCTCATCGCCTACGGGCTGGAACTTCGAGGCGCCCGCGTACTCGCGGCCCGCCCCCCTGATCTCGCGACCGCCGACGGACGCCAACCCGAACCGGTTCGGTGGAAGAAAGACTACACGCGCCGGACCGAGTGGTTCCTCGAACACCAACTCATGATCTCGAACTTCCGCTGCGTCCTCGAACTCGCCTTGCGCGAGACGGACGTGAAGCTCCTGAACTGGACCCAGGGCCAGGAGACATGGCTCCGAGTCACCATCCCAGGGCACCTCGTCGAACGGTGCGCGTCGCTCCCGACGCCGCTTCACCCTCCGCGAGGCCGGACAGGAGCGGCACTTCTTCCTTGAGATGGACCGCTCGACCGAAGAGCATCGCCGGCTGCTCCAGAAGTACCTGGGTTACTGGTGGTACCTTCAGAGTCTCGAGTTTCAGCAGGCACACACTGGCAGCCGGCGCGTGAACGTCCTCTTCGTGACAACCGGCCACCAGCGCATGCTCAACATGATGGAGACGCTACGGGAGATGCCGAGGCCGAATCGGGCCCCTCACGGAGGAAAGGGCCTCTTCGCGTTCTGCCTCGATTCCGATTTCGAGCTCGGGCGACCCAGCTCCATCATTCGCCCGATCTGGCGCACTGGTCCTCACCCTCCGGGCAACCCTGGTGCGAGATTCCTCGCGCTTTTCTTCACGTCCCCTCCGCCTCCATACGTAAGATCCACCTGACAGAGGATGTAAGCCTCATCTCCCAACGACCGCGAACCTACTCACCTCTCGACACTTCCGCCTGTTTTCAGTAACATCTGCGGGTGTGTGCGGGGGCAGGCCGCCAGTTGCCGTCCCCAAGCTTCGGTGAACGGCAGATCTGTCCTCTTTCCTCGGCGCAAAGCTACATCGGTCACCCGGGGCTAGCGGTTAGAATCAACGCACTCCCACGGAGAGCTGTTCGTCTTGACTTCAAAAGACCAGTTGGCACACGAGGTCAACAACGCTTCCTCCGGGCAGAGACCTGGCTCCGAGACCGCGAGCAGCGTTCCGCCTGGAGTGGTTGATCCCCTTAAGCCCGACGATGGCCCCGAGCTGGTCTTCGGCCTGATCGGACCGGTTGGCACTGATCTGCCGCTCGTACGTTCTGCCGTCACCAAGGAACTTCTCGAGGTTGGGTACGAGGCGATCCACGTGCGAGTGAGTTCCTTGCTACACCAGATCGCTCAGTATCAGGAGCTTCCCGCGCTCGACGAATCCTCAGAGTACGTCCGTGTGAAGCAACACATGCAGGCGGGAACAGAACTTCGAAACAAGACCGGGCGAGGCGACATCATGGCGCTTATGGCAGTCAGTGAAATGCGCCGCCTCCGGGCCCAACTCAACAGTGCCCGCCGCCACGTGCTGCCCGAAGGCTCACGCCCTGAGGATGTGCCTGTCCACCGAGTGGCGTACATCGTCGATTCTCTGAAGCACCCGCACGAAGTTGAGTCCCTTCGTGAGATCTATGGCCCTGCATTCATGGTCATTGCCGCCTATTCCTCGCGACCCAAGCGCGTTGAGGCGATGGCCGGCCGGATAATGACCAGCGTTCACAGTTCCGCACGCGACGCACACAGAGCGGAGGCTGAGGAGCTCATTAAGATCGACGAGGATGAAGAAGGCGAAGAACTAGGACAAAACGTATCCAGGGCGTTTCCTCTCGCTGACTGCTTCGTGGACGTCACTGACAGAGCTCGTGTCCAGCTGGCGCTTGAGCGATTCATCAAACTACTCTTCAGTCATCCATACTTGACGCCGACGCGGGACGAGTTCGCAATGTTTCACGCCAGTTCTACGGCTCATCGTTCCGCCGATCTGTCCCGACAAGTTGGCGCAGTAATCGCAACCAAGGAAGGCGATATCGTCGCCGTAGGTTGTAACGATGTGCCAAAGGCTCGAGGCGGCCTGTATTGGTGCGATGACCCAAAGGACCAAAGAGATTTTCAGAAAGGCTTCGATATGGGGGCGCGAAGTCGTCAAGAGATCCTCGCCGAATCGTTTCCAAGCTTCGCGACGGAGGATGGATTGCGCCAGATAAGGCCGCCCTTCCAGTCCGAGAGCTAGTTGATCGCCTCCTCCGCGGTGACAGCAAATCTGTTCTCCAGGAAGCAAGAGTAACGAATCTGATCGAGTTTGGCCGAGCTGTCCACGCTGAAATGGCAGCGATCTGTGACGCTGCGCGACGCGGCGTTAGCGTGGAGGGGACAACTCTTTTTTCCACGACTTTCCCATGCCATCTCTGCGCACGTCACGTCATCGCCTCAGGCATAGACCGGGTTGTGTTCATCGAGCCATACTCGAAAAGTCGTGCTGCAGAACTATATGCCGACTCCATGGCTATTGGCGATGACGCATGCGATCGAGTTCACTTCGAACCCTTCGTAGGGATTGCGCCCAGACAGTACATGAATCTCTTCCGAATGAGAGGGCCCCGGAAGTTGGACTCCGGCGACACGATTGAGTGGGGAGGCACGGCGCAGCAACCTAGGTTCAAGCGTTTCATCGCATCCTATATTCTAGTAGAACAGAAGCTCGAGAGCTCGCTGTCAACGATCATAGAGAGCGCAGGACTCTGTCTAGCGCGGTAAAAAGGAGCAAGAACAATGAAAGAGGGATCATGGCTGTCCAAACAGATCGAGATCACTCGCTCGACCTTCCAGAGCTGCCCATCCTGGATACAGCGCATAGCAAAGTTCGAGGGTAGCGATGCCCATTCGGTTGCGAAGCGAGAAGTTGCTGCTCCATCCACGTCAAATGCCCCTGTCGCTTATACGACAACTTCCGGTATGGAGGCCAAATAGAAGAAGCCCTTGAGGCTTGGCCATCGACTGGATCAGTCTCAGTTCGGACCGGCCAGCATCTAGTTGCACTTGAGTTGCACTTGGATTATCTCCCCTGAAGCGTGGCCCAAGATCTGAACCGACCACTGTCCGCCCGTAGCGGAGGGTGACACACGACGTCAACTCCATCTCCCGAACGGCCGCCGAGCACCACGCTGCACTGAGCCGGTGTCCGAACTCATCACCCCCCGCTCTCGGTATTCGGCTGCTTCGCTCGCCCGGAACCCCCTTCGTCACAAAACGCCATGACGATTCTGGGTATTCTGTAAGTCCTTGATCATTAAGATCATCGTTCACCAGGCGATGCTCGTCGCTCAGGCTGGCCACAGCTTCAGCCAGTTACAAGTCTTGACTCGCCGCCACTGGTAAGGATATCTTACCGGCCTGATGCGTTCGTAACTGGAGGATCACATGATGACGCGGAAGGAACTCGTCGAGACGCTGATCGGGGCGCTGCGGGAGTCTCAGCGCCACAGCGGTCACGACGAGGACGCAACTATCAGCGAGGCGACTGTCCCCATCGGTGACCTAGTTGATTTCGACAGTCTGAATGCAGTTGAGGTAACGGTAGCGCTCGAGGAACACGTGGGTTGCACGCTCCCTGTGAACATCTTTGCGGAGGACTCGACCCATCGCCCGCTTTCTGTTGCTGAGATAGTGGATCGCTTACTCAGCATGAAGCCTGTCAGGGAGTCTTGACATGACTCAGCCCCCACCGACCAAGGCTGAGTTGGCGCAGCGCCTCCGACTCGCCCGAGAGCAGGCAGGACTGTCTCAGGGACAGGTCGCCAAGCTGCTCGACATGCACCGACCGACGATCTCCGAGATAGAAGCAGGTCGACGCTCGGTATCCGCCCAGGAGATGGCACGTTTCGCCGAACTCTACGCTGTTGCGCTGGAATGGCTCATGGCTGCCGACGTCGACCAGGATGTTCAACCATCAGCGAAGGCCCGACTCGCAGCACGAGAGCTCGACAAGCTCCGGCCCCAAGACCTTGATCGGTTGCTGCGGCTGATCGCCTCGCTTCGCAAAGGGTCACGGAAATGAATCGCCACGCTCGGCTGGCCGGGCGCGCATATCAGGAGGCCCTACGGCTCCGGTCGCGCATGAATCGGCGGATCAATGCGCCACTCTGTCCATTCGACCTCGCTGACGAGATGGGACTGGAAGCCCGATTCACAGACATTCCCAGCCTGGAGGCGATGTATGTCAATGATGGCGCCCCGAAGATCTTGATCGCCGCTGATCGACCTCCGGGCCGGCAGCGCTTCAGCTGTGCACATGAACTTGGGCACCACATCTTCGGCCACGGCACCCTACTTGCTTGCTTCGCACCCTCCGAACCCGATGCCACCCTTCCGGACGCAGAGTTCATCGCCCATGCATTCGCCGGGTACTTGCTCCTTCCCAAGACAGCTGTTAGCCATGCGTTCGCGATACGTGGCTGGAATCCACGGGACGGCGTCGCAGACCAGTTCTATGTCGTTTCTGCCTTGCTCGGCGTCAGCTTTGACGCGCTTGTTACGCACTGTGAGGTCAGCCTTCGGCTCCTTGATCATAGGCACGCCCGGGCGCTCCACGCCGAAGGATTACCACTGCTTCGGGCGCGCATTGCCGGACAAGAGATCGCCAACAGCCTAACCGTTGTTGACCAGGCTTCGCTCGACGTAGCCGTTGATCTGCGCGTGGGCGATCACCTTCTCGCCCCGCCCGACTCGGCGCCGGTTAACCAGGCACTACAAATCCAATCGGTTAAGCCGACCGGGACCTTGTTCCGCGCATGTCGTCCAGGGCTCTCAGGTGTTCAGTTCCAACCTGAACCAACCGTCGGTGTGGTCCGAATCGCGCGAGCGGGCTACGTTGGACGTGCGGTGTTCCGGCATCTCGAGGATCCCGACTATGTCTGAACGTTCGCTGTTGATCGAAGACGACAATCTCTCCCGCGCGTGGGTTCGAGCCTTCGCGGCACTCGCAGCACCTGGCGTTGAATCCCTAGCGCCGCTCGTCTTGACGGTGCAGATCCCAGGAGACGGAAGCGTCTCCCTGGTGCCAGCGGTGGGGGCGCTCGTAGATGCTGCGCTCACTCTACGCGGAACCCCGTCGTCCGGGACCACTGCCAACACCATTTTCCCAAGCTTCTGGAATCCAGATCGCCCACGGAGTGAGCTCTACGAACGCTACCACAGGATGCTGCCCAAGCTGCGCAAAGATCGACGAAATCGTTACGGCATTTATTTCGAGCGTCTAATCGCCTATGGGTCCGACGCAGCCCCACGAAATCAACTGGAGTACATTATTCGGACCTACGCAAGAGGTAACCACCGGCGCAGCGCGCTGCAGGCGTCGATCCTTGACCCCTTGCGCGATGAGACTAACCAGCGGCGGCGGGAGTTCCCCTGCCTTCAGCAGGTCTCGTTTCTGCCTGATCGGCATGCTGGTTTGGCGATCACCGGGTATTACCCCATGCAGTATCTTGTCGATCGGGCTTACGGTAACTACCTCGGACTTTGTCGGCTCGGTCGATTCATCGCACATGAGATCGGGATGCCTCTAACTCGGATGTCTTGCATAGCTGCGACGGCACGCCTGGGTGACAAGTGGACGAAGGCATGGGCACAGACTCAGCTCACTGCGCTCCGTGACTCACTGACCTCCGCTGGTTGCACACTGCCCGCTGACGAGCTGACGGGTGGGCAGGCCGCATGACAGCGCCAGGTTACCTCATTGTCCTGGAGGGCCCCGATGGCGTCGGCAAGTCGACGCTTTCCGGCGCACTCCGCGCACGGCTCACTGAGGTCGGGTTACCCAGCCGCGCCTACGCCTTTCCCGGTAATGAACCAGGCACGTTAGGGTCGCTAGTCTACCGGTTGCACCACGAGGCCGATTCCGTCGGAATCCGGGCCGTCTCGCCCACTGCGATCCAGACGATGCACATCGCCGCGCATCTCGATGCCATTGAGCGAGTCTTCAGGCCTAGACTGGAAGCAGGCGAAACTATCGTGCTCGATCGCTATTGGTGGTCTACGGCCGTCTACGGAGCCGTGACAGGCGTCTCCCGCGACGTCCTCGCAGACCTCATTAGCGCCGAGCGTCGCTACTGGGGAGCCATTCAACCAATCGTCCTCTTCCTCATTGACCGGACACGTCCATGGCGCTCCACAGAACATACGCCAGCCTGGGACCAACTTGCGCGCGAATACCGTGACCTGGCCAGCAAGGAACGTGCTCAATACCGCGTCGAGGTCATCGCGAACGATGCCGAACCTCAGAGCGTTGTCAGGGGAATGGTTGACACCGTACTCGCATTGATCCGGGCTGCAGATCGAAAGATTGAGGGCGCAGGGTCGGGTGTTGACCAGCAGCTCACCCTGAACCTCTCCGACAGTGCGCGATGGCTGCACACGTCTCCAGCGCAGATGTCCGTCGGGCGCATCAAGGGACTCAAGTCCACTCCGGTCTTTGACACCTACTGGCGCTTCGCTGTTGAACGACAGCGTGCATATTTTCGCCGACTCGAGGGTGCATCCCCGCCTTGGAGTACCGACCCCATTCTCCAGCGCCATCGGTTCACCAACGCGTACCGAGCTTCCGATCGAGTTAGTCAGTACCTCATTCGACACGTCATCTATCGAGGCGACCAGCAGCCGGAAGAGGTTTTCTTCAGGACTATTCTCTTCAAGCTCTTTAATCGCATTGAGACCTGGGAGCTCCTCGAGCGCTCGCTCGGCGGTCTTCATGCAGCTGAATTTGACCCCGGTCACTATGGGCGCCTGCTCGATCGCGTGATGGAGGCCGGTCAGAGCATCTATTCGGGCGCCTATATCATGCCCGCAGCTCCCGGCGGGCAAGGGCGGGCCAAACATTCAGGACATCTCATGCTGCTTCAACGGATGCTCCGTGACAACCTGCCGCGGCGGCTGGCCGATACGCGTTCCCTCCGAGACGCATTCGAACTACTTCGCGCCTATCCCATGATGGGCGACTTCCTTGCATTTCAGTACATCATCGATCTGAATTACAGTACGCTGCTGAATTTCTCGGAAATGGAGTTCATCGTCCCAGGTCCTGGAGCCCGGAGCGGTCTTCGGAAGTGCTTCCCGGAGCTCGCCGGACTCAGCGAGGCTGACGTCATCCGACTGGTGACCGAGAGTCAGCACGACGAGTTCGCGCGCCGCGGCCTTCTATTTCGTGACCTCTGGGGCCGGCCTCTACAGTTGATCGATTGCCAGAACCTTTTCTGTGAGGTTGACAAGTATGCGCGCGTCGCTCACCCGGAGTGCACACAGGAGGGTGGACGCACCCGCATCAAGCAGGTATTCCGTCCAGCCGGTCGCCCCCCCAGGCCATGGTATCCACCAAAATGGGGACTCAACGCGCGCATCGGACATGACATAGAGGACGCGAATGCACTTGATCGAGGGTAGGACTGCTGATGCTGTTTGGCGCGAAGCAGCGAGTCGCATTCGGCATCGCCGCGAGACGCTCAAGCAGCCGAGCCGGAGCGGAGATACGCTCGAGCTACTTCATACGTGTTTCGTAATCAGCCAGCCCTGGGAGCGCTGGGTGCTCAATCGCCGACCTGCGATCAACCCGGCTTTCGCGCTCGCGGAGGTGATCTGGATCCTCTGCGGAAGAGACGACTCAGGGTTCCTCAACTTCTGGAATCGAACATTGCCGAGGTTTGCCGGTCATGGACCCAGCTACTACGGCGCGTACGGGCGTCGCCTACGATACCGATTCGGAATCGACCAGATTCGGTTCGCCTACAACACCCTCCGAACAAGACCCGATTCACGACAAGTCGTACTGCAGATTTGGGATGCAGCATCGGATCTACCGATCGTCGCAGGCAAGCCGAGGAGCCCGGACATTCCCTGTAACGTGTGTTCACTCCTCAAGGTCCGAGAGGGAAGATTGGAGTGGGTGCAGGTCATGCGAAGCAACGATCTGATACTCGGTTGGCCGCATAACGTCGTCCAATTCACCACACTGCATGAGATGATGGCGGCCTGGCTTGGAGTCGAGATAGGACCGTATACCCATTTCAGTGACAGCCTGCACGTGTACGCGAATCAGCTCTCGAAGTTGGCAGAACAGAACAAGCTGACCCTGAAAGCGAATGAAGACCGTTGGGAGCTGCCTTACTCGGAGACAATGCGGACTATCCAAGACATCGGCCGGCGAATGGACATCATCCGTGCTAACTCGCATGACGCCAAGGTGCTTAACAGGCAGGGCTCCCACAAGTATCAGTCGCAGGCGGCAACGAACGTGCTGTCCCTTATCTCAGCTGACGCCGCACGTCGTGCTCGTCTGTTGAGTTTGGCCGACGAACTCGTTAGCCGATGTACGAATCCACTACTGCTCCAACTATGGGGGCGTTGGTGCGAGCGAAAGGAGGGTGACCGCGGACCCCGACCGAGATGAGCAGGCATCATCGAGTCCAGCGGGCGCCATCCTCGCCTTCGCCGCGCTATAGGAAGGCGCCATCGAACGTCTTGAACGTATCCCGCTCCTGCGGTACGTAGTTTGAGTGACCACTCTCAGGTTGAACTGTTGCTCTGCCAGCGAAACAGGTGTCCATCTGGGTGTCCATAACCCTTCCATGAGAAGGTCAGCTCTTGTCAAGGCCGACGTGGCGGCCGCGGCTCGCCTCCACCCTTGTCCGCCACCCTTCCATGCGCACTCTCGTTGAGCCCTCT
>Ga0187892_10003928_pt1 | contig 26100 bp, 17 predicted proteins | sample MA1701073metaG_FD_139345 | JGI IMG/M metagenome (GOLD analysis project Ga0187892, IMG submission 139345) | Bio-ooze microbial communities from a basaltic lava cave in the Kipuka Kanohina Cave System on the Island of Hawaii, USA - MA170107-3 metaG ... | reverse complement strand
GCGACAACGTGACGATCACGGTCAAGCTGATCAACCCGATCGCCATGGAAGAAGGCCTGCGCTTTGCCATCCGCGAAGGCGGCAAGACCGTCGGCGCCGGCGTCGTTGCCAAGATCATGGAGTGATTACCGGAGGGGTATAGCTCAATTGGCAGAGCGTCGGTCTCCAAAACCGAAGGTTGTAGGTTCGATTCCTACTGCCCCTGCCACCTGAGTGGCAAAACAAGCCCGTCAAGCCCTTGACGGGCTTCAGCGTCTGTAGGACGCAGTGAATTTGAAGCAGGAATAAGCCCGACATGGCCACTTCGCAAGTTGAAACTGTCAGCACCGGAGCCGACAAGGCCAAGCTCGCCGCAGCGGTGGCCTTGGTTGTTGCGGCTTTGGTGGCGTTCTATCTGCTCGGCAAGCAGGGGCAGGTGGCCCAGTGGGGTGCCTTGCTGCTGGGACTCGGTGCGGCGGTGGTCGTGTTCATGACCTCCGAACCGGGCAAGGAGTTTGTGGCTTTTGGCCGCGATGCCTGGCGCGAAGTCAAGAAGGTGGTCTGGCCGGCACGCAAGGAAGCGGTGCAGATGACGGCCTATGTGTTTGCCTTTGTGGTGATCATGGCGCTGTTTCTCTGGCTCACCGACAAGACGCTCGAATGGGTGTTTTATGACCTGATTCTGGGGTGGAAAAAGTGATGACTGATGTTGTAGAAACCCCCTCAGCCGACAAGCCCGCCAACCCTGACCTGCGTTGGTACGTGGTCCATGCCTACTCGGGCATGGAAAAGGCGGTCGAGCGCAATATTATCGAGCGCATCAACCGCGCCGGCATGCAAAGCAAGTTTGGCCGCATTCTGGTCCCGACCGAAGAAGTGGTCGAAATGAAAAATGGCCAGAAGAAAACCACCGAACGCAAGTTCTTCCCCGGCTACGTGCTGGTGGAAATGGTGATGGACGACGATACCTGGCATCTCGTGAAGCACACCAACAAGGTCACGGGCTTTGTGGGCGGGGCCAAAAATCGGCCGGCGCCGATTTCTGAAGAGGATGTTCAGAAGATCGTCAGCCAGATGCAGGAAGGCACGGACAAGCCGCGCCACAAGGTGGAATTCGTGGTCGGCGAGTTCATTCGCGTCAAGGAAGGCCCGTTCACCGACTTCAATGGCACGGTCGAAGAGGTCAATTACGAGAAGAACAAGGTTCGCGTGTCGGTCACGATCTTTGGCCGTGCCACACCCGTCGAACTGGAATTCTCGCAGGTCGAGAAAACATAAGTTTCGCCAAAACATAAGTTTCGCTAATGCTTGAAGGGCTGGGCGGATGGCTTGCCGACCGCCTTGCTTTCATCCCTGTTCCACGCTTTGCGACTCGGCGTGGAATGAATTCAGTGAGTCGTTAACCCCGGGGAGCCCAGGCCTGTTGCCGAGGCGTCATCACCCGCAAGGAGTAAAACATGGCGAAGAAGATCGTCGGTTTTGTCAAGCTGCAAGTGCCAGCTGGCAAGGCCAACCCGTCGCCGCCGATCGGCCCTGCACTGGGCCAGCGCGGTCTGAACATCATGGAGTTCTGCAAGGCGTTCAACGCCCAGACCCAGGGCGTCGAGCCCGGTCTGCCGCTGCCGGTGGTGATCACCGCGTTCGCGGACAAGAGCTTCACCTTCATCATCAAGACGCCGCCGGCGACGACCCTGATCAAGAAGGCCATCAAGCTCGACAAGGGCTCGGCCAAGCCGCACAGCGACAAGGTCGGCAAGATCACCCGGGCCCAGCTCGAAGAAATCGCCAAGACCAAGATGAAGGACATGACGGCCGCCGATCTGGACGCCGCTGTTCGTACCATCGCTGGCTCTGCCCGTTCCATGGGCGTGAATGTGGAGGGCGTGTAAATGGCCAAGCTGACCAAGAAGCAAAAAGCCTTGCAGGGCAAGGTTGACAGCATGAAGCTGTACGCGCTGGCCGACGCTCTGGCCATCGTCAAGGAAGCCGCCACCGCCAAGTTCGATGAGTCCATCGACGTGGCTGTGCAGCTCGGCATTGACGCCAAGAAGTCGGATCAGGTCGTGCGCGGCGCCGTGGTGCTGCCCAACGGCACGGGCAAGACCAAGCGCGTGGCCGTGTTCGCGCAGGGTGCCAAGGCCGAAGAAGCCAAGGCGGCCGGCGCCGATGTGGTTGGCATGGACGACCTGGCGGCCCAGGTCAAGGCCGGCGACATGCCGTTCGACATCGTGATCGCGGCACCGGACGCCATGCGCGTCGTGGGCACGCTGGGCCAGATCCTGGGTCCGCGCGGCCTGATGCCCAACCCCAAGGTGGGCACGGTGACGCCCGATGTGGCCACGGCGGTGAAGAACGCCAAGGCCGGTCAGGTGCAGTTCCGCGTGGACAAGGCCGGTATCGTGCACAGCACGATCGGCCGTCGTTCGTTTGATTCCGACAAGCTGCAGGGCAACCTGGCGGCCCTGATCGAGGCCCTGAACAAGGCCAAGCCGGCTTCCAGCAAGGGCGTGTATTTGAGGAAAGTCGCGGTCTCGTCGACGATGGGTGTGGGTGTCCGCGTGGACACGCAAACCATCGCGGCGTAATCGCAGAAATCCGGCTGCCCAAAACGGTGGCCCGATGTGGTGGGCTGCGGTGGTTGCAAGACCGCTGCGGGCCATCCAAGACCGTTGGCGTGCAAGCTGTTTGCACTTAATCGATGAATGGCCAACGCAGATGGCGATCCCGCTGCAGATGGAATCAGTTCCGAAACAGTTGGTCGCTGCAATGAGGCGTGTTGGAAGGTGTGAAGCCCGACAACACATTTTGAAGGAGTAGACCTTGAGTCTGAATCGCAGTGAGAAAGAAGCGGTCATCAATGAAGTGACCAGCCTCGCCGCTAAAGCTCAAACGCTCGTGATGGCGGAATACCGTGGCATCACGGTCGCTGACATGACCAAACTGCGCACTGAAGCGCGCAGCAATGGCGTGAACCTGAGTGTGTTGAAAAACACCCTGGCCCGCCGTGCTGTCGCCGGTAGCGCATTTGACGTCGTGTCCGGCCAGATGACCGGTCCGCTGATCTATGGCTTCTCTGAAGACGCCGTGGCCGCCGCCAAAGTGGTGGCCGACTTCGCGAAAACCAACGACAAGCTGGTCATTCGCGGTGGCGCCTTCAGCGGCAAGGCCCTGGACGTCAATGGCGTGAAGCAATTGGCCAGCATCCCTTCCAAGGACGTGCTGCTGGCGCAGCTGTGCGGCTTGCTGATGTCCCCGGTCTCGCGCACCGCCGTCGTGCTGGGCGCGCTGGCGGCGAAGCGAAGCGAAGGCACGGCCGAAGTGGCGGCCGCGGCCTGAAGGCCGGGCAGTTCAACCAATATTGTTAGGAAATTCAAAATGGCATTCGACAAAGACGCATTTTTGACCGCGCTGGACAGCATGACGGTCCTGGAACTCAACGACCTGGTGAAAGCCATCGAAGAGAAGTTCGGCGTGAGCGCAGCCGCCATGGCGGCTCCCGCTGCTGGCGCTGGCGCTGCCGCCCCGGCCGCTGAAGAAAAGACCGAATTCAACGTCGTGCTGACCGAGGCCGGCGCGAACAAGGTGTCGGTCATCAAGGCCGTGCGCGAGCTCACCGGCCTGGGCCTGAAGGAAGCCAAGGATCTGGTGGACGGCGCCCCGAAGGCCGTCAAGGAAGGCATTGCCAAGGCCGACGCCGAAGCCGCCAAGAAGAAGCTCGAAGAAGCCGGCGCCAAGGTCGAACTCAAGTAATTGGGTTTTACTCAGAAGGCTGGAGTGCCCCCAGGGGCCTCCAGCCTTTGGTGCTTACAGAGAGCACCCAAAAGCAACGTTGCCAACGCTGTTTTTGAGTGTCTTCTGATCCCGACTGCAGAAGATGCCTTGGTTCGGGCCGCGTGCAATGCGCGGCCGTCCGCCAATGGTTGGTAGTGGCCAACCGCCAAGTATGTTGAGACATCGGGGGCCGTCCGGGGTGCAGCCTCGAACAGCTCCCGGCTGTTGGAGGTGCTCAACACGACAGTCGCTGAAGACCCAGGACTCATGTCTTTGCCCGGAGATCTCATGACCTATTCGTATACCGAACGCAAGCGAATCCGCAAAAGTTTCGGCAGCCGCGACAGCGTGCTGGAAGTTCCCTACCTGCTGCAGATGCAAAAGGACGCGTATACCGCCTTCCTGCAAGCCGATGCAGCGCCGCAAAAACGCACCAACGAAGGTCTGCAAGCCGCTTTCAATGCCGCTTTCCCGATCGTCTCGCACAACGGTTTTGTCGAGATGAAGTTCGTCGAATACAACCTGTCCAAGCCGGCGTTCGATGTGCGCGAATGCCAGACGCGTGGCCTGACCTTCGCATCGGCCGTGCGCGCGCGCGTGCAGCTCATCATCTATGACCGCGAGTCCTCCACGGCGCAATCCAAGGTGGTCAAGGAAGTGAAGGAGCAGGAGGTCTACATGGGCGAAGTGCCGCTCATGACCGACAAGGGCTCGTTCATCATCAACGGCACCGAGCGCGTGATCGTGTCGCAGCTGCACCGTTCGCCCGGCGTGTTCTTCGAGCACGACAAGGGCAAGACCCACAGCTCGGGCAAGCTGCTGTTCTCCGCGCGCGTGATTCCCTACCGCGGCTCCTGGCTCGATTTCGAGTTCGACCCGAAGGACATCCTGTACTTCCGCGTCGACCGTCGCCGCAAGATGCCGGTCACGATCCTGCTCAAGGCGATTGGCCTGAACCCGGAATCGATCCTGGCGAACTTCTTCGTCAACGACAATTTCCGCCTGATGGACAGCGGCGCGCAGATGGAGTTCGTCTCCGAGCGCCTGCGCGGCGAGGTCGCGCGCTTCGACATCACCGACAAGTCGGGCAAGGTCGTGGTCGCCAAGGACAAGCGCGTCACCGCGCGCCATACCCGCGAGCTCGAGCAGTCCGGCACCACGCACATCAGCGTGCCCGAGGACTTCCTGGTGGGCCGCGTGGTCGCCAGGAACATCGTCGACGCCGACACCGGCGAAATCATCGCGAAGGCCAATGACGAGCTGACCGAGGCGCTGCTCAAGAAGCTGCGCTCCGCCGGCGTGCAGGACCTGCAGTGCATCTACACGAACGAACTCGACCAGGGAGCGTACATGTCGCAGACCCTGCGCATCGACGAAACCGTGGATGAGTTCGCCGCCCGCGTCGCCATCTACCGCATGATGCGCCCCGGCGAGCCGCCTACCGAGGATGCGGTGCAGGCCCTGTTCCAGCGCCTGTTCTACAACCCCGACACCTACGACCTGTCGCGCGTGGGCCGCATGAAGTTCAACGCCAAGGTCGGCCGTGACGAGTCGACCGGTCCCATGGTGCTGACCAACGAAGACATCCTGGCCGTGGTCAAGATCCTGGTCGATCTGCGCAATGGCCGGGGCGAAGTCGACGATATCGACCACCTGGGCAACCGCCGCGTGCGCTGCGTCGGCGAGCTGGCCGAGAACCAGTACCGCACCGGTCTGGCGCGCATCGAGAAGGCCGTTAAAGAGCGTCTGGGCCAGGCCGAGCAAGAGCCGCTGATGCCGCACGACCTGATCAACAGCAAGCCGATCTCGGCCGCGCTCAAGGAGTTCTTCGGCGCCTCACAGCTGTCGCAGTTCATGGACCAGACCAACCCGCTGTCGGAAATCACCCACAAGCGCCGTGTCTCGGCCCTGGGCCCGGGCGGCTTGACGCGCGAGCGTGCGGGCTTCGAGGTGCGCGACGTGCACGTGACCCACTATGGCCGCGTCTGCCCGATCGAAACGCCCGAAGGCCCGAACATCGGTCTGATCAACTCGCTGGCCCTGTACGCCCGCCTCAACGAGTACGGCTTCATCGAGACGCCGTATCGCCGCGTGGTGGACGGCAAGGTCACGAACCAGATCGACTATCTCTCCGCCATCGAGGAAGGCAAGTACATCATCGCCCAGGCCAATGCGGCGCTGGACAAGGAGGGCAAGCTGACCGGCGACCTCGTGTCGGCGCGCGAAAAGGGCGAGTCCGTGCTGGTGGGCGCAGAGCGCATCCAGTACATGGACGTGTCGCCGGCGCAGATCGTGTCGGTCGCCGCTTCGCTCGTGCCCTTCCTCGAGCACGATGACGCGAACCGCGCGCTGATGGGCGCCAACATGCAGCGCCAGGCCGTGCCGGTGCTGCGACCCGAGAAAGCCTTTGTGGGCACGGGCATCGAGCGCGTCTCGGCCGTGGACTCGGGCACGGTGGTCACCGCCAACCGCGGCGGCGTGGTCGACTATGTGGACGCCACCCGCATGGTGGTGCGCGTCAACGACGACGAAGCCCAGGCGGGCGAAGTCGGCGTGGACATCTACAACCTGATCAAATACCAGCGCTCCAACCAGAACACCAACATCCACCAGCGTCCCATCGTCAAGCGCGGCGACAAGATCGCCAGGGGCGACGTGATCGCAGACGGCGCTTCGACCGACATCGGCGAGCTGGCGCTGGGCCAGAACATGCTGGTGGCGTTCATGCCCTGGAACGGCTACAACTTCGAAGACTCGATCCTGATCTCCGAACGCGTCGTGGCCGACGACCGCTACACCTCGATTCACATCGAGGAGCTCGTGGTGATGGCGCGCGACACCAAGCTCGGTGCCGAGGAAATCACGCGCGACATCCCGAACCTGAGCGAGCAGCAGCTCAACCGCCTCGACGAGTCCGGCATCATCTACGTCGGTGCCGAGGTGCAGCCCGGCGACACGCTGGTCGGCAAGGTCACGCCCAAGGGTGAAACCACGCTGACGCCCGAAGAGAAGCTGCTGCGCGCGATCTTCGGCGAGAAGGCTTCCGACGTGAAGGACACCTCGCTGCGCGTGGACCAGGGCTCGCAAGGCACGGTGATCGATGTTCAGGTCTTCACCCGCGAAGGCATCCAGCGCGACAAGCGCGCCCAGCAGATCATCGACGACGAGCTCAAGCGCTTCCGCCTGGACCTCAACGACCAGCTGCGCATCGTGGAGGCCGACGCGTTCGACCGTATCGAGAAGCTGCTGATCGGCAAGGTCGCCAATGGCGGCCCGCAGAAGCTGGCCAAGGGCACCAGGCTCGACAAGGCCTACCTGTCCTCGGTGGAGAAATTCCACTGGTTCGACATTCGTCCGGCCGACGAGGACGTGGCCTCGCAGCTAGAGAGCATCAAGAACTCGCTGGAGCAGACCCGCCACAGCTTCGACCTCGCCTTCGAGGAAAAGCGCAAGAAGCTCACGCAAGGCGACGAGCTGCCGGCCGGCGTGCTCAAGATGGTCAAGGTGTATCTTGCCGTCAAGCGCCGCCTGCAGCCCGGCGACAAGATGGCCGGCCGCCACGGCAACAAGGGGGTGGTGTCCAAGATCGTTCCGGTCGAGGACATGCCCTACATGGCCGACGGAACGCCCTGCGACATCGTGCTCAACCCGCTGGGCGTGCCCTCGCGCATGAACGTGGGCCAGGTGCTCGAAGTGCACCTCGGCTGGGCCGGCAAGGGCATCGGCCAGCGCATCGGCGACATGCTGCAGGCCGAAGGCCGCGTGGCCGAGCTGCGCAAGTTCCTCGAGGAGCTCTACAACAGCTCGGGCCGCAAGGAAGACCTGTCCCAGCTGTCGGACGACCAGGTGCTGGAGATGGCGGGCAACCTGTCGGGCGGCGTGCCGTTCGCCACGCCGGTGTTCGACGGTGCTTCCGAAGACGAAATCCGAAGCATGCTCAAGCTGGCCTACCCGGACGACATCGCCCGGGCCAAGGGCCTGACGGCCACGCGCACCCAGGCGCACCTGTACGACGGCCGCACGGGCGACGCGTTCGAGCGCCCGACGACCGTCGGCTACATGCATGTGCTCAAGCTGCACCACCTGGTGGACGACAAGATGCACGCCCGCTCGACCGGCCCCTACAGCCTGGTCACGCAGCAGCCGCTGGGCGGCAAGGCGCAGTTCGGCGGCCAGCGTTTCGGCGAGATGGAGGTCTGGGCGCTCGAAGCCTATGGCGCCTCCTACACGTTGCAGGAAATGCTCACCGTCAAGTCCGACGACGTGCAGGGCCGCACCAAGGTGTACGAGTCCATCGTCAAGGGCGAACACGCGATCGAGGCCGGCATGCCGGAATCGTTCAACGTGCTGGTCAAGGAAATCCGTTCGCTCGGTATCGACATTGAGCTCGAGCGCTCGTAATCACAGGGAAAGGATTTAACTCATGAAATCACTACTCGACCTGTTCAAGCAATTCACGCCGGACGAGCATTTCGATGCGATCAAGATCGGCATGGCATCGCCCGAGAAGATCCGTTCCTGGTCGTTCGGCGAAGTCAAGAAGCCTGAGACCATCAACTACCGCACCTTCAAGCCCGAGCGCGACGGCCTGTTCTGCGCCAAGATTTTCGGGCCCATCAAGGACTACGAATGCCTGTGCGGCAAGTACAAGCGCCTCAAGCACCGTGGCGTGATCTGCGAGAAGTGCGGCGTTGAAGTCACGCAGACCAAGGTGCGCCGCGAGCGCATGGGCCACATCGACCTGGCCGCGCCCTGCGCCCACATCTGGTTCCTGAAGTCGCTGCCCTCGCGTCTGGGCCTGGTGCTCGACATGACGCTGCGCGACATCGAGCGTGTGCTGTACTTCGAAGCCTATGTCGTGACCGACCCCGGCATGACGCCGCTGAAGAAGTTCAGCATCATGTCGGAAGACGACTACGACGCCAAGCGCAAGGAATACGGCGACGAATTCATTGCCAAGATGGGCGCCGAAGGCATCAAGGACCTGCTGCAGGGCATCGACATCGACCTGTCGATCGAAAGGCTGCGCGGCGACCTGACCGGCTCCGAAGTCAAGGTCAAGAAAAACGCCAAGCGCCTGAAGGTGCTCGAGGCGTTCAAGAAGTCCGGCATCAAGCCCGAGTGGATGGTGCTGGACGTGCTGCCCGTGCTGCCGCCGGACCTGCGTCCGCTGGTGCCGCTGGACGGCGGCCGCTTCGCGACCTCCGACCTCAATGACCTGTACCGCCGCGTCATCAACCGCAACAGCCGCCTGCGCCGCCTGCTGGAACTGAAGGCGCCCGAGATCATCGCGCGCAACGAGAAGCGCATGCTGCAGGAAGCGGTGGACTCGCTGCTGGACAACGGCCGCCGCGGCAAGGCCATGACCGGTGCCAACAAGCGTGCGCTGAAGTCGCTTGCCGACATGATCAAGGGCAAGAGCGGGCGCTTCCGCCAGAACCTGCTGGGCAAGCGCGTCGACTACTCGGGCCGCTCGGTCATCACCGTGGGCCCGACGCTCAAGTTGCACCAGTGCGGCCTGCCCAAGCTGATGGCGCTGGAGCTGTTCAAGCCCTTCATCTTCTCGCGCCTGGAAGCCATGGGCATCGCGACCACGATCAAGGCCGCGAAGAAGGAAGTCGAATCCGGCACGCCGGTGGTCTGGGACATCCTCGAAGAGGTGATCAAGGAGCATCCGGTGATGCTCAACCGCGCACCGACGCTGCACCGCCTGGGCATCCAGGCCTTCGAGCCTATCCTGATCGAAGGCAAGGCGATCCAGCTGCACCCGCTGGTCTGCGCGGCCTTCAACGCCGACTTCGACGGCGACCAGATGGCGGTTCACGTGCCGCTGTCGGTCGAAGCCCAGATGGAAGCCCGCACCCTGATGCTGGCCTCCAACAACGTGCTGTTCCCGGCCAACGGCGAGCCCTCGATCGTGCCCTCGCAGGACGTGGTGCTGGGCCTGTACTACACGACCCGCGAGCGCATCAACGGCAAGGGTGAAGGCATGGTGTTCGCCGACACCGGCGAAGTGCAGCGCGCGCTGGACGCCGGCGAGGCGGAGCTGACCGCCAAGATCAGCGTGCGCCTGACCGAATGGACCAAGGACAAGGCCACGGGCGAGTTCGTGCCCGACACCCAGCTGGTGGAAACCACGGTGGGCCGCGCCTTGCTGAGCGAAATCCTGCCCAAAGGCCTGCCGTTTGCCAACATCAACAAGGCGCTGAAGAAGAAGGAAATCTCCAAGCTCATCAACGTCTCGTTCCGCAAGTGCGGCCTGAAGGAAACCGTGGTGTTCGCCGACAAGCTGCTGCAAAACGGCTTCCGCCTGGCGACCAAGGCCGGTATCTCGATCGCGATCGACGACATGCTGGTGCCCAAGGAGAAGCATGGCATCATCGAGCGCGCCGAGAGGGAGGTCAAGGAGATCGAGCAGCAGTATGTGTCCGGTCTGGTGACTGCCGGCGAGCGCTACAACAAGGTCGTGGACATCTGGGGCAAGGCCGGCGACGAAGTCTCCAAGGTCATGATGGCCCAGCTGGCCAAGCAAAAGACCACGGACCGCAACGGCAAGGAAGTGGAGCAGGAGTCGTTCAACTCGATCTACATGATGGCCGACTCCGGCGCCCGCGGCTCCGCGGCCCAGATTCGCCAGCTCGCCGGGATGCGGGGCCTGATGGCCAAGCCCGACGGCTCGATCATCGAGACGCCGATCACCGCGAACTTCCGCGAAGGCCTGAACGTGCTGCAGTACTTCATCTCCACCCACGGGGCCCGTAAGGGTCTGGCGGACACGGCGCTGAAGACCGCCAACTCGGGCTACCTGACCCGTCGTCTGGTCGACGTGACGCAGGACCTGGTGGTGACCGAGCAGGACTGCGGCACGCACGAAGGCTCGCTGATGCGCGCCATCGTCGAAGGCGGTGAAGTGATTGAATCGCTGCGCGAGCGTATTCTGGGCCGCACCGCGGCCGACGACGTGCTGCACCCCGAGAACCGTTCGGTGCTGGTCAAGGCCGGCGAGATGCTCGATGAAGACGCGATCGAAGAGCTCGAGGCGGCCGGTGTCGACGAAGTCAGGGTGCGCACGGCTCTGACCTGCGAGACCCGCTTCGGCCTGTGCGCCAAGTGCTACGGCCGCGACCTGGGCCGCGGCGGCCTGGTCAACGGCGGCGAGGCCGTCGGTGTGATTGCCGCGCAGTCCATCGGCGAGCCCGGCACGCAGCTGACCATGCGGACCTTCCACATCGGCGGTGCCGCGTCGCGTGCCGCGATCGCCTCCAGCGTGGAAGCCAAGTCCAACGGCCTGATCGGCTTCAACGCCACGATGCGCTATGTGACCAACAGCAAGGGCGAACTGGTGGTGATCGCCCGTTCCGGCGAAATCGTCATTCACGACGAGCACGGCCGCGAACGCGAGCGCCACAAAGTGCCCTATGGCGCGACCCTGGCAGTCAAGGCCGACCAGGCCATCAAGGCCGGCTCCATCCTCGCCAACTGGGATCCGCTGACGCGGCCCATCATCACCGAATTTGCCGGCCAGGTGAAGTTCGAGAACGTCGAGGAAGGCCTGACCGTGGCCAAGCAGGTCGATGAAGTCACCGGCTTGAGCACCCTAGTTGTGATCGATCCGAAGCGCCGCGGCTCGGCCAAGGTGGTTCGTCCGCAGGTCAAGCTGATCGACGCCTCGGGCAACGAGGTCAAGATCCCCGGCACCGATCACTCGGTGACCATCGGCTTCCAGGTCGGCGCGCTGATCCAGGTGCGTGACGGCCAGGACGTGGGCCCCGGCGAAGTGCTGGCCCGCATCCCGGTCGAAGGCCAGAAGACCCGTGACATCACCGGCGGTCTGCCGCGTGTGGCCGAGCTGTTCGAGGCCCGCTCGCCCAAGGACAAGGGCGTGCTGGCCGAGATGACCGGCACCGTGTCCTTCGGCAAGGAAACCAAGGGCAAGATCCGCCTGCAGATCACCGACCCGGATGGCAAGGTCTGGGAAGAGCTGGTGCCCAAGGAAAAGAACATCCTGGTGCACGAAGGCCAGGTGGTCAACAAGGGCGAGAGCGTGGTGGACGGCCCGGCCGATCCGCAGGACATTCTGCGCCTGCTGGGCATGGAAGAGCTGGCCCGCTACATCGTCGACGAAGTGCAGGACGTCTACCGCCTGCAGGGCGTGAAGATCAACGACAAGCACATCGAGGTGATCGTGCGCCAGATGCTGCGCCGCGTCGTGGTCGAGAACTCGGGCGACTCCAGCTACATCGCCGGCGAGCAGGTCGAGCGTTCCGAGATGCTGGACACCAACGATGCGCTGCGCGCCGAAGGCAAGATGCCCGCGACCTACAGCAACCTGCTGTTGGGCATCACCAAGGCCTCGCTGTCCACCGACAGCTTCATCAGCGCCGCCTCGTTCCAGGAGACGACGCGCGTGCTCACCGAAGCCGCCATCATGGGCAAGCGCGACGAGCTGCGTGGCCTGAAGGAAAACGTCATCGTCGGCCGCCTGATTCCTGCCGGTACCGGCCTGGCCTACCACCAGGCGCGCAAGGCCAAGGACCAGATGGACGAGGCCGAGCGCCGCGCCATCGCCGAGGCCGAAGCCGCCGAACTGGCTGGCATGGCCGAGGAGGCCCCGAGCCCTGAAGCCAGCGAAGGCGCAGCAACCGAGTAACAAGCTCCGCAGCCTGTGAAGCCCCAATCGCCCCAGACCCGTTTGCCCGGGTCCGGGGCGTTTTTGCATCGATGGGAGTCCAACTGGCCTTATGCTGGCGGTGAAGGGGGTCAGACATGCCCTGGTCTTTTGTGCTGTGGTTCGCGCTGGGCGTCTTGCTGTTCTGGTCGGTCGGGGCCTACAACCGAATGGTGCGCCTGCGCTCGGCGACGCTGGAGGCGTTCGCGACACTGGATGCGCAGCTCATGAGGCTGGTCGGGCTGTTGCAGTCCAGCCTTCCTGCCGCGGCCGCGCCTTCGGCCGTGGCCCAGGACTTGTGCGGCGACGGCTCATCGCTGTGGGACGGCCTGCAAAGTGCGGTGTCGCAGTTCACGGCCTCGCTGGCCGCAGCCCGCGCCCATCCGCTGGACCGCGACGCCATGGCGGCGCTCAGCGCGGCCCAGGGAGTGCTGGCCATGGCGTGGCAGCGCTTGCAGCACGAGACCCATGACCTGGCCGGGTCCGCCGTCCCCGAGACCCTGCAGGTGCAGTGGGAGCAGCTCGCGCTGCCCGCCCGTGTGGCCAGCGAGCATTTCAACCTGGCCGTGGCCCGCTACAACGAGGCGATCGACCAGTTCCCCGCGCTGTTGCTGGCCTGGCTGTTTGGCTTCAAGGCGGCCCGACCGGTATGACTTTGGCGAAAAACGGTTGCCGGGCGCAAGCGCTCATGGATACTACGGAGCCGGGATCCAGTCGCGCAAGCCTATATTGGCAGTCGCTCATGTGAATCAGGAGACGGGTATGAAGCTCAAATCGATGGCTGGTGCCGCGCTCATGCTGGCGGCCGCTAGCAGCATGGCGCAAGACCAGGAGGCGCTGTACGTGAAGAGCCTCGCCGCGACCTGCGCCAACTGCCATGGCACCAACGGCCGGGTGGTGGACGGCTCCAGCGTCGTGTCGCTGGCGGGCCAGTCCAAGGCCTACATCGTCGAGCAGATGAAGGCCTTCAAGTCCGGCGCCCGGCCTGCGACCGTGATGCACCAGCTCAGCAAGGGCTACAGCGACGCGCAGATCGAGCAGATCGCCGGCTATTTCGCGGCTCAAAAGAAGTAAGGGGAAACAGTCATGCAACGCCGTTCCTTTCTCCAGTCTTCTGCCGCCCTGAGCCTGCTGGGCCTCGCGGCCTGCGCGACCCCCTCCGTTCCCGCCAGGGCCAAGGTCGTCGTCATCGGCGGCGGCTATGGCGGCGCCACGGCGGCCAAGTATGTGCGCCTGCTGTCCGACTACAGGATTGACGTGGTGCTGATCGAGCCGGGCGAGGCTTTCGTGTCCTGCCCCGTCTCCAACCTGGTGCTGGGCGGCAGCAAGCAGATGGCCGACATCACCATGCCCTACGCCGGGCTGTCCAGAAAGCATGGCGCGACGGTCGTCAAGGACATGGCCCGCGGCATCGACGCAACCCGCAAGACCGTGAGCCTGGCCGGCGGCGCGAGCATTGCCTACGACAAGCTGGTGGTCTCGCCCGGCATCGAGCTGCTGTTCGGCAGCATCGATGGCCTGCAGGCGGCCCATGCCGCGGGCCAGATCCTGCAGGCCTGGAAAGCCGGTCCCGAGACGCTGGCCCTGCGCCGCCAGCTCGAGGCCATGCCCGACGGCGGCGTCTACGCGATCACGATCCCCGAGGCGCCGTACCGCTGCCCGCCCGGTCCCTACGAGCGGGCCTGCCAGGTGGCCTGGTACTTCAAGAACGCGAAACCGCGCAGCAAGGTCCTCATTCTCGATGCCAACCCCGATGTCACGTCCAAGGGCGCGCTGTTCAAGAAGGTCTGGGCCGAGCAGTACAAGGGCATGGTCGAGTACCGCGGCCAGCACCGGGCCACGGCGGTCGACGCCAAGGCCGGCTTGATCAAGTTCGACGTGCAGGACGATGTGAAAGCCAATGTCATCAACGCCCTGCCGTCCATGCGCGCCGGCGCCATCGCGGTGCAGGCGGGCCTGAACAACCAGGCCAACAACCGCTGGTGCGGCGTGAACTACCAGAGTTTCGAGTCCACCGCCGCCAAAGACGTGTTCGTGATCGGCGATTCGATCCAGATCGCGCCCGGCATGCCCAAGAGCGGCCACATGGCCAACAGCCATGCCAAGGTGGCGGCCGCCGCCATCGTGGCGCAGCTCTCGGGCTGGGACGTGAACCCGGCGCCCATGCTCACCAACACCTGCTACAGCTTTGTGGACGACAGGAACGTGGTTCATGTGGCGAGCGTGCACGAGTATGTGGCGGCCGAGAAAACCTTCAAGACCGTGGCCGGCTCGGGCGGCTTGAGCCCCGGCCCGACTGAGCTCGAAGGCATCTACGCCCTCAACTGGGCGCACAACATCTGGTCGGACATGCTCGGCTAGAAGATCAATCGTTTCGCCCCGCTGCGCTGCGCACGATACCTTGGATCAGACCGATCGGTGAATTGAGCTTGGAGCGGTCTGGCGCTCAATTCAGCTATGAACGACCACGAAGTCAAAATCCCGCTGTGGCGGCAGCTGCAGGCCGCTGCCACGATTTTGGTAGCGGTTCGCGCCGGTGAATCGGGCACGACAGCCCTGGATGAGCTTGAGGCAGGGCTGCGCCCTGGGGTCCAGGCCATCGTTTTCCATGTGCTGCGGTCGCTGGGCCGCGCCAATGCCTTGCGCCAGCTGCTCGCCCGACGGGCGCCGCCGCCGCAGGCCGATGCTTTGCTGTGCACGGCCCTGGCCCTGGTCTGGCGCGAGCAGGATGCGCCGTACGAGGCCTTCACCCTGGTTGATCAGGCGGTCGAAGCGGCCAAGCGCAGCCCCACGATGCAGGGCCAGGCCAGCTTCACCAATGCCTGTCTGCGCCGCTTTCTGCGCGAGCGCGAGGCCCTGGTCGCCGCGAGCAGCCGCGACCCGGTGGCGCTGTGGAACCATCCGCGCTGGTGGATCGAGCGGCTGAAAAAAGACCATCCCCGGCACTGGCAGGCTATTCTGCAGGCCAACAACACCCACGCGCCCATGACCTTGCGCGTCAACGCAAGAAAAACGGCGGTGGCCCCCTATCTGCAAGCGTTGACTGCTATGAATATAGGAGCAGCGGCCGTCGGCGAGGCCGGTGTCTTGCTGGACCGGCCGCGGCCGGTGCAGCAGATTCCCGGCTTTGCCGAGGGCGCCGTGTCGGTGCAGGACGCGGCCGCGCAGCTGGCCGCGCCCCTGCTGCTCCAGGGCCTGGAGCGGTCCCGGCCGCTGAAGATTCTCGATGCCTGCGCCGCGCCGGGCGGCAAGACGGCGCATCTGCTCGAGCTGGCGCCGCAGGCCCAGGTGACGGCGCTGGACATCGATGCCGAGCGCTGCGAGCGCATCCACCAGAACCTGCAGCGCCTGGGGCTGGCGGCCCGTGTCGTGGCCGCCGATGCTGCTCATCCGGCCACCTGGTGGGACGGCGAACTGTTCGACGCCATCCTGCTGGACGCGCCCTGCACCGCGTCGGGCATTGTGCGCCGCCACCCCGACGTGCGCTGGCTGCGCCGCGAGAGCGACATCGCCCAGCTGGCCGCGATCCAGGCGGCGCTGCTGCAGGCCCTGTGGCCCCTGCTCAAGCCGGGCGGGCGCCTGCTGTACTGCACCTGCTCGGTGTTTCTGGCCGAAGGACACGATCAGATACAAACGTTTGTTGCGCACAACACCGACGCCGCATTGCGCTCTTCACCCGGCCATTTAATCCCCCAAACGGCGGGAAACGGCGATGCCGTCCCGGACAATCTGCAAGGTGATCACGACGGCTTTTTTTACGCATTGCTTGAAAAACATACGGCTTAGCCTGGCCCTGCTGCTGGCCTGCATTTGTCTGGCCTGGGCGGCCCCCGGGGTGGCGCAGGCCAATGGTGCTGTGGCCGACGTCAGCCAGCTGCGGTTGGAGCGCAGTGACGAAGGTGTCTACCTGTCTGCCAGCCTGAAGTTCGAGCTGCCCGCCATCGTCGAAGACGCCTTGCTCAAGGGCATTCCGATGTTTTTCGTGGCCGAGGCCGAAGTGTTCCGCGACCGCTGGTACTGGTACGACAAAAAGGTCGCCAGCGCCAGCCGGCACATGAGGCTGGCCTACCAGCCGCTGACACGCAAATGGCGGCTCAATGTCTCGCCCGGCGCGATCGGCAACGTGGGCCTGGGCGTGACCCTCAACCAGAGCTTCGATGAGCTGTCGGACGCGCTGGCGGCGGTGCAGCGCATCTCGCGCTGGAAGATCGCCGAGCCCGCGGAAATCGAGCCCGATTCGCGCCACAACGTGGACTTCCGGTTCCGGCTCGACGTGTCGCAGCTGCCGCGCCCGCTCCAGATTGGCGCGGTGGGCCAGTCCGACTGGAATATTTCGGTCGCCAGGAATCAGCGCCTGGCGGAGGGCGCGAAGTGAGCCCGCTGCCGGGTCCGCAGCGACTGCTGGCCCGGTTCTCGCTCCCATCGCGGGCGTTGCGCTGGGCGGTGGGTATTGGCGCGGCCGTCATGGTGGCCATCGGGCTGGTGCTGATGTTCCTGCTGACCCAGGCCACCGACAACCGCGAGCTCTACGAGCGCAACTACGGGCTTCTGGTGTATGTGAATGGGGCGGTGGCGGGGCTGCTGCTGTTCGTCATTGTCTGGGTTGCCTTCAGGCTGGCCGTGCGCTACTACCGGGGCCGCTTCGGCAGCCGATTGCTGGTCAAGCTGGCGGCGATTTTCGCCCTGGTCGGCCTGGTGCCCGGCATGTTGATCTACACCGTGTCCTACCAGTTCGTCTCGCGTTCCATCGAAAGCTGGTTCGACGTCAAGGTCGAGGCCGCGCTGGACGCCGGCGTGAGCCTGGGGCGCGCCACGCTCGACACCCTGGCCAGCGACCTGGCCAGCAAGTCCCGCGCGGCCAGCGCCCAGCTCTCGGGCGTCCCGGATGCCGCGGCGGGGCTGACGCTGGAGCGCATACGCGAGCAGCTGTCGGCCGACGACGTGGTCCTGTGGAACGCCTCGGGCCACCTGGTCGCCAGCGCGGGCCAGTCGCGGTTCCAGCTCAACCCCGAGCGGCCGACGCCCCAGCAGCTGCGCAACGCCCGCAGCCTGCGTGTTGTCGCCCAGGTCGAGGGGCTGGACGACACCAGCCTCAGCGCGGTCGCCAATGCGCGCATCAAGGCCCTGGCCCTGGTTGCCAGCACCAGCGTGGGCCTGCTGGCCGAGCCCCGTTACCTGCAGGTGAGCAAGGCCCTGCCGCCCACACTGGTGGCCAATGCCATCGCCGTGAGCGACGCCAACCGCGAGTACCAGGAGCGTGCGCTGGCCCGCGAGGGCCTGCGCCGCATGTACATCGGCACGCTCACGCTGAGCCTGTTCCTGGCGGTATTCGGCGCGTTCCTGCTCGCCGTGCTGCTGGGCAACCAGCTGGCCAAGCCCCTGCTGGTGCTGGCCGCGGGGGTGCGCGAGGTCGCCGCCGGCGACCTGTCTCCGAAGGCCGCCCTGCAGGGCAAGGACGAACTCGGGGGCCTGACCCGCTCGTTTGCCGACATGACGCAGCAGCTGGCCGAAGCGCGCAGCGCCGTCGAAAAAAGCATGGGCCAGGTCAGCGCCGCGCGTGCCAATCTGCAAACCATTCTGGACAACTTGACGGCCGGCGTGATCGTGCTCGATGCCCAGGGCGTCGTCCAGTCGTCCAACCCCGGCGCCACGCGCATACTGCGGGCCCCACTGGCCGCCTATGAGGGTCGGCCGCTGGAGGACATTGCCGGCCTGGAGACTTTCGCCGCCCGCGTGCGCGCCCAGTTCGACGCCTTTCTCAGCGAGCGTGGCCAGCACGGGCTGGACCACTGGCAGCAGTCGTTCGAGCTGAACGCCGCGCAGCCCGGGATGCCGCAAAATGCTATAACTTTGGTAGCGCGTGGTGCCGAATTGCCGGGGGCTGCGAGGCTGCTGGTCTTTGACGACATCTCGGAGATCGTGTCCGCCCAGCGGGCCCAGGCCTGGGGCGAGGTGGCGCGGCGGCTGGCCCATGAAATCAAGAACCCGCTCACGCCCATCCAGCTTTCGGCCGAGCGGCTGGAGATGAAGCTCGCCGGCAAGGTCTCGCCCTCCGAGCAGGCCATCCTCGCCAAGTCGGTGAAGACCATCGTCGACCAGGTCGATGCCATGAAGCGGCTGGTCAACGAGTTCCGCGACTACGCGCGCCTGCCCGCCGCCGAGCTCAAGCCGCTGGACCTCAACGCGGTGGTGAGCGACGTGCTGCAGCTCTATGGCAGCGAGAACGCCCTCGTGCCGGTGCAGGCCGAACTCGACCTGCGCTGCCCGCGCATCCTGGGCGATGGCCTGCAGGTGCGCCAGGTGGTTCACAACCTGTTGCAAAACGCGCAGGACGCGATGGAGGCGCTGGTCGGCAAGCTGCCGCAGAGCGTCATCATCCGCACGCAATGGATAGAGTCGGCCCAGCGGGTGCGCCTGAGCGTGCTCGACAGCGGCGCCGGTTTCCCCGACTACATCCTCAAGCGGGCCTTCGAGCCTTATGTCACGACCAAGCCCAAGGGTACGGGGCTGGGCCTCGCGGTCGTCAAGAAAATCGCCGACGAGCATGGGGCCCGCATCGACCTTTCGAACCGGGTCGTCGACGGCGTCATACAGGGCGCGCAAGTATCGCTATCATTCGCCATCGACAACACGGTGACCGCTTCGCCACGCGGCACGGTTACATCCTAGGGACAGCGCTTCAATCATGGCAAACATACTGGTGGTCGATGACGAGTTGGGCATCCGCGATCTACTCTCGGAAATCCTGAACGACGAAGGCCACAACGTCGAGCTGGCTGAAAACGCCAGCCAGGCCCGTGCCGCCCGCGCCCGCGCCCGCCCCGACCTCGTGCTGCTGGACATCTGGATGCCCGACACCGACGGCGTGACCCTGCTCAAGGAGTGGTCCACCACCGGCGCGCTGACCATGCCCGTCATCATGATGAGCGGCCACGCCACCATCGACACCGCGGTGGAAGCCACCAAGATCGGAGCCCAGTCCTTTCTTGAAAAACCCATCACCCTGCAAAAGCTGCTGAAGGCCGTGGAGCAGGGTCTGGTCCGCAACAACGTCGCCCGCAAGCCCGTAGTGCCGCCAGCGCTGACCGAACTGACGGTCGAAGCGGCCATGACCGGTGGCCAGGTCTTGCCCGCGGCGGCCGATGTGGGCCCCCAGGCGCGCCAGAGTTTCGAGCTCGACAAGCCGCTGCGTGATGCACGCGACGCGTTCGAGAAGTCCTACTTCGAATTCCATCTGGCCAAGGAAGGCGGCTCCATGACCCGCGTGGCCGAAAAGACCGGACTGGAGCGCACCCACCTGTACCGCAAGCTCAAGCAACTCGGCGTGGACCTGTCGCGCGGCAAACGCAGCCTGATGTGATCGGCTGGTTCAAAGAGAGGCTCTGCGGGCTGCTATAATTTGCGATTGTGGCCCGGTAGCTCAGTCGGTAGAGCAGAGGATTGAAAATCCTTGTGTCGGTGGTTCGATTCCGCCCCAGGCCACCACTACTTTAGTAGTAATTCATCTCGGATACACCACACCTGCTACGCAGGCGTTCGCTGGTGTTGCCCCGATACCCGATAGCTCTCCGGATCATCGATCCATTCCTGGAGATCTTTCGCGGACCACGCTGAAGCTCTTGGCCCTAATCGGACCTGCCGCGGGAACGTGCCCTCCGCAATACGTCGATAGATGGTCGATCGGCTGAGGGCACAAATCCGAACGACGTCACGCAATCGATAGAAGGCGGGCATGGCGGAGCCGGAATCCTTCTTGGAGACGCTCGCGCGGTGTAACTGTGTAGGCCACATCGAATGGATCGTCGGAAATGCAAACTTCTTGGAAACGATAGACGGGTCATGTAAGTTCTAACGACGCCATTCTCTGCCCGCCAATATCCGGTGGAAACAAACTGCACACCCAACGCACTTTTCGCATCTGGGCCAACGGTTCCGGCGGCACTGGACCGGGCCGAGCCAAGACATCGCATGGCACGGCATGCGGCGGATTCTGTGACTCAGCCCGGCCCACCAGATGTTTATGGGTGACCGTCGTAGACTCGAAGCTCCAAGAACATCAACACCACGGGGCTTTTGTGGCCATCGTCGTCCGACGGACCAGGAGCAGTGGGGATAACGAGGGTAGCGGCGGGGGTAACTCGGGGGCTATGCGACACCGCCTTGACAGAGGCGCGTAACAGCCTACCGCAAGACCGAGCCGCCTTGACCTTTGAGGGGCACCAGCGCATGCAATTCGTAAAGAGCGGTCCGGACATTCCTGATCGACTGCTACAAGCCCACGAAGACGGCCGAGTGGTCTTCTTTTGCGGTGCCGGGATTTCATATCCGGCCGGGCTGCCCGGATTCGGCGGCTTGGTGGAGCAGCTTTACAGCAGCCTCACGGCAGGCCCAACCGCAGTCCAAAAAGCGGCCATCGATGCAGGTCAATTCGACACGGCGATTGCCCTTCTTGAGGCGGACCTGATCGGCGGGCGCGAGGCCGTGCGCCGTGCGCTGGCCGGCATTCTCACGCCGCGAGCGGGTGTCCCGAATGCCACTGCCACTCACGAGGCTCTGTTGACGCTCGGGCAATGTCGCGACGGCCGCACGAGGCTCATCACGACCAACTTTGATCGGTTGTTTGAGGACACGATCGTTGCGAAGAGCCTTCAGGTCGCGACGTTCCGCGCGCCTCTCCTGCCGATACCCAAAAACAGGTGGGACGGGCTCGTGTATCTACATGGGCTGATGTCGCCATCGCCGACCGCATCAGAGTTGGACGCGTTGGTTGTCGCGAGCGGCGACTTTGGACTGGCCTACCTTACCGAGCGGTGGGCAGCTCGTTTTGTCAGTGAGCTGTTCCGCAACTACACGGTCTGCTTCGTCGGATACAGCATCAACGATCCCGTTCTGCGATACATGACCGATGCGCTCGCGGCCGATCGTTTGCTTGGCGAGTCCTGGCCCGAAATGTTCGCCTTCGGAAGCTACTCAAAAGGCAAGGAGGAGCAGCGAGCAAACGAGTGGCGCGCCAAGAACGTTACTCCCATCCTCTATCGCGAGTACAACCGCCACACGTACCTTCATCGCACCATACGGACCTGGGCAGAGGTCTATAGAGATGGTGTCGGTGGCAAAGAGCGGATCGTCGCCGAATGCGCTCTTGCGCGACCGCTCGCGAGCACCAAGCAGGACGACTTCGTAGGCAGGCTGCTTTGGGCGTTAAGCGAACCACGAGGGCTGGCTGCGCGGCGCTTCGCCGAGATCAATCCAGTCCCGTCCCTTGAATGGCTGGAGCCCTTGTCCGACGATCGCTATCGCCATGTGGACCTGTCTCGCTTCAACGTTCAGCCGAAGGCCACTGTGGACACAAGTCTCAAGTTCAGCCTGACGCAGCGACCCGCACCGTATAACCTCACTCCGCGAATGGCGCTCGTGAGTTGGTCCACACCGTCCACCGATTGGGACGAAGTGATGCGCCAACTCGGTACGTGGCTCACCCGACATCTTGACGATCCGAAGTTGCTGACCTGGTTCGTCAGGAGCGGAGCGCATCCCCACAGAGACATGATCTGGCTGATTGAGCGCCGGCTGGAGGAAATCGCTACGCTGGAGCGTGATGGAAAGACAACGGAGCTCGTGCAGTTGCGTGCGGCGGCCCCGCGCGCAGTTCCGCGACCTGCGATGCGTACCCTGTGGCGTCTATTCCTGACCAGATTGATCAAAGCGCGACGGAGGCACTTCGATCTCTACGACTGGCGCCGACACTTCGCGCGTGATGGATTGACGGCGAGCCTGCGCATGGAACTCCGTGCTGCGCTCAGTCCGCGCATCTCAGTCCGCGACCCGTTCGATTGGCCTTCTGAGGAACCTCGTCGGGAGGGCGACGACGCATCCGTTGGCGACTTGGTTGATTGGGAGCTCGTGCTTGCCACCGAACACGTTCAGTCGGCTTTGGAAGACCTGCCGCGCGACGAGCGATGGAGCCGCGCGCTTCCCGATCTTCTCCACGATTTTGAGTCACTGCTGCGCGATGCGCTCGATTTGAAGCGGGAGTTAGGGGATGCTACCGATCAGCACGACAATTCCTACGTCCATCTCCCATCGATCAGCCCGCATTCGCAGAACAAGAGGTTCCACGACTGGGTCACCCTCATCGAGCTCACGCGCGAGGCATGGCTCGCGACACTGGCGACCGATCCTCAGCGCGCTTTGCTGGTCGCGCAGGGCTGGGCCTACGCGCCGTATCCAGCATTCCGACGGCTTGGCTTCTTTGCAGCTACCAATGAATCGGTGGTCCCCGCGTCAACGGCGCTCCAGTGGCTTCTCAGTGATGACGGATGGTGGATGTGGTCAGTTGAAACCGAGCGCGAGACGATGCGACTCATCGTTTCACTGGCGCCGAGGGTGTCGGCCGACGAGCTCACACAGATTGTTGACGTGGTTCTCGCAGGTCCACCTCGCTCGATGTTCAGGGACGACATTGAAGATGACCATTGGCGTCGCCTTGTGGACCGCGAAACTTGGCTTCGGTTGGCGAAGATCGCCGGAACGGGGGTGCAGCTTCCCCTGAGCGGCGCCGAGCGCCTCGCCACGCTTGTTCGACAGTACCCCGAATGGTCCCTAGCGTCCGACGAGCGCGACGAGTTTCCGTTCTGGATGGAAAGCGCCTGGGTCGGCAATCGTGATCCGTGGCGTGAGTTCGTTTCGATTCCTCGGAGCAGACGCGGCACCATCAATTACTTGCGCGATCATCCGGAAGTCGAGCAAGGCAAGCAGGATGACTGGCGCGATCGCTGCTCCACAACATTCCAGGCTACGGCACTTGCGCTGTGCATTCTGGCGCGTGAGGGTGCATGGCCGGAAAATAGGTGGCGCGAGGCGCTTCAAGCGTGGTCAGACGAAAAGCACCAAAGCAAGTCCTGGCGGTTCGTGGGCCAGTTGCTCTCAACGGCACCCGACCCGGTGCTGCAATCTTTGACGCATGCGATCAGCTACTGGCTGCAATCCATCTCGAAGCAGGTAGGCGCGCTAGACGAGCCGCTATTCGTCCTCGCTGATCGATTCCTAGACTTGGATTTCCCGGTCAGCCAAGACGACGATGTCGTCACGCGAGCAATCAATCATCCGATTGGACACGTAACTGAGGCGCTGCTGCGGTGGTGGTACGTGCACCCACTCGAAGACAGCCAAGGCTTGCCGGAGCGCCTCAAGCTGGTGTTCACGCGACTGTGTGACGTGAGCTCGGCGAAGCTCGCATCGGGCAGGGTACTACTCGCCGCACATGTGATTGCACTCTTCCGCGTGGACCCCGTGTGGACCGAGGCCAACGTCCTGCCATTGTTCGACTGGCAACGGTCCGTCATTGAGGCGCGTGCCGCTTGGGAGGGCCTCCTGTGGTCGCCCCGACTGTATCGACCGCTCATGGAGAAACTCAGGGGCCCATTTCTAGAGGCTGCCGTTCACTACGACAAGTTGGGCAAGCACGACGGCCAGTACGCGGCGCTCCTCACGTTCGCTGCCCTCGACCCTAACGACGTGTTCACGCCCAATGAGCTCGCAAAAGCTACACGCGCACTTCCCCCAGACGGCCTTCAAGAGTGCGCCCAGGCGTTGGTGCGGTCAGTTGAAAGCGCCGGGGAACAGCGCGCCGACTTCTGGAGCAATCGCGTGGCGCCCTACCTGCGTCGCATATGGCCGAACACGCGCGATCACGTCTCTCCAACCCTTGCGGAGAGCTTGGGGCGCCTTTGCGTTGCCGCGCAAGATCATTTCCCCGAAGCGATCGGACTCCTGCGCGGCTGGCTGTCGCCGCCTGAGCACCCTGACTACGTGGTGCACATCCTGGCGTCTTCCGGACTCTGCACAAGGTTCCCATCAGAAGCGCTTGGATTCTTGGACCTGATGATCGCCGACAGCGTGCAATGGTTGCCACGAGAGCTTCGTACATGTCTTGACGAGATCGCTGCGACCGACGCCCGACTTCGCAATGACGTGCGATACCAGCGGCTGCTGGCGGTGGTTCGTCAGCACGGCCAATAAGTCGAAGGGTTAAGCCGATCAACATGTATAACCATGCAGCATCGGGGGCGACGCCGAATACACTAGGGCATGCGGTTTTTCTTCATCGACAGCAACCTGTTTCTGCAGTGCCGCCCGCTTCCGGACTTGGGCTGGGAGCGCTTCGCTGGCGCCGAGGAGGCCACTCTACTTATCCCCAGCGCAGTGCTTTCAGAACTGGACAAGCACAAGTCGGATGGGAACAACCGGCGTGCACAGCGCGCAAGGTCCGCGCTCAAGTTTCTGGATGCTCTGCTCGATTCGGACGATGAAAGTGTCGTGATTCGCGAGAGACCCGCCCGCGTAGTCGCACGGTTTGCACCCGAAGTTGCTGGCGACCCGACCAGGTCAAATGACGACTCGATCCTGTTTGAAGTAGAAGAGATGGTGCGTAGCCAGGGCAACGAGGCTGTGGCACTCATCACCCATGACACAAATTTGAAAGTCAAAGCGCGACGCAGAAGGCTTGGCTGTTTCGCAGTGCCAGACGAATGGCTGTTAGCACCGGAACCAGACGAACGCGACAAACGCGTCCGCCAGCTTGAGGAGCAGGTCGCTACCCTTCAAAGGCGGTCGCCGATCTTCGAGATCAGCATCAACGAGGGCCGCGAACTCAAGTTGGTTGTCGCAGAGTATCCCCCGCTTGTTGCTCAGGTCGTCAAAGACTTGGTCGAGGAGATGCTCTCGCGCTATCCGATGAAGCGTGACTTCTCTCTCACATCGTCCGAGCGGTTGATGTCAGCAGGAATACTCGGCGGGCTACATCCCCCTTCCGAGTACGAGGTTGCGAAGTACGAGAAGGCGTATCGCGAGTGGGCTGACAACTTGGAATCCCGCATCGAAAGTGTTCCGGAATGGCTTTACCTGCGGGACGGCATGACCGATGTTGAAGTTGCCGTGACCAACACTGGCACGGTCCCCGCGGAGCATGTGGAGGTGGCAATCACCGTCAACGATCCGATGCTGTTGGCGGACCCCGAAGCGCATGACAAGCTTCTTGAAAGAGTTATGCGGCAGCCTAGGCCGCCAACGCCGCCCGACCCGCGGTCATCCGACTTCATGAAACTGGCGGGGATGGGGACAGAGTTCACCCCACCTCACTTCGCGCCTGATTTCTATCGTGGGGCACACGTCCGTAACCGAGAGGCGTTCTATCTCAAATCCGGCGAGGACTTTGGGGCGGAATGGACTTGGCAATGCGAGCACATGCGCCACGGAGATACCGAGCAGCAGTTCTCCTCTAGACTGGCCGTGAAAGCCCAATCACATCCTTCAGGAGGTCAACTGCAGGTCCTCGTTTCTGCGGCGAACCTGCCGAAAGCCGAGGAGATACGGGTGCCGATCATCATTGAGTATCAGATGAGGGACACTGAGGCCGCTGCTCGACGTTGGCTCGGCTTGTCGCGTTGACCATTGATCATGTCTCGGTGGACCAACACCGAAATAGACTTTGAGCTGGCGTGCGGCGGCTGCGGCGACTTGGCGCGGTGCAGGCCGAAGCTGGAAAGCTCTGAGACTTGCCCGGATGGCCACCTCAAACTCCCCCACTTGTGGCCACCCAAACTCCTCCAGGCCAGGACGGGGGAATTGTCGGTCTTTTTGACTTTTTCCTGACCGGCTGTTCGGCAAGCGAAGCGCGTCAG
>Ga0187892_10003927_pt1 | contig 26101 bp, 22 predicted proteins | sample MA1701073metaG_FD_139345 | JGI IMG/M metagenome (GOLD analysis project Ga0187892, IMG submission 139345) | Bio-ooze microbial communities from a basaltic lava cave in the Kipuka Kanohina Cave System on the Island of Hawaii, USA - MA170107-3 metaG ... | reverse complement strand
CCACCGCCCGCACCCACCACGACGGCTGGCCCACCCACGACTCCGCTGCCCGCACCCACCACGACAGGAGGCCCATCCACCACTGCCGGGCCCACGTCTGTCGCCCCACCCTCCCCCGGCGGGTCGACCACCACCACCACCACCACCACCACCGGCGGCGGCGGCACCAGCAGCAGCTCGAGCACGAGCACCACCGCCCGGCCGGGGCCGCCGCCCGCCAGCCTGTCGGAGTCGTCGGTGCGGTCCTACCTCGACGCCGCCTCCAAGTCGGGCACCAACAACAGCACGACGGCGCTGCTCGAGGCCCTGCGCCCCCTGTATGACCTGGGCCTGTCGGCCGACGAGGTCGTGGCCAAGGGCTTCGGCCGCTTCCCGCTGGGTGGCCAGGCCGTCTTCCGGGACGACTTCGGCGAGTACCGCATCGGCCCTCCCGAGCACCCCCACGGCGGCACCGACATCTTCGCCCCGTTCAACACGCCGGTGCGGGCCCCGGCCGCCGGCGTCGTGACGTTCGCCCAGGAGGGGCTGGGGGGCAAGGCCGCCTACGTCACCGAGCCCGACGGCACCTGGTACTACCTGGCCCACCTCAACGGGTTCGCGCCCGGCCTGGTGCCGGGCAGCACCGTGGTCGTGGGACAGGTCATCGGGTTCAACGGCGACAGCGGCAACGCCAAGGGCGGCCCGCCCCACGTGCACTTCGAGGTCCATCCCAAGGGCGGCGCCGGCGTCAACCCCAAGCCGCTGCTCGACCGCTGGCTGGAGGAGGCCATCGCCGGCGTTCCCGAGCTGCTGGCCCCGTTCCGCCAGGCCAGCCGCCCGCTCGCCGCCATCGGCGTGGCCCGCGCCTTCGACCGGCGCCTGCGGGCCGAACCGCCGCCCGCCGACTCCCTCACCGTCGACGACGGCGCCCTGGCCGAGGCGTTCGTCTCTCCCCTGACCCCCCTCCCGCTCCGGCGGGAGGGCCTGCGCTGCCCGGGTTGCAGGCCCGGCCCCTCCTACTCGTAGGAGACGGCGGCGAACTCGCGCAGCTTGGCCAGTTGGTGGCGGGCCTCGACGCGGCGGACGGTGCCCGACCGGGAGCGCATGACCAGCGAGGACGTGCTGGCCCCGTTGCGGCTGTAGTGGACGCCCCGCAACAGCTCGCCGTCGGTGACGCCGGTGGCGGCGAAGAAGCAGTTCTCCCCGGCGACGAGGTCGTCGGTGGTGAGGACCTTGTCGAGGGACCGGCCGGCGTCGAGCACGGCCTGGCGCTCGGCGTCGCCCTGGGGGCACAGCCGGCCCTGGATCTCCCCGCCCAGGCACTTCAGGGCGGCGGCCGAGATCACACCCTCGGGCGTGCCGCCGATGCCGAAGAGGATGTCGGCGCCCGCCTCGGGCCAGCCGGTGGAGATGGCCCCGGCCACGTCGCCGTCCTGGATCAGCCGGATGCGGGCCCCGGCCTCGCGGATCTCGGCGATGAGGTCGTTGTGGCGGGGACGGTCGAGCACCACGGCGGTGACGTCGCGCACGGACCGGCCCAGCGCCTTGGCCACCGAGCTGAGGTTCTTGGTGGGGGTGGCCGTGATGTCGATGGAACCGGCCGCCTCCGCCCCCACCGCCAGCTTCTCCATGTAGAAGGCCGGCCCCGGGTCGAACATGCTGCCCCGCTCGCTGATGGCGATGACCGACAGGGCGTTGCCCCGGCCCAGCGAGGTGAGGGTGGTGCCCTCCAGCGGGTCGACGGCGATGTCGACCGCCGGCGGCGTGCCATCGCCCAACTGCTCGCCGTTGAAGAGCATGGGGGCGTCGTCCTTCTCGCCCTCGCCGATCACAACGATCCCATCCATGGCGACGTTCTCGAGGACGGTGCGCATGGCATTGGTGGCGGCCCCGTCGGCCCCGTTCTTGTCGCCCCGGCCCATCCAGCGGGCGGCGGCCAAGGCCGCCGCTTCGGTGACCCGCACCAGCTCCAGGGCCAGGTTGCGGTCGAGGGTCGCCAGCTTAGCGGAGGTCATGGGCCGGGACGTTAGTCGGGAGCCCTCCTCGGCTGCGATACTGCCAGATGGTGATGAGGGAGCCGTGACGGCCCGGGACGAATGGCGGCGGGCCTACGAGGCGTCACCCCCGCCGGCCGGCACCTGTGAGACCTCCTCGGGCGTCCCCCTCGAGCCCGCGTACGGCACCGACGAGAGCGAGTGGCCCGGCCTGTACCCCTACACGCGCGGCCCCTACCCGTCCATGTACCGGTCGAAGCTGTGGACGATGCGGATGTTCGCCGGGTTCGGCACGGCCGAGGAGGCCAACGCCCGCTTCCACGAGCTGCTCGACGCCGGGGGCGACGGCCTGTCGGTCGCCTTCGACCTCCCCACCCTCATGGGCCGCGACTCCGACGACCCGCGGGCCGAAGGCGAGGTCGGCCGCTGCGGGGTGGCCGTGGACACCCTGGCCGACGTGGAGGACCTCTTCGCCGGTGTCGACCTGGGACGGGTCACCACGTCGCTCACCATCAACGGGCCCGCCGCCGTCGTGCTGGCGATGGTGGTGGCCGCCGCCGGCAAGGCCGGCGTGAGCCGGGCGAGCCTCGGGGGCACCCTCCAGAACGACATCCTGAAGGAGTACCAGGCCCAGAAGGAATACCTGTTCCCGCCTCGGCCGTCGATGCGGCTGGTGACCGACACCATCGCCTTCTGCACCGCCGAGCTGCCGCGTTGGCACCCCGTGTCGGTGTCGGGCTACCACATCCGCGAGGCGGGGGCGACGGCGGCCGAGGAGCTGGCCTTCACCCTGGCCAACGGGTTCGCCTACGTGGAAGCGGCGGTGGCGGCCGGCCTCGACGTCGACGCCTTCGCCCCCCGGCTGAGCTTCTTCTTCAACGCCCAGATGGACTTCTTCGAGGAGATCGCCAAGTTCAGGGCCGCCCGCCGGCTGTGGGCGACGTGGATGCGCGGGCGCTACTCCGCCGCCGACCCAAGGTCGTGGCAGTGCCGGTTCCACGTGCAGACGTCGGGTGCGTCCCTCACCGCCCAGCAGCCCGAGGTCAACGTCGTGCGCACCGCCCTCGAAGCCCTGGCCGGGGTCTTGGGCGGCACCCAGAGCCTGCACACCAACGCCCTCGACGAGGTGCTCGCCCTGCCCACCCGCCGGTCGGCCCGCCTCGCCCTGCGCACCCAGCAGGTCATCGCCCACGAGACAGGCGTGGCCGCGGTGGCCGACCCCCTGGCCGGCTCCTCCTACGTCGAGTCGTTGACCGACAGCATGGCCGACGCCGCCACCGAGCTGCTCGGCCGCATCGAGTGCCTGGGCGGGGGCTCCATGCTCGAGGGGGTCTACGCCGGCGTCGACTCGGGCTGGTTCCAGGGCCGCATCGCCGCCTCCGCCTACGACCTGGCCCGCCGGCTCGAAACCGGTGAGCGGGTCGTGGTCGGCGTCAACCGCTTCCTCGACGGCGACGGCCCGCCGCCCGAGCTGCTCACCATCGACCCCGCGGTGGAAGACCACCAGCGCAAGCGGCTGGCCGACGTGCGGGCCAACCGCTCGGTGGCGGCGGTGGCCGAGGCCCTCGACCGGGTTGCGGCCGACGCCCGTCACGCCGATCGCAACCTGATGCCCGCATTGCTCGACGCGGTGGCGGCCTACGCCTCCGAAGGCGAGATCGTCGACACCCTGGCCGGCGTGTTCGGCCGATGGACGGAGCCGCCCGCCATATGACCCTGTGCCCCCACTGCGGTGCCGACTACACCCCCGGCGTCAACGCCGCCTGCCGCGAGTGCCGGCTGGCTCCCGACCCTGCCGCCGAGCCCAGCCTCCCACCCCCCGACGACCCCGCCGAGGAGGTCGCCTTCGAGCTGGCCACGTGGGCGGCGGGGGAGCGGGTGGCGGTGGGCATCGCCCTCGACGAGGAGGAGGTCCCCTGGCGCTGGGAGGCGGGCGGCCTGCTCGTCGTCCGGGAGTTCGACGAGGCCGTCGTCGAGTCGATGCTGGCCGACCTGGCCGAGGAGGACGGTGAGGACGACGGCGGCTGGGCCGCCACCGAGGCCGACGACGGCGACGATCTTGCCGAACAGGCGCAGACGGCCATGGGCGACATCTTCGTGGTCGCCGACCGCCTCATCCGGGCCCCCGACGACGGCGACCTGATCCTCGAACTGGCCCGGCTGGCGTCGGTGGTGGAGGACTCTCGCCCGCCCTTCGGCATCGACCGCCGCATGTGGGAACAGGTCGCCGCCCGGTCTTGGGCCGTCACCAGCGCGGCCGAGCAGGGCGAGGAGGAATCCGTCGCCGACTGCGCCCGCGACCTGCGCGACTACCTGCGCGAGTACGTGTAACCCCCCGTTCGCCGCTCCTATACCTTGCGGCGATGCTCCTGGCTGAGCTCGAGGTTCGGCATTCGCGCGCCGTGGCTCCCACGCGCCGGGTCGCCCTCGGCCGCCACTGGCTGCCCACCGAGCCCCCGCCCGGCTACGGCGGCATCCTCCTGGGAGGCATCGTGGCCGCTCACATCGAGGACGTTCCCCTCGACCTCCGGGACGAGCTGCTGTCCCTCGCCGACGAGCTGGAGGAGGGCAGGCGCATCGCCCAGCCCCGCCTCCGCCACCGTTTCCAAACCGACGTGGTCGGGCTGGAGCGCACGCGCCACGCCCTCGTCGGCGACGAGCAGGACATCCACTTCCACCTCGACGGCCACGGCAAGCCCATCCCCCAGGTGCTCGGAGCCGTCTACGCCGCCGGCCGCCTCCACCCCGACGTCCGCCCGGCCGTGTTCACCGCCATCCGCAAGGGGGCCCGCTGGGAGGGCGACCTCGACGCCGAGCTGATCGCCCATCTCAAGGACCCGACCACGGCCGCGCCACCGCCATCGTGGCGCCGCTTCGCCACCGACGAGCGCTGGGCCTTGGAGATCCTCGGCTTCGGCCCCGACCTCCGCCCCGAACGGGACGAGATCCTGAAGCGGTTCCGCTCGCTGGTGCGCGAGGTTCACCCCGACCACGGCGCCGAGTCGGAGGGCGCGGGCCAGCGCATGGTCGAGCTGACAGAGGCCCGCCGTATCCTCACCTCGTGAACACCGCCGTCCTCCTGGCCCCCGGCGCCAGCGCCGGGCGCGACCAGCGCGACCTGGTGGCCATCGACGAGGCCCTCCAGCCCGTCCCCGTGGAGCGGATGGACTTTCCCTACCGCAAGCAGGGCCGCAAGGCGCCGGACCGCCCGCCCGTCCTGCTCCAGGCCGTGCGCGACGAGGCCGCCGCCCTGGCGGCCCGCACCGGCCTGGCACCGGAGCGGCTGATCCTGGGGGGACGGTCGATGGGCGGCCGCATGTGCTCGATGGCCGTCGCCGACGGTCTTCCCGCCCTCGCCCTCGTGCTCGTCGCCTACCCGCTGCATCCTCCCGGCCGCCCGGAGAAGATGCGCACCGGCCACTTTGCCGCCCTCGACCTGCCGTGCCTGTTCGTGTCGGGCACCCGCGACGCGTTCGGCACGCCCCAGGAGCTGGAGGCGGCCACCGCCGCCATCCCCGGCCCGGTGACCCACCGCTGGGTCGAGGGAGGCGACCACGGGCTGCGACGCAAGGAGGCCACGGTGGCGGCCCTGGTACGCGAGTTCGTCGAGGAGGTCAGCGCGGGGGCGGGCGGACGTCTTCGGGGTTGAGGTCCTCCAGCTCGCGCCCCGCCGTTTCCGGGTAGGCGACGAGCACCAGCAGGGCGACGAGCACGGGGCCGGTGGCCAGCAGGGCCATGGCCGGGCCCAGCCGGCCGAAGGCATCGCCCAGTGTCCCGGCCAGGGCGAGACCGGCCGCGCTCCCGCCCAGCGAGCACACCGCCACCAGCCCGTTGGCTCGCCCCCGCAGCGAGGTGGGGAACAGCTCCGGCCCGTACACGCCCAGGGCGGGGATGGACGCGGCCGAGATGATGTTGCCGATCATGGGCCACAGCCAGAGGGCGGCACCGTCGGCGAAGTAGAAGCCCACGGTGCAGAGGGTCCCGCCGGTGAGGGCGACGGCGGCCACGATGCGCCGGCCCCGGACGTCGGCCAGGCGTCCCCCCACCACGATGCCGATCACCCCAGGCGTGCCCGCCACCAGCGTCAGCAGCGAGATGCGGCCGGCGCTGAAGCCATGCTCGGAACGAAGGAAGCGGTTGGCGAACTGCGACTGGGGGGCGATGAACAGGTTGGTCAGCAGGCCCGACACGGCCAGCAGCCAGAACCGCCGTCCGTGGCCCGACAGGTCGACGTGGCGGTGGGGAGCGAGGAACCGCCGGCTCTCGGGCAGCCGGGTGCGGATGCTGGCCACCAGCGGGATCCCCAGCAGCGGCAGCACGTAGACCAGCCGCCACCCCGACTCGCCGAGGTCGGCCAGCTTCAGGGCCATGATGGCGAACCCTGCGCCCAGGCCGCTGGCCATGGCCAGCAGGCTCACCGCGTAGGCCCGGCTGCGGGCCGGCATCTCCTCGGCGGCCAGGATGCCCACCAGCAGCAGCAGGGCGGTGGCGAAGCCGCGGGCCACGGTCTGGCTGGCGGTGAGCCAGGGGAGCGACGGGGCCAGCGCCCCTGTCACGGCCAGGGCGCAGCCGGCGAGGGCGGCGCCGACCACCACCTTCCGCCGGCCCCGCCGATCGGCCAGGGCGACGACGGCCAAGGCGAGGAAGCCGCCAAGGCGCACGATCCCCCCCGCCAGCCCCTGCGCTCCCGAGGAGGCCTCGAACTCCTCGCCCGCGAACGTGATCGTCTGGGTGAACAGCGTGTTGAGGTAACCCAGGACGACGCCCATGGCGGCCAAGCTCCCGAGAACGGTGGCGGCTCGGGCGTCGAGAGGAGCGGGCGGGGCCCACCACGGAGGGGTGTCGCCCGGCGGCTTCACGATGGCCCGCTTGAACGCCGGCACGAACAGCCAGCCGAAGTAGGGCACGGCCAGCTTGAAGTCGACGGTCTGGGTTGCCACCCCGTCGGCGACCTCGACCCGTCGCTCGTAGCGGGTCATCGGTCCCGCCGCAGCCTCGAACCGACCGTCGCCCAGCGCCCGTTCGACGAGCAGGTCGCGACGTGGCTCCCACTGGGCGCGGTCGGCGGCAGAGCGGCTGACCACGCGTGGCACCCCCGGACGGTACTCAGGCCGGAAAGGGTCGGCGGATCACCAGAAATCCAATCCGAACCGCTAAATGTTGTCGTACTCTAGATGTCCTACACATAGCGAGGAGGAGGGGGACGTGCGGATCCTTCGCAAGGCAGGTGTGGCGGGAGCAACGGTGGCGATCGGGCTGGTCATGCAGGGGGGCAAGGCTGGCGCGGCGACGGCGGGTGGGAGCTTCAGCTCGTGCATCCGCAGCGGCGTGCCCGTCGAGACGTGCGTCGGCCGCCATCTCGGCGGGTGGGGCACGGTCAACAGCGGGATCCTCGGCACGGCGACGGACGGCGGGGTCAACACCGCGCTGCTGGGCACGGCCACCGACGGAGGCGTGAACAGCGGGATCCTCGGCTCGGCATCGGGCGAGGGAGCCGTCAACACCGCGATCCTGGGTTCGGCCTCGACCGACTGAGCCGGGAAGGGCCGGCGGCTTGGTAGCGTTGCACCTGTCGTGAGCGAGCCCGTGGCCTTCATCAGCAAGTCGGATCACGAGGACGGGGAGCGCGCCGCGCCCGTGGAGGCGGTCCCCGTGGAAGCGGTTGAGCCGGGCGAGATGCGGGCCGGGGTCGAGTCGGCCATCGATGCCATCCGCCCCGCCCTTCAGATGGACGGCGGCGACGTCACGCTGGTGGGCGTCGACGAGGAGACGGGCGTGGTCGACATCGAGCTGATCGGCGCGTGCGTCGGCTGCCCGGCTTCGACCATGACCCTGAAGGCGGGGATCGAGCGCATCCTCAAGGACCGGGTTCCCGGCATCACCGAGGTCAACGCTCCCGGCCTGGAGCCGGCCTTCGACTACTGATCCGGGCGCCGCCGGGGCCCTGCTCCTCGCCGCCGCGGCGGGGGAGGCGCGGGCCGCCGCCCGGCTGATCTCGCTGGTGGAGGAGGGTGGAGGGGCCGAAGGGGCCGTCGCCGCCGCCACCTTCCCCCGCACCGGGCAGGCCCGGGTGGTGGGCGTCACCGGCGCTCCCGGGGCGGGCAAGTCCACCCTCGTCGACCGGCTGGTCGAGGCCCGCCGCGCCGGGGGCGAGCGGGTGGCGGTGGTGGCCGTCGACCCGTCGTCGCCCGTGTCGGGCGGTGCCGTGCTGGGCGACCGCCTGCGCATGCAGCGCCACGCCACCGACCCGGGTGTGTTCATCCGCTCCATGGCCAGCCGGGGCCAGGCGGGCGGTCTGGCCCGGGCCACCGCCGGCGCAGTCCGAGTGCTCGACGCCGCCGGGTGGCCGCTGGTCATCGTGGAGACCGTGGGCGCCGGGCAGGTCGAGACCGACGTGGCCTCGGCCGCCGACACCACCGTCGTGGTCGTCACCCCGGGCTGGGGCGACGGCATCCAGGCGGGCAAGGCCGGGCTGCTCGAAGTGGCCGACGTGCTGGTCGTCAACAAGGCCGACCGCCCCGGTGCCGGCCAGGCCGCCCTGGACCTGGAGATGTCGCTCGACCTGTCCACCCTCGAGTGGCGGCCGCCCATCGTTCGCACGGTGGCGGCCTCGGGTGAGGGCACGGGCGACCTGTGGGCCGCCGTCGAATCGCATGGCCGCCACCTGGCCGAGGACGACCGCCTGGCCGCCCGCCGGGCCGTCCGGCTCGGCGCCGAAGTCCGCCGCCTGGTGGCCGACGCCGCCGCCCGTGATGCCGCCGCCCGCTGCCGGGGCCCGGAGTTCGACACCGTGATGGCCGACGTGGCCGCCCGCCGCCTCGACCCCCTCGCCGCCGCCGACCGGCTGATCAGCTCATTCCCCGGGAGGCTGCGGCTCCGAGGAAGCTAGGACGTTGAGGAAGCGGCCGCAGGCGCGGCAATACACGACCAGCAGCGGGTCGACTCCACCCTCGTCACGGGTGGCCGACAGGGCGCGGGTGCCGAGGCGGCCCTCCAGGGCGGTCGAGCACCACGGGCACTTGGGCTCCTCGACCGAGCGCGGCGCCGCCGGCCCCGGCCCGGCCGCGTACCCGGACATCACCTGGATCACCTTCACCCGTACGGCGGAGACGTCGAGCCCGAGCCGGCTGAACAGGATCTGGGCGGCCACACCCTCGCCCTCCCGGATCAGCCCCAGCAGGATGTGCTCGGTCCCGATGTAGTTGTGCCCGAGCTGGAGGGCCTCCCGCAGCGACAGCTCCAGCAGCGTCTTGGCCCGGGGCGTGAACGGGATGTGGCCGACGACGGGCTCCTCACCCTCGCTCGCCACGCCGACGATCTCCCGCACCAGTTGCCGCACCCCGTCGAGGTCGACGTCGAAGCCGGCCAGGACCCTGGCCGCCACCCCCTCGCCCTCGTGCACCAGGCCCAGGAGGATGTGCTCGGTGCCGATGTAGTTGTGGTCGAGGAGGCGGGCCTCCTCCTGCGCCAGCACGACGACCCGCCGCGCCCGATCGGTGAACCGCTCGAACATGTACGACCAGTTTGACGCGACTCGGCGCCCCCCGCTCGCCGGCGTGACCCGGGGTGCCCGCCCCAACGACTCGATCAGGCCCAGATCACCCGGCCCAGTTCGGCGTGGGTGAGCAGGTCGGTGTGGGAGGGGACGACCCGGACGGTGAACCCGTAACGGCCGGCCCGCTCGCAGGTGAACGACCCGATGTAGCGATGGGGGCCGGCGCCGTCGCCGTCGTGGCGCATGGCGACCACTGCCGATGCGCTGAGCTCGTCGGTGGCCCCGACCGGGCCGTGCAGCAGCTCCACGGTCACGTCGTCCGGACCGAGACGCCCCAGCTCGACCGACGCGGTCACGACCCGCTCGCCGCCGAGGCCGGTGACCCCGTCGCCGTCGTCGACCGTCTCGACCCGCACGTCCCCCCAGCCGGCGATGACCCTGGCCTTCCAGGCCGCCAGGGCCCGGGCCCGGGCGTGGCCGTCGGCGGCCAGGGCCCCGCCCCGCGCCCCGGCCGGCTCGTACAACTGCACCACGTAGTCGCGCACCATGCGGCTGGCCGACACGAACGGCCCCAGCGTGCGCAGGTTGGCCCGCACCCGCCGCAGCCAGCCCGACGGCGGCCGTCCCGGCGCCCGCTCGTAGAACAGCGGCACGATCTGGCGTTCGAGCAGGTCGAACAGGCTGTTGGCTTCCAGGTGGTCGCGCAGGCCCAGGTCCTGCTGTGATTCGGCCGACGCGATGGCCCAGCCGATCTCGTTGGTGAAGCACTGGTCCCACCAGCCGTCGAGCACCGAGCAGTTGAGGGCGCCGTTGATGGCCGCCTTCTCGCCACTGGTGCCGCACGCCTCCAGCGGCCGCCGGGGCGTGTTCAGCCACACGTCGCACCCCTGGTAGAGCGTGCGGGCCACCTCGATGTCGTAGTCCTCCAGGAAGGCGAAGCGGTGGCGCACGTCGGGCCGGCGGGAGAACTGGACGATCTGGCGGATCATGTCCTTGCCCATGTCGTCGGCGGGGTGGGCCTTGCCCGCGAACACGATCTGCACGGGCCGCTCCGACGACAGCAGCAGGGCGGCCAGCCGGTCGGGCTGGGAGAGGAGCAGCGTGGCCCGCTTGTAGGCGGCGAAGCGGCGGGCGAAGCCGATGGTGAGGATGCCGGGGTCGAACACGTCGTCGCACCACGTGACGTCCGCCTCGGACAAGCCTTTGGCCAGGGCCGACTCCCGCAGCCGGCGGCGGGCGAAGGTCACGAGCCGCTCCCGGCCCCGCTCCCGGGCCGTCCACAGCTCGCCGTCGCTGACCCGCTCGATGCGCTCCCAGCGCTCGGCCGTGGCCTCGTGCCACTCGGGCAGCACGTTGCGCTTGAGGATGCCCTGCATCTCGGGCGACACCCACGTCTTGGTGTGGACGCCGTTGGTGACCGAGGTGATGGGCACGTCCTCCTCGGGTACGCCCGGCCACAGCCCGGCGAAGATGCGGCGGCTCACGTGGCCGTGCAGCTTCGAGACGCCGTTCGACCATCCCGCCAGGCGGAAGCCCATCATGGCCATGTTGAAGGGGGCGTCGGGAGGATCGCCCGGGGCCTGGCCCAGCGACATCAGGGTGTCGAAGGGGATCCCGTGCTCGGCCGCCCAGGCGGTGAAGTACTTCTCCATGAGGTGCCGGGGGAAGCGGTCGATCCCGGCCGACACGGGCGTGTGGGTGGTGAAGACGGTCGCGGCGCGCACCGCCTCCACCGCCTCGTCGAAGGACAGCCCGGCGTTGCGAATGCAGCGCCCGATGCGCTCCAGCCCGAGGAACCCGGCGTGGCCTTCGTTGGTATGGAAGACGTGGGGGTCGTGGCCGAGCCCGTAAAGGGCCCGCACCCCGCCGATGCCGAGCAGGATCTCCTGGCGCAGCCGGTGCTCCGTGTCGCCGCCGTAGAGGCGGTCAGTGACGTGGCGGCTGCTGTCGTCGTTCTGCTCCACGTCGGCGTCGAGCAGGTAGAGAGGAACCCGCCGGACCGACGCGCACCACACCCGGGCCGACAGGGCGGTGCCGCCCAGGTCGACGGTGACGTCGACATCCTGGGGCGTGATGGCCATGGCGTGGGGGTCGAGGGGGACGTAGCGCTCCTGCTGCCAGCCGTCGGGGGTGAGCTCCTGGCGGAAGTAGCCGTGGCGGTAGAACAGGCCGACTCCCACGATGGGGACCCCCAGCCCGCTGGCCGCCTTCAGGTGGTCGCCGGCCAGCACGCCCAGGCCGCCCGAGTACTGGGGAAGGGCGCTGGCGATGCCGAACTCGGGCGAGAAGTACGCCACCGTCCCGAGCTGGCTGCGGCTGCGCTGGAACCACAGGTCGGTCGACATCTCCCGCTGAAGGTCGGCGTCGACCTCGTGCAGGAACGAGAGGAAGGGAGGGTCGGCGGCCAGGGCCTCCAGCCGGGCCCGCGACGCCCGGTTGAGCACGGCCACGGGGTCGTGGGTGGCCTCCCACGTGTCGGCGTCGATCCAGCGGAAGAGATCCTGCGTGGCCTCGTCGAACGACCAGCGGAGGTTCAGGGCCAGGCCGTGCAGGGCGGCGATCGGCTCTGGCAGCTGCGGCCGTACGGTGAACGTCCTGAACGCCCTCATGGGCGGCACCGTACCCCGCGGGGGCGGGGCGGTTCCCCTTAGCGCAGGCGCAGGCTCCCGGCCACGTTGCCGCCCAGGTCGGGGGCGCCGTTGATGACGGTCAGCACGAACGTCTTGCCGTCGTTGATGACGTAGTACTGGTCCTCGTCGGCGATCACCAACTCGTTGTCGCGTCCCGGCAGCGGGAACTTGAACCGCAGGCGCAGCCCCGGCCCCGCCCCCGTGGTGGCCTGCTCCTGGCGGACCTCGGTGCCCCCGTTCTCCTCCAGCACGGGGACGATGGCGGCTGCCAGCTCCTCCAGCGTCTCCTCGCGGGCCTTGTCGACGGTCAGGTTGACCCGGGCGCTGCCATCCGGGCTCACCGCCATGAACTTGCCCCCGGACTGGGCGATCTGGCGGGCCGAGTTCACGGCCGGGATCAGGGCGTCGTTGCGCTGGGTCTGGGCCCGGGCTCGCTTGTCGAACTCGTCGAGGTCCTGGGTGAGGTGGATCTCCAACCAGTCGGACGGCACGGCCAAGGCGAAGCCGGTTCCGGCGTTGCGGACGACTTTGAACCCGGCCGGCGCGGTGGTGTCGGGGGCCGACTTGTCGCTGCACGCAGCGAGCACGAGGGGGGCGGCGACGGCAGCGGCGAAAATGCGAGCTCGCAGGCGGGCACGGGTCGGCGCTGCGGTGCGGGCGGACATCGTGCGTTCTCCTGATGTTCGTGGAACCGTAAGCCTCCCATATGCGGGCCGCGGCCCGGGTTCAGCCGGGGTGGGAGCCGGGTAGGGTTGTGCCACGTGACAGCCGGCTCTCGTCTCGTCATCGACGACGTCCGCCCGCGCACCCTTACCGGCGCCTTCCCGGCCAAGGCGGTGATCGGGGAGGGGGTCACCGTGTCCGCCGACATCTTCCGCGACGGGCACGACATCCTCGCCGCCCGCTGCCGCTGGCGCCCCCTCGGTGAGCGGAAGTGGCGCGACGCGTCCATGGCGCATGCCGGCAACGACCGCTGGGAAGCGGTCATCGAGCCGTCCGGTCTGGGCCTGCACGAGTTCGTGGTCGAGGCGTGGACCGACCGGGTCGCCACCTGGCAGCACGACGTGGAGGTCAAGCACGACGCCGGTCAGGACGTCGCCCTCGAGCTGGAGGAGGGCCGCCTGCTGCTCGGTGAGCGGGCCGCCCACGCGCCCGCCGCCGACCGCAAGCTGCTCCAGGCGGCGGCCAAGAAGCTGGCCGACGAGCGGGTCAGCGTCGAGGAGCGCATCGCCGCCGGCACCGACGCCGGCATCGCCTCCACCCTGGCCCCCGTCCCCGACCCTCTCGACGTCACCACCAGCCCGCCCCAGCGGCTGTGGGTCGACCGGGAGCGGGCCCTGGTCGGCGCCTGGTACGAGCTGTTCCCCCGCTCCGAGGGCGGCCTGCGGGCGGCCGCCACCGACCGGCTGGCGGCGGTCGCCGAGATGGGCTTCGACGTGGTCTACCTGCCGCCCGTCCATCCCATCGGCCGCAGCCACCGCAAGGGCCGCAACAACACCCTCACCCCCGGTCCCGACGACCCCGGCAGCCCGTGGGCGATCGGCGCCAACGAGGGCGGCCACACCGGGGTGGAGCCCAGCCTGGGCACCATCGAGGATTTCGACTTCTTCGTCGACGCGGCCCGTGAGCTGGGCATGGAGGTGGCCCTCGACTACGCCCTCCAGTGCTCGCCCGACCACCCGTGGGTCACCGAGCACCCCGAGTGGTTCCACCACCGCCCGGACGGCTCGATCCGCTACGCCGAGAACCCGCCCAAGAAGTACCAGGACATCTATCCCATCAACTTCTGGCCCGCGGGCGAGGATCAGCGCCAGGCCCTGTGGGACGCCTGCAAGGCCGTCCTCGACCACTGGATCGCCCACGGGGTGCGCGTGTTCCGGGTGGACAACCCCCACACCAAGCCCATGGCGTTGTGGGCGTGGCTCATCCCCGCCGTGCAGGCCGACCACCCCGACGTGGTGTTCCTGGCCGAGGCCTTCACCCGCCCCAAGGTCATGGCCAAGCTGGCCGAGGTCGGCTTCAGCCAGAGCTACACCTACTTCACGTGGCGCACCACCAAGGCCGAGCTGCAGGAGTACCTGGAGGAGATCGCCCACGGGCCCAAGGCCGACTACATGCGGCCCAACTTCTGGCCCAACACGCCCGACATCCTGTCCGGCCCCCTCCGCAACGGCCCGCCCCCGGCCTTCGCCCTGCGCCTGGCCCTGGCCGCCACCCTCGTCCCCTCCTACGGCATCTACAGCGGCTACGAGCTGTGCGAGAACGAGCCGGCGTCGGCGGCCAACGAGGAGTACCTCTACTCCGAGAAGTACGAGGTCAAGCGGCGGAACTGGGACCAGCCCGGCTCACTGGCCCCGCTGATCACCCGCCTCAACGAGGTCCGCCGCCAGCACCCCGCCTTCGGCGAGCTGCGCAACATCACGTTCCACCACTCCAACAACGATCAGCTGCTGGTGTTCTCCAAGCGCACCGCCGACGGGTCGGACATGGTGCTGGTCGTCGTCAACCTCGACCCCCACAACCCCCAGTCCGACATCCTGTGGCTCGACCTCGACGAGCTCGGCTTCGCCGTCGACGAGGAGTTCCTCGCCCACGACGAGCTCACGGGCGAGACCTACACGTGGAGGGGCGCCGCCCCCTACGTGTTCCTGCATCCCAGCCGCCAGCCCGCCCACATCCTGCATCTCCGTCATCTTCCGTGAGCGACCCCACCGCACGAACTGGTCACCTTTTCCGTGCCCCCCACCCCCGGAACGGTGACCAGGACGGAGGGCGGCCGTGAGCGACGCCGCCCTCACGGAAGGCAGCGACGAGCGCTGGTTCAAGAAGGCCGTCTTCTACGAGGTCCTGGTCCGGGGCTTCTACGACGCCAACCACGACGGCACGGGCGACCTGTCGGGCATCACCGAGAAGCTCGACTACCTGCAGTGGCTGGGGATCGACTGCATCTGGCTGCTGCCCTTCTACCAGTCGCCTCTGCGCGACGGCGGCTACGACATCAGCGACTTCTTCACCGTCCTGCCCGAGTACGGCGATTTGGCCGACGCCCTGGAACTGGTGGAGGAGGCTCACCGGCGGGGGATCCGGGTCATCGCCGACATGGTGATGAACCACACCAGCGACCAGCACCCCTGGTTCGTCGAGTCCCGCCGGGACCGCACCAACCCCAAGGCCGACTGGTACGTGTGGAACGACGACGACCAGCGCTTCGTTGAGGCCCGCATCATCTTCGTCGACACCGAGCGGTCGAACTGGTCCTGGGACCCCGAGCGCCAGCAGTACTACTGGCACCGCTTCTTCGCCCACCAGCCCGACCTCAACTACGACAACCCCGAGGTCCAGCAGGCCATGCTGGACGTGGTCCGCTTCTGGCTCGACATCGGCCTCGACGGGTTCCGCCTCGACGCCGTGCCTTACCTCTACGAACGGGACGGGTCCAGCGGCGAGAACCTCCCCGAGACCCACGAGTTCCTCAAGCTCATGCGCAAGGAGGTCGACGCCACCCACCCGGGCCGGGTGCTGCTGGCCGAGGCCAACCAGTGGCCGGCCGACGTCGTCGACTACTTCGGCGATGACGACGAGTGCCACATGTGCTTTCACTTCCCGCTCATGCCCCGGATGTTCATGGCCGTGCGGCGTGAGCAGCGGTACCCGATCACCGAGATCCTGTCCCAGACGCCCGACATCCCCGACGGGTGCCAGTGGGGGATCTTCCTGCGCAACCACGACGAGCTGACCCTGGAGATGGTCACCGACGAGGAGCGCGACTACATGTACGCGGAGTACGCCAAGGACCCGCGCATGAAGCGCAACATCGGCATCGGCCGCCGCCTGGCCCCCCTCGTCGACGGCGACCGCAAGCTGGCCGAGCTGCTGCACGGCATGCTGTTCAGCCTCCCCGGTAGCCCCATCCTCTACTACGGGGACGAGATCGGGATGGGCGACAACATCTACCTGGGCGACCGCGACGGCGTGCGCACACCCATGCAGTGGACGCCCGACCGCAACGCCGGCTTCAGCCGGGCCGACTTCGCTCAGCTGTACCTGCCTCCCTTGATGGACCCGGTGTACGGCTTCCAGGCCGTCAACGTGGAGGCCCAGGTCCGCAACCCCAGCTCGTTCCTGCAGTGGCTGCAGCGGGCCCTGCAGGTGCGCAAGCGCCACCACGACACGTTCGGCATGGGCAGCTTCGAGTTGCTGCAGGCCGAGAACCCGTCGATCCTCGCCTTCATCCGCGAGCACGGCGGCGAGACCCTGCTGTGCGTCAACAACCTCAGCCGCTTCGCCCAGCCCGTCGAACTGCACCTGAGCCGCTTCGAGGGGCGTGTGCCCGTCGAGCTGGTCGGGCGGGTGCCGTTCCCCCGCATCGGCGAGCTGCCCTACCTCCTCACCCTCGGAAGCCACAGCTTCTACTGGTTCCAACTGTTGGAGGCCGCCCAATGACACCAGTGATCGATGCCGCGGCCCTCGTCGAGCCGCTTCGCCAGTTCCTGCCCCGCCAGCGGTGGTACTCGGGGACCGACGCGCCGTCGTCGGTCGTCGTGGAGGACTCGCGGGTCCTCGATCGCGGCTGGCCCGCCCTGGTCGACCTCATCGTCGACGCCGACGGGGCCCGCTACCAGGTGCCGGTGGGCCTGCGCCCGTCGGGCGAGCGGCCCGACTTCCTGCGCGGCCACGACGGGGCCGTCGTGGGCGAGGTGGGCGGGAACGACGGCCCGTTGCTGGCCTACGACGCCGTGCTCGACCCCGTGCTGGGGCTCAGCCTGCTCGACGTGGTCAGCGGGTCGAAGGAGTCGGCCGACCGGGTCCGGCCCGTGGGCGGCGAGCAGTCCAACAGCTCCCTGGTTTACGACGACCGGCTCATCCTCAAGGTGTTCCGCCGCATCCACTCCGGCCGCAACCTCGACGTGGAGATGACCGCGGCCCTGAGCGAGGCCGGCTTCGAGCACGTGGCCCGCCCTCTGGCCACGCTCACCGTGCACGACGACGACCTGGCTGTGCTCCAACCCTTCCTCGTCGGCGGCAGCGACGGGTGGGCACTTGCCCTTACCTCGCTGCGCGACCTGTTCGGCGTCGGGGACACCCAGCCGGTGCCGGTGATCAGCGCCGACATGGCCGTGCCCGCGGCCGTCGACCCGGCCATGGCCGGCGGCGACTTCTCGGCCGAGGCGTTCCGCCTGGGCCGGATCACCGCCCAGATGCACCGGGCCCTGGCCGAGGCCTTCGGCCGGTCGGCGGGCGACACCGGGGTGTGGGCGGACATCGTCGAGGCCCAGGTCGAGGCCGAGGCCCATCCCCAGTTCGACCGGGCCGCGGCCAAGGGGGTGCTGGCCGCCCTGCGCGGCGTGAGCGACGCTGGTCCCGCCATCCGCCTCCACGGCGACTACCACCTCGGCCAGGTCATGCGCACCGACGCAGGGTGGTACGTGCTCGACTTCGAGGGGGAGCCGGCCCGCCCGCCCGAGGAGCGGCGCCGGCCCTCGTCGCCATTGCGAGACGTGGCCGGCATGCTCCGGTCGTTCCACTACGCATCCCTGGTGGCCCAGCTCGACCGCCACGAGGAATGCGGCGACCTGGCCGCGGCCTGGGAGGAGCGCAACCGGGGCGAGTTCCTGAAGGGGTACCGGAAGACGGCGGCCACCGCCGGGCTGGTGGCCGACCCGGCCGCCACCGAGGTGGTCCTGGCCGCCTTCGAGCTGGAGAAGGCCGTGTACGAGCTGGGCTACGAACGGGCGTACCGGCCCGACTGGCAGTCGATCCCGCTGGCCGCCCTGCAGCGGTTGGGGGCCCGCTGATGGCCCGGCGAGCGGCCGATGCGGCCGCCACCGTCAGCTCCGCCGAGGTCGAATCGCTTCTTGCCGGCCGCCACGGCAGCCCCCACGGCTTCCTCGGGCCTCACGGCACGGCGGTGCGGGTGTGGCGCCCCGACGCGTCGGAGACCGAACTGGTCCTGCCCGACGGCGAGCGGGTGGCGGCCCGCCAGCTGCATCCGGCCGGGCTGTTCGAGGCCTCCGTCGACGCTGGCACGGCCGACTACCTCGTCGAGGCCCGCTACCCCGACGGCAACACGTGGCTGTCCGACGACCCGTACCGCTTCTGGCCCACGCTCGGCGAGGTCGACCTCCACCTGTTCGGCGAGGGCCGCCACGAGCGGCTGTGGACGGTGCTGGGCGCCCACCTGCGCGAGCACCAGGGGGTTGCGGGCTGCTCGTTCGCGGTGTGGGCCCCGGGGGCACGGAGCGTGCGGGTGGTGGGGGACTGGAACCGCTGGGACGGCCGGGTCACCCCCATGCGCTCGATGGGGTCGTCGGGGGTGTGGGAGATCTTCGTGCCCGGCGTGGCCAAGGGGGCGAAGTACAGGTACGAGGTGCTGGGGGCCGACGGGTCGACCACGCTGCGGGCCGACCCCTTCGCCTTCGCCACCGAGGAGCCCCCCTCCACCGCCAGCGTGGTGTGGGAGCCGGAGTACGGCTGGAACGACGACGGCTGGTTGTCGGAGCGGGCGGCGTCGGAGCCCACGGAGCGGCCGCTGTCGGTCTACGAGGTCCACCTCGGCTCGTGGCGGCGGGTGCCGGAGGACGGCAACCGGCCGCTCACCTACCGGGAGCTGGCCGAGCAGTTGCCGGACTACGTGGCCGACCTGGGGTTCACCCACGTCGAGCTGCTGCCGGTGGCCGAGCATCCTTTCGCCGGCTCGTGGGGCTACCAGGTGACGGCCTACTACGCCCCCACCGCCCGCTTCGGCACGCCCGACGACTTCCGGGCCCTGGTCGACGCCCTTCACGCCCGGGGCATCGGCGTGATCGTCGACTGGGTGCCGGCCCACTTCCCCAAGGACCAGTTCGCCCTGGCCCGCTTCGACGGCACCGCCCTGTACGAGCACGCCGACCCCCGCCAGGGCGAGCAGCTCGACTGGGGGACGCTGGTGTTCAACTTCGGGCGCCACGAGGTCCGCAACTTCCTGCTGGCCAACGCCCTCTACTGGATCGAGGAGTACCACATCGACGGGCTGCGGGTGGACGCCGTCGCGTCGATGCTCTACCTCGACTATTCCCGGGCCGAGGGCCAGTGGGTGCCCAACAAGTACGGCGGTCGGGAGAACCTCGAGGCCATCGAGTTCCTGCGGGAGCTCAACGAGGTCGTCTACGGCCGCCACCCCGGTGTGTTGACGGCGGCCGAGGAGTCGACCGCCTGGCCGGCAGTGTCTCGGCCGACCTACCTGGGCGGGCTCGGGTTCGGCTTCAAGTGGAACATGGGGTGGATGCACGACACCTTGGACTACTTCGCCAAGGAGCCGGTGTACCGCCGCCACCACCACGACCACCTGACGTTCGGCCTGCTGTACGCCTTCAGCGAGAACTTCATCCTTCCCCTCTCGCACGACGAGGTGGTGCACCTGAAGGGGTCGCTGCTGGGCAAGATGCCGGGGGAGCGGGCCTCCAAGTTCGCCAATCTGCGGGCCCTGCTCGGCTGGATGTGGGCCCATCCGGGCCGGCAGTTGCTGTTCATGGGCGGGGAGATCGCCCAGTCGTCGGAGTGGGATCATGACCGTTCGATCGACTGGCACCTGCTCGACTACCCGGAGCACCGGGGCGTGCAGTCGCTGGTGCGTGAGCTGAACCGGGTCTCCCGGTCGGAGCCGGCCTTGTGGCGGCAGGACTTCGACGGCAGCGGCTTCCGCTGGATCGACGCCAGCGACGCCGACCAGAACGTGTTGTCATTCGCCCGGTTCGCGGCCGACTGCCCGCCGGTCGTGTGCGTGGCCAACCTGTCGGGTGCCCATCGCGGCGGCTACCGGATCGGGGTGCCCCGTGCCGGCCGGTGGGCCGAGGTGCTCGACACCAGCCGGGCTGCGTACGGGGGCTGGCGGGAAGGCGAGCCCGGCGACCTCCGGACCGAGGACATCCCCTGGCACGGCATGGACCAGTCCGTGTCCTTGGACTTGCAGCCGATGAGCGTGGTCTGGCTGGGCGCACGGGGCTGAGCCATCAGTTTCCCTCTTGCCAAAGTCGCAGCGTCCGCCGTCATCAGGCCTCGGTGGCGGCCGCCGCCCGGACCTACCGGGGCCAGACCGACGCCGCCTTCTACTCCGAGAACGTCCGGCTGCTGGAGCGGGCCTACCTGCGGGTGGCGACGGTGGAAGGCGGCTCGGGGTTCGGCGGCACCGCCGAAGAGTGGCGGGCGGCCCGTGAGCCCGTGCTCGACGGGATCGACCGCAACGGCACGTTCCTCGACGTGGGCTGCGCCAACGGGCTGCTGATGGAGTCGGCCCGGGCGTGGTGCGCGGGGACGGGTGTGGCCGTCGAGCCTTACGGGGTCGACCTGGCGCCTGGCCTGAGCGAGCGGGCCCGGGCCCTGCTACCGCAGTGGGCCGAGCGGATCTGGGTGGGAAACGCCGTCGACTGGGCCCGTCGACAGGGCCCGGTTCGACTTCGTGCACGCCCTGTTCGACAGCGTCCCGCCCCACCGCTACGGCCACCTCGTGCGCCACCTGCTGGCCGACGTGGTCCGCCCCGACGGCCGGCTGCTCTGTGTCGCAATGCGCACCGGCCGGCGGCCGCGACCGCAGCGCGGCGGAGATCGTGGCCAACCTGGGCCATCCCGTCGCCGGTCACTCGCCTCCCTACACGGTGTGGCTGGCGGCCGTGAACACGAGATGCGGGCGTCGGGCGGCGGCGACCTCGACCTGCTGGCCGCCCTGAGCAGGGGGCCGGCCTCGGTCCCTGAACACGGGGTGGTTCCGCCTACTCAGGCAGCGCCCTCCACCACCGCCTTGAGGTTGCCGAGGTTCTTCCGCCACATCCGGCGGAACAGGGGCGAGGCCACCGCCGATCCGAGGGGCCCGCCCATCCACCACGGGAAGCGCAGGACCTCCTTCCAGACGAACAGGGTGCCGTGCCGCCTCCGCCGCAAGCTGAAGCGGCCCACCCCGTGCACGGCACCCAGGTGGCGGACGGTCATGGCCCGCCCCGGCTTCCACTCGATGACCTCCATGCGGTCGACGACCCGGAAGGGCCCGAGGCGGGAGGCGCAGTCGAAGGTGGTGCCGACGCCCTCGCGATGGGGGGAGGTGATGCAGATCGACTCGGCGTCGTCCATCCAACGCACGTGGGAGCCGATGTCCCGCAGGGTCTCCCACACGTCGGCCCGGGATGCGGCAATCATGGTCGAGACACGGATGCTGCTCATGGCTGCCCCCGTTCGTAGACGGACACGTGGCTGGTGCTGGCCGGGGTGAACGGCTCGCGGTGCCAGCTTCCCCAACGGGTACGGAGCCGCAGCCCGGCCAGACGGGCCATGAGGTCGAGCTCGGGCACCGACACGTAGCGGATCGACCACGGCGACATCGACACCTCGCCGGTGGCGGTGACGGTGAGGTCGGCCCCGCTGACCTGCTGGGTGGTGGGGTCGTGGCGGGTGGCCTGGAGCACGGCGGCGTCGCCGCCGACGGCCAGCGCCGACACTGTCTGCTCGAGCCGGGTCAGGTCGGGGGCGAGGGCCTCGACGACGAACACGCCGGCCGGCCCGAGCAGCCTGGCCACCCCGACCAGGCAACGAACCTGGGCGTCCTGGGTGGGCAGCTCGAAGAGCGTGTTGAAGGCCACGAAGGCCAGGTCGAAGGGGCCCTCGACCAGGTCGTCGGGGGTGGTGAAGTCGCCCGCCACGGCGTGCACCCGGTCGGCCCCCGGCTTGGCTCGCAGACGGGCCAGCATGGGCTCGGAGGCGTCGACGCCCCACACGTCGGCTCCGGTGGCGGCCAAGGGGAGAGCCAGGCGCCCCGTGCCCACGCCCAGCTCGAGGATGCGGGCGGGGGCCGGTACCAGGCCCAGCAGGGCCGTCACGGCCGTGCCCGCTTCGGCGAAGCGGGCGGCGTGGGCATCGTCGTAGCGGGCGGCCCGAGCCTCGTCGTACGCCATTTCCAGCACAGTAGAAGGCTGGGGCCCAAGCGTTCGTCCGGTGCAGGCCACCGGGTTCGAAGGTCGAATGGGCCCGGCCGGCCCTGGGTAGTAGTCCCATGAACGACATAGCGCGGAAGGAGACGTCCATGGATGTCACATGCACGCACCGCACCGTCGGTGGTACGAACCGGGGGCGCCAGATCGCAGGAGCGCTTGCGCTGGTCGCCGGAGCGGTGGCCTGCGGGGCCACGGCGGTGGCCGGCTGGCCCCTCTACCAGACCCTGTTCCTCTTGGGAGGGGTGGCCACGCTGGCGTGGTTGGTGGACGGCAGCAGCCGGCGATTCATGGGGCCCGGGCTGCTCGCCTTGGCTACGGGTGGCGGCATCACGCTGTACCAAGCCCTCGACATGGAGGCAGTCAAGGGTGAGCACACGCTGGTCTACCCGCTGATCGGCGCCGCGCTGCTGATCACCACCCTCTTCAACCCTCTCGACGTGCGGGGGGCCGGCGCCTTCTTGGTCATCGTGGGCGCAGTTGCGTTCGTCGACACGCCGTGGGCCCCGGGTTGGACGCTGGCCGGGATCCTGGCGTTGTGGGGCGTCGTGAACCTCGTCCGCACCGGCCGGGCCGGCGGGAGCGCCGTCTCGCCGAACCCGGAGGGCAGGGTCGGCAGCGACGGGCGGGTCCTCGTGGACGCCCGCCGGTAGGGTCCTTCGTCTCGCGGGCGCCGGCCGTCGGGCTGGTAGCCACTGCTTCGTCCCATGTCCAGCACACTGCGTACGCTGGATGTCGGTGCCGGCTTATCTCGACAACGCGGCGACGACGGCCATGCGGCCGGAGGCGGTGGCGGCCATGGTGCCGTACCTGCGGGACCGCTTCGGCAACCCGTCGGGGTCGCATGCCGTGTCCCGGGAAGCCAAGAAGGCCCTGGAGGAGGCCCGGGACGTGGTCGCCGACTGCCTCGGGGCCGACGCGTCGGAGATCGTGTTCACCGCAAGCGGCACCGAGGCCGACAACCTGGCCATCTTCGGCGCCCACGCCGTGCGGCCCGGGGTGGTGGTGTGCAGCGCCGTCGAGCACCACGCCGTCCTCCACCCGACCGAGATCCTGGGCGGGGCGCTGGCCCCCGTCCTCCCCGACGGCACCATCGATCTCGACGCCCTCCGCCTCGTCCTCGGGCCGGAGGTTTCGGTGGTGGCCGTCATGCTGGCCAACAACGAGGTGGGCACCGTCCAGCCCCTGGCCGACGTGGTGGCGGTGGTGCGTGAGCGGGCGCCCGGGGCGGTCGTCGTGACCGACGCGGTGCAGGCCTTCTCGTGGGTTGACGTGGCCGCCGCCGCTGCGGGCGCCGACTTCGTGGCCGTGAGCGCCCACAAGTTCGGCGGCCCCAAAGGCGTGGGGGCCCTGGTCGTGCGGCGGGGCGTCCAGGTGCGGACGATGATCCACGGCGGGGGCCAGGAGCGGGATCGGCGCAGCGGCACCTCCAACGTGGCCGGCGTGGTGGCCATGGCCGCCGCCATGCACGCCACCGTGCGGGACCGGGAGGCGACGGTGGCCCGCGTCGGGGCCCTTCGCGACCGGCTGGCCGACGGCCTGTTGGCCGCAGTCGAGGGGGCGGCCGAGACCGGCCACCGGGCCCGCAAGGTGGCGGGCAACTGCCACCTCACCTTCCCGGGCGTGGAGTCGGAGGCCCTTCTCGTTCTGCTCGACGCGGCCGGTGTCTATGCAGCGGCCGGGTCGGCCTGCACCAGCGGCGCCGTCGAGCCGTCCCACGTGCTGGCCGCCATGGGCGTGCCCCGGGAGCGGGGGCTGGGCGCCCTCCGCCTGTCCCTGGGTCCCGAGACCACCGATGCCGACGTCGACCTGGCCCTGGCCGCCGTGCCCGAGGCAGTGGCCCGCCTGCGCGAGGAGTAGTCCGAGGTGCGGGTGCTGGCCGCCATGTCGGGCGGGGTCGACTCGTCGGTGGCGGCTGCCCTGCTCGCCGATGCCGGCCACGAGGTGGTGGGGGTCACCCTCAAGCTCTGGGACAACCCGGGTGAGGGCGGGTGTTGCTCTGTCGCCGAGATCGAGGACGCCCGCCGGGTGGCCCAGCAGCTGGGCATCGACCACTGGGTCTTCGGGTTCACCGAGGAGTTCGAGGCCCGGGTGGTCGCCCCCTACGCCGAGGCCCACGCCGCCGGGCGGACGCCCAACCCGTGCGTGGAGTGCAACCGCCACCTCAAGTTCGGCCGCCTGCTCTGGCGGGCCCGCCAACTGGGGTTCGACGCGGTCGCCACCGGCCACCATGCCCGCGTCGGCCCGGCCCCGACGGGCGAGTGGGAGTTGCGGCGGGGTGCGGACCGGGCCAAGGACCAGTCCTACGTCCTCTACGTGCTCGGCCAGGACGAGCTGGCCCGCTGCCTGTTCCCCGTGGGCGAGCTGACCAAGGCCGAGGTGCGGGAGACGGCCCGGCGGCTGGGCCTGCGCACGGCCGCCAAGCCCGACAGCCAGGACGTGTGCTTCGTGACCACGTCGGGTGGCCGGGCGGCCTTCCTGTCGGGGCGCATCCCGCTGCATCCCGGCCGGGTGGTCGACCGCAGCGGGGCCGAGGTCGGTCGGGTCGGCGCGGTGGAACTGGTGACCGTGGGCCAGCGGCGGGGGCTGGGCACCGGCGGCGGCATGCGCCGGTTCGCCCTCGACGTCGACCCGGTGGCGGCCACCGTGACCGTCGGGTCCCTCGACGACCTGGTCGTCGAGCGAGTCGACGTGTCCGGCCTCACCTGGGTTGGCCGGGACCGGGCCTGGGGGCCGGTCGAGGTGCAGACCAGCGCTCACGGCACGCCGGTGACCGGCCGGCTGGCAGGCGAGGCGACGGTGGTGTTCGAGCAGCCCGTGCGACGGGTGGCCCGGGGCCAGAGCGTGGTCTTGTACCGGGACGACCGGGTGCTGGGCGGGGGGATCGTCCCGTAGGAAATTGGCTTTCGCCGTTGGACGGCGGGTGCTAGGCAGGTCGCCCGGTGGAGGTGGAACGATCAGACGGGGGCCTGGCGTGCGCGGAGCACCGCGCCGAGACCAGGCTGACGTGCGTGAAGTGTCGCACGCCGATCTGTCCCAGCTGCATGGTCCGCACCCCCGTGGGGTTGAAGTGCCTGGAGTGCGGCGACAAGCCGGGGCGGCCTCTGGAGCCGGAGCCCCCGGTGCGGCGGGGCAGGACGCGCTGGCTGGTGGCCGTCGGAGTTGCCGCCGTGCTCGCCCTCGGGATCGCCCTGCCCCGGCTGCTGTCGTCGGGGGACCAGACCGCCTCCGACGCCGAGGCCGTCGGGCTGGTGCCCAACCCCGAGAGCCGGGCCCGGCAGGCTCAGGTGGGTGGGGAGGCAAGGGACGCCGACCTGGCCTTCGTCGTCAACGCCGTCGACTGCGGCGTGCGCGAGGTGGCCCTCGCCAGCGGCGGCGTGCGCACCGCCCAGGGGCAGTACTGCGTGGTCGCCCTCGACGTCCGCAACGTGAGCCGCGACCCGGCGACGTTCGTCGGGCGTAGCCAGCTGCTGGTGGACACGGCCGACCGTCGCTTCGAGCTCGACGTCTTCGCCACGTTGGGCCATCCCGACAATGAGGGTCGCGACCTGCTCGAGACGTCCATCAACCCCGGCAACCAACTGTCGGGCGTGCTCGTCTTCGACGTCCCCGTCGACGTGCGGCTGCGCTCGGTGGCCCTCCAAGCCGATGGGGCCGGCCCGGGAGCCATCGTGTGGCTGGGGCCACGCTGACCCGAGTGTGCAAAAAAGCCGGATATTCCGGCATTTCTGCACAGTGACACGGCGCCGGCCGTGCGGTTGGGGCTGAAAGACACCAGCCACCTACGTGCCGGTGGGGAGGCGGCGGCGGCGGGCCTCGTCGAGGACGGCACCGGGCCGGGTGGGGGTGACGAGCACGGCGCGGGCGGAGGCGGAGTCGCCCAGGCGGCGGCCGGGGCGGACTAGGGTCAGGTCGAGCGGCTCCTTCAGGGCGATCTCGAGGGCCAGGCCGGGTGAGCGTTGGGTGAGGTCGATGGCGGCGGTGCCGACCAGGGCGGGCCCGACAGCGGCGATCGTCCGCCGCTGTACCAGCACGGGGTCGACGAGGGTG
>Ga0187892_10003926_pt1 | contig 26102 bp, 26 predicted proteins | sample MA1701073metaG_FD_139345 | JGI IMG/M metagenome (GOLD analysis project Ga0187892, IMG submission 139345) | Bio-ooze microbial communities from a basaltic lava cave in the Kipuka Kanohina Cave System on the Island of Hawaii, USA - MA170107-3 metaG ... | reverse complement strand
TCGGCCCCCCTGGGGCTTCTCCTGGAATCTGTTCTGCGAGCCCATCCGCTCGTGCGATGTATCGGTCAGGAAAAGCTTCGTACATCCTACGCCTACGTGGCGCAAAAGGTAAAGGACTGATGCATTCGAACAACAGACCGGACCTGCTTCACATTCGGGCTAGAAGGCGACAAACGATGTACAAGCGTGAGGGAAACAGGGGCCGGCGCGATGGACGTTGCAACTTAGCAACGTGACTGGTTGCAACTGTTGCGTCCAAGCCGCAGATTTGTGAACAGCTTGGGCACAACCCCGATGACAGGGCTGCCCGGCGGGACGAGGTCACCGTCCGAGGGGACGAGTGGCATGCTGGCGAGACGAGTCGTCGCCGTTTTGCGTGACGGGACGCTGGCGGATTATGGTACCCGGCGGCCGGCCCGGGCCCGCGTGATTCTTCCCTTCCTGAACCGGGGACTCACTCCCAATGCACCACCGGAACATCGTTTTCGCGAGCCTGGCCGTTGCCGGCACCGTTCTGTTCGTTGACGCGTCGCTCGCGGCGGCCGAGGCGGCAGCTGCAAAGCCTCGCACCATGGCGGAGGTGATCGCAGCATCCGGCGCTTCGGACTGGAGACCTGTCGATCCCGCCAACACTCTCTACCTGGACCTCGACTCCGGCCGCGTCATCCTCGAGCTGGCTCCGGCGTTCGCGCCGCGGCACGTGGAGAACGTGAAAGCGCTGGTCCGCGAGAATTACTTCGATGGCGCTTCGGTCGTGCGCTCGCAGGACAACTACGTCGTGCAGTGGGCGGCCGACGAAAAACGCGAGATCCGCAAAGCGCAGCGTCATCTGCCTGCCGAGTTTGCCCGCGCCATCGCTGCCGATCTGCCCTTTACACCGCTGCCCGACGGAGACGTTTACGCCCCCGAGGTCGGGTTCTCGGGCGGTTTCCCCGCGGCTCGTGACCCGAAGAGCGGGAAGGCCTGGCTTGCTCATTGTTACGGCATAGTTGGTGCGGGTCGCGACAACGATGCGGACAGTGGAGGCGGCACTGAGCTCTATGCAGTCAACGGTCATGCCCCCCGGCACCTGGATCGCAACGTGACGCTGCTCGGACGCGTAGTCCAGGGCATCAGCCTGCTGACCAGCCTGCCGCGCGGATCCGCGGCCATGGGTTACTTCGAGGATCCACAGCAGCGCATTCCGATCCGCACAGTCCGTGTCGCGGCGGACGTTCCCGCGGCGGAGCGAACCCCGCTCGAGGTCATGCGCACCGATACCGCGACGTTTGCAGCCCTGGTGGAGTCTCGCCGCAACCGCCCCGAGGAGTGGTTCCTTGAGTCCGCCGGCCGCATCGAGCTGTGCAACGTGCCGATCCCCGTGCGCGCTGCCGCGAAGTAGTCCCTTACACTATCGTCCGCCTTGAAGTCCGGCCGGCGGCCGGCACCTCGGGGCCTACACAGACGACCATAGAGATCAGCATGGAACCCACCGAGCAATTTTTCGACGACGCTTTCGGCAAGACCGTGGAGCTCGGCAACCGCCTGGCCGAAAAACACGACAACGCCGATCTCTGGGACATCGCCGACGGCCTGCTCGCCGGTGCGATCCAGTACTGGCTCTACTCGCGTCAACCCTGTGGCAAGCCGGACTGCGAGGAATGCGCGCCGATCAGCACGGCGGATGCGCGGCTTGCGCAGATGCGCAAGCTGGTCGCGCAGTTCGCCGAGGAAAGCGAGTACTACCACTCGCCGTCCGACGCGAACGTGGGACGGGCGTAGCGCTAGCGGTCCGGCAGTGGGATGAACTCCGTCTCGCCGGGCACCGCTGCGAAGCGCTGTCCGGACCAGTCACGCTTCGCTTCCTCGATCCGTTCTCGCGAGCTGGCCACGAAGTTCCACCAGATGTAGCGCGGGCCATCCAGGCTCGCACCACCGAGCAGCATCACGCGCGAGGGTGCGCTCGCGCGCAGCTCCACTTCGCCGCCGGCTTCGAACACCGCGAGCGAGCCGACTCCGACCTCCCTCTCGGCGGAACGAGTGGTGCCGCCTCCGTTGCCGGCACTTCCGTTGCCGCCATCTGCGATGCGCACGCTTCCGGCTGCGACGTAGATCGCGCGCTCCTGGTGCTCCGCCGGTACGCGCAGCATCGCGTTCGCGGGCATCTCGAGGTCGGCGTACAGCGTCCCGGAGCTCGTCGCGACGGGAGAACGCCGGCCGAACGCCGTGCCGGCGATCACGCGCACCGTGCAATCGCCGACGCGAAACGCGGGCAGCGTCGCCTGGCTGTGGTGGACGAACGCGGGATCGGCCTGCTCGGCGGCACGCGGCAGCGCGACCCAGGACTGGATGCCGTGAATGCGCGAGCCGCGCGCGCGCGTCGCCGCGTCCGTGCGCTCGGAGTGCACGATGCCGCGGCCGGCAGTCATCCAGTTCACGTCGCCGGGCTCGATGGTCTGCACGCAGCCGAGGCTGTCGCGATGAACCAGCGCGCCCTCGAAGAGATAGGTGACGGTGGCGAGCCCGATGTGCGGATGCGGCCGCACGTCGATGCCGTGGCCCGGCGCGAAGTCCGCGGGACCGATGTGGTCGAAGAAGATGAAGGGGCCGACCATCTGGCGCCCGGCCGCCGGCAGGACGCGACGCACCTCGAACCCACCCAGATCGCGAGGCCGGCCTGAGACGATGCGCTCGATCATGTGCTGCTCCCGGCCGGCGATGTCATCGAGGTCTACGCAGCCAGCGGCCCGCGCGCGGCGCGCCGGCGCCGCGTCCGCAGGAAACGGGCGAGGGCCTGCGCGGTGTGCGACCGCCCGGGTCGCGCCACCAGCGTTTCCGGCGCGCCGGCGGCGACGATGCGTCCGCCCTGCGCGCCGCCTTCGGGTCCCATGTCGATGATCCAGTCCGCTTCGGCGATGACGTCGAGATTGTGCTCGACGACCACCACGGTGTTGCCGGCCTCCACCAGCCTGTGCAGCACGCGGATCAGCTTCTCCACATCTGCCATGTGCAGGCCGACGGTCGGCTCGTCGAGGACGTAGAGCGTAGCGCGGTTCGCAGTCGCGGCGCGCACCCGCGCCAGCTCAGTGACGAGCTTGATGCGTTGCGCTTCGCCGCCGGACAGCGTCGGACTCTGTTGTCCGAGAGTGAGGTATCCCAGGCCCACTTCCTGCAGCAGGCGCAGGGCGTGGTGGATCGTCGGTTGAGACGCGAAGAAGCCGACCGCCTCGTCGATGCTCATGCCGAGCACATCGCCGATGCTGCGATCCCGGAAGTGCACAGCCAGCGTTTCCGCGTTGAAGCGCCGCCCGCGGCACACGTCGCAGGGCACGCGCACGTCGGGCAGGAAACTCATCTCGATCTTCTGCATGCCCTGGCCCTCGCAGGCCGGGCAGCGTCCGCCCGCGGTGTTGAACGAAAAGCGTCCCGGGCCGTAGCCGCGAATGCGCGCTTCCTGCGTTTCGGCGAACAACCGGCGAATGGCGTCCCAGAACCCGACGTAGGTGGCCGGGCAAGAGCGCGGCGTCTTGCCGATCGGCGTCTGGTCCACTTCGAGCACGCGCGTGATCGCTTCGGCGCCGCGAATCGCGCCACAGCCGACGAGTCGCGGTCGTCCGCGGCGGGGCCGGGCAGCACTTTGCGCCAGGCGTCGCAGGTTTTCGTGCAGGACATCGCGCGCCAATGTCGACTTGCCCGAGCCCGAGACCCCCGTGATCGCAACCAGACGCGCGAGCGGAATGCGCGCACGCACATGTCGCAGGTTGTGCAGAAAGACGTCGTCGAGCGAGAGCGCCGCCGACTTCGGCGTGACCCGGCGCCGTTCGACGAGGGGATGCGCGAGCGGCTTGGCGAGGCAACGTCCGGTGACCGAACCGGCGAGCGCCTCGAGCTGACGCACCGTGCCCGCGCCCACGACCTCGCCGCCAAAGCGGCCGGCGCCGGGGCCGAGATCGATGACGTGATCGGCTCGGGCGATCGTGTCCTCGTCGTGTTCCACGACGACCAGCGTGTTGCCGTTGGCGCGCAGCTTGCCGAGCGCATCCAGGAGCATGCGGTTGTCGCGCGGGTGCAGGCCGATGGTCGGCTCGTCGAGGATGTAGCACACGCCCTGCAGGTTCGATCCAAGCTGTGCCGCGAGGCGGATGCGCTGCGCTTCGCCGCCCGACAGCGTCGGCGCGGAACGATCCAGCGAGAGGTACGAAAGGCCGACCTCGCCGAGGAATGCGAGACGCGATTCGAGCTCGACGAGCACGTCGCGCGCGATTTCCGCGGCCCGGCCGCGCAGTTTGAGAGCCCGCAGGCTACGGCGCGCCGCGGCGACGGGCTGCGCCGTGAACTCGGCGATCGACTTGCCGGCGAAGCGCACGTGCAACGCGGTGCTGTTGAGGCGCTGGCCGCGACACACCGGGCAGGCCGCCGCTTCGCCTTCGAGCCACTCGTTCCACCAAACCTCTTCGCCCGATTGCTGGCTGTCGAAGCCGCGCAGTCTCAGGCCCGTGCCGTAACACGCCTGGCACCAGCCGTGACGCGAATTGAACGAGAACAGACGAGGGTCCAGGTCCGCGAAGCCCGTGGCGCACTTGGGGCAGTTGCGGCGGGTCGAGAAGACGATGACGTCAGCCGCGCCGCCCGTCGCGCGCCCGCCGTTCGCGTACCGTCCGGCCTTCGCGCCCTTGCCGCGCACTGTCGTTCGCCCGCCCGCCTCGAGCACGTGCACGATGCCGTTGCCATGCTCGACGCACAGTGCCAGCGCGGAGCGCAGCGTTCCTTCCTCGCGCGCGGAGACCCGCAGCTCCGCGATCGGCAGCTCGAGGGTGTGCTCGCGGAAGCGATCGAGCCGTGGCCACGGATCCGTCGCCACCCAGCGGCCGTCGACGCGCAGACGCGCGTATCCCTTGCCCTTCGCCCACTTGGCGAGGTCCGTGTAGTAGCCCTTGCGCGCCACCACCAGCGGAGCGAGCAAGGTGATGCTGCGGCCGCGATAGCGCGCGAGCAGGCGAGCGGCGATGGAATCGGCGCTCTGCGCTTCGATCGGCACGTCGCACTTCGGGCAATGCTGGATGCCGAGCTTCACGTAGAGCAGGCGCAGGAAGTGGTAGATCTCCGTGAGCGTCGCCACGGTGCTCTTGCGTCCGCCACGGCTGGTGCGCTGCTCGATCGCGACCGTGGGCGGGATGCCGTAGATCGCGTCCACGTCGGGGCGGGCGGCCGGTTGCACGAACTGGCGGGCGTAGGCGTTCAGCGATTCCAGGTACCGGCGCTGGCCTTCCGCGAACAGAATGTCGAAGGCGAGCGTCGACTTGCCGGAGCCGGAAACGCCGGTGATCACCGTGAAGCGATTGCGCGGAATCTCGACGTCGACGTTCTTGAGGTTGTGCTCGCGGGCCTGGTGAATGCGGATCGCCCGCTCGCCGCGCACGGGCGACACGGCGCGCGAGGGCTCAGGCAGCAGGGTCGGCGAAGCCGACGACAGTGAACGGACATGGTTGCGCAGCGCTCGCCCCGTATGCGAAGCCTCGCAGGCCTCGCATTGCGCTGGCGTTCCCGCAAAGACGACTTCGCCTCCGGCCGCGCCGCCTTCCGGGCCGAGGTCGACCAGCCAGTCGCTCGCGCGGATCACGTCGAGGTTGTGCTCGATCACGATCAGCGAGTGCCCCGCGGCCTGCAGCTGCCGGAACGCCCGCAGCAGGCGAGCGACGTCTTCGAAGTGCAGCCCCGTGGTGGGTTCGTCGAACAGGAACAGCTTGCCAGTGGCTGTGGCGCCGGACGCACCGCTCTGCGCTTGCGCGAGGTGGCCCGCGAGCTTCAGGCGCTGCGCCTCACCGCCCGACAGCGTCGGCACCGGTTGGCCCAGCTTCATGTACTCGAGACCGACGTCGACCAGCGGCTGCAGGCGACTGGCGACATCGACGTGGCCGGCGAAGAACTCCAGCGCCTGGCGCACGGTGAGGTCGAGCACGTCCGCGATGCTGAGCGGATTGCCGGACGCGCCCGCGAACCGCAGCTCCAGCGTTTCCGCGCGATAGCGGCGACCGTCGCAGTCCGGGCAGCGCAGGTACACGTCGGAGAGGAACTGCATCTCGACGTGCTCGAAGCCGTTGCCGCCGCACGCCGGGCAGCGGCCCGTGCCGGAATTGAAGCTGAAGGTGCCGGCGGTGTAGCCGCGCTCGCGCGCCATCGGCTCACGGGCGAAGAGATCGCGGATCGCATCGAAGGCGCCGACGTAGCTCGCAGGGTTGGAGCGCGTGCTGCGACCGATGGGCGTCTGGTCGACCAGCACCGCTTCGCTCACGTGCCCGGCACCTTCGAGGGCCAGGTGCGCACCCGGTGCCTCGGTCGGTTTGCCCTTGGCCTTGAGCAGCGCCGCATACAGCACGTCGTGCACGAGTGTCGATTTTCCGGAGCCCGACACACCCGTGACGCAGACGAGCGCGTGCAACGGGAATTGCACGTCGATGCCCTTCAGATTGTGCTCGCTCGCGCCGCGCAGCACGAGGCTGGCCGCCGGGACGTCGCCCGGAGTATTCCGGCGTGCCTCGCTCCGTGCATTGCCGTGTGCTTCGCTCCGTTCACTGCCGCGCGTGTCGCCTGCGCTCTCGAGGCCGGCGTCCGCGCGTTTTCGGCCCAGCAGGTAGTCGGCCGTGAGCGAGTTGCGCGCGGCGTGAAGAGAAGAGGCCGGGCCGTAGAAGACGATCTCCCCGCCGCGCTCGCCGGGTCCCGGACCGAGATCGAGAATGCGGTCGGCGGCCAGCATGACCTGCGGATCGTGCTCGACCACGACCAGGGAATTGCCGGCATCGCGCAGGCGGCGCATCACCTCGATGACGCGGCCCATGTCGCGTGGGTGCAAGCCGATCGACGGCTCATCGAGCACGAAAAGCGTGTTGACGAGCGAGGTGCCGAGCGCGGTCGTGAGGTTGATGCGCTGGACCTCGCCGCCCGACAGCGTGCGCGATTGGCGGTCCAGCGTGAGGTAGCCGAGGCCGACGTCGCAGAGGAACGCGAGCCGCGTGCGAATTTCGCCGAGCAGCAGGTCCGCCGCTTCGTCGAGCGGCTGCGGCAACTGGAGCGTATCGAAGAAGCGGCGCGTCTGTGCGATGGGCAGGAGGAGGAGATCGTGCAGCGTGAGGCCGGGCAACTGCGCGGTCGTTGCCGCCGGCCACCGCGCGGCTCGCGGCCGAAAGCGTGTTGCGGGATCGAGGACGTTGTCGGCGTCCGCCTTGCTCCCGAGGCGCCACAACAGCGCGTCCGCCTTCAGCCGCGCTCCGGCACAGGTTTCGCAGGGCGTGTAGGCGCGATATTTCGAGAGCAGCACGCGGATGTGCATCTTGTAGCTCTTGCTCTCGAGCCACGCGAAAAACCGGCGAGCGCCGTACCAGACCTTGTCTTCCCAGCCGCCTTCGCCTTCGATCACCCAGCGCCGCTGGTCGGATGTCAGCGCGCGCCACGGCACGTCCACCGGAATGCCGCGCTTGCGCGCATGGCGCAGCAGGTCGTCCTGGCACTCCTGGTATGACTCCGTCTGCCAGGGGCGCACCGCGCCGCCGCGCAGCGACTTCGATTCGTCCGGAATCACCAGGCCGTAGTCGATGCCGATGATGCGCCCGAAGCCGCGGCACGAATCGCAGGCGCCGAGCGGAGAGTTGAACGAAAACGTGTGCGGTGCCGGATCCTGGTAGTGGATGTCGCAGTCGGCGCAATGCAGGTCCGTCGAGAAGCGCCAGCGCGCAGCGACCTGCGCAGGGACATCCGTTGCATCGCCGATGGCGCGCGCGTCGACCCGGCCGCGCCCGACGCGCAGCGCCGCTTCCAGCGCATCCAGCACGCGCGCGCGGTCGCTCGCGCAGATACGCAGGCGATCCTGGGTCACCTGCAACATCCGTTCGGCTGCGTCCTCGATGCGGGTGTAGCCCTGCTTCTCGAGCAGCGAGCGCACCTCGGCGACGCCGAAGTTCGCCGGCACTGCGACGGGGAAGGTGATGGCGATGCGCGGATCGCCCGCGGGCCCGCAACGTTCGACCAGCGTGTCGTAGATGCTCTGGGCCGTGTCGCGCCGCACGGAGCCGCCGCAATCGCGACAGAAAAGCTGCGCCGCGCGCGCGAACAGGAGCTTGAGGTGATCGTTGAGCTCCGTCATCGTACCGACGGTGGAACGCGAAGTGCGTACCGGGTTGGTCTGGTCGATCGCGATGGCGGGCAGAATGCCGTCGATGCGGTCGACCTGCGGCTTGTCCATGCGATCGAGGAACTGGCGTGCATACGGCGAGAACGTCTGCACGTAGCGGCGCTGGCCCTCCGCATACAGCGTGTCGAAAACCAGTGAGGATTTGCCGGAGCCGGAAACGCCGGTCACGACCACCAGCTCGCCCAGCGGGATGCGCAGCGTCAGGTTCTTGAGGTTGTTCTGGCGCGCGCCGTGGACGACGATGGCTTCTTCAGCCTCGGCTCCGCGGTCGGCCGCCGCGTTACGGCGGGTCGGGCGCGCCGCGCGTCCAGCGCGCGGCAGGGGCTCATGCTCGTCCACGCCGCGGTCGGCAGCCGTGCGGCCGGTCTGATCGTCGAAAGCGGAATGGACGGGCGGTCTTTGGCCCATGCAGCGGTCCGAGGGGGAGTGAACGAACGGGGGAGGCGGAACTCTACCAGACGCCGCTCCGATCGTAAGGGGGGAACGATGAAGAAGGTCGCCTGCCTCTGGCGCTGATGGTCGCGAGCGCGGCCGCGCCGGAATAGCTGCCAATGACGTGGCAGGAGTCGTCGACTCCCTCTGGCAGGCGTTGTCGCGCGGGCCCGGCGCCGGCGCGGACGCCGATCGCCTGCGATCGCTGCTTCACCCGCAGGCGCGCATCTTCGGCCTGCGGTACGAGAAAGGTGCGTCCAGGACCGTCGTGCGCACACCGGACGAGTTCATCACCCGCCAGGCGGAGGTCGACGAACGCGGCTTCTTCTGAGCGTGCAACTGGTATGGTTATGCTTTTCCGCGCTCCGTCGATCAGGAGGAACGCATGACACTCAGTTGGATCATCGCTGCGTTGCATCTTCTGGCACTGGGTATCGGCCTGGGTGCGGCGTTCGCACGCGGGCGTGCGTTCCTCGGGCAGCTCGACACCGCCGGCATCCGCCGCGTCATTGCCGCCGACAATGGGTGGGCCCTGGCGGGGGCTCTTTGGCTGGCCACCGGCCTGGTGCGCCTCTTCGCCGGAACCGACAAGGTCACGGCCTACTATTTCGACAACTGGCTGTTCCTGACGAAGATGGCGTTCTTCGTCGCCATCGTGCTGCACGAGATCCGCCCGATCCTCACGCTCATCCGCTGGCGCCGCGACCTGCGCGCAGGCGTCGCGCCCGACACGGCGAGCGCACGTCGGCTCGCGCGCATCAGTTTCATCCAGGCGGCGATGGTGGTGGTGATGATCGCGCTGGCCACCGGCATGGCGCGCGGCCACGGCATGATGGTCGGCGGTTAGCACGGTTGAGAGCAGCCGGAGACAGAGGAGAGAGTCATGTACGAAACAGAGCACGGCAAGCAGGGCTCGGCGCGGGGCGAACGCGGCGCGGAGGCAGCCCCGCCGCCCGAAAGCGTGAACGTCGCGGACAAGCTTGCGCGCATCGACTCGTTCTGGAACCCGCACATCGTCGGCGACGTGAACGACATGCACATCAAGGTCGTGAAGATGCGCGGCTCGTTCGACTGGCACCACCACGACGATGAGGACGAGCTGTTCTTCGTGGTCCGGGGCACGATGCTGATGAAGCTGCGCACCGGCGACGTCAGCGTGGGAGAGGGCGAGTTCATCGTCGTGCCGAGCCGCGTGGAGCATTGCCCCGTCGCGAGCAGCGAGGAGTGTCACGTGATGCTCATCGAGCGCAAGACCACGCTCAACACGGGGACGGTCGAGACGGAACGCACGCGGCATGAGCTGAAACGCCTGTAGCGCTGCGTCACCAGCCAGGCAAGCAGCTGATCCGAGTCAACCGGCCATCGTCGAGATCGTCGGACCCGGGGTTCAAAGGATGTAGCGGCTGAGGTCCTCGTCCTTCGCCAGCTCACCGAGGTGCTTGTCGACGAACGCAGCATCGACGAGCAGCGCCGCCTCCGATCGCCTTTCGGAGGCTTCGAACGACGTCGCCTCGAGCAGGCGCTCCATCATGGTGTGCAGGCGGCGCGCGCCGATGTTCTCGGTGCGCTCGTTGACGTGAAAGGCGATCTCGGCGATGCGCCGCACGCCGCCCTGGTTGAACCGGATCTCGAGGCCCTCGGTCGCCATCAGCGCCGCATACTGGGTGCACAGCGAGGCATCGGGCTCCGTCAGGATGCGCTCGAAATCCTCGACCCTGAGCGCCTCGAGCTCGACGCGGATCGGCAAGCGCCCCTGCAGCTCGGGGATCAGGTCGGACGGCTTGGCCATGTGGAAGGCGCCCGAGGCGATGAACAGGATGTGGTCGGTCTTCACCATCCCGTACTTGGTGCTGACGTTGCAGCCCTCGATCAGCGGCAGCAGATCGCGCTGCACGCCCTCGCGCGACACGTCAGCGCCGATCGTTTCCTGACGGCGCGCCACCTTGTCGATCTCGTCGATGAACACGATGCCGTTCTGCTCCGCGTTCGCCAGCGCGCGCGCCTTGAGCTCTTCCTCGTTGATCATCTTGCCGGCCTCTTCCTCCACCAGCAGCTTCATCGCTTCGCGGACCTTGAGCTTGCGCGGCTTGGTCCGGCCGCCGCCGAGGTTCTGGAACATCGATTGCAGCTGCTGCGTCATCTCTTCCATGCCCGGCGGCGCCATGATCTCCACGCCGATGGGCAGGGCACGCACTTCGATCTCGACCTCGCGATCGTCGAGCTGCCCCTCGCGCAGCATCTTGCGGAATTTCTGGCGAGTCTCGGCGTCGCGCGGCTGCGCCGGCTCGTCGGTCGAGAAGCCCATGGCGCGCGGCTTGGGCAGCAGGATGTCGATCACGCGCTCTTCGGCAGCGTCCGCGGCGCGGCCGCGCACCTTGTCCACTTCCTGCTCGCGCGTCATCTTGACGGCCACGTCCAGGAGATCCTTGACGATGCTGTCGACGTCGCGCCCGACGTAGCCCACCTCGGTGAACTTGGTGGCCTCGACCTTGACGAACGGCGCGTTCGCCAGCTTGGCGAGCCGGCGCGCGATCTCCGTCTTGCCGACGCCGGTGGGCCCGATCATCAGGATGTTCTTCGGCGTGATCTCGTTGCGCAGCGGCTCGGCCACCTGCAGGCGCCGCCAGCGGTTGCGCAGCGCGATGGCGACCGCGCGCTTGGCGGCGGCCTGGCCGACGATGTGCTTGTCGAGCTCGTGGACGATCTGCCGTGGGGTCACTTCAGCTCTTCGATCACGATGTTGCGGTTGGTGTAGATGCAGATGTCGGCGGCGATGCCGAGCGATTTCTCGACGATGCTGCGCGCGTCGAGATCGCTGTTTTCGAGCAGCGCACGCGCCGCGGCGTGCGCGAACGGACCGCCCGAGCCGACCGCCATCAGCTGGTGCTCGGGCTCGATGACGTCGCCGTTGCCGGAAATGACGAAGGAGCTGCTCGTGTCCGCCACGCACAGGAGCGCCTCCAGGCGGCGCAGGAAACGGTCGGTGCGCCAGTCCTTGGCCAGCTCGATGGCGGCGCGCGTCAGGTTGCCGTACTTCTCGAGCTTGCCTTCGAAACGCTCGAACAGCGTGAAAGCGTCCGCGGTGCCGCCGGCGAACCCGGCCAGCACCTTGCCGTTATAGAGCCGCCGCACCTTGCGTGCATTGCCCTTCATCACCGTGTTGCCGAGCGTCACCTGGCCATCGCCGCCCAGGGCGACCGTGCCGTTGCGGCGGACGGCCAGAATAGTGGTGCCGTGGAAGTTCATCGAGGCGTGCGGGCCGTCTGAGGATTGAGGGGACATTCAGCGCTTGCGTTTCGCCCGGGGGTGGGAAGCGTCGTATATCCGGGCCAGGTGCTGGAAATCAAGGTGCGTGTAGACCTGCGTGGTACTGATGTTGGCGTGGCCCAGAAGTTCCTGCACGCCACGCAGGTCGCCGCTCGATTCCAGCAGGTGGCTCGCGAAGGAGTGGCGGAAGAGGTGCGGATGGACCTTGACGCCGAGGCCGCGTCGCCGGGCCCAGCGCTCCACGCGCCGTTGCACGGCACGCGGGCCGAGGCGCTGTCCGTTGCGCCCCACGAACACAGCGGTTTCGTCCTTCGGCGCGATGCCGTGGCGCACCTGCAGCCATTGCCGCAGCGCTTCGCGCGCCTTGCGCCCGACGGGCACCACGCGTTGCTTGCTGCCCTTGCCCTGCACACGCACGGTGCGGTCGGCCATGTCGATCGCCAGCAGATCGAGCGACACCAGTTCCTGCAGGCGCAGGCCGGACGAATACAGCAGCTCGAGCATCGCCTTGTCGCGCACTTCGAGCCCGTCCTCACCGTCCCCTTCGAGCAGCCTGGACATCTGGTCCGCATCCAGCGTGTGCGGCAGGCGCTTCGCTGCCTTCGGCGCCTGCACTCCTACACCGGCGTTGCTGCCCACATCGCCCTCGCGAATCAGGTAGCGCAGGAAACTGCGAATCGCAGAGAGCTGCCGCTGGATGCTGCGCGGGGAGAGGCCGCGCGCGTGCTGTCGTGCCGCGAACAGGCGCACGTGCTGGCTGTCGAGGGCGCGCCAGGTTTCGACCTTCTGCTGAGCGCAGAAAGCCGTCAGCGCGTCCAGGTCGCGCGCGTAGTTGCTGGCGGTGTGCGTGGACAGGCGTCGCTCGGTGCGCAGGTGCGCGAGAAACCGCGCCACCCGTTCGAGCGAGGCGGCGTTCATGGTCGTTGGCGCCTGGGTTTCCGGCGGGACGCGGCCCTAGAAGCGGGTCAGCGCCTCGCGCACGTGCTCGCCGATGCGCGCGAGGAAATCCGTGCTCATGGTCGGATGGAAGCGCTCGGTATTGCTCGCGCCGATGGCGAGCAGGCCGAGCGACGCCGACGGACCCAGCGGCGCGAGCGCCACCGAGCCGATCTCGATGTTCCCGGCGCCGAACAGGTAGTCGCGCTGGGCGTCGCGCACCTGGCCGCAGCGCGGCTTGGCGGACGCGAGCAGCGTCTCGAACATCTTGAGATCGGCGTGCTCGCGCGGCATGAGGCGCAGGAAGCGGCCCTCGAGAGCCTTGAGCTCTCCGGCCTCGGGCCGGAACAGCACCAGCACCGAATGCATCGCTTCGAAGTCTTCGCGCAGCGACGCCTCGATCGCGCTCACGGTCTCGACCAGGGTGCGCGCCCGGATCAGGCGGCGCGAGAAGCGGTGAATCTTCTCGGTGAGCGCCTCGTTGGTGCGCGCCACGTCCACCAGCTCCTTGAGCTTGCGCTCCAGGTTCTGGTTGCGCTCGCGCAGCACGTCCACCTGGCGCTCGATGAGCGAGACGGTCTGTCCGGCGGAACGGGTGTGCGGGAGCCGCAGCTTCGCGAGCAGCGCCGAATGGCGCTCGAAGAAATCGGGATAGGTCTGCAGGTATTGGGTCACGACATCGTCGGTCAGGCCTTCGGTCTTGAGCTCGCGCGCCTGTTGCGTAGACATTTAAGTGTAGCTCCCGTGAATTACAGCTCGAATCTCCCCTCGAACGCCGTCTCCGTCGGGCCGGTGAGCCAGATGTGCTCGCCATCCCCGGCCCAGCTCACGATCAGCCGGCCGCCCCGCACGTCGACCTGCACCTCTTCACCCAGCAGTCCGTGCCGGCGGCCGACAGCCACCGCTCCACACGCGCCCGTGCCGCACGCGAGCGTCTCGCCGGTGCCGCGCTCGTGCACGCGCAGGCGGATGTGCTCGGGCGACACCACTTCCATGAACTCGACGTTGGTGCGCCGGGGAAAGCGCGCGTGATTCTCCACCGCGGGCCCGAGCCTGTCCACGGGCGCGGCGTCCACCGAGCTCACGCGGATCACGGCGTGCGGATTGCCGATGGAGACCGCGCCGATCTCGATCTCGGTGCCGGCGGCGGTCAGCGGATAAATGTAGGACTCGCCCGAGGCTTCGAACGGCAGCGAGCGCGGATCGAAGTTCGGCACGCCCATGTCGACCGACACCAGGCCGTCCTCGCGCGTGCGGGCGCGTACCAGGCCGCCGCGACTCTCCATGACGATCTCGCCGGTCCCGCGGCGCAGGCGCTTCGCCATCAGCGCAGCGATGCAGCGCGCGCCGTTGCCGCACTGTTCCACTTCCGCGCCGTCGGCGTTGAAGACGCGATACGCCACGCTCGCGTCGCGCGCGCGCGGCGGTTCGAGCACCAGCGCCTGGTCGAAGCCAATGCCGGTGTTGCGGCGGGCGAGCTTGCGGAAGGCGTCGCGGTCGGGGAGCGGCGCGTCGCGCGGGGCGTCGAAGACGATGAAGTCGTTGCCGAGTCCATGCATCTTCACGAAGTCAATCTGCATGGCTCACGAGGATACCGAAAGCGACGCCCGGTCGCGATAGAGACAACGGTCCATGACGGTGAAGATGCCCTGCTGGCGGGCGCGCTGCGCCGCCGCCGCATCGATCACACCGTCCTGCAGCCAGAGCGCAGGCAGGCGCAGCCGGATCGCGTCTTCGACGATGGCCGCGACGTGCTCGGGCCTTCGGAACACATCGACGATGTCGATGCGCTCGCCCGGTTTCAGGCTCGCCTGCGCCGCGGCGAGGTCCGGGAACGCGCGCTCGCCCAGCGCGGACGAGAGCGTGGGATTGACGGGGATCACGCGGTAGCCGAATTGTTGCAGAGCGCGCGCCACGCCGTAGCTCGGGCGGCGCGGATTGTCCGAAAGGCCGACCACCGCGATGGTGCGGGCGCTGCGCAGCAACGCGTCGATGTCGGTTCGGCTGGGGTTCTGAAAGGGCATGGACATCTCCGGTCCGTTCGTCACTTCGGGTCGCCAGGCGGGTCGTCACGCCGGGCGTCACGCTGGGAGCTGGTCACACTTGGACCCGGTGCAGGCCGATCGGTGCCGGACTGTGAGCCACTATTCAGCAGGGATTCAGCGCCGCCTGCTAGTTTGCGGCCATCGCAGGGAGAAAATCGATGCGTGTCGTCTCTTGCGCAATCCTGGCCACCGTGGCGTTCGCGTCGCTCGCGCTCTCGGGATGTGCAACGGTTTCCAAGGGCGAATGCCAGGGCGGCGACTGGTACGGCATCGGCGTGCGCGACGGCGCCAACGGCTATGGCGAAGAGCGCTTCATCGACAACGCCAAGGCCTGCGCCAAGCACGGCATCACCGCCGACCGCGAGCGCTGGCTCGACGGACGTGTGCGCGGCCTCGAGCGCTACTGCAACGTTCGCAACGGCCTGCAGGTCGGTCGGCGCAACGACACGTATCGCGGCGTCTGCCCGCTGCCGGACGAGGAAGAGTTCCTGCGCGGATACGAACTGGGGCGCGAGCTGCACTTTGCGCATGCGCGCCTGTCGAGCCTCGACTCGGAGATCAACGACATCCGCGAGCGGCTGCGACGCGACCGCGAGGCCCGCGACGCCAAGGGCGAGGACGAGGAAAAGATGAAGAAGTACCGCCTCAGCGACGCGGAGCGCGTCGAGCTCGCGTATCGCCTCGGTGTCGCCACCGTGAAGCGCGACGAAGCTGTGCGCGACTGCGACGAGCTCGAGTACCGCGCTCGGGACCTGTAAGGCCTAGCGACCAGGCTGACGGTAGCTCAAACCAGCTACGCGACGCCGTCGCGTGCCTCGGCCTCGTCTCCCCTTGCGGTAGCGCCCGAAGCTTCCTGGAACGGTACCCCGCCAATCCCGTTGGGTCGATAGACAGGAAAGAGGTCGCCCGCCATGCCGAGGATCTCTTGCACACGTTGCTCTGGCATGCGATGTCCGACGGTTACGCCAGCAATGAGGTCGCGCGGAAAGTATGCGTACTGCCCATCGAACTGTAGCTGGGCGGGAGTGAAGTCCGTGTCGGGGTAGCGAATGAACCGATACTCCATCTCGTGCTTCCACTGTAGGGTCTTCGTGAGCGTTGCCGCGTCTGCGACCTCGCGATCGGAGCCGAGTGGAATCCAGATCACGGGTCGTTCCGCCGAATAGAGCACTCGCTGCGAAAGCCCAAACGCCGAGTTGTTGTCGGCCTTCAAGTGAATGCACAGGCCCCGTGCCTCATCGGCGTAGGCGTTCCACATATGCAGCCAGTCACGGGACGTCGCGAGCGAGAGTATCCAGTATTCCGTTTCCAAGCGATGGTGCGTTCGGTCCAGCGCGTCGCGCTCAAGTTCTGCGAATGAAATCGTGCGTATCCGGTGGCGCATGCCTGCCAGGCGTTCTGCCGAGTATGGAGGCTGCTGGCGAGCCCAAACCCGTTCGGCGTCCCTAATGAGCATCCGACGTGTCGCTGCCTCACTGCCCGCGTCGCGGACGCGAATAATCGGACGAAGGTCTTCATCGTCGTTGAGCTGGGACGCACGCGAAAAGAACAGGCGATTCTCCACGAGAATCTGCCGTACCCACTCACGATGCTCCGGCGTGCCGTATGCCCTGAACTTGTAGAGGGTATGCAAGCCCTCTTTCGCTGCATACCGGGTTCCGAAGCGCCGTAGCCGAGCCGCCTGCCGCCTTCGATCAGATGGGGATGATTTCCGATTCATGGAGTGTGACTGATACTCAGCCGGTGCCTACGTCGCCGGCTGGCAGGTCGCCTTCGTGAGCCTCCAGCGCTTTCCGCTGTCGTCGTGGACGAGCGTGCAGCGCGACTGCTGTGTCACGAGCTTGAAATGATCGGGCCGGCCGAGCTCGCGTCCCTGCGTCCGATTTCCGCTGGGGTCGCGTGCTTGGGCGCCGCGCTCGATGACGACGTAGCTCGTGCGAACGAACGCGTGCTCTTCGAGGGTGATGGCCGTACCGTTCAGAGCCGCCGCGATCAGCTGCTCGAGCTCGGCGCGCGTTTCGGCGGTCGGGCTCACCAGCACTGCAAGCTGTTCCGACCCGGGCGAGTCGTCCATTGCCGGCGCCGGTGCCCGGCACCCAACGAGCAGGGACATGACGACCGGCGCGAGGGGCGCGTACGCGGACGGGGATCGCGCGCTCGCCCTCATTTGCGCAGGATCTTGCTCTCTCGCCACACCGACCTGGGCAGCTCGCCTTCCTCATCGGGCACGGCGTGCTTGCCGGGCGCGAAACCGGATGGCCCCACCGAGCAGGAGCTGTTGGCCCGATAGTTGAGGGCCTGCGCCAGGCGCCCCTCCAGCGGATCGCCGAGCGCGCGCGAGAAGTCATCCGCGATCGAGCAGCCGGGCACCAGCACGCCCGGCGTGCTCACGGTGTTCGCGGGCGAGAAGCCGTCCGGGTAGTCGCCGAAGTTGAGCGCGTTGACACCGGAGAACTGGATCGAGAAGTAGGTCGTGCCGCAGTTGTCGGTCGGATAGAAGCCGTACGGCTTGCCGCAGGTGGTCGAGCCGATCTGGATCACCGCCACGTTCACGCCGCGCAGGCTGTTCATGATCGATTCGCTGGCCGAGCACGTGCCGGGTCCGGTGATCACGAAGACGCGCGAAAGCTGCAGCGTGGGCAGCGGCTGGCCCGGCGGCAGTCCCGGTGAGAAGCCGCGCGTCGCCTGGTGGAATGGAACGGGCACGAGCAGCTCGTCGGTGACCGGGTCGCGCACCGTGTGCTTGTCGTTGAACGTGAGCCGCTCGAACGTCTGCCCGGACGTGCGGCCCGGACCCGCGATCATGAATGCCAGCTCGCTGGCGATGTCCAGGAACCCGCCGCCGTTGTAGCGGACGTCCAGCACCAGATCGGTGACCGAGGCGGCGATGAGCTGATTGATCGCGGCGATCAGCTGAGCTTCGGAGGTCGCGATGTGATCGTTGAACAGGAAGTAGCCCACGGGCCCGGTCGGCGTCGGCAGGACCGTCACGTTCTGCACCGGCGTCGAAGCGACATTCGCCGATTGCATCGAAAACGAGCGGACCGTGCCGCCGGGATCGCGCACCTGGAAGCTGTGGTTCTGTCCCGCTGCCGACGGGAATAGTCCGGCATTGAGCGTGTCGACGACCGCCTGGCCGTTGCCGTTCACCAGGTCCGCGCCGTCCACCATCAGAACCTCTGCCCCGCGCAGGATGCCGGCCTGCGTGGCGGGCGAGTTGGGTTCAGTGTACGCCGCGACCAGGCGCCGCGGCGGAGTCTGGGCGAGGATCATCCACTGCACGCCGTAGCCCGCCGAGACGCCCGACTGCGAGAGCGCGAACCATTCAGCGGTGCTCAGCGAATCATGGAAGTTGTCCTTGGGTCGGCCGCTCGGCGTCGTCGCCGGCGTCATCATGAGGTCGAAGTATTCCGGCGTGCCGAAGTTTGCCGGGTTGAGGTCGGGAACTTCGCGATACCAGAGATACAGCTCGTTGGTCCAGGAGCGCAGCCAGTTGTTCTGGTCGGTGCGTGTGCCCGTGCGGTCGAGAAACGGAACGCCAGTGAAGGGGTCGATGCCGGTGCGCGGCGTCACGCACAGCGCGTCGAACTCGGTGGACGGGCGAAACACGCCCGCGACCCAGCCCGGAGCCGGCGCCGGCGAACCGCCACCGTTGTCGCCACCCCCACCGCCGCCGCACGCGGACAAGCCCAGGTACAAGGCCGCCGCCAGCGGCAAGAGCTTTCTTTCCATTTGTAGTTCTCTCGAATCCCTGCGCCGGGGATTCTGCGCCGCTGCTCCGGTGCATGGCAATTCAGGCGCCTGGCGCCTCCGCCGCCTGGGCAATCAGGGCGCGTCGTTATGTCGCACCGGCATCGAGGCGGCAGCGCGCCTCGACCTCCTGCAGCCCGCGGCCGGCGCGCGCGGTTCTTTCAATGCGTGCCTTCCGGCAGCAGCGGCTCCGGATCGACGTCCTCGTACGCTTCCTGCCGGAAGCGTGGCGTGCAGATGGCCAGGAAGATCAGGTCGGTCAAGCCCACGTTGGCGATGCGCTGCGGCGCATCCGGCGCGATCAGCACGACGTCTCCCGGTCCGACTTCGCGCGGCTGATCGTTACCCACTTCGGCGCGACCACGGCCCGACAGGATCAGATAGCGTTCCGCGATGCCGCGCACGCGATGCCAGCGCGTCGTGATGCCAGGCAGCACTCGCGCCCGCGACACGGAAACACCCGGGTCGGCCGCCGTGTTCAGCAGCTCGATGATGAAGCAGCGCTCCGCAGTGTAGACCTCGTTGTCGCGATCGGGGAGCCTGATTTCACCGGATTCGGTCATCGTTCACTCCGTGCCGTCATTCGCTCATCCGGCCTTCAGCGCCGGATCTCGATCGGCGTGCCGTCGGGGACCGCGCGCCAGATTTCATCGATTTCCTCGTTCGTCACCGCGATGCAGCCGCGGGTCCAGTCGACCAGCCGATGCGCGCGCCCGAGCCACTGTAGGCGCTCGTGCGTGCCGTGGATCATGATCGCGCCGCCCGGGAAGTAGCCGCCCCGGCGCGCGCGCGCGACGTCCCGGACGGAAGGGTACGAGATATGCAGCGATCGATGGAAGGTGCTGCGGGGATTGCGCCAGTCGATGACGTAACGACCTTCGGGCGTGCGCTCGTCGCCCTCACGTTCCTTGCCGCCGACCGGCTCGCGGCCGAGGGCGATACGGTAGCTGCGCAGCGCGATGCCGCTTGAATAGAGAGTGAGGCGCCGCTCGCCCTTTTCGACGACCACCAGGTCGGCGCGCGCGTCGACCGGCAGCGGCGCCTTCGAGTGGTGTGCCCAGACCGCGACCGCGAGCAGACCGGTCGCGACGCCCGCAATGACGGTCCGAAGGTTCATGGCAGGCTCGCGCGGGCCGCATCGCATTCGATGCAGGCACGGGCCGGATGCAGGAACACCGTTTCGTTCTCACGCAGGTGCGCGAGCGCAGTGGCGACGACGTCCCGCGCCTGCATCAGCTGCGCCTGGGCATGACCCACTGGACCATGCAGCTGAAGGCCCTTCGCGTCGAGCCACGCGTCCATCAGGCTGAACTGGGCGCAGCAATGATCGATCTCGCCGTACCAGACCCGGATCGGCTGCGCGTCGTGCAGCACGGTGGCGTACTTCCGCAGGCGATAGCGCACGCTCGCGAGGTACTCGGCCAGGTGAACGGTCGTGTTCGCGTCGTGGCCCACGCCGAGCAGCAGCACCTGCGCGTCGAGATCGTACGCGCGCCCGATCGGACTGTCGGGACCGTGCGGGACTTCGACGGGGTGGCCCTGGGTGATCGCGTGCGCGGATGGCCCGATTGCGGCGAACGCATGCGGGCTGTCGCTGCGCAGAACGCCCGGCAGCTGCCAGAAGGTTTCCGCGACGATTCCCATGCCGCGGCACGGCGTGCGGCGGCGATCGAACGGCTGCTCGTCGTCGTCGCTCATGCTCGGCATGACCAGTGTGCCGGCCTGCCCGAGAGCGGCGCGCAATGCCTCGATCAACCCCTCCGGACCGCCCGTCACCGGGCCCACGCTGGAGAAAGAAGAGTGCACCACCAGGACGCCACCGGGTTTCACACCCAGTTGCAGGAGCTGGACGGCGAGCTGATCCGGAGTCAGCGTTTTCCTGGCCATACCGGTTTCGGCCATCGAAACCGGCCGGCGTTCAGTGTGCGATGCGGCCGTCGTTGCGATGCGGCCGGGATTGCGCGACCGTCAGCGCGGCTGAACGAGGTCCCACTTGTTGCCGTACAGGTCGAGGAACACCACCACGCGACCGTAGGCCTCCTCGCGCGGCGTTTCGATGAAGCGCACGCCGTGGGCGCGCAGGTGCGCGTAGTCGGCCTCGAAGTCCGAAGTGTGCATGAACAGGAAGACGCGCCCGCCGGCCTGATTGCCGACCGCCGCGCGCTGCGCGTCGGTGACGGCGCGCGCGAGGAGGAGCTTCGCACCCGTGCCATCGCGCGCGCCAGGAGCGACCACTACCCAGCGTTTGCCGCCGCCGAGCGGCGTGTCTTCCATCAGCTGGAACTGCAGAGCGCGCGTGAAGAATTCGATCGCCTCGTCATACTCGCGTACGAGCAGGCTCAGGGCGGCGAGAGTGCGTGGCATGGCGGCAGTCTACGGCTAGAATCGATCGCATGTACGCCGACCTGCGCGAATTCCTCGACCAGCTCGAACGCCGCGCGCTGCTGAAGCGCGTCGCCGCCGAGGTGAGCCCGTATCTCGAAATGACCGAGATCTGCCGCCGCACGCTCGAGCGCGCGGGCCCGGCGCTGCTGTTCGAGCGGCCGAAGGGATACGACGTGCCGGTGCTCGGCAATCTCTTCGGAACTGTCGAGCGCATCGCCCTGGCGCTCGGCCAGGAATCAATCGACGGGCTGCGCGACGTGGGCAGGCTGCTCGCCTATCTCAAGGAACCCGAGCCGCCGCGCGGCATGAAGGATCTGTGGGACAAGCTCCCGGTGCTGCGCAAGGTGCTGGACATGGCGCCGAAGGAAGTGCGCGAAGGCGCGTGCCAGGCGGTGCGGCTCGAAGGCGGGCAGGTCGACCTGGGGCGCTTTCCGATCCAGACGTGCTGGCCCGAGGACGTCGCGCCGCTCATCACCTGGGGCCTGGTCATCACGCGCGGGCCGAAGCGGCCGCGCCAGAACCTCGGCATCTATCGGCAGCAGGTGATCGGCCGCAACCGCGTCATCATGCGCTGGCTCGCGCACCGCGGCGGCGCGCTCGACTTTCGCGACTGGCAGCAGGCGCATCCCGGCAAGCCGTTTCCGGTCGCCGTCGCGCTCGGCGCGGATCCCGCCACCATTCTTGCGGCCGTCACGCCGGTGCCCGATCCGCTCTCCGAGTTCGCATTCGCCGGTCTTCTGCGCGGCGGCAAGACCGAAGTCGCGCCGTGCCTGTCGCACGACCTGCAGGTGCCGGCGAGCTCGGAGATCGTGCTCGAGGGCTTCATCCATCCCGGCGACGTCGCGCCCGAGGGCCCGTTCGGCGATCACACCGGCTACTACAACGAAGTCGAGACCTTCCCGGTGCTCACCATCGAGCGCATCACGCACCGGGAGCGCCCGATCTGGCACAGCACCTACACGGGCCGCCCGCCGGACGAGCCGGCCGTGCTCGGCCTCGCGCTCAACGAAGTCTTCGTACCGCTGCTGCAGCGGCAGTTTCCCGAGATCGTGGATTTCTATCTCCCGCCCGAGGGTTGTTCCTATCGACTGGCGGTGGTCACCATCCGCAAGCAGTACGCGGGGCACGCGCGCCGCGTGATGATGGGCGTGTGGGGTTTCCTCAAACAGTTCATGTACACGAAGTTCGTGATCGTGACCGACGAGGACGTCAACGCGCGCGACTGGAAGGACGTGATCTGGGCGATGAGCACGCGCATGGACCCGGCGCGCGACTGCGTGATCCTCGAGCACACGCCCATCGACTACCTCGACTTCGCCTCGCCCGTCTCCGGCCTCGGCTCCAAGATCGGCTTTGACGCAACGAACAAGTGGCCGGGCGAGACCAGCCGGCAGTGGGGCAAACCGATAGGGATGAGTGCCGAAGTCAAGGAACACATAGACCATCTGTGGAGCAGTCTGGGAATCGACCCTTGAGACCGAGTCTGACCTCGACTTGAATCGGGGCGGGGAGTACCGTGCGCCGGGCTCGAAACACGAGGGAGGCCCGATGCTTCGCATCACCACCGTTTTGATGACGGCGCTGCTGCTCGTCGCGACCGCAGCGCCTGCCGATGAAACTGCCAACGATCCTGCAGCCGCCGCGGCTGCCGACGGCGCGTCGGCGGAACAGGCCGCGCCTGGTGTCGAATCGGAAGAAGGCACGGTCGAGGAAGATGGGCCGGCACCACCCGAGCTCACCTATCAATCCGGGCGCATCGTGCTGCCCAACAAGGCGGCCACGCTCGACCTCGGCGAGGCCTATCGCTATCTCAATCCGCAGCAGACCGAAACGATGCTCGTGGCCTGGGGCAACCCGCCGGGCTCCGAGACTCTCGGCGCCGTGGTTCCCGCTTCCCTCAGCCCGTTCGACGACGGCGGCTGGGCGGTGATCGTCACGTACATCGACGACGGTCACGTCGAAGACGAAGACGCGCAGAAGATCGACTACGCGGAGATGCTCGAGGACATGCAGGAAGGCACGCGCTCGGACAACGAGTCGCGCCAGGAAGCCGGCTATGGTTCCGTCGACCTGATCGGCTGGGCGGAGCAGCCGCACTACGACCGGTCGGCGCGCAAGCTGTACTGGGCGAAGGAGCTCAAGTTCGACGGGGGCGAGATCAACACGCTCAACTACGACGTACGCGTGCTGGGGCGCGAGGGCGTCCTGTCGCTGAACGCCGTGGCCGGCATGCCGCAGATCGAGATGGTGCGGACCGACATGCAGGACCTGCTGACGATGGCCAGCTTCAACGAGGGCTATCGCTACGAAGATTTCAACGCCAGCACCGATCGCGTGGCGGCGTACGGCATCGGCGCGCTGGTCGCCGGCGGTCTCGCGGCGAAGGCCGGCCTGTTCGCCAAGCTCGGCGCCCTGCTGCTCGCGTTCAAGAAGTTCATCATCATCGGCGTGGTGGCGCTGGGCGGACTGCTGTTCAAGGTCTTCCGCCGCAAGTCCGACAGCAACCCGATGCCGACTTGAGCTGAAGGCGACCGCGCCTCTGGCGCCCGGACGCGTCGGGCCGGGAGCGCGCAGCCGAAGACACAGGGCCCCTGCTGGTCCGCGCGACTGGCAGGGGCCTGTTCTTTTCGGCGAAAATTCTGCGTCCGCGGGCAGCGCGCCGGTACCATGCCCGTCGTGAGCGAGGCGGAAAAGTACTACCGGGTGACGCTGATGCCCGAGCGGCGCACGTTCAGCGCGCGCGCCGACGAGACCGTCCTCGACGCCGCGCTGCACGTCGGCATCAACCTGCCGCACAGTTGCAAGGGCGGCAGCTGTGGCGCGTGCCGCGCGAAGCTGCTCTCAGGAACATTCGTCTATGCGCTCGGCGCGCCGATCGGCATCTCTTCGGGGGAGCAGGCGCAGGGCCACGTGCTCCTGTGCGAAGCACGGGCCACGAGCGATGTCAGCTTCGACGTGCGCGAGATCCGCGTCGCGGACGACGTCGAGATCCGCGACCTGCCGTGCCGCATCGCGCGCAAGGAGCTGCTCGCGCCCGACGTGATGGCGTTGTTCCTGCAACTGCCGGCGGTCGAGAGGTTCACGTTCCTGCCGGGCCAGTACCTCGACATCATGCTGCCGGGCGAGCGCCGCCGCAGTTTCTCGATCGCCAGCCCGCCGCACGACTCCGCGCTGCTCGAGCTGCACGTGCGCCGCGCGCCCGGCGGCGAATTTACGCAGAAGGTGTTCGAGGAGCTGCGCGAGAAATCATTGCTGCGGATCGAAGGCCCGCTCGGACAGTTTTGCTACCGGCACCGGCCGAAGGTTCCCGCCCTGATGATCGGCGGCGGCACCGGTTTTGCGCCGCTGAAGGCGATGATCCGGCATGTGCTCGAGAACCGCCTCGAGCGCTCGCTGCATCTCTACTGGGGCGTGCGCACGGCGCGCGATCTCTACGAGGAAGCAACGGTTCGCGCCTGGATGGCCGCCAATCCGCAATTCAGGTACACGCCGGTACTCTCGGAGGCGCAACCGGGCGACAACTGGAACGGACGCACCGGACTCGTGCACGAGGCGGTGGTCGCCGACTATCCGGACCTGGGCGGCGTGGACGTCTACGCGAGCGGACCGCCGGCAATGATCGAAGCGGTGAAGCAGGCCGGCTTCGCGCGCGGCCTCACGCCCGATCGCCTGCATTTCGATTCCTTCGAGTACGCGCCCGACGCGCTCGCGAAGATGCGGAAAGCGGGGCGGCGCGCCGAATGACGCGTGTCGGAATGATCCGGGTCGATCGATCCGTTGCACCGGATCGGAGTGTCGAATAGTCCAACGCCGCTTCATTTCCGTTACAAAAAAGTTTCTGTGCCGAAAGGAACGAGTGTTCAATGAGTTGCCTCGCGAGCCAGTCCGCGCAGTGCCTGCGACGTCGTTCCCTGCATTGAAACTGTCGCGGACGCGGCGGACCTGTCGGCGGCGATGGGCCGCATCGGGCAGCTCGAAGGGCAAGTGAAGCGCCTGGAGCAGGAGAAGCGCCGTACACAGCGCTTGCTGCTGTTGACGCGCAAGTCCCTGCGCGCCCCGCTGACAACCGGCCACCGGGGCCGCTGGCCCAACGGCCGTGGGGTTCGGTATACCCAGGACGGTGAGTTCGTAGGGCTCTTGGAGCCTGGTTCATAGTTTTTTCTTTTGGAGCGTAAATGAGTATCCGAGTAGTGATAGCAAGCGTTCCGTATCGCGAGCAGGTCATCGCCGAACTGTGGGACGATGATGTGCACCTCGCGGAGATTTGGCACGACGACGAGGGACTCAGGATTGAGGTCTACGAGACGAAGCGATCCTGCTTGCTTGATGAATACACGGACGCTCTCCTGCGCGCGCGAAAGGATCTCGGGGAGGAGGGTAGGGCTCATCCGGGAGGGTCCGGATCGCGCGTGGAGAGAGGAGAGCTGGACGAGAGAATCCCTGATCTCTAATCCCGCTCGTACTCCGCGCGTCGCCAGGACTCCTCGGCGCGCGGTTGCAGGCGGCGCATCTTGAGCTTGGGCAGATTCACCCGGCGGCCGATGGCGAGCGCGAGGCCCTGGCGCAGCACCTGCGCAGCCCGTTCCTTCTCGCCCATCTGATCCAGCAGATTGCCGAGTAGCTGGCAGGTAATCGCATCGCGCTTGATCGCGAGGCTTGCTTCGAGATAGCTGCGTGCTTTCCCGTAAAGTTCAGCGCGCAGGCACAGGCGCGCGCAGGCGACGAGCAACACCGGATCCTCGCGACGATCGCGCAGCCAGTGCTCGGCGATCGCGAGCGGCTCGAGCGGGTCGGGCATTTCGACCTCACCGTAGGCCGCGGCGACCGCGTCGTTCCAGTCGTGCTCGAGGAAATCGCGCAGGACCTTCTCGGCGCCCTCGTGGCTGCCCGCGTTCATCGCGCCCCGCGCGTAGGCGACGACGATGTCGGGCCGGCGCGTGGCTGGCTTCGACGCATCGTTCCACACGCGCTCGAGCTTGTCCGGATCGCCGGTTTCGGCCGCGACGCGCAGCATCTCCAGGTACGCCTGGTCCATCAGCTCGTCGACGGCGACCGCGCGGATGCTGCGTGCACCGCGCAGCTTCGATTCCAGGCCGCGCAGCTTCACGAAATCGCCTTGCTGC